>Ga0209640_10005929_pt1 | contig 10695 bp, 10 predicted proteins | sample RifCSP10_1_FD_184018 | JGI IMG/M metagenome (GOLD analysis project Ga0209640, IMG submission 184018) | Soil microbial communities from Rifle, Colorado - Rifle CSP2_sed 10_1 (SPAdes) (version 2) | ecosystem: Environmental > Terrestrial > Deep subsurface > Rock core/Sediment | place: Rifle...
GCGGCCGTCGGCGTCGCGATCACGAGTCGATACTCGTCCTTGTAGTCGAGCGCCGGGAAGTAATGGCGCTGCCAATTGCCGATCGACCCCGCGCCGTGCAGGCTCAGAATGAATAGGACTTTCTCATCGGGCGCCAGGTCGCAGGGGTAGTCGAGAAAGAACTCGCGGCCCGTCTCGGGCTCGACGGCGTTACCGCGGTCGGCCACGAGCTCGGCGGTGCAGGTTTCGTCGCAATGCTGCGGAGCGGGCGTTGTGCACTCGACGTCGGCGAGCAGTTGAGCGTGTGCGCCGGAGGCGATCGCGGAAGTCCCGGCGACAAGCTGTGCCGTCACCAAGAACCGTCTCAGTGCGATCGTCATGCGGATTCGTTTCATCGCGGTGGTTCCCCGTTTCGTGAAGATCGCGGCCGGAGGCCGCTCCTACGACAGGTTATTCGTTAGTTTTCGAGCTCGCGCGAGAAGAACGGCAACACGTTCGCCTCGAATCGGCCCGCGACACGATTCATGTGATCGCCTTCGTATTGCTCGAACGCGTGCTCTACCCGTAAGCGCGTGAGTGCCGCGTCCAAATTCACGTTGTCGGCGCCGAGAGGGTCGGCGTTGCCGACATCGAGGGAGATCGCCCGGTAGCGCTTCAAGCTCGGCACGTACTGGTCGACCATCACGAGCGGCGAGTTCGCGAGCCACTTCGCCGCGATGAGCGGCTGAAGCTCGCCGTCTTTGAACGGCAAATCGAAGTACTGCGGGGGATTGTCGGGATTCGGCGCCCAGGCGGCGGCCTGCGCGGAGAGCGCGTTCGCGAAACCACCGCCCGCACCCGCCCGGCCCGCCGGTACTTCGCGGCCGGCCGGCTGCTCGCCGCCTTCTGCGTTCGCGCGTTCCCGCGCGCGCAGCACCGCATCCCCGCCGCGCGCCGGATCGTTCATGAGGCAACACGAGCTCATCGCGTACAGCGACGAGAACGTCTCCGGGTGCTTCATGCCGATGCGCATCGTTCCGTACCCGCCCATCGAGTGACCCGCGAGACCGCGGCTCTCGCGATTCGCGATCGTGCGGTAGCGCTCGTCGATATAGGTCACCAAATCGTGCGCGACGTAGCCTTCCCAGTCGCCGGTCGTCGGCGAATTCGAGTACATGCTGCCGCTGTAAACCGTGAACGCATCCGGCAGCACGACGATCATCTCGCGCGCGCCGTTCCCGATGGCCCGGTCCGCAACCTCCGGCAGCCCGAGGAAGCGCACATAGGCCTCGGCGCCGACCGTGTAGCCGTGCAGAAAATAGACGACGGGAAAGCGGCGCTCCGGCTCCTCGGCGTAACTCGGGGGAAGATAAACGACGACGTCGCGCGTCGGATCGTCGCCTTCGAGGTTCCCTTCGAGCGACGGGCCGTGCACTTTGATGCGCTCGAGCGTTCCTTGGCGCAGTCCTGCAGTATCGTCGGCGGGCTGCGCGACGAGCGCGCCGGCGGTGACGAGCGATAAGACCGGAATCAGGCCGGCGGCGCGTGCAGTGGTGACAGAACTTCGTAGCTCGAGCATCGGCGTCTCCTGTACGGCTACTACGGCTTGATTTGAAACTGCTGATGCTTCTCGGTCAGGTCTGGAATGCCGGTCTCGAGTGAGCCGATCAAACGGCGAACTCGGGCCGCCGGCCGTTCGCCGGGCTGGCGCTGCACCTTCAAGTAATCGCGAAGCGCCTCGCGCAGGATTTCCGAGCCCTCCATACCGGTCTCGCGACTCGCGCGATCGAGCGCTCTGCGGAGGTCTTCCGGAAGGCGTAAGGCGTACTGTAAGCTGTGAAACCATAATGCAATGCAGTGTAATGCGTTGCAATGCGGCCGTAAAACGTTGGAACGTCGCGCGAAGCTTCCCCGTGCTCGTCGCTATGGCGCGCCTGGCGCCGCTTCGATCCGGTAAGGGAAAGAGTAGAATGTGATGGTGGAGAATCTCAAGAAGTCCCCGCCGCATAACGTGCATGACGAGACGCTGATCGACTGGTTTCTGTCGTTGGAACCGGCCGATCGGCTGGCTGAGCTCGAGTCTCGCATCGCCTTCTTCAACGCTGCGTCCCGCGATGCCGACACCAAGCTTTCTCCGGATTCTGGAAATCCTTGAAAAGCACGGCGTCGAGTTCGTCGTCGTCGGCGGAGTCGCTGCCGTCCTCCACGGCGCCCCGGTCACCACTTTCGATATCGACACACTCGTCAAGGTCAGCGACGAGAACGCGGACCGGTTGCTGGCAGCGCTCACGGACTTGGAGGCGCGCTATCGGGAGCACGCCAAACCCATCTCTCCCACCAGGGAGGACTTATTGGCCGGCGGTCACCTGCTGTTGATGACGAACAGCGGGCCTCTCGACGTGCTTGGTTTCGTCGGCAAAGGTCAGCGATACGAGGACCTGGCCCATGAGACGTCGATGATCCCGGTCGGCGGTTTCTCGATCGGTGTGCTGGACCTCGAGGCACTCATCGAGCAGAAACGAGCGCTCGGGCGCGACAAGGACCAGGCCGCTTTACGGCTGCTCGAGGCCGTGCTCAGACGCCGTCGCTGACATCGTTCAGTCTTCGAACGCCCGAGCCGCGCGCTTACCGATACGCCGCGGCCTGAATCCCATAGAGCTCCGAGTACTGCGCGCCGCGCGCGATGAGCTCGGCGTGCGTGCCGACCTCGACGACGCGGGCGCCATCCAAGACGACGATGATGTCCGCCATGCGCACCGTCGAGAACCGGTGCGACACGAGTATCGTGATCCGGCCGTTACCGCGCGCGGCGGCCGCGTAACGCTCGAACAGCGCGTGCTCGGTTTCGGCGTCGAGCGCGGCGGTCGGCTCGTCGAGCACGAGCAGGAGCGGCCGGTCGCGCATGAAGCCGCGCGCGAGCGCGAGCTTTTGCCACTGACCGAAGGAGACCTCGACGCCGCCGGGCCAGGTCGGTCCGAGCTGCGTATCGAGGCCCGCCGTCAGTCGCGACACGACGTCCGCTGCGCCCGCGCGGCCGACCGCGGTGGTCACGGCGGGCTCGTCGTCGAGCCGCGGGACGTCGCCCAAGCCCACCGTGTGTCGGGCGCGGAACTCGAAGCGGAAGAAGTCTTGGAACGCACCGGCCAAGCGCGTGCGCCAATCCTCGGCCGCCACGCGCGCGAGCGGCGTATCGTCGACGTAGATCGTGCCGGCGGTCGGCTCGTACATCTTGGCGAGCAGCTTCACGAGCGTCGTCTTGCCCGCGCCGTTCTCGCCGACGATCGCAATGACGGCGCCCGCGGGCAGCGATAGAGACACGTCGTCGAGCGCGAGCCGCGACATCCCGGGATAGGCGAACGAGACGCGATCGAAGCGAATGCCGCGGCGTATCGTTTCAGGCACGGGCCGATCGGCGCGCGCGGCGAGCGCAGCCGCGTAATCCTCGAGCCACGCGAGGCGACGCGAGCCGTCCATCCAGAAGCCGCGCAAGAATCCGAGCTCGGCGACGGTCGCGCCGACGTACGCCGAGAGCCGCGCGCCCGCGGCAAGCACGAGCAGGACGGCGGCGGGCGACGCGCCCATGCTCGCGGACACGAATACAATCGCGCCGACGTAGGCGGCGCCGAAGACGGTCCACGCGAGCGTGTGCCAAACGGCTGATCCGTAGCGCGCGGCGGCGACAGGGCGAAAACCTCGTTCCCATGCGTCACGACGCTGCGTTACGAGCCGTTCGCCGATTCCCGTCACGCGCACTTCTTTGCCGGGCGGCGCCGTCGTTGCGAGCATGAAGAGATGGCGCGCGAGCCGGTTCGCCTGCGCGCCGCGCTCGAGCGCGACGTTCTCGACGGCCGGACGCCACGTGGAGGTCAGCACGGTCGGAACCGCGAACACGGCGAGCAGGATGAGGCCCGGGTGGATCGACATGAGGAGCCCCACCGTGATGCCGAGGCGCAACAGCCATCCGCACGTCGCGAACACCGACATGTACATGTGGTCGAGCACGAAGACCTGGTCGCGCAGCATCGCGAGGCGATCGAGATAGTCGGGACGCTCGTGATGAGCGATCGTCGCGACCGTCGCCTGCAGCCGCGCGACGTGCGACTCGAGCGCGATTGTGACTTTGTCGCGAAAGCGGCGTTGCACGCGCGTGCTCACCGTGTTCAAGAACCACGTGGCGGTCGCGGAGACGCCGAGGCCGATCGCGGCCGTGGTCACGAGCGTGCCGTTGCCGTCGACGATGCCAAAGCCTAGCAGCATGAGCCACAGGGCCAGCAGCGCATCCGGCAGCGCCGCGAGCTGCGACAGCCCGAATGCCGTGAGCATCAAGCGAGGCTCGTGCCTGAGCCCGAGCTTGCACAGCCGCCACATCGACTTGAGCGCCGGGGGCAATGCATCGCCCGCGGCGGGGATACGCTCACTCGAGGACGTCATACGTCACGCCTACCTCTTCCTCGACCGTGAAACGCTGCGCCTGCAAGTCGAACATCGTGCGATAGCGGCCACCGAGCGCGATGAGCTCGTCGTGCTTGCCGAGCTCGATGACGCGCCCGTGCTCGAGCACGCAAATGCGATCCGCGTGCCGCACCGTCGAGAAGCGATGCGAGATCAAGACCGTCGTGCATTGCCGTGTCGCGGCCAGGATGCGGTCGAAGATTTCCGCCTCGCCGCGCACGTCGAGCTGCGCCGTCGGCTCGTCGAGCAGCACGACGCCCGCCCCGAGCTCGACGGCGCAGAGCGCCCGCGCGAGCGCGATGCGCTGCCACTGCCCGCCGGAAAGATCCGTGCCGTGCGCATAGCCGCGCGCGAGGATCGTATCGAGAGTTGCGAGGCTCGCCGCGCCCGCGGATTCGAGCGCGCGCAGGATGACCTCGTCAGGCGCGCCCGAGGGCGCGACGTTGTCGCGCAGCGACAGCTCGAAGCGGATGAAGTCCTGGAACACGGCGGCGAGCCGCCGGCGCCAAAGAGGCAGCGAGATCTCCTTGAGGTCGATGCCGTCGATCTCGATCGCGCCTACTTCTGGATCGTAGAGGCGGCACAAGAGTTTCGCGAGCGTGGTCTTACCCGCGCCGTTTTGGCCGACGATCGCGAGCGACGAGCCCGCGGGAATCGTCAAGTCGAAGCCTTCGAGCACGGGCGTCCCGCCGGGATACGCGAACGTGACGTCGCGAAAGCGAATCTCGCGCGCGGGGAGGTTCGCGGCCGGCCGGTGGCCCGCAGCGAGCGCGCCGGCCGGTGCCATGGCCGGCTCGAGCCTGAGCACGGCGTCGACGGGCGCCGATGCGCCGTCGAGCGCCCAATTGAGGCCGCCGAACGCGATCATCGAGGCGCCGATCGCGGCCTGCGCGAACACGACCGCGCTCTCGAGATCGAGGCCGCCTTGCACGGCGTTCGCAAGCATCCAAAATACGAACAGGTTCGCGCCCGTGACGAGCAGCAAGCTCCACGCGACCGGTTTCTCGCGCAACCGCGTCGCCTCGTACTGCAATACATGCAGACGCGTGCGCCGATCGACGAAGCGATCGATCGTCCACGGCACCAAGCCGAACAGGCGCAACTCCTTCGCCGGCGCGGGATCGACGGCGAGCCGGTACGCGTAGTCGGCGTCGCGCTGCGCGCCACGCACCTCGTCGGTGTTGCGATCGCGCCAGACCGCGCTTTCGCGCAAGAGCCAGTGCGTCGCGAGCCACGCGCCCGCGAGCACGAACGGCGCCCACCACGCGTACGCGAAAAGCACGAGGGCGCACGCGAGGCCGCCGAGCATCTGAACGAGGCCGCTCGCGATGAAGTCCATCGAGATCGAAAGCGGCGGCCCCGTCATGCCGAGATCGAAATCGCGGGCGACGGTCAGATCATTCGTGAGCTTGGGATCCTCGAGGTGCCCCATCCCTTGGGGCCGCACGCAGGCCTCGGTCAAGCGGTCGTAGAGCCACGCCGCGGAGCGGTCGCCGAGATTCGCGCTCTGCGCCTGATGGATCGGCGAGAGCACCTGGAGCAGCACGAACAGGACGCCGACGAAGGCGAGCGGACCGGCCAGGGCGTCGCCGCGCTCGACCGCGCCGACCAGCCCGCCCGTCGCGATCGCGAAGCCCGCGGGCAGCAACCCGCGCAGCACGAGCACCGTCCACCAAGCGACGGCGAGCGGGCGGTCGACGCGCGGCAGCACGGCGAAGAACTTCCATTCCTTGCGCTCACGCAGCGTCTCGAGCATGCCGACGCCCGCCCCGATGCTCGCGACTCGAGTATTCATTAGTATTCTCCGCGCCCGATCGCTCCCGCTTATGTTACAGCGATCTCATGGCGCCGGTCGCTGCGCCGGAGGCGCGTGCTATCTTCGCGACATGGAGTCCGTTCAGAAGCCGGTCCCCGCGCCCCAACGCGATCGCTGGAATCGCGCCGAGGCCGCTTACGCGATCACGCTGTTCGTCGCGGCGGCCGGGGCGCTCGCGATCGCGATCGCGGGGCACGGCCCACTGCTGCCCGATCACGGTCCAGGCGTCGCGCTCTTCTTCCTCTGCTACGGGCTCTTCACGATCAGCATCGGCTATCGTCATCCGAATCTCGGCTACTACTCGTTCGATCGCGTGGCGCAGATCGCGAGCATGCTCGTGCTCGGACCCGTCGATGCGGCTTGGATCAATGGGCTCGCGTCGCTCCTGTACCCATGGCACAGGCTCTTGAAAGGCGAGGCGCTGCGCAACGTCGCCTACGCGGCGCTCACCAACTCGGGCTTGATGACGCTGATCATCCTCGCTTCGGGGACGCTGTACTCGCAACTCGGCGGGGCCTACCCGCTCACGGACTTTAGCGGCAACGCGATCGTCGCGCTCGTCGCGCTCGTCGTTGCGATGCAGCTCCTGAACGACTTAGGGATGCTCGCACTGCTCAAGCTCGGCCGCCGCAGTCTCTCCGGTTTCTTCAATTCATTCTCATACGGTATCGAGCTCGGATCGGGCGCGACGGCCGTGCTCGTCGCGATCGTGTACAACACGCTGCCGACGTCCGTCTTCGCGCTCTTGCTCGTCGTCTTGAGCATCGGCATGCTCGCGCTGCAACAGTTCGCCAACATGCGCCAAGCGCTCGAGGCCATCGTCGCGGAGCGAACGCAGAGTCTGCGCGAGAAAACGCTCGAGCTCGAGCGGCAGGCGACGCGCGACAATCTCACCGATCTCTACAACCGGCGTTACGCCGACGACTACGTCGCGCAGCAGCTCGAGAGCGCGGACCGCCACGGGCAACCTTTCTCGGTCGCCATGGGGGACATCGACCTCTTCAAGCAGATCAACGATTTGCACTCGCACGCAACGGGCGACGCGGTATTGCGGCGCGTGGCTGACATCTTGCGAGCGCGCTGCCGCGCGACCGACATGATCGCGCGTTACGGCGGCGAGGAGTTCTTGATCTGCTTTCCGCACACGGATCGCAAGCATGCGCGCGCGCTGTGCGAGGAGCTGCGGGTGGCCGTGCAGAGCGGCCACTGGTCGCAGTTGGGGCTCGCGGGCGGGGTCACGATCAGCTTCGGCATCGCCGAGTACCGCCCCGACCTTTCGCCGGATCGGCTGTTGAACGCGGCCGACGTGCAGCTTTATGCGGCGAAGAACCGCGGCCGCAACCTCGTCGTGGCCTAGTCCCACTTGCGAAGATCCGCGGCAAGCGTCAGGATGATCGACGGCCTTTGGGCCGCTCGTATCAAGCAACCAACGATGGGCAAAACTATGAAAAAATCTCTACTCGGTTTGTTGTGCTCCACCGCCGTCGCGCTGCCAGCCTTCGCGGCGCTCGAAGCAGGCGATACGGCGCCGAACTTCGAGGCGCAGGCATCGCTCGCGGGGCAGGCTTTCGAATTCTCGCTGAGCGACGCGCTCGAGAACGGTCCCGTGGTCGTCTATTTCTATCCGTCGGCCTACACGCAAGGCTGCAACATTCAGGCGCACGAGTTCGCCGAGAGCATGGAGGCGTTCACGGCCGCAGGCGCGAGCGTCATCGGCGTGTCGCTCGACAGCATCGAGCGGCTCAACGATTTCTCGGCCGATCCCGAGTATTGCGCGGGCAAGCTTGCGGTCGCTTCGGACGCGACCGGCGATATCGCGCGGTCGTATGAGCTCATGGTCCGCGACGCGCCCGCCGGCGGATTCCCGGACACGCGCGGCGTCACGGTCGATCACGGCTTCGCCGAGCGCACGACGTTCATCGTGACGCCGGACGGCAAGATCGCCGCAACGATCGGCGGCGTCTCCCCGATCGAGAACGTGCAGAAGTCACTCGAGGCCGTGCAAGGTCTGCAGTAGGCCGCGGGCCGCTGTAACGCTCTCGGCGCAGAGCACGACGGCGACGTCGTGCTCCGCTCGTCTCCAAACCTCGGTCAGCTCACCGCGGGCGCGCTCGCCTGCTCCGCGCGGACGCGCGGGTAGCGCCGCCCGTTGAGCGTCGCGCCGATGAACGTGAAACGCACCCAATAGTGGTAGCTCAAGAGCAGGATCGGCATCGCGCCGGCGATCGAGAGCAGATACTTGGCGCTCCAGTGCCAATCGAGCTCCGCGAACCACACGTGGAAGAACGCGAGCACGGGAACGTGCATCAAATAAAGCCAGTACGACGAGTCGGCGATGTAGCGGCGTGCGGCGCTCGGGCCGGATAGAAACCGAACCGCGGCGCCGACGATCCCGAAAACCCAGCACCACATCGCGACCATATAGGCCGGCGTGTAGATCAAGAGCTCGCGGCCCTCGAGATACGGCTGCCACTGCGGCACGGGGCCCGCGATCCTGTAGCAAAGGACCGCGAGCACGACCGCGAGCCCGCAATAGAGCGGCCAAGTCCGCTCGAGCGCGAGCAGCAAGTGCGCTTGCCGATGTAGCAACCAGCCGAACCCGAAGATGATGCCGTAGCCGATCAGCGCGCCTGCTTGCGGATATGTCGAGAACGGCGCCGGAAGCCCGTTCCAACCCGGCCAGCCGTCATAGTTATAGAAATAAGCCGCGATCGGTAGTGCCAAGAAGACCGGTCCCCAGACGCCGCGCATGATGAAACGAACGATGGCATCGAGCGCGAGACGAATCTTGCCCCCGCGGTCGAGCACCATGTCGAATGCACCCCGCATGACGAGCACGCCGGCATAGAAGATCGCCAAGTAATAGAGAAACCACAGATGCGCCAACGACACACCGCCGCCCCCGCCCTGCTGCGCGGCCTGCTCTTGCGCGGCGGCTTGCGCGGCCGCCTGCTGCTCGGCCGCATAGGCCATGAGATCGACGCCGGCCGCGAGCGCGCCGAGCACGAATGCGACGCCGGTCAGAAGCAGCACGACGGGCAGTCCAACGACCAGCGGCACGAGAATCCGCTTAGATCGATCCCTGATGAAGGCTTTCGTGCCCTTGCGCTCGAGAACCATGCGCCCGAAAAACCCGGCAATGAAAAAGAACACCGGCATCCGGAACATGTGAATGAAGTAAAACACGGCCGCCAGTGTGGCGCTCGGCGTATCGGTCGCGACCCAGCCTACGAGGCCCTGAAGGAACGGCATCGTGGCATGCAAGAAAATGCCGAGCAGGAGCGCCAAAGCTCTGACGGCGTCGAGCGAATGCAGTCTGTCGGTGGGTTGCATGAGGCGTTCCTAGAGGATCGCTCATCATCAGCGCCCCTCGTCGCGCCGTCAATGAAGCGCATCTTCGAAACCGATGCGCTCCGAGCGGTGCTCTCAAGGGTGGCGCAGACTCGCGAGCAGCGGCAAGTGGTCGGACACGCGCTCCGCATCGCGGATCGCGGCGATCGTGATCATCTCGAGCGGCTTGCTGTACCAGATGCGGTCGAGCGGCAAGAGCGGCAGCCGCGACGGATACGTCGCGAGCTCGGGCGTCATCTCGAGCGGCGGGCAGAGGCTTTGCTCCGCGAGCCCGCGGCCCGGGAAGTCGTTGAAATCGCCGAGCACGATGAGCGGGCGCTCGGCGATCTCGGCGATGCGCGCTTTGAGGCGCTCGAACTGCCAGCGGCGCTCGAACGGGAACAGTCCGAGGTGCGCCGCGGCGACGATGACGCGGCCGCGCGGCGACGTGATCGCGCCGAAGATGGCCTTGCGCGGCTCCCGACCGCGCACCGAGAGATCCACCTCGCCGAGCGATTCGATCGGCCAGCGGCTCAAGATCATGTGCCCGTAGTGGCCGTCCTTGGCGGTCAACGTGCGCGCGGACACGGCGGTCCAGCCGAACAGGCTCGCGAAGTACGAGAACGGATCCTGCGCAACTCTGCGCGTGCGATTGTCGATCTCCTGGAGCGCCGAGATATCGGGCTGCGCGGCTTCGAGCACGCGCGCGACGCGGTCGGGATCGCAGACGCCGTCGCGTCCGATGCAACCGTGTACGTTCCACGTCAGCACGCGGATCGTCGTGCCGTCGCCGCTCATTTTTTGCCCAGCCGATTGATCAACCGCTGCGTACCGAGCACGACGCCGATCCACAACGCCGCGGCTGCGGCCACGAGCGTCACGTTGAGCGGCGTCGGGTTTTGCCAAACGTCGACGAGCAGATCGCCGACGAGCGCGAACGCGGCGATGCCGGGGATCATGCCGAGCGCGGTGCCCGCCAAGAACTCGCGGAAGCGGATTCCGGAGCCGCCGACGAGCATGTTCACGATCGTGAACGGCGCGACCGGGACCTTGCGGATCAGCGCGACGGCGATGACGCCGCGGCCCTCGAGCTTGCGCTCGAAGCGCCGCATCTTGTTGCCGAATAGGTTGCGTAGCGG
>Ga0209640_10005931_pt1 | contig 10692 bp, 12 predicted proteins | sample RifCSP10_1_FD_184018 | JGI IMG/M metagenome (GOLD analysis project Ga0209640, IMG submission 184018) | Soil microbial communities from Rifle, Colorado - Rifle CSP2_sed 10_1 (SPAdes) (version 2) | ecosystem: Environmental > Terrestrial > Deep subsurface > Rock core/Sediment | place: Rifle...
GCTGAAATCGCCCTTGCACATCCTATGACAACCCGTTACATGAGCCACACCGGCCCCTCCTCAACGAAACGATAACACAGGTAGGCGGCAGAAAAACGGGACAGGCTGGAAAAGACCGCTGGAAAAGAACGCCGTCTGAGAGTCTGTGAAAAAATTCGGCAATCGATATAGTTCACCGGCGCGAGCCGGGCGCGGTGGCTGAAAAAAAACTGGACAGCCGCAAGCCGTGCTACTGAGCGGCATCGGACAATGCCAACTGGCGGCGCCGAGCGGCGTCTTCAGTAGCGCTTTAGGGCTTAGCCCCGCAGTGCCGACGATGTCACGCCGTTTGGGCGAGCGTCACCGCCCTCGTTAGATTATGCGCCAGCGCATACCACAGCGCCACGGCCTTGACCTTGTTGAGACCGCGCACCAAAAGCTGGGTAAGCCCACGCCCGCGCGCAATAGCGTTGACACACTCGGCGGTGGCGGCGCGTTGCTTGTAGATCTCCTTGGCCTCGTCGCTGCCCATGCGCTCGCGCCACAGGGCAATGACCTCGCTGTCATTGAGAAGCGCCACATGCGGGTCACGGCTTGGGTCTTTAGGTTTAGGGACCGGAGCATACACCCAAGTGCCGAGCCTGTGAGCATCTTCAATGTCATCGTGGCTGGCGTAGCCGCCGTCGACCAGACACTGGGCGGGCCGTTCGCCATAGCGTCGTTCGACTTGATCGAGCATCGGGGAGAGCTGACCCTGGTCGCTGCCAATGTTACTGACGTCGACTCCAACAATAATCTGGCTATCGGTGGCGGTGCTGAACTGGACGTTGTAGGCGGGACGATAACCGCCGTCAGCCATCTTCATCACCCGCGCTTCGCTATCGGTGCTCGAAGCCCGAGGCTCACTGCGCTTGGCATAGTGTTCCTCTGTTTCGTTCTGTTTTTTCGCTACCGGCTTTTTCTTCTTTTGTTCCTCGACTTGAGCCAGTTGCTCCAGCGCTTGTGCAACTCGCTGTTGGCGCTCCACCGCAGCGCGTTCTCGGGCTGCACGCCGACGCCGATTGCTGGTGTCGGGGTCGGCTTCGATCTCACCCTTGAGTGCTTGAACTTGGGTTCGGGCTTCTTCCAGGCAACGCTCCAAGGTCGAGCGGCGCCGAAACGAGGCCGCCCCGGCGCTCGCTCGCACCCGCATCCCGTCCTGCGCGACTCGCTCCAGTTTCACCAAGTCCTGCTCCATCAACACCGCCACGCTGTGAGTGAGCCACTCGTCGAGCAACTCCACTGGCGCACAGCGAAAATCCGACAATGTGTGATGGTTTACGTTCACCCCGCCGCAAATCCATCGATAGGCGTCGTGCGCCTCGGTCAACCGCTCGATCTCCCGCGCACTGCCCACTCCGTCCACCGTCGCGTACAGCCACAGCGCCAGCAATATCTTGGGATCAATCGCCGCTCGTCCCGCTCGCCCCTCCACCGAGCCGATCGCGCCGTACAGCGCCGAGAGGTCCATTCGCTCGACAAACGCCCAGACGTTGCGGGCAGGATGATCCAAACCAATCGTCGCATCGAGATCCACCGCGCGCAGCTCGATTTGATTACGTTCGGCCAAAAGCACACGCGGCGCGGCCTCGGCCGTTGCGCTCGACTGCGTAACCGCCGCCGACTCAGGCAGCGATGCAAACAACACGGATTGTTCGTTCATGGAAAAACGATCTCATACCAACGTGCATTTGGCGAGCTTTGGAAAACAATTTTTTCACAGACTCTGAATCGATCACATGGATCACACCGTTGCTCGCCATGATATCGGTCGCCGTCACGTGGGCGTCGTCGACCATGACTTTTCCCTCTCGAGCGCTGATCTTGAGCGAGCCCCCGTTGATCGTCTTCGCGGAGTCTAGATTGACCACTTCGCTCGCAGTCACCCGGCCCGGCACGACGTGATAAGTCAGCACGGCGATCAACTTATCCTTGTTTTCAGGTTTGAGCAGATTTTCTACCGTGCCCGCGGGCAGCTTGTTGAAAGCCTCGTCCGTTGGCGCGAAAACCGTGAGCGGCCCCTGACCTTTGAGCGCATCCACCAGGCCCGCAGCCTGAACCGCGGCGACGAGCGTTTTGAAGGAGCCCGCTGAGGCGGCGACCTCGACGATGTCCTTGTCCGGCATCGACTCGGCCTTCACCGAACCTGCGAAGCCTAACGTTAAAGCCAACACTCCTAATCCAATTTTGAAGACTCTCATTTTTCTTTCCTCCTTTTTTTTATTTTTTTTGAATCTTCGGGAAGAGCGTAGAGCAACGCCGGGGCCAAGCGCGGCTGGCGCCGCCACATCGGGAGTTTCACTCGCGTTTTCCAGTTCGCCGCGGAATGCCAACGAATTTTCGCAATGATGGTGAGACACTAAAGTGTCTCACCACCGTCTCACGGCTGTCTCAGCTGATACAGCGAGACTACTTGTCTTCGGGATTGATATTGAGATCCGCCAATCGGCGGTAAAGCGTGGCGCGGCTGATGCCAAGAAGCCGTGCTGCCAGCGCTCGGTTACCGCGCGAACGGTTAAGCGCGTCGAGAAACCGCGCCTTCTCGTCGTTCAACGGATCACCAGGAATCGAGCTGACGAAGTCCGCCGGCTCGAAAATCTCGGGAGGCAAATCCTCGGGCCGGATCACCGCACCGACGCAGCGAATCACGGCAAATTCAATGGCGCTTCTGAGCTCGCGCACGTTGCCCGGCCAAGGATGGTCCATCAGCAGGCGCACGGCTTCATGGCTCAGTTCCGTGACCTGCTTCCCGGCGGCAGCGGAAAACTGCGCGAGAAACGAAGCGGCCAGTAACGGAATGTCCTCGCGCCGCTCGCGCAGCGCCGGCACCGCGATGCGCGCCACGCGAATGCGGTAAAACAGATCCGGGCGGAAATTGCCTTTGGCCACCTCGTCGCTCAAGCTGCGGTGCGTCGCCGCCAACAGCCTCACGTCGATCTTGCGCGGACGGGTCTCGCCCAGGCGCACGATCTCGCGCTCCTGCAGGACGCGCAACAGCTGATTCTGCACCGTCATCGGGATATCGCCGATCTCATCCAACAGCAGAGTCCCGCCGTTGGCGGCTTCGAATAGCCCCTGATGATCTTCGATGGCGCCCGTAAACGCGCCCCGCTTGTGACCGAAGAGCTGGCTGCTCAGCAGCGATTCGGTGAGCCCGGCGCAGTTCACGGCGACGAATGGCTTGCCTTTGCGATGGCTGGCCGCATGGATAGCGCGGGCGACCAGCTCTTTCCCCGTACCGGTTTCGCCATCGATCAACACCGTCGAATCGACTCGCGCGACGGCGTGAATGTGTTGATAGACCTGTTGCATCGCGGCGCTCTTGCCCAGAAGATCGTAAAATTGCGCCCGCTCGTCGAGCAGACGGCGCAGGTCATGAACGTCGGTCACATCGTAAAGAAAGAAGATTTTACCGCGCGGGTCGCGCGGATCGTCCTTAACATCGACTTCGAGCCAAAGGCGCCGGCCGTCGGTTCCGTCCAAGTGCAGCGGGATTCTATTCCGCTCGGCGATCGGCTCTTCGATCAGCGCCTGCAGGTTGCGCGTGTTTTCCGAATCCAAACTGAATAACTTTTGCCAAGGCAGGTCGGTCGTGGCACTCTCCGGCCGGCCGAAAAGTTGACGCGCCACCGCGTTAAGAAATAGCACATGGCCGTTTTCATCGGTCATGACCGTGCCGATGCGCAATTCGTTGAGAATCGAACCGAGATCGTTACGGCTTCGCTCCACCTGCCGATACATTTCTTGCAGTTGGGTCTCGGCCAGCTTGCGGGCGGTGACGTTCCTCTGGATGGATAAGAAATGAGTAATCTCGCCGCTGTCGGCGCGAATCGGCGTGATATCCCATTCGACGTAGTATTCGCCGCCGTCCTTACGATAGTTGACGGTCTCGCCGGAAAACGGCTCTCCTCGCCTGAGCGCATCGCGCAAGCGTTGCAGCATGACGCGATCGGACTTCGGCCCTTGAAGAATGCGCGGGGTTTTGTGCAGGACCTCTTCCCGGCTGTAGCCGGTCATCGCGCAGAGGGCAGGGTTGACAAAAAGAATCTCCGGACCGGGCGGATCGAGCTGCGCCGAAGTAATCAGCACGGCCTCTTTTGCCTGATCGACAGCGACATCGAGCAGGTTCATGAGCTGCTCCGCCGCGAGCAGCTGTGTATCCGCCATTATTTAACTCCTCGGCCCCCGCACATGCCCCATAAACAATGGAGAATTGATAGTGGATAACGTGTTCGGGTCATTGTGAATTGCTTGATATGCTCTCCTTGCCACACCTTCAGAGAATTTCGCTCAATGAAAACGCAACCCATCTTCCGAGTCAAGCTGGCGTCTCGTCGACCGTTTAGTAGCAGCCGGCAGCGGAGTCAGGCAACTTGTCCTAAACGTTTGCTTGGGATCGCTGGAACGGCGCATTCCCTCGCAAAGTCACCTTGAAAGTTGGAACTACAGCGGTATCCTATTAAAGTGCGTCGGAGCGAATTTTTTCTCGGAGAATGCGCGCGTGAAGCCACCACAGAACGAATTTCTTAGTTTGCGACGACATCATCATGACTGAAGACCCTGAGGTTCATGCGTGGAAGAATTGCCATCCGGACGATCTTTGGATTTTCGACAAATTATTGTTGAGCAAGAAATTTAACTATCTCTGCGGTCCAGGGTGCGTTTCCGTTCCGCGGGCCGATTTCTATGTTGTCAGGCCCGTCATGAATCTATACGGTATGGGCGTTGGCGCCGAGGTCAGGTGGTTGAGTCCTGAGGATTCCAGCGCGGTGCCTCCCGGTTATTTTTGGTGCGAAGAATTTAAGGGACCCCATTTGAGTATCGATTATAACTACAATGGCGTCCAACTTTACTCCGTTCAAGGCTTCCGACACCCCAGCTCCCCTCTCTATAGATTCTCTGAATGGAAAGTCGTGCAGCAAATTAGAGAGTTCCCCGACATTCTAAAAAACCTCGTCGGAAATTATGAGTTTTTTAATGTCGAAATGATCGGCGATAAGATCATCGAGGTTCATTTACGGCGAAATCCTGATCCGATTCAAAGCGACGTCAGAGTCTGTTGGGAAAAAGACAAGAAGCATAAGAACCTGCGATTGTTGCCGGATCCTGAAGATGCCGATGGTTATTTGCCTGAAAAAAGACTCGGCTTCTATCTTCCGACGCGTTGATAATAATCTCACTCACCCCAAAGTTTCTCTCACTACTGCGTAACCTTTGCGTGTGATGGTCGCGAAGGCTTCAAGCCCTTCGCCGAGATTTGTCGCTCTGGCCCGTCCCGGAGAAGAAATAAGTCAATACGAAGCCTGACCAGCCTGTGCGCTTAACAAACTTTTCATGAGTGACCCCTAGACCTGCCGTTGCGCGCGGTCTCGTCGTTAATTGGAAAGATTGTAAAGATTGTTATGTCAGACCCAACGGTTCCATAATTTCTGTTCATCTACGCGGCGGAAGAGGCCCCATATCAGCGATCGCTGCAAAAGATTTAACGACCTCGGGTTCGCGCGGCAGATTTTTAATCACCCGCTCCAGCTCCTCCGGCATCAGCGGCGGCGAGTCATCGCCGGTCTTCTTATACAAGGATCCCGAGTTTCTCAAGGAGTATAAACCGGCCAATTGAAAGGTTCGATGCATGGCAACGAGTTTTCGCTCCTTCTCGCTTTTTGCCAAGCTCTCCAGGTCAGGGAGCGTCGCATAGCCGCAACCAAGGGAGAGAACAAAGTCACCACAAAGAACGTAAAGAACACAAAAAAATGTAGATGGGCGACCGGCGTCGCCCATCGGATCATCTATGCAGGTAATTTGCGAGAGCGGCGCAAATTTTTAGAGACAGTACCACGATGGAACCGCCGAGGTGGAACGATGCCGGATCACGGGAGCCCGCTCCCGAGAATTCGGTTTCATTGTTGACCCACGATTCTCAGCTCTCCACTGCCGCAAGAATTTTTGGATTCGAAGTGATGGGAATGGATCAATCAAGAAAGGAGTGGAATCTGATTGCGGCCTTTTTATTCCCCACCTGCGGTGCGACCGACCCAATAGTTTGGCCGACGACTGTGGTGAGCTACCGCCAAGATGAGTAAACCTTCATTATCGATCGAATAGATAAGCGAATAGCGGAATTTTTGAAGGGTACGCTTTCGGATGCCCGGTCGAATCTCCTCAGCCGATTCTGGGTACTGCGAAATCAACTTTTCGGCTCTCTGAACCTCGGCAAAAAAACGTCGCCCGAGGCCGTTCGCTCGAAGTTCAAGGTAGCCGATCTCGTGCAGCAACTCTTCCTCGGCTGCCTCATGTTATTTGACGGGGGTCACCGGAGAAGGGATTCCGCCTTCTTATGAACTTCCTCGGCCGGGACCGCCTTCGCGCGACCTGCGCGGTACTGCTCTAGCCGCCTTTGAGATTCCTCTGCCCAAAGCCGTTCGGCTTCCTCTTCGGTCAACTCCTCTAGGCTCGCGAGCAGCCGTTCCGCTAGGGTCGCACGGTCGCGAACGTCGAGGCTCATCGCACTCTTCAGAATCTCCGCTAGGTTCGACATCTTTAACCTCCGCGTTCATTTTACCGGCGCAAGGATACTATGCAAGCGGCAGTGCCGTTTCGACCGAAGCCGCAACCAAAGTGACAGAAGCAGAGCCATGATGTAAGTGGAGTCATGGCTACAAACACTGCTGACAATGTGACGAAGAACGAGGTCGGGCAAGCGTTCATTGAGCGTTACGCGGGGCGATATTATTGGGGTATTGCACGGGTGGGATCGACTGCGTGTGCAAGGGACGCTGAGGAGTTTGTATTATCCACCTGTGATGGAGCAGTACCTGAGAAAAGCCGGGGTGATGTGGAAAGACTTCAAGCAATTCGCTATCGGTTTACGGGCCGCGTTCGTCAACCGCGGAGGGTATAGCAAAGAAGCAACAGCGCCCAGTGATCTATTTGGCGTCGAGCCGAGTGAGCAAGGAGGACGAGGCGCGCCAGATCCAACGCCGTGACGGGTGAAGAGAGGACTGATAGCGATCCTCAGTTGCGTAGAGCCGTGCCGGAGGTGGAGCATGCGGGGGAACCGAGCGAGCAAAAAGCTGGAGCTGAGTTTGGAGTGGGACAAATGCACGCATCTTTATTATTACTGGATGCATGAAGAGTTGGGATTTTTGCATCTTCGGCTTCAGACGTGGTTTCCCTTTTTGGTCCAGGTGTGTGTGAACGGGCGGGAATGGTTGGGTCGGCAGATGGACAAAGCAGGGATAGCCTACCGGCGAGAGGAGAACTGTTATCCGTGGATCGGTGATGTCGGGCGTGCCCAAGAGTTGATGGAGCAGCAGCAAGCGACGGACTGGCCGCGAGTGCTGGGCAAGCTGGTGGGGCAATGTCATCCACTGCACGAAGAGATCAGCCGACCCATTGAGCGAGAGTACTACTGGACGGCGGCCCAGAGCGAATACGCCACGGATGTGATGTTTCGGGATCGCGGAGCGCTTGAGCGGATCTATCCAGTGCATCACGCGGTGATGAGCTTTGGAGCCGAGCAGGTGATGCGGTATGTAGGGCGGTCGGGACGAGTTGGGATCAACGACGAAGTGGTGACGGATCGGCGCCGGCGCCGTGTGGGGGTGCGGGTTAAGCATTGGCTGAACAAGAATTCGCTGAAGTTCTACGACAAGGGCAGTGTGTTGCGCGACGAGGTGACGATCAACGAACCGAAAGATTTTAGGGTCTGGCGTGCAGCGGAGAACAAACCATCTAGCATAGCTAGATGCACGCAAAGAGAGTTTTGATTTTCTCGGGTTCACTTTTTGCCGCAAGGAAAATTTCAAGACGGGAAAAGTGATCACGCTGGTGGAGCCTTCACGGAAATCCGAACAGAAGTTTCGCGACGAAGTGAGGGGTCTTACCAGTCGTTTAACTCACTGTGTGGGGCAAGACGAAGTGCTCAAGCGAGTTAACCGATATGTGCGAGGATGGGTGAACTACTTTCACCTGCACAACTCCACGCGTGTCTTTTGTCGGCAACGCTTTTTCTTGGAACAACGGATGCGCAAATACCTGCAGGAGCGACGACAGATCAAGGGGTTTGGGTATCGCCGGTGGCCGTCAGCCAGACTCTACAAGGAGTGTGGTTTGTATGCCATTCCGCAATTGCCCCGTATCGGTGCGCTCGCATGCGTTGAGATGAAAGATGATCGGAAAGCCGTATGTGGGAGAACTGCAAGTACGGTTTGATGAGGGGGAGCAGGCCTTTCGTTTCACGGTGGATTCTAAACGGGCACGAAACTGGAAACAGTGGATACGGCCAAGAATTTGCCTAACGAATGATACGCCTGCTCTCTACTCTACCCGCGGCCTGCACTTCTGGCGCGGATTCTTCTCACTGCATGAATAATCCGTGCTCGAGGCACAGCCGAGTCATTTGGCGAGTCCCAGAACCTGTTTGCCGTACTCGTTAATCAGCTGTTCGCGTTCGTCGGATGGCTCGAGCTCTTTTAAGCGATTTTCGATCCGGCTGCGCTCTTCCTGTTTAAGCTCGCGCCAGCGGGCTAGATCCTTCTGCAGTTTCTCTTGTTCTTCCGCTTTGAGCGTCGCCTTGGACGGCTCGTTGTTGGCGCTTTCATCGCCCGTCTTGGCGGGAGCCGGTTGCACGCTGAGCACGACCGCGCGACTCGGACGGCCGCTGGCGTCATAAAGCAAGGCAAAACTTTTATACCCGATCGTCGAGATCAGCGCCCGGATGGCCGGCTCCAGCGGCTGACGCTGGAGGCGCAGATTGACGATGCGAGCCTCGCTCGGCGACGGGATCACAATTTGGAAACCCGTCTTGGCGTGAATAGCGTGGAGCGCAAAAGGCACCGGCGTCTGCTCGAAGTCAACCGATATCTCGCCGTTTCGATAATCCACCCATTGTCTGTAGAAATCCTCCGCTCCGGTTTGTGCGCCGGCTGTTGCGCAGGTTAATAGAAGAACGGTAGCGACGAGGGCCAGGATCCGCGAATCGGTTTTCATGGGTTTGACCTCAGCTAGGGATTTGACTGAGCAAGCTCCGTACCTTCCGGTCCGGCGCCCGCAATATCCCCAAAGGGCCTCTTTAGGCCACCATTCTACTTTAGAGTTTCGAAGGCTGTGCGATTTAGGCCAAAACTGTGCTTTTCGGCCGGTGCTCTTGTTGGATTGACGACGAGCACGGTCCCAAAAAATGGCATGGCCCAAGTCTGTCAGATTTGGGCCTGTGCTTGGGGCAAGATTTAGAAGATGCTAAACGCCGCCAAAGCCCTCGTCTTGAGCTTCGGCCAAAAGCCAGGGATCCTTGATCTCGGTGGTCGCGCCTTTGCCGCTGAGCACGTTGACGACTTCTCTCGCCGCGTGGGTTTGGCAGTCGATATAGGATTCGTCGGAGTTGGCCGCCGTGTGGCAGGTGACGATGACGTTGGGCAGCGTCAGCAGCTTGTGATCCGCCGGCAGCGGTTCCGGCTCCGTGACATCCAAAGCAGCGCCGGCCAACTCGCCCGCGATCAAGGAATCGTAGAGCGCGTCGGAGTCGACGAGCCCGCCACGGGCGCAATTGATCAGGTAGGCGGTGTTCTTCATCGCCTTGAACTGCGGCGCGCCGAACATATGGCGCGTTTGCTTGGTCAGCGGCGCATGCACGCTGATGAAATCCGAAGTCGCGACCAACTCGTCGAACGGCACCATCTTGACGCCCATGCTCTCGGCGATCTTCGGATCGAGATACGGATCGTAGGTTTGCACGTTCAATCTCATCCCTTGAGCTCGCGGTGCGACTTGCTTGCCCACGTGGCCCAGGCCGACGATGCCGAGGGTGCGACCTTGAATGCGATAGACGCGCCCGCGATAGGCGTGCAGCTCGGCGGTATGGCGCCTCCATTTTCCGTCGCGCACGTACTGGTTCATGCGCATGAGCTTGCGCGAAATCGCGATCAATAAGCCGATTGTCTGCTCGGCCACTTCGATCGAGTTGCAGCCCGCCGCGTTAGAGATGATCAGGCCATGGTCTTTGGCGGCCTTGAGATCCATACGGTCGACGCCCACTCCGGTGCGGCAGACCACCTTGCAGCGTTTGAGCTGCGCGATGATGTCGCGGGACAGCGGCACGGAACCATGCATAATAATGCCGTCGGCGTCTTTGCCCATCTCGACGACTTCGGCGTCGTTGGTCGGCCGGCGGATCGTCATGTCGGCGTCGATTTCGGCGAGGATGGGCTTGATCAAATGCACCGGTACGTCGTTACTGCCGAAATACACTACGTGAAATTTACTCATGTGAGTTAAACCTCCAGTTGATACAGGCGCGCCGGATTGTCCCAAAGAATTTTCCGCCGCGCTTCGGTTGAAAGGTGATCGTTGCGTGTGAGATCGCCGACCGTGCGATCGGGAAATTTGCCGATGCCATCGCTGTGCGGGTAATCTGTCGCGATCGTTAGGTAATCGGCGCCGACATGTTCGATAAACACCGGCGCGAGCTCTTCGCCGGCTTCGCAGCTCGCCCAGCACTGGCGCTTGAAGTAATAGCTCGGTTCTTCCTTGGTCGTTTTGGCCTGGCCGTGGCCTTCATGCTCCCAGTGTTCGTCCATCCGCTCGAGCCAGAACGGCACCCAGCCGCAGCCGGATTCGAGGTAAGCGACTTTGAGCTTGGGAAACTTTTCCAGCACGCCGTCGGCGCAGAAATTCAAG
>Ga0209640_10005933_pt1 | contig 10692 bp, 4 predicted proteins | sample RifCSP10_1_FD_184018 | JGI IMG/M metagenome (GOLD analysis project Ga0209640, IMG submission 184018) | Soil microbial communities from Rifle, Colorado - Rifle CSP2_sed 10_1 (SPAdes) (version 2) | ecosystem: Environmental > Terrestrial > Deep subsurface > Rock core/Sediment | place: Rifle...
GACCGTGAAGGCATGCGCAGCCACGGCAGCTGGGGCTCGCAGCTCGACGTCTACGGCATGTTCCTCACGAAGGCCGAGCTCGACCGGTTCGACCTCTCCAAGGAAAGGCTCGAGTTGAGCGAAGCGGGGAAGAAACCGGCCGCGGAACCGGACACAGCGAAGAGCGCGAAGCCGAAAGGCGACTCGCTCGTGATCGAGCTGAACGGGATCGAGGAACGAATCCGTCGTCTGACCATCAACTCGTCGGACCTGGCGGACGCACTGCTCACGCCCGACGCATCGAAGCTCGTGTACCTCGCCCGCTTCGAGTCCGGCTACGACCTCTGGGTCGAAGACCTGCGCGCGCACGAGACGAAGCTGCTGGCCAAGCTCAACGTGCAGGTCGGCCCGAACGACATCCTGACGGCGCCCGCGATCGCGCTCGATTCCGCCGGCAGGGAAGTGTTCTTCCAGTCGCGCGACGGGATCGTCCGCATCACGCTGTCGAACGGCGAGCGGAAGCCGGTCCCCTTCCGCGCGGAGATGGCGCTCGATCTACCGGCCGAACGCGCGTACCTGTTCGAGCACATCTGGCGGCAGGTCAAGGAGAAGTTCTACGACCCGACTCTGCACGGTGTCGACTGGGACGGTCTCAAGCGCGACTACGCGCGCTTCATCCCGCACATCACGAATAATTACGACTTCTCCGAGATGCTGAGCGAGCTGCTCGGCGAGCTGAACGCGTCGCACACGGGCGCACGGTTCCGCCCGGTCCTGCCCGACGCGGACGTGACGACTTCGCTGGGATTGATCTACGACCAGAGCGCACGGACCGCCGGCCTGAAGATCGACGAGGTCATCGAGGGCGGTCCGCTCGATATCAGCGATTCACGCGTTCGCGCGGGACACGTGATCACGGCGATCGATGGCGTGACGATCGGGCCGGACACGAATCCGTTCGCGTTGCTCAACCGGAAGACGGACGAACCCGTGCTGCTCGCGATCCGCGATCCGGCCAGCGGACAGCAGTGGGAGGAAGTCACACGGCCGATCAGCCTGGGCCGGGAGAACGAGCTGCTGTACCGGCGTTGGGTCAGGCAACGGCGTGAAGAGACGGAACGGCTGTCCGGCGGCCGCCTGGGCTACGTCCACGTCCGCGCCATGGACGAGGCCAGCTTCCGCACCGCGTTCTCGGAGGCGCTCGGCCGCAATGCGGACAGGGAAGCGCTGATCGTGGACACGCGTTTCAATGGCGGCGGCTGGCTGCACGATGATCTCGCGACCTTCCTCGAGGGAGAGGCCTACGTGCGCATGGCGCCACGCGGCGAGGTGCTCGGATCGGAGCCGCTGTCGAAGTGGCACAAACCGTCGGCCGTGCTGATGAGCGAGAGCAACTACTCCGACGGCCATTTCTTCCCGTGGACCTACCACACGCTCGGCATCGGCCCGCTCGTGGGCATGCCGGTGCCCGGCACGGCGACGGCCGTGTGGTGGGAACGGCTGCAGGACTCGTCGCTGGTGTTCGGCATACCGCAGGTCGGCATGCTCGACAACAACGGCCACTATCTGGAGAACCAGCAGCTCGAACCGGATTACAAGGTGTGGAACGACTGGGGCTCCGCGGCACAGGGCAAGGACAGGCAGCTCGAGAAGGCCGTCGAGGTCCTGCTCGACAAGCTCGGACGGCCGAAGGCAAACACGCAGCAGCGGTGACGGCCGGCGCTCGTGTGGCGCAACCCTCGTCCCGCATTCGACTGTCGAAACCGTTGAACTCACGACAGGGGGCGCCGAGGAATGCGCGGACTGGGATCGGATCTGCGGTACGTGGCTCGGGTGCTGAGAAGGAGCCCGGGCTTCACGCTGGTCGCGGTGCTGTCACTGGCGATCGGCATCGGCGCGAACACCGCGATGTTCGGTGTGGTGCGCACGCTGTTGCTGACGTCGCTGCCCGTCGACAGGCCATCCGAGCTGAAGCTGCTCGCGTGGAATCGCGAAGGTGAATTCAGCATCAGCCAGAACGGCTCCACGGACTATCGCGACCCGGAGTCCGGCGCGCGGCTCAACAGCAACTTCAGCTACCCGATCTACCGGGCGCTGCGCGATGCCGCTCCGCCCGACGTCGGCCTCTTCGCGTTCTCCTTCCTGCGGGGCGTCAGCGTGGCGCGGGGCGACCAGCCGGCGTTCGCGGCCGGCGGCGCACTCGCCGATGGCGCGTATTTCCGGACGCTTCGGCCGCGCATGGAGCTCGGGCGCGGCCTGACGGCCGGCGATGACTCGCCCGATGCGCCGCTCGTCGCGGTCCTCAGCCACGCCCTGTGGATGCGCATGTTCGGGGGCGACCCGTCGGTGATCGGCAGCACGATCCGCGTGAACGGCCAGGTCGCCGAGATCGTGGGTGTCACGGCGGAGGGCTTCAAGGGACTGTCGATGGGCGGCTTCTTCCCGCAGACGGAGATCACGCTGCCCGTGTCCGCCCAGCCCCTCGTCTACACCCGGCTCATCTCCGCTGGCTCGGCATTCGCCTCGGACGATCTGTTCTGGCTCCGCCTGATGGCGCGCGTCCCCGCGGGAACTCCCGTGACGCGCGTGCAGCAGGGCCTCGCCATCGCGATGCGCACCGTGCCCTCGCCGCTCCTCGGCGGGGACGGGCACCTTCCCGAGCTCCACCTGATCGACGGGTCGCAGGGGGCGCAGCCCGTGCGCGAAGCCACGGCCCGACTCCTCTGGTTCCTGCTCGGCGTGGTCGGCATCGTCCTGCTGATCGCGTGCGTCAACCTGGCGAGCCTCATGCTGGCGCGCGGTGTGAGCCGCCAGCGCGAGATGGCCGTTCGCCGCGCGCTGGGCGGCGGTCGCGCCCGCCTCATGCGGCAGACGTTGCTGGAGGCGCTGGTCCTGGCCGGCGCCGGCACCACGGCCGGACTCGCGTTCACGTGGGTGAGCCGACAGTTCCTGCGCGGCCTGCTCACGGGCAGTCTGGGCTCGGGCGCCTTCGGCGACCTCGACATGCAGGTCAGCCTCGACCCGATGGTGCTCGGCCTGAGCGTGACGCTCGCGACCATCGCGACACTGGCGTCCGGGCTCTTGCCCGCCCTGCGGCTTTCGGGCATCGATCCGGTGGGATGGCTCAAGCAACGGGGCGCCGGGGCGGCCAACCCTCGCCTCACCGCCGGCCGCGTGCTGATCGCAGTTCAGGTGGCGATCTCCGTGCCGCTGGTGGTGGGAGCGGTGCTCTTCCTGCGCACCCTGGCGAACCTCGGCGCCGTCGAGCTCGGCTTCGATCCGACCGGTGTGGTGTCCTTCCAGGTGGATCCGGGCTACACGCGGCTGCCGGAAGCGGACTATCCGAGACTCTACCAGGAGCTGCTGGCGCGCATCGAGCGCGTGCCCGGTGTGCGTTCGGTCACGCTCATCGAAAACGCGCCCGTGAGCGGAATCACGTCGAACGGCTCGATCGATGTCGATGGCAAACGCGTCGTGCTCTACCGCAACGGCATCGGCCCCGCGTTCCTCGAGACGATGGGCGCGCGGCTCCTCGAGGGGCGCATGCCCGGACTCCAGGACGGGCCCGACGCGCCGCCGGTCGGCGTGGTCAACCAGACCGCGGTGCGCGAGGTTTTCGGCGGCAGCTCACCGGTCGGCCGCACGCTGCGCGTCGGCAGACGCGACGTGCAGGTCATCGGCGTGATCAACGACATGGTGTATCAAGACCGCCGCTCGCCGGTGCCGACCACCCTCTACGAATCCGCGTTCCAGCGCTCGGCGTGGGGCGGCTACCACGTCTTCCTGCGCACGAGCGAGCCCCTCGGACGCATGGAGGCCATGCTTCGCGAGGCCGTCACGCAGGTGAATCCCGACATCCCCGTTCCGCGCATGCGCGCACAGACGGAGATCATCGCGCAGACCGGCGCACGGGAGCGCGTGTTCACGCAGCTCCTCACGCTCTTCGGTTGCTTCGCCCTCCTGCTCGCGAGCATCGGCCTGCACGGCGTGACGTCGTATTCCGTGACACGGCGAACCAGCGAGATCGGCGTTCGTGTGGCTGTGGGTGCGCGACCCGGTCAGATCCTCTGGATGGTGCTCCGCCAGGTCGTGGTCCTGGCCGGCATCGGGCTGGTCGCAGGCGTGCCCGCCGCTCTCGCCGCCGCGCCGCTCGTCGGAAGCCTCCTCTTCGGCGTCGCACCGACGAGCCCGTGGGCGATCGCGGCGGCTGCCGGCGTCATGCTCGCCGTCGCCGTGGTCGCCGGGCTGCTGCCCGCGCTGCGCGCGGCGCGGCTGGACGCGCTCGTCGCCTTGCGCACGGAATAAGCGAACATCGCACGCGGGGAGAGGGTGGCCACGAGTGAGCCGGTAGCGGCGAGCGTCTGGCGTCGCCCCATCTTCTCGCGCATGTCGTCGAGCGACTCGAGGACGATCCGTGTCTCCGAGATCCGGGGACGATCGAGATGTCCGACGCCGGCTTGGCCCGGATCTGTGGCGCTCGCCCTCAACGCTCGCGCGGAATCACGGGCAGCGTCACGTGTGACGCGTGCGCCGCATCGTGCAGCACCCGCTGGTGCGCGGCCACGAACGTCGTGTCGCGCTCGTTGTCGCCGCCGGTGTTGAGGTTGCGGTCGTACTTGGGGAAGGCGGCGGATTCGACGGTGACCCGGATGGCGTGGCCCGCAGGGATCACGCGGCCGGTGAACCAGAGATCGATGTCGTACTGGTAGACGCGACCGGGTTCGAGCAGTGAGGGTTTGTCGAATCCGTTACGGAACCGCGCCCTCATGATGCCATCCTGGATGCGGAGCACGCGGCCGTCGGGGTACACGTCCAGGATCATGACATGCCAGTCGGTATCACGCGCATCGGTCGCGGCCCAGATCGTGGCGCTCATCGGGCCGGTGATCTCGACATCGCGCTCGAGGGGACCGGTCGTGTAGACGAGCATGTCGCGTCGGTTCGCGTTGACCTCCGCGTAATCCTCGTTCAGGCTGAGCTCGAGTTCGCGCGCGTCGACCAGGTACGGCGTGGGATCCGCCGGATCGTACGTGAACGTGTCGGCGGCCTCGGGACCGGGCGGGATCGTGTCGAGCAGGCCGTCACCGCCTGAGGTATTCGCCTGCCCGCCGGAGTGCAGGTAGAAATCGGCCCACCGCGTGCGGGCGAGCGGCCACTCGTTCTCCCTGCGCCACGCGTTGTCGCCGATGATGAAGAGGTCGAGCGGCGGCTCCCGCTCGACGCCGTTGTCGATGCCCTTCAGCCAGTGGTCGAACCAGCGCAGCTGCAACCGGCGATTGTCGGTGCGGGCTGTCGGCCCGAAATGGCCGGTCACGTAGTCGATGCCCTTGTGTGCGCCCGGGCCCATCACCACGCGCAGCGGCGGGTGGTCCGGCAGCCGGCTCATCACGGCGTAGTTGCGGATGGTGCCGCGCGCATCATCGTGCCAGCCGGCGATGCCGAGGACGGGCACCTTGACGCGATCGAGCTGGTTCTCGATGCCGAGCTTCTTCCAGTATGCGTCCTGGCTCTGGTGCTCGAACCAGTCGAGCCAGAACTGGCGGCGTGGGCAGCCGGCGACGGTGTCGGCGTCGATGACGGGCAGGTGCTCGAAGGCCCGGACCTCGTCCACCGTGCTCATGTCGGACATCTCGTCCTTCACGGCGGTCAGGCAGAGCCACGGCACGATCGTAGGCGAGAACACCATGTCGATGTACGGCACGATGCGCACCGGGTCTGCGGTCGCGACGGTGGGTGCGATGGCGCCGAGGTGCGGGGGCTGCGCGATGGCGGCGTACCACGCGTACAGTCCGGGGTTCGAGCCGCCGATCATGCCGACGCGCCCGTTCGCACCCGGCAGCGCCGCGGCCCACTCGACGGCGTCGTAGCCGTCCTCGATCTGCCCGGCGTTCATGTCCAGGATCCCGTCCGAGCCACCACGCCCTCGCAGGTCCTGCTTCACGTAGATGTAGCCGCGCGATGCCCAGTAGATGGCCGACGCCGTGTCCCACCGCAGATAGGGCGTCCGCTCGAGGACGACGCCGAAAGGCCCATCGCCGACAGGTTGGCCGACGAAGTTCATCAACGAGGTGCCATCGCGCGCCCGCATCGGGACGGCCGGATCGATCGTCACTGCGTGCGTCGAATCGGAGACGGGACCGTCCCAGACGGTATATGGTGGCTCGAAGTCCGGCGGCGACGCGCGGCGCACGAGGAACTCGCGGTTGGTCGGCGCGCCGCCCGCGTAGAGCAGACCGGCGATCGTGTCGCCGCGCGCGACGCCGCGGAACGAGGCGCCGTCGCCCGCGCCGCGCAGCGACAGCACGACGGAATCCCCGCGCACACGGATGCTGTCCAGCTCCGCCATTGCGGCGCCGGTCCGCCGGCGCAGCCACGATGTCGTCGCATCGGTGCCCTCGGAGTGCGCGAACGCGAACCGCCGGCGCGCTTCGAATCCCCCGTCGGCGTCGGACCGAGCATCTGGTACCAGTCCCAGTCGCCACTCAGCCTCGCGCCCGCTGTGGCGGAATCACCGCAGGATCCGGCGGCCAGGCATAGTGCGCCGCCAATCAATCCGCCCGCCGCTCTGATCGCGGAAAATCGACCCGGGTTCATGGCCTGCCTCTCGCCGTTGCGGGAACCCAGCGCTGACGTTCTCGGACCGCGGTCGCGACGTTCACGCCGTCGCGCGTGCCCCCAGGCCGCGTGTGCGGCTGATCGCCGTCCGGTCTTCGCGTCAACGTAGATCGCGATGCGCGTTCCAGAAAAGCGGCGACGCACGACCCACTCGCGCCAGGCCGACCCGTCCTGCCGGGCGATCCAACGCGGTTCCCCCGGACGCGAAGGGCACCCCCCGGCCCTGCACGCTTGCCGCCCGCCCTCGCCTTCCCGATATTAGTATCATCTGATACTGAACTGACCGGGGTCAGCCGAATGATCGATCGGCCCATGAAGCCGCAATGGTTGCAGATCCTGCTGGCGTTGTCGCAGCGGGAGCTGCACGGGTATGCGATCCAGCGAGCGGTGCTGGAATCGACGGACGGCCACATGACGCTCTGGCCGGCGATGCTGTACCGGTCGCTGGAGGCGCTGGAGACGGAGGGTCTGATCCGGGCGGTGGCTGCGCCGGCGGACGAGCCGCCGGATGAGCGGCGCCAGTACTACGGGTTGACGAAGGCGGGGCGGAAGCGGCTGGCGGAGGAAGCCGAGCTGATGGCGCGGTGGGTATCGGTGGCGCGCCGGGCGGGTGACCGATGAGCGAGAGCGGGTCGCGGGGCGTGCGGGTGTATCGCGTGCTGCTGCATCTGTTACCGCGTCGGTTCCGGCGGGATCGGGGTGCGGCGATGGAGCGGTTGTTCCTGGACATGGTCCGGGAGCGGACGCGGGAGGGACGCAGTCCCGGGATCGGCTTCTGGGGGCGCGTCGTGTGGGACACGATCGATCAGGCCGTGCGCGAGCGGGTTCGCCCCGGCCGGGCGGCAGACACACCGCGTTCTTCGCGGGGAGAAACGATGATCGGATCGGTCGCTGCGGATGTGCGAAGTGCGGCGCGTTCGATGGCGCGCCAGCCGATGTACGCGATGCTGACGGTACTGATGATGACGCTGGCGATCGCGGGCAACGCGGCGGTATTCCGGATTTTCAACGGGCTGTTCCTGCGGCCGCTGCCGTTCGAGGATCCGGAGGAGCTGGTCGATCTGGACGAGACGGCGCCGCAATGGAATCTGACGTACACGGGGATTGCGTATCCGGACCTGGTGGCGTGGCGCGAGGGCAATCGCGGGTTGGAGGGGTTGGGAGCGTACTCGGCGGGCAGCGCGGATCTGGTGAGAGCGGGGGAGCGTGCCGTGCACGTCGAGCTGGTGCGGGCGACATACGATCTGCCGGCGGTCCTGCGGCTCGAACCGGTGCTGGGCCGGTTCTTCACGGCGGAGGAGGACATTCCGGGCGGACCTGGCGTGGCTCTCCTGTCGTGGGGGTTCTGGCAGGATCAGGAAGGGGGCCGGAGCGATGTTCCGGGCACGACGATCCGGTTGTCGGGCCGTTCGTACGAAGTGATCGGCGTGATGCCGCCGGCCGCGGCCTTCGTGACGGATGCGTCGGTGTGGGTGCCGCTGCAGGATGATGTTGCCGCCTTCACCGGCTGGTATCTGACGGGAATCGGCCGGTTGTCTCCCGGTGTGACGCCGGCCGCAGCGCGCGAAGATCTGTTGCGCGTGCATCGCAATCTGGTCGAGAAGCGGTCGTTCAACGCGATCACATCGCCCGTCGTGAGCCGGATGCGCGACCGCTACCTGGGGAGCCTGCGTGCGGGGTCGTCGGTTCTGCTCGGCTCGGTCGCGATCGTGCTGCTGATCGCATGCGCGAACATCGCGGGCCTCATGCTCGCGCGATCGCTCGTGCGGGGCCGCGAGATGGGGATCCGCGTGGCGATGGGCGCCACGACGGGGCGCATTGTGCGGCAGCTGCTCACGGAGAGCCTGGTGCTTTCCGCGGCCGGCGCGCTGCTGGGCGGGCTGCTGGGGTTGTGGGTGTCGTCGATCCTGGTCGGCCATCTGAGGCAGCAGTTCCCGCCATGGGTCACGTTCGACCTGGACTGGCGCTTCCTGTTGTTCACGGCAGGCGCGACGGTCGGCGCGGCGTTCTTGTTCGGGCTTGCGCCGGCGCTTCAGAGTGCGCGCGTGGAAGCATCTCAGCTGTTGCAGGGGACATCGACACGCGCGAGCACGACCGGGAGCCGGCGGCGCACGATGCGGGTCCTGGTGGTGGCCGAAGTCGCGCTCGCGCTCGTGCTGCTGATCGCTGCGGGTCTGGGAGTGCACGACTTCCGGCGGCTGCTGCGCGTGGATCCCGGGTTCCGCACGGGCAACCTGCTGACCTACTCTCTGAGCCCGGAAGGCGAGCGATACGACGGCAACGATCGCAGGCTCGCCTTCTGGAGCGACCACCTGGAGCGCCTTCGCGCCCTGCCCGGTGTGGTATCGGCGGCCGCGGCGAGCACGCTGCCCCTCGGCGGGCACTGGGGCTGGCTCTTCACGGTGGAGGGCGCGCCGCCGCGCGCCCCGGATGAGCCGAACCCGATTGTCCTGAACCGTGTGGTTTCGACCGGCTACTTCGAGACCATGGGAGTCGAGCGGATCGCCGGTCGCGATTTCGACGATCGCGATGGTCGGGACGAGGGTTCACACGTGGTCATCGTCGACGAAACCTTCCGCCGCCATTTCTTTCCGGAGGGTGGCGACGTGCTCGGTCGTCGCATCAAGGCTGCCGGCGATTCGATGTGGATGACGATCGTGGGCATCGCGCGGGATGTCAGGCACTACGGCGTCGACCAGGAATTGCAGCCGGGCGTGTACCAGCCGGTCCGACAGTTCATGTCCCGTCGGATGCAGGTCGCCGTCCGCACGGCGGGTCCTCCGATGACCGCGCTCGAGTCGGTCCGCGCCGCGTTGCGCGAGCAGGATCCGGAGCTCGCGCCCTTCGAGATCGGCACCATGGCGCAACGCTACGACGACGCACTGTGGACGCGCCGTGCGGCGGCCTGGCTGATCGCCGTTTTCTCGTCGATCGCGCTGGTGCTCGCGGTGGCCGGTCTGTACGGCGTCATCTCGTACGGCGTGACACAGCGCATCCCCGAGATCAGCATCCGCATGGCGCTCGGCGCCGGCCGCGGCCGCGTGCTCTGGCGGATCATGGGCGAGGGCGTGTTCCTGGTGGGATCGGGCATGGGACTCGGCCTGATCGCGGCCATGCTGGCGGCACGGCTCGTCTCCGGCGTCCTCGTCGGCACGAGCGTGACCGACCCTCTCACATGGATCGGCGTGACGGCCCTGCTCTTCGCGGTCGGCGTGCTGGCCAACCTCCTGCCTGCAAGGCGGGCCGCGAGCCTGCAGCCGATGCGAGCGCTCAAGGGCGATTGATGATGGCGGTGTGCGCGGTCCCGAGTCCCCCGTCCGTTCCACAGCGAAAGGGCTGCGTCGACACGACCCGCGCTGCGGGCCGGCAGCCATGCGGCCACCGACGTAACGACCAGGAAGCACGCCGCGGCTATCGCGAGGACAAGTGGACGCCGCAATCGCGAACGGCTAGGATGGCGGTCGATCAGTTGCGTGGCCCGGCGGGGGACGGCGAGAACCGGCCAGCGTAGAGCTCGGGGAAGGGTCGACCTTCATTGTGCTTTCCGCGAGGAGCCCGGCGGCGACCTGCATGCGCCACTGTGTGAGGTCGCCCTGTCGGCGGTGCGGGAGCCTTCCTCCCGCACCCGCCTTCCGCCTCTGCGCCCCCGCGGCTCGGCGCGACCACCTCCTCCGCGCCCGCCGCGATCAGCCGCCGCGGTGTCCGCTCTCCTCCGCGAGGAAGCGTTCGACAGCCGGCCAGACGAGTTCCGGCCGCTCCGCGTATGTGAAGTGCGCCGCCCTCGGCACACGCAACAGGCGGGCGTGGGGGAGCGCGGCCACCCACTCCTCCACCAGGTCCATGGGGATCGACTCCTCCTCGCCGTGCACGACGAGCGTCGGCGTCTCGAGATGGCGCAACGGCTCGCTCAGGTCCCAGTCGCCGAAGTAACCCATGACGACGCGATTCGTGACGGTAAGGCCGTAGCGGATGCCGGCGGGATCGGACGCGCACAGATCGGAGCGCAGGAGCGGCAGCGTGCGATCGGGCTCCGCGAGACGCGGACGAAGATTGATGGCCCAATAGTCGCGGCACGCCTGCCTCGTGTCGGCGGCGGGA
>Ga0209640_10005934_pt1 | contig 10691 bp, 9 predicted proteins | sample RifCSP10_1_FD_184018 | JGI IMG/M metagenome (GOLD analysis project Ga0209640, IMG submission 184018) | Soil microbial communities from Rifle, Colorado - Rifle CSP2_sed 10_1 (SPAdes) (version 2) | ecosystem: Environmental > Terrestrial > Deep subsurface > Rock core/Sediment | place: Rifle...
TGCCACTCGTACGCGCGGTCATAAAGTCGTGTGCCGCGGATCTGATTTGCAAATTGCTCGTGCGCCACAATAGGACAACAACATCAAATAAGCGACATGAGCGACGCAAATTATCGGTATTGACGGGTTTAATGCGAAACTCTCCGCGATCGCGCGAATTCCCGGAGCGCCATCGAGCCCAAAACCCACGCGTCGGCACACATCGTCCAGTGAACACTGAGGCAGGGGCGGATTCGCCTCAGTGGTGATGAAGGGCGGGACAGCTGTGCGTGTATCGCGCAGGGTTCTGAGGGAGCCGTTCAATGAGCGAGGTGCTGATTGTCGAGGACGAAGCGCCGATTCGCCGGCTGCTTCACAGATGGATCGACGCCGAGGGTGTGCGTGCTGTTGAAGCGGAAAGCGCAGAGCAAGGGCTGCTGCTCGCCTCGGAAGAGTCTCCAGCGGTTGCCTTCTGCGACATCAACCTGCCGCGCGGCCAGAGTGGCTTCTGGCTCGTCGAGCAGCTGCATCGTCTTCACCCGGAAACGTCCGTCGTGGTCACGACAGGCCTTCACCAATTCGATGCAGCGGTCACGGGTTTGCGAGCAGGGGCGACGGACTATATCGTCAAGCCGTTCACCCGCGAGCGATTCAGGGAAGCGCTGCAGCGCGGGTTGATCGAGTATCGGTCGCGGAAAGCCGTTCTCGCCACGCAGACGCCTCCTTCCTCGGAGGCGGGCGCTGCGCACGAGAGTCCAACGGGCGCCACAGCCGCGCTCCTCTCGGTGCTGCGAGCGGATCACGAGGACGCGGTGGGCCACGCACGACGGGTGTTGCAAGTTGCCGTGGCGATCGCCCGCGCCATGAACCTCGGCGAATCGACGACGGCCGACATCGAGCATGCGGCGATTCTCCGGAACATCACGCGGCTGGATGTACATGCGATTGGCCGACAGGTGCCGTATCTCGCGGCCGCGAGCGCGATCACGGCTGCAGTCCAGGAGCACTTCGACGGCACAGGTTTTCCGCTGGGACTGTCCGGCGAGCGGATTCCACTGGGCGCGCGAGTTCTCGCCGTTGCCGAGGCGTGGGACGGGTTGGTCTCGGGCTCGCGGGGCGGCAGCCTGACTGCCGCTCAGGCCATGGAGATACTGTGCGGCGAACGGGCCCGCGAGTTCGATCCCGCGGTGCTCCGCGCATTGACCGCTGTTCAGTCGGAAATCTAGTTCTCACACGAATGTAGTATCCGGCTTTCAGCCGGACCGCGGGTTTGGTGCCACTGCGTTGGTCCGGCTAAAGCCGGACACTACGCACGTCTGAGACCTACAATTTCAGAGTGAACTTTGATCCCAGCGACGTCCAGGCCGCGTGGCGCGATACGGGCGCCGCGCTCGGCCGCGAGGTCGCGCGGGACGCTGCTGCCGCCACGGTCGTGGCGGGCGCGGCGCGGCTCGGACTCCTTGATTCCACAGCCGACCTGCTGGCCACCGTCATGGCAGTGGAGGCGCTCGCTGCCGAGTCGCCGGCTGCCGGCGTCATTCTGGCGCTGCACTCTGGCACGGCACTCGCCGTGGCCGGCGACGAGCGATTCACGTCTCTCTTCCGTGGCGAGGCGGTGGTGGCGGTGGGATTATCGTCGGACGCGGTTCCCGTGGAGGAAGGCGGCCGGTTGTCGGGGCGCGCGCCGTGGGTGGCGCCTGTCACGGAGCGGGGCCTCGTGGTGGTCGGACCACGACGCGGCGGTGAACGGGTCGCGTATGCGGTGGCACTCGACGCGCCAGGCGTCGTTGTCGAAACGGTTCGCACGGCCGCGCTGACCGGGCTCGTATGTGGCCACGTGATCCTGACCGACGCCGCATGTGAGCCGCTTGGCGCCACGCTGCCGATCATGACCCGCATCCGAATTCTCATGGCCGCGGCGGGCCTTGGAATGGGGAGACGTGCGCTCCGCGAGGCACTGACGGCCGCACGCGCGGCTCATACGGCGGCCGCCGGAGAGCAGACCGTGCAGGGGTTGTTGGCTGACGCGGCCACAGAACTGGACGCGGCAATGCTCATGACGTGGAAGGCTGCGAGCGCGGAATCGTTGTCGCTGGCGGATGCGTCCTTTGCAAAGCTGATGGCGACTGGAGCCGCCCAGCGCGCCGTGGAACGTGCGACGCAGGTCGTCGGAATCGACAGCTTTCAGCGAGGCCACATCATCGAGCGCCTCGCGCAGGACGTGCGGGCGCTCGAGCTGTTTGCAGGAAGAACCGAGGCGCTGCGGGCGGCCGTGGCGGAAGAGTGGTACTGACCCGAGCTGCGCAGGCACCTGCATCTCGGCGACGGCCGCTGCCAGGGCTTGGAGAAGAAGGGACTGACGCACTCGGTGTGCATCGTTTCACGCGGGCGGACGTTTGGCCAGAAGCAGCGCCGCGAATCCAGGAAAGTAGGCCATCGTCCAGGCAGCAAAGTGCAACGCGTAATCCCATCCCTCAGGATTGAACGGCCTCCAGATGCCTGAAATCAAATAGAAGGCGAGGCCCGATGCGGCCGCAGCTATCGAACCCCGCGCCAGCGCCACGCGGCTCAGGCCGTGACCGCTCAGTCGGGCATATAAGAAGCCGAGCGCCATCCACACGCCAAACCAGACGACGAACATTGTCGAGAGACCACCGAGCGGCGCAGCCAGATAGAAGATGCTCGCGGCAGCAACACCGATGATGCCGCCGGCGAGCGCCCCCGCAAGGGGCCGCGCTGCGAAGACACCAAGTACGAGTCCTATTGCGCAGAACAGCAGCGCACCGTGGACGAGACCGTAGACAACGAGGTGGCGAGGAATCCAAGTCGCCCAGATGAAATCTCCGACGGTGCTGAGGCCCGCAATGGCGAACGAACCGGCAAGGGCGGCAGAAACTGGTCGCATGACGCTCGTCAATCCGGGAGCGCGTCCTGCTTCGGCTCGGGCAGCCAGCGACTGGCAGCGATGCCGATGACGTACGCGGTGGTACCGACGATGGCCGATGCGTAGGCAAGCCGCACCGGCACGGTGCCGCCCGGCATGGAGGTGACGAGCTGCACTGTTACCAGCGCTGCCATCGTCCCGATCATTCGTCCTCCGACGTTTGCTGCGAAGCTCTCGCCAGTGCCGCGAAGGTAAGTGGGGTAAACGCGCGGCAGGTAGTTGCCCCAGAAGCTGAACTGCGCGATCGTCGCCAACCCCACGAGGAAGATGCCCCACTGCGCGAGCGTGAGCCCAACGGTCGGCGTCAGGAGGTACACAATCGGAAGCAACATCAAGCCGGGGATTTGAAACATCCACAGCAGCCGCCGACGACTGATGATGACAGCGGCCAGAAAGGCGAGCAGCACACGGCCGGCAAGGCCGCCAAACTCCTGGAACAAGCTCACGCCGCTGATGATCTGTTCCTGAGCAGTCCGGGGCAACTGCTGCACTTCAGCCAGCCCGGGAACGATGCGCGGCATCTGCTGGATCGCACCGAAAGCGGCCGCGTACGCGCAGGCCATCATCACGGTCGTGACGATAGTTGTGCGACGGAATTCGGGCGTGAACAGCGCGCCAAAACTCGGCCGCCGCAGTGTGCCGGCCGCCTTCTTCTCGTGCCACGTCGGCGACTCCGGTAGGAAAGGCCGGATGACAATGAGAGGAATTGCGGGGAGAAGGCCGGAGATGAACGTGTACCGCCATGCCTCGTGGCCGCCGCGTACCTCGGGCAATGATGCGCCATACGTGACGATAAGGTAATACGCGCCGCCTGCCATCAAGCCGCCGACCGAGCCGAACGCTTGCGTGTAGCCGACGACGCGCTCGCGCTGCTTGACACCCGGAAAGAGCTCCGAGAGCCAGGCGACGGCCGCGACGAACTCGACGCAGACTCCAACGAACGTGCCACAACGCCAGAAGAGCAGCCACCCGACAGAAGTTGCGTACCCCGAGGCCGTCGCCGAGAACGCGTACAAAAGAATGCTCCACACGAGGACGCGACGGCGGCCGAACAGGTCGGTGAGATAGCCGCCGAGTAAACCGAAGATGCCGCCCGCGACCGCCGGCACGTACAGCAGCGTCCCGACCCATTCGTTGACGGCGAGGCTGTTTGGCGGTACGCCGAGCAGGTCCGCGAGCGCGGGTCGCACGATGAGCGGCAGCATCAGCAGCTCGTACGAGTCGAACGCGAACCCGATGGCGGCGATGGCGCAAATCAGCCACTGCACTGGCGTGAGAGCTGGAGCCGTGGTCTCGGTATGAAGAGTAGTCATGAGGTCCTCGATGACGTGCCGTCGGACTATACTACCGGTCCGGCCGTCATGCAGGTGCAAAGGGCGTCAACCGCTTCTGCCGATCGACACGAAGAGGCCCGCGCAGCGCTTGATGCGTGGGTACGGGAAGTCGTCGACTGGCATTTCGATTCCGCGACTGGATGTCCCTTCTGGCTCGAACGTGCGAAGACGCTCGGATGGGATCCGCGGCGCGAGATCAGGGGATTCAGCGACCTTCGGCGGTTCGGCTCTTTCGAGGACGAATGGCTGCGCGGGGGACCGGTTCAACGTTGGGTGCCGCGCGGCCTTGCGGGTAAACCGGTGTTCGTCTTTGAGACAGGCGGGACCACGGGTATCCCGAAGACCCGGATCAACTGCGACGACTTTCGCATCGATTACGAGCTGTTCAGCCTGACACTCCCCGACGAGCACTTCCCGAGAGCGTCAAACTGGCTGATGCTCGGTCCGTCCGGGCCGCGGCGGCTGCGTCTGGCCGTGGAACATCTTGCGCAGCATCGGGGCGGGATCTGTTTCTGCGTGGATCTCGATCCGCGATGGGTCATCAAGTTGATCAAGAAGGGCTGGAGCGAGCACCTCCATGCGTACAAGGATCACGTGATCGACCAGGCCGTCACGACTCTTTCCGCAGGCCACGACATCAGATGTCTGTTCGCGACACCCAAGCTGCTCGAAGCGCTCGCCCTCCGGCTCGAATCGATGGGCACGACGATTCGCCAGGCCGGTATCACAGGAATCTTCTCCGGTGGCACCGAATTTACGCCGCAATGGAACCGCTTTGCACATGAGGAACTGCTCGACGGCGCGTACATGACGCCGACGTACGGCAACACGCTGATGGGGCTGGCCGCGAGCGCGCCTACAGGCCCACAGAACAACTACAAGATCACGTATCACGCACCGCAGCCGCGTGCCGTCATCGAGGTCGTCGCCTTCGACGAGCCCGAACGCCTCGTCCAATATGGCGACACGGGTCGGATACGGCTGACGACGCTCACGAAGGAATTCTTCATGCCCGGCTTCCTCGAGCGCGACGAGGGCGAGCGCGAGCCGCCGCACGAGCGGTACCCCTGGGACGGCGTCAGCGGCGTGCGCCCGTATCGCGGCTTTGCCGAGGCGACGACGGTGGGAGTGTATTGAGGTTGAATCTACCCATCCTCCGTTGGGGCGAGCCGTACACGAGCATGGACGTCGACGAAGTGGTGCACTTTGCCACTGGCGAGCCAATCGCGCGTGTCAGCCGCGCGAACGGCGGCATCATCCAGCGCGACATGCGCAAGGCCGCTCGCGCACGCGAAGCGCTTCGGACCATCCCGATCGACGACCTGATTGCGCGCATCGGACGGGCTGGCGACATCTATATGGAAGCCACGCTGCCGATGGGCGACGGCGTGCAGAGCGCCGAGGCGTTCGTCCGCGCACAGTCGGCGACCACCGGGCTGCCCGAGCGGATGTGCCGCGCCAACATGAAGAAGAACGCCTTCGTATTGGCCGAAATGCGGAACATCCTCACATCGCTGACCCGCGGACTGCCGTTTGACGTGCTCACGACCGGCCATGGCGAGGAGCGGCGCGTCCCTATCAGCTACCAGGCGCAGAGCCCCGTGCTGGGACTGGTGCTCCCGTCGAATTCGCCCGGCGTTCACACGCTCTGGCTTCCAATCATCCCCCTGCAGATCGGGCTCGTGCTCAAGCCCGGCCCACAGGAGCCATGGACGCCGTACCGCATGGCAGCGGCGTTCTTCGAGGCGGGGATTCCGCGTGAGGCAATTTCCATCTATCCGGGACAGGCGGATGTTGGCGCCGCAGTGCTCGAGAATTGCGGCCGGAGTCTCGTGTTCGGTGGCAGCGCCACCATCGAGCGCTACCGCGGCAACCCACGCGTGCAGGCGCACGGTCCTGGCTTCTCGAAGATCCTGCTCGGCGACGAGCAGGTCGATCACTGGGAGCGCTATCTCGACGTGATGGTCGACAGCGTCTTCGTGAACAGCGGGAGGAGTTGCATCAACTGCTCGGGAATCTGGGCCAGCCGGCACACGCGCGAGATCGCTGACGCCCTGGCTCGCAAGCTGGCCGACGTACGGCCCCTTTCCCCGGATCATCCGGATGCAAGCCTGGCCGCGTTCACCGTGCCTGGGGCCGCAGATGCGATCTCACGCGCGATTGACAACGATCTGAAGTCGGCGGGTGTCATCGATGTGACGGCGAAGTATCGTGATGTCGGTCGCCTCATCAAGGAGGGACGCGCCGATTATCTGCTGCCGACCGTGCTGCACGCTGACAGCCCTGATGCTGCCGTGGCCAAACAGGAGTACATGTTTCCGTTCGTGACGGTTGTCGAATGTCCGCAGGCGAAGATGCTCGATGCGATCGGGCCAACGCTCGTGTGCTCGGCGATCACCTGCAACGACGCGTTCCGCCGTCAGCTCCTCGACGCTGTGCACATCGACCGGCTGAACCTCGGCCCCGTGCCAACAACGCAGCTGAACTGGCTGCAGCCGCACGAAGGCAATATCGTGGAATTCCTCTTCAGGGCTCGCGCTTTTCAGGCGGCGCCCCTCATCTGATCCGTGATTCGTGATTTTGATTTGTGACTTATGACTTGTGACGTGTGACTTGTGACTTGAGATGAAGATCCTCCAGATTACGGCGGGCGCTGCCGGCATGTACTGCGGCAGTTGCACGCGCGACAATGCACTGGCGCGCGAGCTGCTGGCCCGCGGCCACGACGTGACGCTGGCGCCCGTGTATACACCGACGCGGCCGGACGAGCCCAATGTCAGCCGTAATCGCGTGCTGTTTGGCGGGATCAGCGTGTACTTGCAGCAACACGTGCCTTTCTTTCGCTGGACGCCGCGGCTGCTGGATCGTGTATGGGATTCTCCACGTGTCATTGCTGCTTTTGCGAGCCGCGCCATCTCGACCGATGCGCGCATGCTCGGCGACCTGACGGTGTCGATGCTGCAGGGTGAGCGCAGTGTGCTGCGCAAGGAATTCGACAAGCTGATCGACTGGATAGGCGATGAGCCGCTACCCGAGATCATCAATTTGCCGAACTCACTGCTCATAGCGCTCGCGACGCCGCTGAAACGGACGTTCCAGCGGCCCGTGTGCTGCACCCTTCAGGGCGAAGAGCTGTTTCTGGACAGCCTCGTGTCGCCGTATCGCGAGCAGGCGCTTGCCCTCATTCGGCAGCAGACTGGCGAAATCGACCGGTTCGTGGCGGTCAGCGATTACTGCGCGCGGTTCATGTCCTCGTACCTGCAGATTCCCGCGTCGCGGATCTCCGTGGTGCCGCTCGGGATCAATATGGAGGGATACGAACCAGGCACCAGGCACCAGGCACCAGGCACCAGCCTTCGGGATCCGTTCAGGGTCGGGTATTTCGCGCGTATCGCTCCTGAAAAGGGACTGCATCTGCTTGCCGACGCGTATATCCGCCTCCGTGCGCGTACCAAAGGCGCCCCCATGCGGTTAGAAGTGGCTGGATACCTTTCGCGTGCCAACCAGCCGTATCTCGACACGATTCGTCAGACGCTCGACAAGGCCAACCTCGGCCGGGAGTTCTCGTACCACGGGGAGCTCGATCGAAGCGAGAAGCTCGCGTTTCTTCGGCAGCTCGACGTCCTTTCGGTGCCAGCCACGTACGATGAGCCGAAGGGGATGTTCATGCTGGAGGCGATGGCCAGTGGGGTACCCGTGGTGCAGCCACGGCGAGGGGCGTTCGTCGAGATCGTCGAACGGACGGGCGGGGGCCTGCTGGTCGCTCCCGATGATCCGGACGAGCTCGCAAACGGGCTTCACACCATGTGGAGCTCACCGGCGGAGAGGGCGACACTGGCCGCACGCGCGCTTCACGGAGTACGAACTCACTACACGGTGGCACAGTCAGCCGAGCGGCTGCTCGCGGTGTACGCGTCGGTACTCAGTGGCGCCCGGCCGGGGCTCTCGGTCGCCTACAGTAGTCTTGAGCCCTGAGCTCACCTGATCTCTGTTGGGGTGTCGATGCGGCTGCGAGCACAGGTATCTCGCTTCCGCCAGCCGCGCGGCACGCCCACCTCGAGCCGGGCCCCGTGGATCCGGTCCGAATTCGCGGCAGCGGTTCTCTGGCGACCGCGACGGCTGGCTGCGCGAGACACCTGCGCTCACACCCGACATCGCCGCGGACACGTTCAGCATGTCCGCGACGACGCCATTGATGAGGGCCCCACAGGTCAATCCACACCGAAATGGTCGGCCTTCGGATGGGCACTTCGCTGAGTGTCTCAGGGCTTGATCCGCGTTGTCATGTAGATGTCGTTAGATCCGAAGCCCTCGGGGCGAGTCGATGTGAAGAAGAGCGTCTCGCCATCGGAGGAGATGGCGGCTATGAAGTCATCGAACCCGCCGTTCACCGTGTCGCCCAGGTTCTCGGGCGAAGACCAGGGCTCAAACACACTCTTTCGCACCGAAGACCACATATCGAAGCCGCCGATGCTCCCAGGGCGGTTCGAGTGAAAGAAGATCTCCAGCCCGTTGCGCGAAATTGCGGGGCGCGCGTCAACCTGGGGGCTGCTCAGTTCTGCCACCAGCACCGCCGGGCCGAACGCGTCGGCAACGTAGATGTCATTGCTGCCTGGTCCTCCAGGCCGATTGCTGTGGAAATAGAGTTGCGGAAGCCCCAGCTTCCTGTTGTCGAAATAGCCGGGTCCGTGGTCGGCTGCGGTTGTATTGATCGACGGACCGAGGAGCGCCGGCGGCTCCCAGGCGAAATCATCCTCTGTGTCCCTGCGGTACGACATCCAGATATCCGCAGTTCCGGTCGCTCTGGGGCTGACAAAAAACAGATGGTGTTCATCCCGAGAAAGGGTCGGGAAGCCCTCAAAAAACGCCGTGTTGATGAACGGCCCCAGATTCACGGGCCAGTCCCACGGAGCGTCTATGGTCTCGCGCCGGGCGACATAGATGTCGGCATCACCGAAACCGCCGAATCGTGACGAGTTGAAATACATGGTGAGTCCATTCTCGGAAATGGCCGGGCCGGCATCGGCAGATGACGAATTGATGCCCGATCCAAGATTGACCGCCGCCGACCACTCTGAATCCTGCGAAGCACCGGCCTGCGGCATGAGTGCGGCAGCCAACGCCAGCGCTCCGGAGACAGCAATGAGATGTCGATGCATGTTGAATCTCCTCGCACTGGAGCGACCCACAATCGAACGGCTCCCGTCGTTAGACATCGCGAACCTCCTTCGAAGATTTCTGACTAGGCGGTGCGATCGACTCGCTCCGTTGCTATGTAAAGGCGGAAAACGGCTTCAAGAACGACAACACCGTTTTCAAAATCTCGAGGTGGGACGCGCGATGGCGGAGTGCCAATCTCCTGTGGTAGCCTCTGTCGACTCGAAGAAAGCCTTTAGAACAAAGGACTTAGAGCTGGTACTTTGTCGAGATCCGAAAAGTCCGAAACATCGGCGCGCGAGGTGACCGCTCTCTTGCAGGCCTGGAATGCCGGCGACGAGGCGGCACGGGACAAATTAATTCCGCTCGTCTACAGCGAGCTCCACGCCCTGGCCCACCATTACATGGCCGGCGAACAGCCGGACGCCACGCTTCAGACCACCGCCCTCGTCAACGAGCTGTACGTCCGGCTCGTCAACATTCAGCGAATCGACTGGACGGGCCGCAATCATTTCTTCGCCGTCTGCGCCCAACTGATGCGGAGGGTGTTGGTCGATGTGGCCCGTTCGCGAAAGGCCGCGAAGCGGGGAGGGCACGCGGTGCATGTGCCGGTCGACGAGCATCTGATGGCAAGTCCTGAGCCACCGGTCGACATCCTTGCCCTGGATGGCGCGCTTGACCGGCTCGCGGCGTTCGACGCACGGAAGAGTCAGGTTGTGGAGCTCCGGTTCTTTGGCGGCCTCGATGTCGAGCAAACGGCCGCGGCGCTCGACGTCTCGCCCCAGACCGTCATGCGCGATTGGAGGCTTGCGAAGGTGTGGCTGTGCCGCGAGTTGAACCAAGGCGATTCGGATGGAGCCTGAACGCTGGCGTCAGATCGAGCGACTCTACGAGTCCGCGCTCGAGCACGACGAGCGCGACCAGGCTGCCTTCTTGGAACGCGCCTGCGGCGGAGACGACGCGCTTCGCCGGGAGGTCGCGTCGCTGCTGGCGCAGCAATCGGCAGCCGCCGGGTTCATCGAAGTCCCAGCCGTCAAGATGTGGTCGCCTTTGGCGGCACAGGGCCAGGAAGCCACGACTCAGACCGGCGAAGACGCGACGACCATCATCGGCCAGACGTTCGCGCACTATCGGGTTGTAAACAAGCTCGGCGGCGGCGGAATGGGCGTGGTCTACGCGGGTGAAGACGTCCGGCTCGATCGCCCAGTGGCCCTCAAGTTCCTTCCGGAGCGGTTCCGGCGAGACCGCGCAGCGCTCGAGCGGTTTCGACGCGAGGC
>Ga0209640_10005935_pt1 | contig 10690 bp, 12 predicted proteins | sample RifCSP10_1_FD_184018 | JGI IMG/M metagenome (GOLD analysis project Ga0209640, IMG submission 184018) | Soil microbial communities from Rifle, Colorado - Rifle CSP2_sed 10_1 (SPAdes) (version 2) | ecosystem: Environmental > Terrestrial > Deep subsurface > Rock core/Sediment | place: Rifle...
CGATCGATCATCTGTTCGATCGTGGGTTCATTTCGTTCGAGCCGGACGGAAAGCTCTTGGTCTCGCCGGTCGCGCACTTGCCGTCGCTCGAGCGCATGGGGGTGGCGGTGGGGGAGCGAGTCAACGTGGGGGTGTTGGCATAATATGCCAACAAGGGTAGACTGAGTGCCGTCGAAACCGAGTGAAACTCTCCCCATGCCGACGCGAAATGTCGTCCTGACGGAGCAGCAGGCTGAGCTCGTGGAAGAGCTCGTTCGATCTGGCCGTTACCAAAACGCAAGCGAAGTGCTTCGGGCTGGTCTGCGTTTGTTAGAGCGCCGTGAGGCCGAGGAGAACGCGAAGGTCGCAGCGTTACGCGGCGCCTTCGACGAATCGGAAGCCGCTGCTGCGGCGGGAGATCTCTACGACTTCGGTCCTGGTTCTCTTGATGAGATCGACGACGAGGAGCGTGCGAAGTCGGCGAGTAGCTAGGTGAAGCGCGTCCGCATCACGGGGCCAGCCAGACGCGATATCGCCAATGCGCTGCGACGCAGTCGTGAGGATTTCGGTGGACGTGCTAGCGAGCGTTACCGTCGTCTGCTCGATCGCGCCCTCCAAGATCTTGCGACGGATCCGCGTCGCCCCGGTGTGCGCGCGATCGACGACGTTCGGCCGGGGTATTTCATCTATCACCTGAAGTCGAGCGCGAAAGCGCAACCTGAGGCGACCGTTCGTCGGCCACGGCATCTCATTGCGTTTCGTGTCGACGATTCGGGCGATGTGATCGTTGCGCGTGTTTTTCACGAGCGCCAGATGCCCGCACGATACCTGGACTAGCTGCGGATTCGTCGACCGCAGCTGCCGCGTATCGGGCTCGCCGCGCATCTACCTTACGGCGCTTGGCTCCGCGGTCGCCGGAGGATTCGCGGATCGCGTCGCGCCTAGGGCGACGCAATACTCATGCCGTCGCAGTAGAATTAATCGCATTCGGCACACGGAGCTTAGCCAATGGCTCGAGCGATCGCAGAAATCGAAAGGGACATCCGCGCATTGAGCCCGGATGAAAAGCGGGAGCTGCTCCGAGTGTTGATCACGGAGCTCGATGCACCGCCAGACCCAAACGTCGAAAAAGAGCGGTTCGCCGACGAGGTCGAACGCGTTGTCGAGTTGCTGTTGGAGCGACCGGAGCTCGGTGCCCGAGTTGACGGTGACATTCGTCGCTTCGTTCGATCGGTTCCCGTTTTCCGTTATTTACGTAGTCGCGGAAGATCTTCTCTACATTCTTGCCGTCGCGCACAGTAGCCGAGGTCCAGCGTACTGGGCGTCGCTGCTCGAACGCTGAGCGGCCCTTTTAGAGCAATCGCGCTCGCCGGCCCAAGGGCAGACCGAGTGGGAGGAGTACTTGATCGACGCGATCAAGCTTAAAGCCATCGAGGAAACCGAAAAGTCCGCGCTGATCCTCGCGCGGCGCGGGCAGGGGTTGTTCAAGCAGCGCGTCAGGCTGCTGGCGAGGCGCTGCCGGATCACGGGCGTCGATCGCATCGAGCATCTGCGCGCGAGCCACTGCAAGCCGTGGCGCGACAGCAATGACGGCGAGCGTCTCGATGGCGAGAACGGGTTGCTCCTGACGCCGACGATCGATCATCTGTTCGATCGCGGCTTCATCTCGTTCGAGGCGGACGGGAAGCTCTTGGTCTCGCCGGTCGCGCACGAGCCGTCGCTCGAGCGTATGGGGGTGGCGGTGCAGGAGCGGACGAACGTCGGCGCGTTCTCGCAGCGGCAGAGGAGGTATCTCGAGTTTGACCGGGAGCGGGTGTTCTTGGAGGCGCGCGTGGGGCGGTAGGCTCGACGCCTATCCCCATCTCGTTCCCCAGGACATCAAGGCGGCAATCGCCTATGCCGCCGAGGCGGTAGCCGACAAGCAAAGGCCGCGCCGCAAGAACCGCGCATAGCTTCGCTCCCGGTCGATGGGGTTTCTCGCCGACGAAAGCTGCGACGCGGCTGTGGTTCGCGCGCTTCGCGCTGCCGGTTACGACGTGCGCGCGGTTGTCGAAGCTGCTCCAGGGAGCACCGACGCCGCCGTTCTCGAGATGTCGGCGTCATTCTCATCAGGTGGCCAGCGGCTGCACGGTCGGATATGGTCCGAGCAGTGACCAATCTAATCGCGACGCGGACGGTCGAAGTCGCGGGTTCATTTGCGATCATAGAGCCCTCGGGCACCCGCATCGCCCAGCTACCCGTGTGATCCGGGAGACGCGCTAGCGACGGGCGAACGCGCAGGCAGCGGCCTTGACTCTGATGGTCCGGAAATACCCGGACACGCTCGAGAAGCTTCAGACACTCGACGTCTGAGCGATGCGATCGCGTGGGCACGCTGCACTGATCACTGTAGACAACACTTCTTGTACTTCTTGCCGCTCCCGCAAGGGCACGGGTCGTTGCGGCCCACGCGCGGCTCTGCGCGCCGGATCGGCGCGACGGCCGCAGGCGGGGCATCGCCGCGCCGCGCAAGCCAGTAGGCGTGGATCGCGCGCACGTTCGGCGCGATCGCGAGCTGCAGCGCTTCGACCGCGTCGTCGGCTCGCTCGTGTCCGAGCCACGCGGAAGCTTCCGTGAAAGCGTAGACCGGCTCGAGCAGCGCCGCGATCTCCTCTCCGCTCGCGCGCCAATCGTCCTCGGCGAGCTCGACGCCGCGCCGATATCCTTCGCACCACTCGTCGACGACCGTGTAGGTCTTGCCTTCGACTTCGCGTTCGAGAAATAGGGGCTCGAAGCTGTCCGGCTCCTCGATCAGATGAGAGGCGATCGAGTTCATGTGGCGCATCAGGAGCGTCAACACGTGCTCGGCGTCGGCCATGCTGTCCCAGACGGGCTCGAAATCGCCCCAGACGGCCGGCAACCAGCGCGAGGGCATCAGCGTGATCGGACCGCTGACGACGGCCGTGAGCAGACCGTCGAGCATCGACATGTTGAAGATGCCCTCGTCCATGCCTTCGCGCCACGCGTCCTCGTCGATGCGATCGAGGAGAAACCGGTCGAGCCTGTCGAGCTCGTCGTTGTCGAGGGGGGCGAAGACATCGGGTGCGACGGGTGCGTTGCGGCCAGTCATGGTGACGATCAGTCTAACGCGTCGGCCTCGGCGCTCGCGCTAGGGAGCGTCAGGAATTACCATCCGCCGAGCCGACGATAAGGATCGCTCATGCCGTGCCCGTGTCCGCCGCGACGCACAACCCCTGACCCCCGAGCGCAGCGACGCTGCCTACCGCTCATCGCCGCCGCCATCATTCTGAGTGCCTCCCTAGTACCGCCACCTTCCTCCGCGCAGTGGATCGGCTACCCAACAGCCGGCGTCCCCCGTAAGCCCGACGGCACCGCGGACATGTCCGCCCCCACCCCTCGCATGCCAACCGGCAAGCCCGACTTCTCCGGCATCTGGATCTCTGATAACACGCCGGAGGGCGAGGAGACCCCGAGCGACGGCTTCAACCTCTCGTCCGGGCGCCAAATGGCGAACATCGGTATCGATCTCCCGGAAGGGAAGTTACCCTATCAGCCGTGGGTCGTGCCGATCGTCGAGGAGCGCACCGCGCGACAAGCGATCGACGACCCCCACATCCGTTGCCTGCCGGACAACTTTCTGCGCGCGTACGGGCTTCCGCACATGCTCAAGTTCGTCCACACGCCGGATCTCTTGGTGGTGCTCAACGAAATGAACGCCGGCTACCGCCAAGTATTCACGGACGGTCGGCCGTTGCCCGAGGATCCATCCCCCTCGTGGCAGGGATATTCCTCGGCGCAATGGTCCGGCGATACTCTGGTGATCGACACGATCGGCGTGCGCGACGATACGTGGATCGATTGGAACGGCAGTGTGCTGACGGAGGCCGCCAAAGTGCGCGAGGAAATAAGGCGCCCGGACTTCGGACACCTCGAAATCCGGGTCACCGTCGACGATCCGAGGGCTTATACGAAGCCGTGGACGGTCACGCTCACGCAGCGCATCGTCGTCGACGCGGAGCTCATCGACGAGATTTGCTTGGAGAACGAGCAGTTCGTTGAGCGCATGGGCCTGCCGCAGTAGCGCGAGGACGCCGCATGAAGACGACCTTCCGAACCGCCTTGCTTTCGTTCACCGCGAGCGTGCTCGCGGCCGTGCTGCCCGTGTCCGCCCACCACTCGTTCCCCGCGCAATACGACGCGTCGAAGCCGGTCATGTTGACCGGCAAGGTCACGAAGGTCGAGTGGACCAATCCGCACATCTTCATCTACATCGACGTAGAGGACGCAGAGACGGGGGAAGTCGTGAATTGGGCGCTCGAGATGGGCGGCCCGAACGCGCTGCTCCGCCTGGGCTGGAAACGCGACTCGCTGCAAGCCGACGATCTCATCACCGTCGAAGGGAGCCTCGCGAGGGACGAGAGCCACCTCGCGAACGCGACGTCGATCGTGATGGTCGCGACCGGGCAGAAGATGCTCGCGGGGTCGAGCGGCGGTACGAGCGCCGCGCCACCCCGGGATCGTCAACGCGGAAACTAGTGCCCGGCCAGGCGTTGCGTTGCGGCAGGGGCATCGCAACCATTAAGCCAGAATGTGCTGAAGATACTCGGGAATTCTCTCAGCGCGGCTGGGCTTCATAGCGGTTTTGCTTCAAGGAGTACCCGATCGCGAAACCGCCTCGGCAGACTCTTCGGAGTAAGCGCGTCGACCCGAACGCCCAGCAAGCGTTCCGCCTCGAGCTGGATGGCGGCTAGCGCCATCAGTGTCGTGCGAGGCGTAGGATCGACCAGCTACTCGAAGCTGAAGATATCCTTCCCCTCCGGCCTCTCCATCCCTTCCTCATGGTACCTCTCCCAAATCTGCGCCCACGGCCGCCCATACATATCGAGCAGCGTGAACTCGAAGCTCGCTCGCGGCGGCAGCGGCGTCGCCATGCCGTTCACCGGAAAAATCTGCGGAATGCACTCCATGTAGACGAACGGATCGCCCTCGTTGAGATCGCCGAGCTTGTCCCAGCTCTGCACGATGCGCGCGGGCTCGACGAGCACGTCCTCATCGTAGAGCACGATCTCGTGCTTGATGCCGATGAGCTTGCCGCTGTCGTCCTTGCGCGGCGTGTAGATCTCGACCGATTGCAGGTTGTTGCTGAACTCGTGCGCGCCGTGCGAGATCCAGCCCTGTATGTTCGAGGTCCAGGTGATGAGCGCCTCGCCGTCCCAGAAGCCGATTGTCTCGCCGAACCACTGCGGCACGGCGGGGCCGAGCCGCGGCACGCCGTCGCCTTCCTCGAACTCGCGGCCGATGTGGATCTGCGTGATCAGAGTCTTGGCGGCGTTGCGCATGTCGAGCACGAGATCCGGCGTCATCACGAAATTGACGTGGCCGCCCCCGTACTGGGCGAGGCGCCGCATGAAACCTTCCGGCCAGCAGTACGAGCCCGGCCACTGCGGTGCGCTGCTGCCCGAGTAGTGATACATCTGCTGGACGAAGCGTTGCTGATACTCGGGCGTCAAGAGCGACAAATACGTCGGGATTTGCAGCACGGCGCCGTAGAACCAGGTCTCCGTCTTCGGGCGCTGTCTCTGGTATTGCCCATTCCAGTCGGGCAGCGTCGCCTGCGTGTAGATCGTCGGGCCGCCCTTCGCGCGCGTCTCGGCGCGCAACGCGTTGTAGTGCTCCTTGGCGGTTGCGAATCCGTACGGGCTCACGATTTCCTCGCGCGGGTAATCGCGATCGCAGAAGCCCCACGCGGCGGAAGCCGGCGGATCGTCGCCGATCAGTGGCACTTCGTACGCGCCCCAGATCTGCTCGAGGCCGACCGCCGAATTGCAGCGGTAGTAGCGCTTGTCGAACCAGAGCTCGCGATCCCGGTAGAAGTCTTTCGTCGTGAAGATGTCGTGGGGTAGGGGCTCCACACCTTCCGGCACGGCGCCGTCGCGCGCGGCGAAGATCGGCGTGTTGCCCTCCGGGATTCCCGCGCCGACGAACGTACCCTTACCCTCCGAGCCGACGATGAGCTCGACTTGCAACGGATCGTGCGCCCCGCGGCCGACACTCGCTTGCGGCCAAGCTTGCGGAATAGCCGCGACGGCCGCCGCGGCCGCCGCGGCGATCGACAGAGCTCGCGAACGCGCGAGTGGGTAGGTGTGCATCGGTTCTCCCCAGATTGACCAGATCTTTACGTCGGTTGAGAGCGTCATTCTCGCCCCACTGGGCAGCCGCAGCAACGCGGGTTGCAGGTTTCCACGCGCACGTTCGAGAGCTGATAATAGGCGAACACTTCGAATGAAGAACCTTGACGACACCCTGCCCGACGTCCGCGACGGCCTGACTCGCGAGGAACGCGTGGTCCTGCACGTTCTTCGTGAGACCCAGAAAGAGCGCGGTGATCGCAACGTCCCCACGGCGATGCTCTGGGGGCGCGTATGCGAGCACTTCTACATCAGTCCCGAAGACCTCTCGGCGATGCTCGCGCGCCTCGGCGCCCGGAAGTAGCCTTTCTATCCACCGGGCCGCTGCCCAGGGCGGCTTCGAGGTCCGGGTTGTCGAATCCCGCGAGTGCCGTTCGACAAAGTGATGACCGGAACCGAAAACGAAACATCCGAGAGGAGACTCACGATGCCCACCAACACCGTCCGCCTACACCGCGTGCTGCGCGCGAAGCCAGCGAAAGTCTATCGTGCCTTTATCGATGCGGAGGCCATGGCCCGATGGCTGCCGCCTAACGGCTACACCTGCAAGGTCGATCGTCTGGACGCCAAAGTCGGCGGCACCTACAAGATGTCGTTCCGGAATTTCGGCTCGGGGAAGGGCCATTCCTTCGGCGGCACGTATCTCGAGCTCGTGCCGAACGAACGGCTCCGCTACACGGACAAGTTCGACGACCCGAACCTGCCGGGCGAGATGCAGACGAGCGTCACCCTTAGGGAAGTCTCGTGCGGCACGGAGCTCAACGTGGTGCAGGAAGGCCTTCCCGAGGTGATCCCTCCGGAGCTCTGCTATCTCGGCTGGCAGGAATCGCTCGATCACCTCGCGCGGCTCGTCGAGCCCGAGATTCCGGATTGAGCCGCCCAATCGCCGGATGTGGCTTGGCGGTGAAATCGTGCTAGCTCGGGGCTACTCCCACCCGGTCGGCGAGTCGTAGGGCACGAAGATGCCGATCGCTTCCACCTCGTGAATTTGGCCGTCCGTGATCTTGAAGATGTGTGCCGCCGGTAGATCGTACGGGTCTCGAGGCTCCTCCCACATCACGCGCGACCCGTCGGCCGCGATCATGAGTTGCGGGCCGCGGTTCATCGATTGGCGGAAATGCGAAAGTCCCATCGCGAGACCCTGGACCGGATCGACGGCGAAGATCCGACGGTTATCGATGCCGTCGATATACGCGAAGCGGCGGGAGCTCATTTGCCCGGCGCAATCGCGCGCGACCGGCGGAGGCGGGCGGCCATCGACGTCGACGCTGTCGAACGGCGCCGGCGCGAGTCCCGGCCCGGCGGTGATCATGCCGTTCTCTTGACGCTCGCAGTCGTCCGCGAAGGGAGCGAGATTGCCGTCACTTGCGACGAGCGCGTCGTAGTACGAGGTCGCGATCGCGGTGAGCTCGGCGCGCGGCAGGCGCTCTCGCTCGGGCACCGTGGCGGTGAGATTGGGGCGTGGCGCTTCGAGGCGCTTGAGCTCCTCCTCGCTCGCAACGTTCACCACGAGGTGCTCGGCCTCCGTGATTTGTCCGCCCCGGATCTTGAGGCGCACGGCGAGCTGCGCCGGCACCACACCGCGCGCCGTTTGTCGGTCGATCACCGTCATGATGCCGACGGTGCCTTTCGCCTCATCGGGTACGTAGATGCGGAATCCCGTGGCAAGACCCGCCGCCGACGCCCAAAGGCCTTCGCCCGGCGTGAGCGCGGTGATGTTTTCGACGAACGCGACCTCGTCGGACAGACGCGTCTTAGCGGGGTCGTGCGCAGCAACCGCCGCGAAGTAGCCATCCGCGATGTCGATGAGGCAGGCTCGATCGCATGCGGATTCCGGAGCGGTGCAGCCGGCCGCGATTGAGCTCACGATCGCGATCGACGAAGTCGTCGTTAGCCTGCTCATCGTGATCCCCGTAAACGATCAGACCCTATGAGCATAGCGGGCGGCCGAGGAGGTTGCTTGACCGGCGCGCCCGAGGGTGCCCATGATCCCCCACATGAAGCGGTCACGGCACCTATTCATGATCGGCGTGACGATCAGCGCGCTATTGGTGTTTCGGTCGGCACCCGGCCAGACCGAGAAGCCGGCCGCCGACGCGTGGCAGCCCGGACAGACGTTCAGAGAGTGCCGCAATTGCCCAGAGATGATGGTTCTGCCGCCCGGCCATTTCATGATGGGATCGCCGCCCGACGAACCGTTGCGACGTGAGAACGAGCCGCAGCGGGAAATCACGATCGCGCGTGCGTTCGCGATGGCGACGACTGCGGTGACCTGGGACCAATGGGAGGCGTGCGTGCGCGATCATTGGTGCGACGGCATCGCCGTCGACACGGCGCTTCGAACGGGCCCCGATGGTGAGGCGAATCCCGATTACAGAGATTGGGGCCGCGGCACGCGGCCCGTGGTCGGCGTAAGTTGGTACGACGCGCAGGTGCTTGTCGGGTGGCTCAACGCCAAGACGGGCGAGGACGATGCGTATCGCCTGCCTTCGGAAGCCGAATGGGAATACGCGGCACGCGCGGGGACCACGACGGCGTTTCCGTGGGGAACGGAGCTCGATCACGACTACGGCAACTTCGGCGTCGACGGCGGCGAGCTCGGCGGCAAAGCGGAAGGTCGCGACGTTTGGGTGAACGAGACGGCACCCGTCGCGTCTTTCCCGCCGAACGCGTTCGGCCTCTACGACATGCACGGCAACGTCTTCGAGTGGACCGAAGATTGTTACGAAGCGGACCGCGCCCATACGCCGTTGGATGGCTCCGCGAACAAGGAAGGCAATTGCGCCAACCGTGTTTTTCGCAACGGCACCTTCATGAGCAATCCGTACATGCAGCGCTCGGCCAGACGCGGTGCGCCCTATCCTGCGACGCTGCGAGGCCGAAACTATCTGGGCTTTCGCGTTGCGAAGACGTTGCGCTGAGCGATCGATACGCCGATCGCCGAAGCGCGGTTGCGTGGCGGCCGAGCGGTTCAGTCGCTCCGCGCGACCGCCTCCCGTATGTGGAGCGCGGCGAGCCGCGGATGAGCGATGTCCCGCACCGCCCCGTCGACGGCGTCTGTTACGCAATGTTCGGTCCACCGCATCGGCTCCCTACGTCTCGTACTTTTCCAATGCCGCCGTGCTTCCGCTCGGCATACGTCGCTCGCCGCGTCTTGCAGGCGCCGGTAGAGCGTTTGCACGTCCGTGGGATTCGCGAGATCGAGATCCCACGCCTTCACTGTCTTCGTAGGTGCGTCGTGGACAGCGAGATCTGTGGCGCTGCTCGAGAAGGAGGTTAGGGAGACCGCCGTTGCGACGGCGACAGATGAAATCCATTTTAGTGTAGTGGTCATTGAAGCATCCTCGGTTGATCGACATAAAGATAGATGCTTCGGAGTGTCATCCAGATACATGCGGGATTATTAAGAATTGTCTAGCCGTGTCGCGCGAATGGGTTCGCGAGCGTGCGATAATCGACCGCGCCGCGGTGACTGGATCTCACTCATGCGTCGCCCCGAACCAGGAGACCTCGCCGTATGAAAGCCTGGCGCCTCGCCACGCGTAGCTGGATTCGCGGCCTGCGTGCGGGCCGGCTGACCGTGCTCATGCTGGCGCTGACGGTGGCGGTCGCTGCGATCACGAGCGTCGGCTTCTTCATCGATCGCGTGCGCGCGAGTGTCGAGCGCGAGGCCGCGGGCGCGCTGGCTGCCGATCTGCGGTTGCGAGCCAACGATCCGTTGAATCCCGAGTATCTCGCCGAGGCCGAGCGGCGGCGGCTCGTGACTGCGCAAGTCGCGTCTTTCGCCACCGTCGTGCTGTTCGGTGACTCGAGTCAGCTCGCGAGTCTTTACGCCGTGAGCGACCGTTACCCGCTGCGCGGTCAGGTGCGCATCGCCGATGGGCTTGATTCGGCGGCGTACGCGACGACGAGCGGCCCGGCGACGGGCGGGGTCTGGGCCGAGGCGGCGCTGCTCGCGCGGCTCGGCGCGGACGTCGGCGACCAGCTCCGCGTGGGCGCGCGCGAGCTTGCCATCGAGCGCGTCCTCAAGCACCGTCCCGATCAGTCGCTGGGCTTCGATACGTTCGCGGCCTCGCTGCTCATGAATCTCGCGGATCTCGAGTCTACGGAGCTCGTCCGGCCCGGCAGCCGCATAAGCTGGGCGCAACTTTTCGCCGGCGAGCCCGCGGACGTGGAGCGCTTCGAGCAATGGCTCGAAGACGCCCGTCGACCCGGCGAGCTCGTGCAGACGGCCGGCCGCGCGGAGGAGCGGATTCAGCGCTCGATCGAGCGGGCCGAGAGTTTCTTGAGTCTCGCGTCGATGATCACGCTCTTGCTCGTGGCGACGGCCGTGGCCGTCTCGGCGCGCCGCTATGCCGCGACGCAGGTCGATGGCGTCGCGCTCCTGAAATGTCTCGGCGCGAAACAGTCGCTCGTGCTCACGGCAACGCTGCTCGAGCTCGGCTTCATCGGCGTGACGACGGGGCTTGCCGGTAGCGCGCTCGGGTTTTTCGCGCAGCTCGGGCTTGGCAGCCTCGTGAGCG
>Ga0209640_10005938_pt1 | contig 10685 bp, 7 predicted proteins | sample RifCSP10_1_FD_184018 | JGI IMG/M metagenome (GOLD analysis project Ga0209640, IMG submission 184018) | Soil microbial communities from Rifle, Colorado - Rifle CSP2_sed 10_1 (SPAdes) (version 2) | ecosystem: Environmental > Terrestrial > Deep subsurface > Rock core/Sediment | place: Rifle...
GTCGTCTCACCGGCCTCCTCTCGCAACTCGTAGCCTGCGTTCTCTACCGCCACATTGAGTGAAGACCGGTTCCGGACGGAGTCACGAGCCGCGACAACCGATAGGGCAAGCGAACCAGCGACGAGGACCGCGATACCAGCGGCGATGGCGACCGGGAATCTGCTGTCACTCCCCGCTGTCCACCGGTCGAGACTCATCCAGTGGTCCAAAGAGAATGCGCCCGCGACCACGATGAGGGCGAGTGGGAAGAATATGAACCGGGCCTCACCATGGGAGATGAGCCCCAACGCCAGGACCTGGGCGAACGCAGGGACCAAGAGGAAGAGAAGCTGCTCTCTGATAACCTTCTGACGCCACCATCGGACCAAGCCGGCGAAGCCGACCACAATCACGATGGGTCCGACGAATCCGCCGAGTGACCACCCGATCAGGCCGGCATAATCGACGAGACCCTCTCCGATGAAGGAGCGAACCGCGCCGCCTCCGGTGCGGCTGAGGATTCCCCAGGGGCGACCGGTGAGGGTGACGGCGTGCGTCATGTGAGGCACCAGTCCGAGGAGCCCAATCGCGCATAGCGCGATAACCGGTCCCGGGCTCCGTCGCAGCTTTGGCCACCACAAGATCAGAACCACAGCGGCCATCAGGGCCAAGGCCAGTGCCGACTGGTATCGAAGGTAAAAGGCCGTCCAAGCAAAGGGCAGGGCCCAGAGGAGACGGTAGGACGCCGCCTCTCGCTCCCCCAGCTCCTTCCACACCACCACCATGCAGCCGACCAGCAGTGCAGCCGAGGGGATGTCACTGAGAAACTCGGTGCTACGTCTCAACAGGGCAGGCCCGGCCACCACGGCCAGGGAGGCCATTGCTGCCACCCTCGGGTTGGCCATCCGGCGGCCCAACGCCCAGACGGCGACGGCGAGGCCGGCGGTCGCGATCAACCCCAAGGATCGCAGACCCGCCTCCGAACCACCGAGCGCCAGGATCACATAGCCGTACACCGACATCCCGATGCCACGATGCAAGAGCCAACCCGTAGCGGGAGTGCCCTCGAGCCAGGACCTGGCCTTGACCGCGTACGCCGACTCGTCGTGGCCGAGAGGCCCGCCGTCGAGTATCAGCGGAAGCAGGACGATGACCAGGATCATCGCCACGACGCCTCCCCAGCGAAACCAGAGCCATGGGTCAGGCGGCTGCTTCACGCCGATGATCATGAACGCCGCCGCCAACGCGGAGCCGATGATCATCGAGTATTCCAGCCAACCAAACCCCGTGGCGACACCGGCGACGAGGGCAAGTGACCCAACGGCAAGCGCTCCGCCGGCTTCGACTCGCCCGTGCGACGGCTGTATCAACCCGGCCAGTACACCGGCCAAGGCCCCGATATAGAAGACGGCACGGGTTTCGGTCTCTGCTTGGCCGGCGAGCATCGCCACGACGAAGACGAGTACTCCGGCCACGCAAGCGAAGGCGACGCCTCGGCCCAGTGCAAGGCCCTTTGACATCTGCGCCACGTTACGGCCAGATTTCAGCCATGACCCGGACTATGGGTGGGAGGATGCGTACGTGAACGAGTGGCCATCTCTCGACGTGATCATCCCCGCCGCACACGCCGCCGAGACGTTGGGGCGGTCGATCGATGCAGTCAAAGCCCAGGACTACCCCAACCTGGCCTCGATCGTGGTCGCCGCCTTCGACGACGAAACCGCGGCCGTGGCGAATGAGCACGGCGCGGTGGTCGTGGCCAATCCCAGCGGTAGGACACCAACCGGGTTGAACCTCGCGCTGGCAGCGACCAGCTCGACGATCGTGGCCAGGGTCGACGCTCACGCCGCGATCCCGGATGGGTATCTGCGGCGAGCCGTCCTCACGCTGGTCGAGTCAGGGGCTGACAACGTCGGTGGGATGCAGGTGCCGGTCGGGACCAGCGGCTGGGAGAAAGCAATCGCAGCGGCGATGGCCTCGCCATTGGGCGCGGGCGATGCCAGGTATCGGGTCGGCGGCGAAGCCGGCCCGGTCGACACGGTCTACCTGGGAGTCTTCCTGCGGACGACCCTCGACCGGCTCGGTGGGTACAACGAGGACTTTGAAAGGACTCAGGACTATGAGCTCAATCATCGGATACGAGAGTCGGGCGGAACGGTCTGGTTCGACCCCACGCTCAAGGTTGTCTACCGCCCGAGGGGCACACTGCAAGCGCTGGCGCGCCAGTACTTCCACTATGGCCGATGGAAACGCGAGTTCGGGCGACTCCATCCGCAGTCGTTGCGATGGCGTCAGTGGGCGGCGCCACTTCTCGTAGCGTTGCTGATACCGGCGGTGGTCGTCGGGCTCTGGTGGCCGCCCGCCTGGCTGGTGCCCGGTGCCTATTTGGCGAGCCTGGTCGCTGTCGGATTGAGCATGCTCCCCCGACTCGGCACTCCCGCCCTCGGCGTCCCCTTCGCCCTGGCCACGATGCATCTCAGCTGGGGACTGGGTTTCATGTCCCGCTGAGCAGCCCGGCATAGAAGGACCGGACGTCCTCCTCGGGCCACCTGAAACGCGCCCGGATCTTCGAAGCCTGTTCGAAGGCGGCAAGCTTGGCCTCAGGCTGGACGGCCTCTCCGATTGCCGAGGCCATGGCCTTGCTATCGCCGGGAGGGACCAGCCAAACCGCTTCCAGATCGCCAAGCGCCGCTCTCGTCCCGGGAAGATCGGAAGCGACCACGGGCAAACCCATCGCCAGGTACTCGAGGACCTTGGTGGGCAGCGATTCCCGGTAGTTGGCCTCGTCGCGCAGTGGGGAGAGACCCACCGACGCCAGTGAGGCACGCCGCAGAGCCTCGGGGTTGGCGACGAATCCGGTGAGGGTGAGGTCGACGCCCAGCTCCGATGCTCTCGCCCGGAGGGAGTCGGCCAGAGCGGGATCGACACGGCCTTGCGCGACCAGGTCGAGCCCGACCATCGCCGAGGCCTCCAATGCCTCTTCGATGCCACGAGCCCGGGTGATGTCGCCCACATATGCCACCGAACCGTCACCCGAGCGCTTGGGCTCGGGAAATGCCGAGGAGCGTGGGTAATTGGCGAAGACCGGATGGGTACGCCTGAACAGCCGCTGATAGCCCGGCTCGGCCAGGGTCAGCCTCAGCCCGCGCTCCGCCAGCCAGTAGAGCACCCGGGCGAGCGCCCGCATCACCGGCTTCAGCCAGACAGGAACCCAGGGTTTGGAGTCGATCTGGGCGGGCAGGTCTTCATGCACGTCGAAGACCACCACCGAGCGTCGCAGGACACGGGCAAGCAAACCGGCCGGGATGGTCTCGGGATCGTGGAGGACGATCACATCCCAGGGTCGAGCCACTAGCAACCACGCCGTCTTCAGATTGCGGGCCAGACGTCCCCCGGTGAGCGGTTCCCATCCGAGCCCGGATTTGTCCGAGGGCCCCGGATCGCGGCTGGCGTAAGTCAACCGTCCCAAGCCCTCGAGGCTCCTGATGAGTCGTTCCCGGATTCTGGTGTCGTCGGGGGGATGAACTGTGGTCAGAACGAGAATCGTCGGACCGGTCATAGGGCCTCGACGTTTGGAGCCGACAGACCCAGACGTCGGTAGACACCCCTCGCATCGAAGACCAACTGGATTTCATTGGCGAGCGCTGTATACGGCAGGTCGGTGTGATCAGTGAGGACGGCCGCGAGATCGAACCTCGCCAGGTCGTCGACGGAGGCAACCTCGAAACCGTGATGGGCGATCCGTTCGGCACCTATGAGAGGATCGAGAACCGAGACGTGCGCTCCCCTGGCGAGCAACTTGTTGGCTACGTCGACCGAGGCTGACTCACGGTCATCGGACACATTCGGTTTGTAGGCGATACCCACCACCAGGATGTTGCTGCCCTGTACGGCTCGTCCGGCCCTATTGAGCATGTCGGCGATGCGATGAGCCGTGTACTCGGGCATGTGTGTGTTGACCTGATCCGCGGTCTCGATGAACCGGGTGGCAAAATTCGCCTCCCTGGCCCGCCAGGCGAGGTACTGCGGATCGAGGGGGATGCAGTGGCCGCCCACGCCGGGTCCGGGATAGAAGGCCTCAAAGCCGAAAGGCTTGGTAGCGGCGGCCTCGATCACTTCCCAGATGTCGATATCCAATTCGTGGCTCAACTGGGTCATTTCGTTGATCAGCCCGATGTTCACCGCCCGATATGTGTTCTCCAGGAGCTTGGACAGCTCGGCCGCCCGTGCGGATGTGACCCGATGCACCGAGGGCACTAAACGAAGATACGCCGCGACCGCGACGTCTCCGGAGTCAGCGGTGACGCCCCCCACCACCTTGGGGATGTCTCCGGTCTTCATCTCGTCGCCGGGGGACACCCGCTCCGGGGAGAAGGCGACCCAAACGTCCTTGTCCAGGATCAGGCCGGCGTTCTCCACGGCCGGGACCAGGTAATCCTCTGTGGTGCCGGGATAGGTCGTCGACTCCAGGCTCACCAGCTGACCAGGCCTGACGACTCTGGAAACCGTGTTGGCAGCAGCTTCGATGAACGACAGGTCCGGCTGGCGGTTTCTGCCCAGTGGGCTTGGAACACAGATGAATATGGCATCCGCCTCGGCGAGCGCCTCGGGGTCGGTGGTGAAGCGCGCTCCCGCATCGAGAGCGGCCCGCAAAGCCTCGTCGGACACGTCATCGATGTGCGAGTGGCCATCGATCAGATGGGCGACCCGCTCTTCGGAGACATCGAAGCCGATGGCCGCCAGGCCGTTGCTGGATGCGGTCATCAGGAGCGGAAGCCCGACATACCCGAGACCGACTATGCCTGCCGTCCAGTGCTCGGTTGAGAAGAAGTCGGCCCTGTCGCTCACGTCGCCCGATGGTAGGGCTGTCAGGGCCCCCAGACCCTCTTGAAGAATGCTGCCATCTGCCCACGGGTCACTTCGTCGGTGGGGCAGAACCGGTCGTTGACAGGGGGATTGCAGCCGAGGGTGATCCCGGCTTCGCCGATCTTGTTGATAGCCCCCTCGAATACCGAGCCGTTGTCGTCAACGAAGTGATCGGTGCTGGTTTCGGGCAGACCGAGAATGCGGGCCAGGAACGCTGCCATTTCCTGGCGGGGCAGCGACCGATCCCCGCAATAGCGGTTCGGCCCACAGCCGACGGTGATCCCGGCTTCGAAGAGACGATTGGCCGCGGCTTCGTAGAACTCCCCGGTGTCGTCGGTGAAGTAATCGTCCGATGGCGCCGGCAGCCCGAGCACTCTCGAGATGAACACGGCCATCTCACCTCGGGTCACCGGGTCGTTAGGGCAGTAGTTGGTGTTGGCGGGAGGGTTACAGCCGACTGTGATCTTCTCTTGTGCCAGCCAGACGATGGCGTTCTCGAAGATGTTCCCGGCGATGTCGAAAAAACGTCCGGTGTACGTAGCCGAGATGAGATAAGGAGAGACTCTGACCGGGTTGCCGTCACGCCGATAGGCGTTGGCCCCGAGCCACAACCGGAGCTGGTCTCCTTTGAGCTCCTTGGACACATAGACGCCATTGGCGCGACCGGAGAACCGGATCACGCTCCCGGGTGGCCCGGCAATCACCTGGACCAGGGTCACGGTGTCCCACCCGAAACTGGACTCGATGGTGGAGCTCGGGACGACAACCGTCCATCGCGCCAGCGGGTTGATCGACGGGTTGGAGGACCATTGGTCCTCGACCGAGCGCAACCAGGGCAATGCGGCCCCGCCCCATACAAACTCGACGTCCTCGCTGGCTCCCCCATTGGATGAGGAATAGAAGGCTTTGGCCACATCGAACGCGTAGTCAGACTGCGGATGGATCAGGATCTGACGATCCGTGTTGTCGACTGCGGCCACCCACGACGCCCCGAAGCTGCCACCTTCCTTGCTCCATCCGGCATAAACCTGGTCCTGGGAGGTGCTGCGCAGATGACAGCCACAACTCGACAACTTGCCCGATCCGTTCGCGCCTCCCCTCTCCACCGCAGTCGCCAGGGCGTAACTGCGCCCGATGATGGCCTGGGCCTTGAGTGCCTCCGCCGGCCACGAAGAGGGGACCTCGGATAGCCCGTAGAGGTACTTTTCGATGTCCAGCGCCACCACGACGTCGAAGCCGTCCGACGACGGCGTGAGACGAATCGTGCCGTGGGCGTACTCCTTGCCACTCACCTTGAACCGGGTGTCGGTGCCGGCGGCTTTGGTCAATTGCGCATCGCATCCCAGCCAGCCGAGGTTGCCGACGGGCTCAGGGGAGACCTTTCGAAAACGACACTGATTGGGATCCTCGCCGTTGGTCTCGAATCTCCACAACTCGCCGGGGTCGATGGTCACATCCGTGAAATCTTCCTCGACGTAGGGTCCCACCGGTGGACAGGTGCCGGTTGGCTGGCAGATCGTGATCGGGCCCCCGACAGCTTCGAGGTTCACCACCGCGGTGTTGGAGACGAGTCCCACCAGCAGACCGTCCTGATTCCTGGACCAGTGATCGGCAGGCATCGTGGTCAGCGAAGTGCCGGTGTAGTAGTGCTGGAGGATTTGGGTTGCGTTTCGCCCCTCCTGCGCCTGACCGAAGGCCCCGAACTGAGAAAGCCCGACGCCATGACCCCAGCCGCCTCCGTCGAACTCCCACTCGTCCACATCGGCAATGGCTGGTAGTGCGATCAGCACCAGGCCGAGCACGAGCGCGAGCAAAACAGATTTTGGGGCGAGCCTCACCGTTGGCTGGATCGGCCGCCGTCGCGGTTTGCTGAAGGAGATGTCAACCACCTACCAGGCGGTACACCGCATTGTCGAAGAGCGAAGTGGCCAGAATCTCCCCATTGGAATCGAAGCCGAATGAAACCAGCCCCGGGAGACGTAGAGCACTCGTGAGGTCGACCGCCTCCACCGCCTTGCCGTCGAGAAAACGGAAACCCCGCACGATGCCCGAACCGAAATCGGCGTATAGGTAGTAGTGGTTCAGGGAGCGCACGATGGGGCCGCGGTACACCACCCCACCGGTGATCGTCCGGCCGACCGCTCGCCCGTATTCGACGATCGGCATGGTGAGGCCGGTGGTCGAGCAGCTGGGGTCGGTGTCATTGGGATTGCACAGTGTTCCCTCGTATCTGGACCATCCGAAGTCGTAGCCGACCGGGCTGAGAGTGGCGGTGTCGACCTCCTCTCGGGCCCCTTGACCGACGTCGCCAATGTAGAGGTTGCCGTTGTCGATCGACCAGCGCCACGGGTTGCGCAAACCCGATGCCCAGATCTCGTCGCGGCCGGTCGTTCCCACGCGGGGGTTGTCGGCCGGTATCCCATATGGAACGGCCCCATCGACATCAATGCGGATCATCTTCCCCAGAAGGGTGTTCAGATTGCGCGCCCGTGCGCCGGGGTCGTTGCCGCTGCCGCCGTCCCCGAGCCCGAGATAGAGATAGCCATCGGGGCCAAAGGCGACGAAGCCCCCGTTGTGGTTGGCGAAAGGTTGGTCGACTGCGAGCACGGTCCGTGGTGATGAAGCGGTCTGGAGATCGGCGGCGATATCGAACTCGACCAAGTAGGTCGTGTGGTTGCCGCTCCCACCCGGACGGAGCGGCGCCGAGTACCAGGCGAAGAGTCGCCGGTCAGCTGGATAGTCGGGGTGGATGGCAATGGAGAGGAGTCCCCTCTCACCACCGGCCACCACTGTGCCGGTGAGGTCGAGGAAGGGCTGTTGCCGGAGGGCGCCATTCTCGAAGACCCTGATCAACCCGCCCAGCTCTGCGATGAGTATGCGGTCCTCGCCCGGCGGCACCAGGGTTTGAACCGGGGTGGTCAGACCACCCACGACCAGTTCCCACTCGAGGGGCGGACGAGCCGCCGGCCTCATCGCGGTCAGACCGAGCGCCCGGGTGAGCATCGTTGCCATCTCGCCCCGGGTCAGGCTCCGATCCGGGCAGAAGTTGTTGTTGGTCGGGGGGTTGCAACCGACCGTGATTCCGGCGTCCGCGATCCGGTTGATCGCCCCCTCCAGCACGTGACCGTTGTCATCGTCGAAGAAGTCGTCACCCGAGGCGGGCAGACCCAGTGCCCTCGCCAGGAACCCTGCCGCCTCAGCACGGGTCAGGCTGCGCTGGGGACAGAATCGGTCATTGAGCGGCGGGTTGCACCCCAAGGTGATCCCGGCATCCGCGATCCGGTTGATCGCCCCCTCCAGCACGTGTCCGTTGTCATCGACGAAGTGATCGGTGCTCCCGGAAGGCAGCGACAGGGCGCGCGCGATCATGGCTGCCATCTCGGCCCTGGTGAGAACGCGATCGGGACAGAAGTGGTCGTTGAACGGGGGGTTGCACCCAACGGTTATTTGCTCGGAGGCGATCGCCTCGATCCCGCCTTCGTGGACGATTCCATCGTCATCGGTGAAGGTGCCCCCCGGAGCGAGCGCGGCCAAGGGGATCAGTGCGACAAGGAGAGCGTAGGAAGCGATGGATGTCATCGACTGCGCTCAAGGTAACCACATCTGTTTGCAAAGGGCCAGAGTCTGGGAGGATTGAGACCGATGCCGATCCTCATGGCTTTGGTTCTGGCGCTTGCCCTTGTGTCATCGTCGCCGCCCTCCGATCCTTCGGGCGAGACGGTGCGTCTCCTGGTGCGCGCCGACACGCCACTCGGGTCGGCCGGCCATGACTCGGCCGGCAGCACCGCGGGCTGGCAGCGGGTCGAAGTCCCGGTCCGGGGCAGTGTCGATCAGACTGCGGCCGAGCTGAGCGCTGCCACCGGCGACAGGGTCGTGGTCGAACAGCGCTACGAGCTGTTCGCCCCTCAGGACGAGCCCGGATTCGGAGAGCAGTGGTATCTGGAGAACCCCGGCGGAAGCGGCGCAGTGTTGGGTGCCGACATCGACGCCGTCACCGCCTGGGGGTCTGTCCTTGGGGCCGGTGTTGTCGTCGCGGTGATCGACTCTGGCGTCAACATGACCCACCCCGACCTGATCGGTCAAATCGATCCCGCCAAGCGTGACTTCGTCGACGACGACAACGACCCGAGCCCGAGCGGGACAGATGACTCCGAGGGTCACGGAACCGCGGTGGCGGGCATCATCTCGGCTGCCGTCAACGGAATCGGAATCGTCGGCGTCGCTCCTGAGTCGACGCTGATGGTCGTCCGGAGCTGTAGCGAAGGGACCTGTTGGAGCCTCGATCTTGCCGAAGGGATCCGTTTCGCCGCCGACCAGGGAGCCGATGTGATCAATCTCTCCTTGGGATCGGTGACGACAGGGGACGACCCGGTGGCGGAAGCCATCGCCTACGCCCAGTCGAGAGACGTCTTGGTCGTGGCAGCCGCCGGCAATGAAAGTACCGACCTCGACGACCTCCCTCCTGGCCAACAACTGATCCCTGGTGGTCTCCCCTACTCCAACATTGTCACGGTGGCGGCAAGCGACCGTAGCGACAGCCTCACCACCTTCAGCAACTATGGACCGGGCACCGTGGACATCGCCGCCCCCGGAATCGACATGCTGACCACCTCGGTCAGTGGCGGCTACGTGGCAGCGCAGGGGACCTCGTTCGCCGCTCCGGTCGTCGCCGGAGTGGCTGCACTTCTCCTGTCGAGCGACCCGGGGATAGGCCACCAAGAGCTCGCCGCGCGGATCACCGCCTTCGTCGCCAAACCCGCCGGCGTGGTCGGTGCGACCAGTTCGGGCAGGGTCGACGCGGGCCAGGCCCTGACCCGACGTTTCGTGGACACCTCGTCGTCAGTGTTCGTCGACTCCATCGATTGGCTGGCAGACGGAGGCATCACCAAGGGATGCAACCCTCCCTTCAACCATCGGTTCTGCCCCGGGGACCGGGTGACGAGGGGCGAAATGGCGGTGTTCCTGGCCAGAGCGTTCCAGCTCCCCGAAACAAACAACGACTACTTCACCGATGACGACGAGGCCTTCTACGAAGGATCGGCCAATCGTCTTCGGGCGGCCGGCCTGACCGTCGGCTGCGGGACGAATCGTTATTGCGGCGATCGTGACATCCGACGGGACGAGATGGCAGCCATGCTCACCCGTGCCCTGTCGCTGCCGATCACCAGCTCGGACTTCTTCGATGACGACGCCGGTTCCATTTTCGAGAACGCCATCAACAGGATCGCCGCTTCCGGCGTCACCAAGGGCTGCAACCCTCCTGCCAACAACCACTTCTGCCCCGAGCGCCCCGTCACCAGAGGCGAGATGGCCGCCTTCCTCAAACGATCCCTCGAGCCGTAGACCCAACCCCACACACGTTGTCCCCCGCTCCGAAGGGGGACAACCCAAGGGGGTTCACACCTAGGGCGCCATAGATCATGATGCGGACGTGAGAGACTCACGTCTCGTCGGCTATGCCCGTGCCAACCGGTGGTCGATGAGCGACGCGGAACGACTGGTGTGGTCCCGCCTCCGCTACCAGGCACTCGGCGTCAAGTTCCGCAGGCAGCATCCGATCGGCCCCTACGTCGCCGACTTCGCCTGTCTGTCGAAACGCATCGTCGTCGAACTCGATGGCTCCCAACACCGCGCTTCGGCTTATGACCGCGCCCGCGACGCCTACATGCACGAAAAGGGCTGGACTGTCCTCCGCTTCTGGGCCTGGGACGTGGTCAGCAACCTGGAAGGAACAATCAACGCAATCGGCGACGCGTTGTCCCCACTTTCCGAAGGGGGGACCGGCTGAGCGAGGCGAAGCCGAGGGGGGTTCGCCCTTGACCCCCCTCGCCCCCCCCCCC
>Ga0209640_10005939_pt1 | contig 10684 bp, 8 predicted proteins | sample RifCSP10_1_FD_184018 | JGI IMG/M metagenome (GOLD analysis project Ga0209640, IMG submission 184018) | Soil microbial communities from Rifle, Colorado - Rifle CSP2_sed 10_1 (SPAdes) (version 2) | ecosystem: Environmental > Terrestrial > Deep subsurface > Rock core/Sediment | place: Rifle...
TCGAAGATTCGAGCGCCCTGGGCGGGAACAGTGAGGGTGGGGGCGCCGAAGCCGAACGCCGCGCGCGACCGATCGATCTCGATCTCGATATTATTTTTGGCAAACCGCCGCGCATGCTGCGTGACGTGCGCCACGTGAAACGCAAGCTCGGCACGTTCAGCACCAAAGGAATCGATTTACGCGACGCTGCCTATCGCGTGCTGCGATTGCCGGCGGTGGCGGACAAGACGTTTCTCATTACCATCGGTGATCGCAGTGTCGGCGGTCTGGTCGCGCGCGATCAAATGGTCGGTCCGTGGCAGGTGCCGGTCGCCGACGTCGCCGTTACCGCGAGTAGCTTTCAAGCCTACACCGGCGAGGCGATGGCGATGGGCGAGCGCACCCCGCTCGCACTAATCGATGGGCCGGCGAGCGGGCGGATGGCAATCGGCGAGGCGCTCACGAATATCGCCGCCGGGCGCATCCGCGCGCTGCCGGACGTAAAACTTTCAGCTAACTGGATGGCGCCGGCGGGGCACCCGGGCGAGGACGCAATTCTCTACGACACCGTGCGCGCGGTGGCGCTCGAACTATGTCCGGCGCTCGGCATCTCGATTCCCGTCGGCAAGGACTCGATGTCGATGAAGACCGTGTGGCACGACGCGAGCGGCGAGCGGCGCGAGGTCACCGCGCCGGTGTCGCTGGTGGTGTCGGCGTTTGCGCCGGTCGCGGACATACGCAAGACACTCACGCCGCAGCTGCGTACTGACCGCGGTGACACCGATTTGATTTTGGTCGATCTCGGCAAAGGCAAGAATCGATTGGGCGGCTCCGCGCTCGCGCAAGTGTACGGCGCCGTCGGCAACGACGCGCCCGACGTCGACGATCCGCGGGTGTTGCGACTTTTCTTTCATATCATTCAGGCGCTGAACGAACTCGGACTGGCTTTGGCTTATCACGACCGCTCCGACGGCGGCTTGTTCGCGACGATTTGCGAAATGGCGTTCGCCGGGCACACCGGTGTACGCATCGATCTGACCGCGCTCGGGCGCGATCCGGCGGCGGCGCTGTTCAGCGAAGAACTCGGCGCGGTGCTGCAAGTGCCGCGCGCGCGCAGCGAGGGAATTTTCGGTGCGCTCAAAAAGGCGGGCCTCGGACGACAATCGTATCTCATCGGAACGCTGACCGACGACGATATCGTCAGCTTCCAGCACAAGGGCAAAGATGTTTTCTACGATGCGCGCGCGAATCTGCACCGCGCCTGGTCGGAAACGAGCTTTCACATGCAGCGGTTGCGCGACAACCCGCAGTGCGCGCAAGAAGAATACGATCGGCTGCTCGACATAAAAGATCCCGGGCTATCGGCGCAACTGACGTTCGAACCGAACGACAAGGTCGCGGCGCCATTCATCGGACGCGGCGCGCGCCCACGCGTCGCCATCTTGCGCGAGCAAGGCGTTAACGGCCAACTGGAAATGGCGGCGGCGTTCGACCGCGTCGGGTTCGCGGCGGTGGACGTCACCATGAGCGATGTCGTCGAAGGGCGCATCGCGCTCACGGATTTCAAAGGTGTCGCCGCTTGCGGCGGATTCTCCTATGGCGATGTGCTCGGCGCGGGCGAGGGTTGGGCCAAGTCGATTCTGTTCAACGCGCGTGCGCGCGATGAGTTCACCGCGTTTTTCGCTCGCAGCGACAGCTTCGCGCTCGGGGTGTGCAACGGTTGTCAGATGATGTCGAATCTGCGCGAGCTGATCCCGGGCGCCGCGTTATGGCCGCACTTCGTGCGCAATCTGTCCGAGCAATACGAAGCGCGTGTGTGTCGGGTGCAGGTTCCCGAAAATCCATCGCTGTTCTTTCGTGGTATGACCGGTTCGATGATGCCGATCGTGGTGGCGCACGGCGAAGGCCGCGCCGAATTTCGCTCCGAAGCGCAATTGCAGCAAGCGATTCTGGAAAAACAGGTCGCGCTTTGTTTCGTCGACAATCGCGGCGAGCTGGCGCGCACCTATCCGTACAATCCGAACGGTACGCCCCTCGGCATCACCGGACTGACGACAGCGGATGGTCGCTTCACGATATTGATGCCTCATCCCGAACGCGTGTTCCGCACCGTGGCGAATTCCTGGCATCCGGAGGAGTGGGGTGAGGACGGTCCGTGGTTGCGTATGTTTCGCAACGCCCGTGTGTGGGTGGGCTGAGCAGTGTTGATACGTATCGCGGTGCGTCGTGGCAAAGGATAAAGACGATCTATTGACGTTGACGCAAGCCGCCGAGACCTACGGTTTTTCGGGCGACTATTTGCGGCGCTTGGCGGAAAAGGGACGGCTAAAGGCGCGCAAGCTTGGACGCAACTGGCTGACGACGTCCGACGCTATGGAAACATTTATCGAAAGCCGCGAACCGCGCGGCGTCTATAAGAAAGACCCACGTAAACCCCGCAAGTAACTTTCCTCTTCCAAATAGCACGATATCGTGCTATTAATAATTCCGGCGTATTGGTATCGATTTCGTTTTCAGTTTTTTCGCGGCATCGGCCAATCGAGCGCTCGACAGCTTTGCGGCCTAGTCACCGGTCGCAGCGTATGTTCTGCAAGGATCGGCATATACGCATCATGACGAACAATATGTGCTGTGGACGGTAGCATTTACATCGACTCTAGTAACCGCATGGGAAGGAGCGCACGGAATCTGCTCGCGCAAAAGCTACGGATTCTACGGATGATCAACGGCTGGTCTCAGGAGCACTTGGCCGAGACCACGGGGTTGCACCGAACGTTCATTAGTTTGATCGAACGTTCGGAGTGCAACATTAGCCTCGATAACGTAGAGAAGATTGCCGACGCCTTTGGATTGTCGGTGCCGGAGTTACTCGGGGCCCCCGACGCAGCGGCCTTCGGGGAGAAGTTGTTAACAATGTTTAATGCGGACAAGAAACGAGAACAGAGCTGACGGATGTTGATCATTACGCGCAAGCCCGGCCAAGTCGTTCGAATCGAGCTCGCGCCCGACATCGATCCGGCCACTCCAATCGGGGAGATTCTTGCGGAAGGACCGATCGAAGTCATTGTGGCTCAGGTGCGCGGCTCCTATGTGCGGCTGGGCGTCTCCGCGCCGCTGACCCTGGCGATACGGCGGGCCGAGACGTAAATCAGCCGCTGCCGGTATCCGTCGAAATTCCGCCGCCTGAGCAAAAAAAGCAATAACTTAGCGGAGTTACTCTCCCGCTAACCTTCACTGGCATGGCTTGTGCACCAGCCTCCGATAGGTGGGTTTGTTCGGAGGAGCCATGTCGGGACAGGGTTGGATCAAAGCAGGGTTGCTGGTGCTCGGGTTAACGGGGGCAAATCTCGCACAGGCGGCGCTATTTGTGTACGAGCTGCCGGACGGTTCCCGAGTCGTTACCGATCATGCGCTCAACGGTCGCCACTATCGCCTGATTCGCGTCGGCGAAACCGCCCGAAATATCGGCAAACTCGCGGCGCACCAGGATCCACAACTATTTCGCGCCGATCCCACTACTTACGATCGGTTGATTCGTCGGGTCGCCAGCGAACATGAGGTTGATTTCGCGTTGGTCAAAGCAGTGATGCACGTCGAGTCCGGGTTTAATCCCTACGCTAAGTCACACAAGGGCGCGCTCGGCCTGATGCAGTTAATGCCGACCACGGCACAACGCTATGGGATCGATGATGCCTACGATCCGGTCAATAACGTCGTCGCCGGCGTTAAGCATTTGAAATATCTTTTGACCATGTTCAATCATAAGCACAAGCTCGTGCTTGCCGCCTACAATGCCGGCGAGAACGCCGTGTCGCGCTACCGCGGAATTCCGCCGTACCCGGAGACCCAGGCGTACGTGCGCAAAGTGATGCAGTACCAAAAGCAGTACAGTCGTACCTCTTAACACGGATCGGGCGGTCCCGCCCGATTTGCCGTCGCCACGATTCGCTCCGCCTGAGCAACCGACTCGGGCTAATTTCCCGCACTATTCACGGCGCTCCCGATGGAACCGGAGCTGCGCGCGTGGCTCTAACGGCTGACGCAAATTCCGTCGCTCGCGTAAATTTTCGAATGAGAAAATAGTGCTGGTTGAGTTGCCTGTTCTCGTTGTGGCTCATCGGCTGCAGCACCGTGCCCACTCGTTTCGCGCCGGTCGATCAACTACCGGTGGCGCAGTTTCGCCACGATGCGTTCGATGGATCAGGCGAGTGGCGTTGCGATCGCTCGTGCTGGCTGGAGCCGGACACGGCCCTCGAGCAACAGCAGTTCCGGCAAACCTTGGATGATTGCATGGCGGCGCTGCCGCCGGCGCCGGCGCGCGCATTGCGCTTGTGCGAGCTGCACGGTCTCGATACCGACCAGGTCTGCGAGATTCTGAACGTGGCGCCCGGAAATCTTTGGGTGATGCTATATCGCGCGCGCCAGCCTGCGGCAACAGTTGACGCGTCAGTAGCGGTGATTGGATCAGTGTCGAAGAGTTTAGATCGAATGCTTTTTACTACGAGATGCCGTTCGTGCCGAACCGATCGAAGCACGAAGATCGACATTTTCAGAACTTTCTTAATTCAACTGCACACGCTCCCCCCACGGCACTTGGTGTTTGCCTTTTACCAGCCACAGCACCGGAAAATCCGGCGCGCGCGCCGGGAACTCGCCGTCGGCGTCGGTGAAATAAATTAATAAATCCGGCGCGCGATCGAGCCGTCTGGCCCAGGCGAAGGCGGGCGTGAAGCGCGTGCCGCCACCGCCGGTCAGCTTGTTCGGCAATCGTAACTCGTCCCACGGTTCGTAAATCCACGGACCATCGGGTGCGAGTTCGGCGTCGCAGGCGTGCAAGGTGATGCGCGCGTTGAGCTGGCCTTTGATGGCGTCGATCTCGGCGAGGAATTCGTGCAGATCCGGCGGCGCAATCGAGCCGCTGGTATCGACGACGATCACGATGTCGACGTAGGTTGCGCGCAACCCCGGCAGAATTGCCGCTCCCTCGCGCCGGCTCGGGCGGGTAAAACTGTAGTCGGTGCGCGCGACCGAGGTCATATAGCGCGCGAGCAACATGCGCCAGGGAAGTTGCGGCTGCAATAGATCGTCAATTAAGCGCGCGATCGATTCCGGTAATTTTCCAGCGCGTAACGCTTGTTGCGCCGCGGCGGCGAGACGCAATTGCCATTGCGTCGCCAGGTGCTCGCGGGCGCTGCCGGCAGGAAGCGGCGGTGGGGCCGCCTCCGCGCCGCGATGTCCGCGCGCCGATTCGGGCGCGTTGCCGCGGTTTTCATCGGGCGCTGCCGGCTGATCACTTGGCGGTTGCGCGGATGGCGGAGCTGGCGCTGGCGCCCGCCCCCCGCGAGCGCCTTCGCCGCGTGCCATATCGGGTGCGCGATCCTCGTCGTAGATATGCTGATCGATCGTGTCGCCGATGTGGTCGTCCTTTATCGTCGGGTAGATCTCTTCCGCCGCCATGCCGGCACAGGCTTTTTCGATCAACGCCTCCGGCGGCGGCACCAGGCCGTCGGCGACCAGTATCGAGTTCACCGCAAGATCGCAGGCAATATCCCAGCGGCGCTTAACGCGGTGCTCGCGCCGATGGAAATGCAGGAGCGCACAGTGCAGCGCCTCGTGCGCGAGCAGGAACTTGGTTTGATCGAGGCTGAGCCGATCGATGTATTGCGGGTTGTAGTAGATCCGCTGGGCGTCGGTCGCGATGGTCCTGCACCAGGTGGATTCGGCCGCTGCCAGCGGCAGATGCAAGATCAACACGCCGAAAAACGGTTTTTCAATGATGAGCTGCGTGCGCGCGGCGCTTAGTTTGCGCTCGATGTCATCGCGATCGATTACGGCGTCGCGCGATTCCATGCGGTCATCGTGCGCGCGCCGCGCGTGGCCACAGATCGTAGAGCATCACGTCGGCCACGCTCTTCGCCCATTGCGCGAACTGCGGCAATCCGAAGATGCGCTCGCCCACCGCGCGCTGTAAGTCGGATACCAGCATCACGCCCATTTCGCGCGTCGGCAGGCTGTGTGCATAGCGCAGGATGTTGCCGTACACCTGGTTCTCCTCGGGCGAACCGCGTGCCCGGACCGCGCGCGAGACGAGCGCGGAGGCGACGGCGTATTGCAGATCGGTTTGCGTTGGAACCGTCGCGGACTGCCCGGCCACGATGGCGTCGACGTCCGGGAGATTGTCGAGATTTTCGAGGAACGCCTTGAACTCGATGCCGGCCGCGGGCCCGACGCAACCTTGCAGCGCGCCGAGTAGGAGCGCCGGTTGGTCGCCGAATTTTCCGAGCGCGCGGTGCGCGAATTCCCAGGAGCGCGGCGAAGCGAACGCGACCGGATTGTGCGCCGGATTGAAATTGAATAAGAGCTCGGGGCGAAACCGTAGAAACGCGATCAGTCGCTCGTCGATGTCGTGGGCGTAGGCCCAGGCGATCCAGTCGTCGAGATTGGTTTCGACTTCGAAGTGCGAAAATCGATTGGCGAGCGGCGCCGGCATGCTGTAGGAAATCCCGCGATCGCCCTGGCGGTTGCCGGCGGCGACGATAACCCAGCCCGGCGGAACCTCGTACGCGCCGAGTGCGCGATCGAGGATCAGTTGATACGCCGCCGCCGAAACGGTCGGCGCCGCCGACGTGATCTCGTCGAGAAATAGAATGCCCTCGTATCCGTGGCGCACGGCATCCGGCAACATCGCCGGTATCGCCCATTCGACCAGGTCATTTACCCGAAACGGGATTCCGCGCAGATCGGTCGGTTCCATCTGCGACAGGCGCAGGTCGATCATCGGCGTGTCGTGGCGCGCGGCGACTTGCGCCACCATCTGCGATTTGCCGACGCCGGGCGGACCCCAAAGCATGATCGGCGTGTGCTGGCCGCTGCGGGTACTTTGGTACTCCCGGTCGAGGACCGCCATAATCAACGCTGGACGCATAAATTTTGCTTGCCCCGTCTTGATAGTTGCGAAGCGCGATCGGTGTGGCTGGCGCGCTCGGTTGGCATCTAGGAAAATTATTCCTATAAATTCAGTATAAGATGCGTGCGCGATGCCGTCTATTTGATGACGGCGGCGAGCACGCCGGGAGCCAACATGATTGCGCGCCACAGCCGCAAAAGGAGCTCGCCATAACCGCGTCCGCTCGCAGTATTTGCTTCCAGGGTTTGGTCGCCAATCGCCTCGGTATCGCGCTGTGGCAGGCCGATGGCAGCGGCCCGGAACCGGCGGCAATCGGGCACCGCTTCGTCACGCCGATCGAAACCATTACCGCGCATTACTACGTTGCCTCGCGCGACTATATCGATAGTTCCGCGCACGCCGGCGTGACCGCGACGGAACTGCGCGGTGCCTGGCCGCAGACGCGCGCCGCGCTCGGGGTCGCCGGGTTAGCGGCGGCGAACTTACACCTGCGGTTGCCGCTCACCACCGCCGGTGCCGATCGCGAAGGCGAAGACTGGTTTTATCGCGATGGTGTAGAGACGCGCTATTTGCAGCCGCGGGCGCCCTTGCGGCTGTTGCTCAATGACGAGACCTTGCTCGAATTTGCGCCGCCGCGTTTGGTGTTGACCGAGGACTATCGCCGCGCGCGCAATTTTGCCGAGGTGCGAATCGCACTAATGTCGGAACCGGCGCTGGCGCTAATCGCCGGCGGCTCCGGAAAATCCACGGCGGCTGCGGCGTTGGCAGATGCATTGTCGGCGGACCTGGCGCGGTGCGCGGTGCGCGTCGTGGTCGACGCGATTCACCTCACGCACGAAACTTTCGACGGCCATGGTCGTACGAGTGGGCGTTATGCCGAACTTCCCACGGCGCGGTTAGAAGTAGTGGGAGTTTAATAGACCTTTGGAACCACAGATAAACGCAGATAAACGCGGATTAAAAAAAACGCGTCTTAGCTATCCGTGTTTATCTGTGTTGATCTGTGGTTTCGGCTTTATCCGGGCGCGAGTCCGTTGCCCACCGCGCGTAGCGGTCGTTCGCGCTCTTCCTTGAGTTGTAGTGTCCAGAGTCTCGCGTAGGTTCCGCCGAGCACAAGTAGTTCGGCGTGCGTACCGCGCTCGACGATGCGTCCCTGTTCCATCACCAGAATCGCATCGGCATCCATGATGGTCGAGAGACGATGGGCGATGACGAGCGTTGTGTGGTTGGTCGCGATTTCCTTGAGTTCCGACTGAATTGCTTTTTCCGACTGCGAGTCGAGTGCCGAGGTGGCTTCGTCGAATATCAAAACGCGCGGTTGCTTGAGGATGGCGCGGGCAATGGCGACGCGTTGCTTCTCGCCGCCCGAGAGCTTGAGCCCGCGTTCGCCGACCGAGGTCTCGTAGCCTTTCGGTAGCGATTCGACGAAATGATGGATATGCGCATGCTTTGCGGCTTGCACAATCTCCTCGTGGGTTGCCGTTGGGCGCCCGTAGGCGATGTTGTAATAAATGGTATCGTTGAATAGCACGGTATCCTGCGGCACGATACCGATAATCGCGCGCAGACTCGCTTGGGTCACCGCGCGTATGTCTTGACCGTCGATCGATATGCGTCCGGCGGAGACGTCGTAGAAACGAAAGAGTAGCCGCGCAAGCGTCGATTTACCGCCACCGCTGGTGCCGACGACCGCGACTTTGTGGCCCGGCGGAATCTCGAAATCGACGTCGAACAATATTTGCCGATCCGGTTCATACGAGAAATCGACATGTTCGAAGCGCACACCTCCGTGCGTGACGGCCAGTGCCGGAGCGTCCGGCGGGTCGCTCACCTCGGGGTCCTGGTGCAGCAAGCCGAACATGCGCTCGATGTCGGCTAGCGAGTGACGAATCTCGCGATACACGAAGCCGAGAAAATTGAGCGGCATGTACAACTGAATCAGAAACGCATTGACCAGCACCAAGTCGCCGATGCTCATGCGACCGTCCATGACGCTATACCCGGCGAGCAGCATCAATATCGTTACGCCGATGGCGATAATGAAACCTTGACCGGCATTGAGGAACGACAGCGACGTTTGGTTGCGCACCGCCGCCTTTTCCCACACCGCCAGGGTCTCGTCATAGCGCCGTGCTTCGTAGTCCTCATTGTTGAAGTACTTCACGGTTTCGTAATTGATGAGGCTGTCGATCGCGCGCGTGTTCGCCTTCGAATCCATTTCGTTCATGGTGCGGCGAAAAATCATGCGCCACTCGGTTACCCATAGCGTGAACAAGACGTAGGCCGCGAGCGTCCCGATCGTGATCAGGACGAACGACGGGTCGTAGTTCACCAGCAGGATGCCGGTGATGAAGGCGATCTCGAGGATGGTCGGCAAAATATTGAACAGCATGAAGTTGATCAGAAACCGAATGCCGGTGGCGCCGCGTTCGATGTCGCGCGAGACGCCGCCGGTCTGGCGCTCCAGGTGAAAGCGCAGTGACAAACCGTGCAAGTGCTGAAACACGCTTACCGCCACGCGCCGAATCGAACGCTGTAGCACCTTCACAAAAACCACGTCGCGCAATTCACCGAACAGCGAATTGCCGAGTCGTAACAAACCGTAAGCCGCGAATAAGAACACCGGTAACGTCAGTAACGCCTGTTCCTTGTCGAAGGTATCGACGATCTGCTTCAGCACCAGCGGCACGCCGACATTCGAGACCTTTGCCGCCGCCAGAAACATCAGCGCCAGCACCACGCGTACGCGGAACTCGAGCAGATACGGCAGCAACATCTTTATCGTATGCCAGTCGCGGCGACCGGTCGGGGGTTTACCGTAGTGGGTGATGCGCACAGAGGAGGTTTCTATTGGTCAAGGGGGACATTTTACTCCGAGCTTGGAAGGGATGCGCGGTGGATGTGAGTTCGCGCTCGCGCGCGATCGTCGATGTAATAAATATACTTGCGGGTGGTTGACCCGCAGCAAGTAACTTTTCTTTGCTTGTCCAAAGAAAAGTCACCAAAAGAAAAGACACCCCGGATGGCGCAAACAGCTTCTGCGCGCCGCTGCCTTTGGGGCCCTCGCCAATCTACAGCACCTCCCTGTGCTGTAGATTGGGAGTGGCCTTCCTGGCCATTCTCAGTCCCACTTTAGGAATATAACTATGCACTTCACCCTAGGAAGGACACAGTTGATTCTCCGATTAAGGCCCCGGCTCGATTGGGGTTCATGGCCTGATTGGTTGGCACCAGAAGAGAGAATCTTCAGATGGGTGTGGATCGGATTCTTAGAAATAAGAGTGTTCAGAAAGGAAAGGGAATAGCATGAAGTCTCGTATCATTTATGGTGATTGCTTGAAGGTCATGAAGAGAATGAAGGACAGTTCTGTTGATCTTATAGTAACTGATCCTCCCTATGGAATCAACTATTGTTCCAATAATCAAACGTCAACTACACACTCCAGGAGTACTGAAGCGAGAGTGGATAAGTCATACTTCAAAAAGATAAAGGGGGACTCTCTTCTTCCTACAAAATGGATATCTCAGGCTTATAGAGTGTTGAAGGAGGGAGGGGCTTGCTATATTTATTGTAGATGGGATAAGTGGGGAGAGTTGTTAGAGGCAGTGAAGAGAGTCGGGTTCAAGCTAAAAAACATGATTGTATTAAAGAAATCTGGGAGAGGCATGGGAGACCTGAAAGGGCAATATGCTCCACAACATGAGCTTATATTATTCTGTACTAAGGGTAGACATGAGCTTGTTTTCCCTATCAAAAGGATTACTGATGTTTGGGATGTAAAGGTTTTATTCTCAGCT
>Ga0209640_10005940_pt1 | contig 10684 bp, 11 predicted proteins | sample RifCSP10_1_FD_184018 | JGI IMG/M metagenome (GOLD analysis project Ga0209640, IMG submission 184018) | Soil microbial communities from Rifle, Colorado - Rifle CSP2_sed 10_1 (SPAdes) (version 2) | ecosystem: Environmental > Terrestrial > Deep subsurface > Rock core/Sediment | place: Rifle...
TCTGGAACTTAGGATGCGTGTCCAGCACCTGAAGGGCGGACTTCAGCTTTGGATGCTCACGGAGCGCTGTCGGAGCCCAATCCTCTACTTTGACTTCCTTGGTGTCATCACTCATCGTCAGACTCCGGCTTGGTTCTCAGGACGAGCATGTAGTCTCGACGTTTGACATCATCGCCAAAAGCCAGGAGACGGACATTGTAGTCGTGGTAGAGAACCGTTAGAGGCTTTCGCGTTTCCCCTACGAGCAGATCCTTCGCCTTCGAGTAGAACATCCCGATGTAGAACGGACCTTCATAGCACTGAGGACTGCGTTTGCCCTTCAGTGCATACCCGATGAGACGGTTGTTGTCGGTCGAATGGATCTCCAACCGAACGTTGTCGTCGTTCTTGTGCTCAGATACGTGTGTTCGTACCGAGGTGTGGTTCACCTTCACGACGTAGGAGCCGTCGAGACTATGCAACCGCCATAGCGGTATGGACTCCCAAGGTATCATCATCATCATCACGCATGATGATTTACAGGACGATCAAGCGTCAAGGCGGCTCAGCGGCGACTTGACCGAGACATCAGGGTTCTTCACCGTGAAGCCGGCTGCGTTCTTGTGCCCACCGCCGCCCATCTTCTTAGCGACCTGAGACACGTCGAACTCGCTTCGTGACCGTAGGGACCATATCTGCTGTCCCTGGCTGTCGATCCAGAAGCAGGCACCGAACTCGAACTCTGGAAACTTCTTGCAGAGGTATTCACCGACCTCAGAGAAGAACGCAGTCGCGTTCACCGTCGGTACAACGTGCCCGCCGACATCTCGGAGAGAGACCTGACGACAGGTGAACTCTACCATGTTGGTCTGGTAGCGCATGATCGAGCGACCCTCGGCTGCCATCTCTACAGGATCACGACCGAACAGCTCCTTCTTCCAGACCTCGAAGTCAAACGGAAAGGACTTGATGAACGGATCGACTTCACGGCTGTTCGGTAGGTCGAAACGCCAGAGGTCGCGATCCTGAAGGTATTGGAACAGAGGAGGGATCTCAGTACCTGGGTGGAAGTGCTGCCACGCCATGACGGCACCGGAGCGCTCCATGTCGAACGTGGCGTACGGCAGACCTTCTAGAGCAGCCTGTGCTGTCTTGTGATGGTCTAGGACCAGGAACTTCCCAGCCTTCTCTGCCATCTTCTCGATCACGTCTCGCGGATACGAGAAGTCGATCATGTAGACTTCAGCACCTTCAGGAAAGTCCACCGGCGGCTTGCTGTACTGAGCTGGGAGGTAGGTTGCGTCGTCTCCGAACTTCAACCATGCAGCAAACGCTGAGCCGAAGCCATCGTAGCACCCCTCATGGTAGATCACGACACGGTACGGATTCATGCTGCATTCTCCGGTACGACGACTTGCATGGCGTCGTACAGCTCGACGAACTTCTGTAGAGCGTAGGCTTGCCACAACATCTGCGATGACCAGTCGTCGCAATGAGGTGGGTCATCGATGTCGGCATCGCAACAAGCTCGGAGCCAGTTCACGCCTGGATCTAGAGCATCGTCTTGATGCTTGTAGTCACGGATCTCGGCGGCTTTCTCTTCGGTCAGATAGCCTTCCTTGATCCACTCCTGTACGCACTGCTCGGCTTCGTACTCGACGAACTCGCGTTCCTTGTTCTCTGCCTTGCCGAGCATGTAGTCGAGATCGTTGTGCGCCTTCATCAACCAGGAGAGGCTGTCCTTGTCGTAGCAGCACAGGATGAGACCACTGAGATCACCAGTGACGATCACGTTCCCTGGAATGAATGTCACAGTGAACGAGTACATGCCGGTCCCAGGCTTACCGCAACGGAACATCTGCGGTATGGTTCCGTCCGAAACCTTCGTGAGCTGGTGGTCTGCAAACGACTTGTCTGCAAACCCCCTGATCTGCTCCCGACGCGACTTCCTTGTCTCCGGCATCAGTTCACCGTTTCTTTGGATTCCGCTTCCTCGGACTGGCTCGTCTCAGCCTCGTTCAACTGAGACATGAGCAAGGACGTTCCGAACTGCTCCGAGCGAATCAGGACGCGCTTGTCCCAGAGACGCATGACAGCCTCGCCTTCGCCGAGAAGACCAAGGAACTCCATGACGTACTTGGAACTCAGCAGGAACGGCTTGTTGTTCTGGACCGACACGTTGCTGACGGTGAACTTGCACTTCGCCGATCCGACCGTCGTATCAACCTTCACCGTAGCGTTCCCGTCTTCCTTGACGGAGACGATGAGCCGCAGATCGGCACCGAGAGACGACGGGACGATAGAGACTACGCTGGCAAACGCCTCACGAGTCTCGGCTACGTTGAGCAGAAAGTCGGCGGTTGGCTCCTCACTGTTGAGACCCTTCACCGAGCTTTCGATGTCAGCAACGCCTTCATCCTCGACGACAGGATGGTACACGTCTACCGCACCACCAGCGACACGAATGACGCTCTCGTTCGCGCCGAAGCTGACCTCGTGATCGGCAGGGATTGCCGACAGGACCGACGCTAGAAAGTTAGCCGGTATGACGAACGACAGCTCCTCCAGCGGCTTCTCCAGGTTGGCTTGGAACAAAGCAGCTCGGTAGGTGTCGTTCGTCGAGATCGAGACCTTCTTGCCCTTGAACGACACCATCGCCTTCAGGAAGGCGTGCTTCTGGTCCGTCATCAGAGCGAACGTCACACGCTTCAAAGCGACGCGCAGTACATCGCATGGGACGGAGACGACGAGATCGGGGGAGTTGATCGGACGCTGGTCCTCAACCTCCTTCGACTCTTGCGAGACGCTGATCTGACCGTCGAGCTGTCCACTCTTGAGCTTCAGATGAGTGTCACCCTCGGCATATCTGGCGACTGTGTTCGCACCACCGAGACGCAGACCTGCAAGAGTCTCACGGTTGACGACGACCTTGCCGCCTTCCTCGATGTCAGCCTTGAGCTGCACACGAGCGTATAGACCCTGGCACGCGGATTCGATGGTGATTGTCCCATCCTCCTTCGAGGCGACCAGGCAGTCGTGGGTGCTGCTCTTGTCCGCCAGCGGTCCCTTGGAGAAAATCTGCTTGACGCCCTTCATAGCGTCGTGCAGGTCTTTGGTTCCGAAGTCTACGATCATGATTGCTTCTCCTAGCAGTAGCCTTTACAGGACTCACTGCTTCGTAAAGGTGATGGGGATCTTGTTCAGCCATCCACACGAACAGGTGATCTCAAAGATCCGTCTATGTGTTCCGTACACGAGCCCTGACGATGCCGCATCGATAGCTGCCTTCACACCGTCCCGCAGTGAAAGACGGCAGTTCACACATATTGCCGACACCTGCTGCGGGTAGGTGGTTGGGAACTTGTTTCCTTTGCCTCTGCAACAGCCCATTTACAGATCCTCGGCACTTGTCACATCAACGATGGTGCTTATCTGCCTCGCGCCGCGTCTAACAGGTAACAACTGCGGTAGAGTCGGACTTGTAGGCTCAGGCTCCACTACGACTTCGACACGCTCAGGAGCTTCGATGACCGCCGGTGGATCAGACCGCTGATCAGCGTCTTCAAGCACCTCGCCAGTTGTTGCGTCGTACTTGAAATCCTCCTGATCAAGCGTAGCTCCAGCTCTCTTGAGAGCTTCTTGAATCGCAAAGTTAGCGAACTCTTTAGGCTCCGCAGGACGCTTCTTCTCCTCCGCTTCTTCTTTGGACGTGACATCCCTAGCAGCAGCCGTACCGGCAGCATCGACCATCTTCATCTTCGAGAAGTCTGCTACCAACGAGAACGAGAATTTCTTGCAATGACGAGCCTTGTCCTGCTCGACGATGATCTGACCCGTCTCTTCTGATTCCTCGTTGTAGTTCCACTTCCACACGTAGGAAGAATGATGGCGCATCGCCTTGCTGTACTTCACCTTATTCGTGTCTTCATCGAGCTGCGCCATGACCACCACGACGCAATCGTTACGACGAGCCACGCCCTTGAATGCCTTGGTGATCTCACCAAGGTTCTCCCATAGAGCTGCTTCCTTCTCGGCTCCGACAAGACCAACGTAGTCGATGATGATTTCGTCGTAGCTGGCAGGTTTTAAGATCGCTCCGATCTGCGTCGGATTCACATCGATGGTCGGACACCATACGACGAGCTTGCAGTGGTGGTTCTCACCGTGTCTCAGAAAACTAGCCGCAGCCTCACGGCATTTCGCAAGCTGTCCTGGGTGCAAATGTTTCAGGTAGACATCAGCGAATGGTATGCCAGTGATGTTGGACATCAAACGAGCATAGATTTCATCCTCGTCCATCTCGAATGAGACAAGCGCGATGGTACGCTTCTCCAGCAGATAGGCATTGATCGCCAACTGCTCAGCCATGACCGACTTACCACCGCCAGTATTGGCAGCGATGAGAATCAAGTCTTTACGAGCGAAGCCGCCGCTAGCCTCATCGAAACGGGAGAAGCCGGTCTTGATACGATCTGGTGTCTCCTGACTCAGAACCCGATCAATTACCGGCTGAGCGTTCGACCCCTCCCCAGCGATAACGAAAGCGGTTTCCTCGTAGTCAGCCCTGGCTTGAAGAACGACCCGTTCAAGAGAACTGAGAGCCCGTTCAACGTCGGGCGTCGTCTCGTTCATACTCTTGACGACTTCGGATGTGCCCTTGTAGATGACACGCAACTTACGGAAGTGTTCGAGCTGACCTAGAAGCCCGCGAGCTTCGTCTTCGGTGGCGTTGACCTCGACCTCAGATCGAAGCAGCTCCTGCGCCTCTTGTGAGAGCGTCGGATCATGTCTGAGTACACTGAGCTTCGGTACGGGTTTTCCGGATTTGACGAGCGTCGATATGCGCATGAAGATTGCGCTCGTCTCCTCACCACCGAAATGCACGTTGCGAAGTAGAGACAGCAGTAGACCGCTGACCTTCTGATCGCCTTCACAAACACTGACGACTGCTTGCAGCTCCGATTCTACGCTAGTCGTCTTCGCCATACTCGCCTCGGAAGTACAGAGCAGATTCAGGGAACAGATTGAGCTTCTGATAAGCGAAGCGAGTTGGATCTGTACCGGCTACAACCAAGACACGATAGATACCGTCGAACTTGGCGAGCCAGTCACGGCACGACTCAATTCTCCCAGGTGTAGAATCGAAACGGACGTTCCACAGAACCACAACGTTTGGAGGCTGACCGTAGTCCGTTTTCTTCGGGTCGTTCGTGACATTGATCATCACCGGTCGCAGGTTCAACTCAAGTGCTCGCTTCACTACAGCCGCACCGAACGCCATAGCCCTGCTGTCCGTCGGATCACCAGCGGCGAGTACGAAAGGCGCTGAGTCTTTCAGAGCCGTACCGGTAATAGCGCTCGCGATGACTTTCTTCTGAGAACCCGCGTCGAGCTGCCAGATGCTCTTTTTCCAAGGACGGTCGATGGTGCAGGAGTGTACGCCTTTGACATCTTCAGGAGTCACGGACCAATAGCGACTCGGGACGTGAAACAAACGAAGACGACGTTCACTCTCCGTCGCCTTCTCATACGCCGGTCCCTTCTGCGTGAACTCCATTAGCAGCCCTTTACAGGGGCTGCTGGGTAGCCTTATCTGCCATATCTGCGACAGCGCTCATGACTGGCTGGATGCCGTTTTGCTGCTTAATGAAGCCGAGCCTCTTGCCCATCCCAGAGCGTTCAAGCACTTCTGACACGCTGGCGAGCAAGGCATTCGCTTCCATGAGCGGAATGATGACAGGTGTGCGAGCACCTGGGAGGACTTTCGTGCGGGTGGCTATGACTGCTGTGTCCAGTTTCTCTTTGATCATCGTGACGACATCACCGAGGTAGGTCACGTCGGCTTCATTTGGCTTGGTCTGTTCGCTCATCGCCTTCCTCTATCGGTACGAAAGTCACTGCACCAACACGGCGCATGCGCTTCGGTTTTGGGTCTGGGTTCAAACACTCGAAGCCGCGCTTGTCGTTCTCTTTACGGACCACGCTCTTGTATGCCCAGATCGCTTTGTGACCGGCATCGATCCAGACACGCGCAATCGGATCTGGCTTCACGTAGTCATCACCGTCGAATGCCGGCTCCATCGGAGTGCGGATACGACTGATCCTCTGATACCAGTTCTCCGGATTGGTCATCGGCAGAGTGTTGTGGAAGCTCGACCAACGCGGTACGTTGTAGCCAAGCTCGACGATCTTGCTCATCGCCAGAACCACCTGGTAGTCGCCGCGCTTTGCTTTCAAGCGAAATCCATCGCGGTCAGGTACACGACCTGACAACTCACCGATGGTGATGTCCTCATCGATCTCTTTGATCATCTCTCGTAGATCGTCGATGTGCGTGTAGCGCTCTGTCGTCACGAGAACGAAGTGCCCAGCACGTACATCCTCGACGACCTTGGTAGCAATCTTGCGCGTCCGCTTGCGCTTCTTCACGAGACGGTTCCACATCACCGTCCAGTTCGAGAACTCCTCGACCTCGGTCTCCGTGTACTCCCACGAGTACCGAACATGAAGTTGCTCGCCTTCGGCTTTGGCTGTGACCGGACCAAGCACATCGCTGATGACGACGTGCATGCGATCCTTACGCTTCGGCGTAGCTGTCACACCGCAGCGGTAGGCTGAATTCAGAACACCGACGACATCCGTGTACATCTCCGTTTTGCAGCGATGAGCTTCATCGACCATCACAAGACCGAAGTAGTCTTTCTTCTCTCGAAGGACACGACGACCTTTCTCCGAAACAGCGAAGCACTGGTACGTCGATAGGGTCAGGATCGGGAAGAAGTCGTCCCACTCCTTGAGAACGCCGCACAGCTTGATGCCATGCTGCTCCTCAAGCTCATTGATGTTCGTGAACTTCCTGACCGTCTCTTCGAGCTGATTGCAGAGGTCTTCTTGGTGAGCGAGCATCAGTGTACGCTGACGCAGCTTACACATGAGAGCCGTCATCCATACGGTCTTGCCCCAACGTGGCGGGGCTTGGAGCATACCGTACCCGATGTCGATCCATCGGCTCAGCGTGTCCGCCTGCTCCTTTGTGAGCGTGCCAGAGAACTTGAGACCGTACTTGATCGGAGACGCCGACCTGTAGTCCTCGATCTCGAACCTGTCGCCGAAGACGCGGTGCAGCTTGTTGAGATCACCACGAGCGAAGCCATAGTGATTCTCGAACTCCTCGTAGGTACGAACGCTGAACGCTTCCTTGGAGTAGCCGTCGATCAGACGGTACTCGAAAGGCGTAAAGTGCTCCGGCAAGATGGCATGTCGAGGCACGTACAGCCTGTTCTTCAGGACTGCTGTTTCCACAGGCTGTGTTTACAGGAAGGGTCCGACTACTCTGACGGGTCGTTGTCGTCGTCCGGCTTGCTGACAACCTCTTGCGGCTGTACAGGCTGCTCACGAACAACACCTGCGGCAGCGTCGCCAGATACGAACGCCTGTTGCGTCTGACCGTCGGCTAGGCGACGCTTGCGCGCCTGCTCAACTGCTTCTCTAATGTCCGACATCGCTGTCTCCCTTCTTCGTTTCTACGACACGAAGATCGGTACTCTCTGAGTCTAACCTATCTTCGATGCTGGAGGGAAGCCCTCGCGTTTTTGCAGTTAATAGATTGGCTTCAGCAATCGCTTTTTTCTTCTTCAAACGCTCGACAGCCTTGTCGATTAGTTTGTAATCCTTGTCTACGATGCCCCACTTCTTCAGGAGGTCATACCACAAGCCGCGAAACAGCTCTGATTCAGTTTTTTTACGCCCGCTTTCTTTATCGGCGAGAAGTACACACAGAGCGCCTAAGACCTCATCCATCTCGTCTCCCTTGTGTCCAAGGTAGACGCTGACGTTCTTCTGCTTCCCTTTGGAGCCTGAACCATTGTTGGTATCTCCTGGCATCGATACCCCATCCTAGAACAGCTTGTAGCTCTCTAGGGCTTTCTTCTTCGGCTTGCTGGCAGGTGCTGGCTCTGACTTGACCTGATCAGTAGCCGAAACCTTCGGAGCTGCCGTCTTCGGCTTCCTTGGCTTCTTCTCAGCTTTTACAGGTTCCGGCTTCACTACAGTTGGCTGAGCGGCTTCCGTAGCGACTGGTGCGGGTTCTGCTTGAGTCTGCGGAGGTGGTGGCTCGTCCTCATCTTCAGCAGAAACATCGGCATCCTCGTGGGTCTCCAATTGAGGCGGTAGTTCATCTTCATCTTCATCCTCGTCGGCGTCAGCAAGCGCCTCACTGACCGCCGACGGAGGCGGTGCGACTTCCTTGTTGATACCTCCGAGGATCGATGCCATGACGGCATCAGCGCCAGCTAGACCCTTGCTCTTGGTCTTCTTGGCTGGCTTGAGATCAGGAACCTTGTCCTCTTCGTGAGCAGCAATGTCGAAAGATTCCAAGCCATCTGGAACGCCGAATGACGTGCTTGCCAGAGCCGAGTTGAACTCGTCTGGCAGCATCTTGTACAAGCGCCAGGTTCCGCCTGGGTTGTGGCGAGCGTCGATGACATGTACGCCAGAGACATGCTTCAGTACGTCAATGTCGTCGTACAGCACGATCTTGAACTGCTGAGACGGTAATCCGTTCTTCAGCATCGCTTGAAGACCATTCAGCCGCTCGACGAACAACACGCGCTCGCGACCGTCTTTCGGCTGCTTGAGCATGTTGGTGATCTTCTCTGACCACGATCCGTCTTTCGCCTCGGACTCGCGGACGTACTCGCGCTTGAACTGAGAGCGCTCAATGATCACCGAGACGGTCATTGGACTGAGATGTACGATCCCGAGCATCAAATTCCTCTTACTGGAGCATCTTCAAGTGGCTCTCTTCATACTTCTTTTCTACGACCCAAATCTTGTCGAACGTAGCGCCACTGATCTGCTCCCTGTGTGAAGTCATAACGACTGTGCCGTACTGATTCTTGACCTCTTCAACCAACGCCATGAGAGAGGCTATCCCCTTGGCATCCAGCCCCTTGTCCACCTCATCGAGTACCAACACATCTGGCTTCTTCGCTGGGTTCAGCAGGCTGTGCAAGGTGAATATGAAAGCTACGCTCAGTCGTTGTTTCTCTCCTCCAGAGAACCCCTTTACAGGAACCATGACCGGTTCCAGCGTGCCATGCACAGGGACCATGCGACGTGCTACAAAATCGACGCTCTCATCGTCCTCTTCGACCAAGAACGACGTGTTCGGCTCATGGCTGAACATCGTGCCGGCGTAGCGCGGTAGGACATCTCTGACCGCACACACGATCTTGTGCAGCTTACGCTTCTTGAGCTTCGGGACCGCAGCTACGGCATATTGCAAGGTTTTCTGCTTTGTACGTACAGCTTCCAGCTCGTAGACCTTATCCTCGACCTCGGTCAGTTCAGCCTCAAGGCGCTTCCGGTTGGTGTCTTCGGTCTCGGAGATCAGGAGCTTTTTCTTGATCTCCGCTGTCTCTGTATCGACCTCAGTATAGGCGTCGTTGGCGATCAGAAGATCCTTCTCGACCTTCGCTCTCTCGACCTCTGGTAGCTTCTCTAACTGCCGTTGCAGTGCGAGTGCTTGGTTCGTTTTTTCAAGACGAGCACGGAGCTTCGAGAGCTTGACTTCGACCTTCGCTAGCTCTGCTTGACCTGCATCGAGATCGTAAGAGCCGTCCATCTCTGCGAGCTGCGACTGTAGAGTCTTCGCTTCGTACAAACGAGTCTGGATAGCAGACAGCTTGTCGATGCGAGCCCGAAGTGTGTCGTGCTCTTCCGTCAGCTTCTCAGGATCTCCTTTTGGCAGTTTGTCGATTCCCGCTTGCAGTTCGGTAGTGGACTTCGCCTCTTCCATCTGGGTCTTGAGCTTGGCGAGGTTGTCCTTCGGCTTCTGCATGTCTGTGTGCAACTTGTTCAGATCATCGGCAAGGGACTCGATGCGGGTCTTCATCTCATCGATGTTCATCGGACGTTTGCACGTCGGACACACACCAGTCTTGAACTCCGCGACCTGTGCTTCGAGTTCCTTGTACTCAGCCATGCCGCTACGGTACTTCTCGCGTTGAACGGCAAGGTTCTTCTCAACGAGAGTGATCTGGTCTTGCAACCCGCTCACGTCATCTTCGAGAGGTGCGCACTTCGCTAGTTGCTCCTCCAGCCAAATGCGACGCTTGACTGGCTCTATGAGAGCCTTGACCTCAGTACGTCTATCGCGCATCTCGGTCAGCGAGCTGTCGATGTTGACGTGCTCCTTCGGATCGAGACCTTCCAGCAGAGAATCAAGGTGTGCCTTCAACCCGTCGTAACGCTGGGCGGCTTTGATGGTGTCACGCAGTTTGTCATAGCGAGAGGATAGCTGACCGATCTCTTCTTTCAGCTTCTCATACCCGCTCATATCGATGTCGGCGAAAGCGCTCAGTTCAGCTTGCAACGATTCACGTTGTTCAACCACCTTGACTGCATCACGAGCAGCGTCGCGCTTGTCACGCCACTTCTTCAAGTTCGTCGCGCACACGGTTTCCAGTTCGCGAAGCTCAGATATCTCCGCTGCAATGGCTTCGGATGACTTCATCGACCCGAGCTGCTGACGAAGCGTACCGAGCTGACCTTCGAGGTTCACGGTCCCGAGGAGATCCTTGTCTACTTCTGACAGCTTGTCCTTGAGTACCCGCAGTACCTTGTCGTAGCGATCTACGCCGAACAGGTACGCCAGATACATCATCTTCTCGCTCGGCTTGCCCTCGATGAGTGTGTGCGTTCC
>Ga0209640_10005941_pt1 | contig 10682 bp, 12 predicted proteins | sample RifCSP10_1_FD_184018 | JGI IMG/M metagenome (GOLD analysis project Ga0209640, IMG submission 184018) | Soil microbial communities from Rifle, Colorado - Rifle CSP2_sed 10_1 (SPAdes) (version 2) | ecosystem: Environmental > Terrestrial > Deep subsurface > Rock core/Sediment | place: Rifle...
TCGCTGGTCGCCGCCGATTTCCTTGCCATCGCCAATGCGGCGGCGGCATAACGTCACCGGACAAGTCCGTTGGCCCTAATTTTGAAGAGTTACCGCTGATGCTGTTGTTCCTCAACGTCATCTATGTATTGGTTGCCATCGCCATGGTCGCGCTGATCCTCATGCAGCGCGGCGCGGGTGCGCAGGCAGGGTCAGGATTTGGTGGCGGCGCGTCAGGCACGGTGTTCGGTGCGCGCGGCGCGTCGAACTTCCTGACCAAGGCGACGAAGTGGTTGGCAGTTGCCTTCTTTTCGATCAGCCTGTTCATGGCATGGCAGGCGACGCGTGTCGCCGGTGGCCCGCAGACAACGCAGGATCTCGGCGTGATGTCGCAGGTTCCGGTGGCTCCCGTCACGGTGCCGGCCGGGACGCAGTCGGTGCCGGCGGCTCCGGCCCCAGCGTCCGGCGTTCCGCAGGCGCCCGCCACGGATGCCGTTGTTCCGGCGACGCCTCCGGCATCTGCTGCGCCGGAGCAGTCCGCGCCGCAGACACCGCCGTCGGGTGGCTGAAGCGGCTTTACCTTTATTTTTTCGAACGCACCGGCATGGATCGCCGGGCGTGGTCAGCAATGATCAGGGGCCACGTCGGTGACGACGAGCTCAAGGCTGAGAGGCCAGGTTTTCAGTGCCCAGATGGCGGAATTGGTAGACGCACTACCTTGAGGTGGTAGCGACTTAGGTCGTGGGGGTTCGAGTCCCCCTTTGGGCACCATTTTATTCAGTACGCGCAGCATCACCGAGGTGCGGTCCGGACAGCGGGCCGCACAACCGCCGAGCCAAGGCCGCGGAAGCGTGGCATAGCCGAGAGGGAACACCGAGTGCTGGCCGAATACCTGCCGACCCTGTTGTTCCTGATCGTTGCCACCGGTATCGGCGTCGCGCTGCTGGTCATCGGCCAGACGTTGGGCCCGAAGCGGCCAACCGCCGACAACGCCGAGAAACTCTCCCCGTACGAATGCGGTTTCCCCGCGTTCGAAGACGCGCGGATGCAGTTCGACGTGCGCTATTACCTGATTGCCATCCAGTTCATCATCTTCGACCTGGAAATCATCTTCATCGTGCCCTGGACGCTGGTCTTCCACGACCTTGGCGTGCGCGGCCTCGTGACGATGGGCCTGTTCGTCGGAATGCTGTTCCTCGGCTTCGTCTACGTTTGGAAGAAGGGAGCCCTCGAATGGGAGTGATCCAGAAAATCGAGAGCACCGTCTCCGGGCTCATGCACAACCCGCTGCCGGAGGGTCGCCTCGACGACATCCTGCGTCCGGAAGGCGACAACCCGCTGCTGCAGCAGGGCTTCGTCACCACCAACCTGGACACGTTGTGGAATTGGGCGCGCACCGGATCGATGTGGCCAATGACCTTTGGACTGGCCTGTTGCGCGGTCGAGATGATGCACGCCGGCGCCTCGCGCCTCGACCTGGACCGCTTCGGCGTCGTGTTCCGACCCTCGCCGCGGCAGTCCGACGTGATGATCGTCGCGGGCACGCTGGTCAACAAGATGGCCCCCGCGCTGCGGAGGGTCTATGACCAGATGCCGGATCCGAAATGGGTCATCTCGATGGGAAGCTGCGCCAACGGTGGCGGCTACTACCACTACTCCTACGCCGTGGTGCGAGGCTGCGACCGTATCGTGCCGGTTGACGTGTACGTGCCTGGTTGCCCGCCGACCGCCGAGGCGCTGATCTACGGCATCCTGCAGTTGCAGCGCAAGATCCGTCGCGGTACCAACTTCGGTGACGACAAGCAGGGCGTTCGCTGACATGAATTCGCCTCAACAAAGCGTGCCGGAGACATCCTTCGCCGAACGCCTGCGTGCGCGCTTCGAGGACTCGAACGTCTCGGTGGCGGAACCGCGCGGTGAAGTGACGATCGATGTCGCTGCCGATGCATGGCTGGCAACGGCGCGCGCTTTGCGCGACGAATTCGGCTTCGAGCAACTGGTCGATGTCAGTGGCGTGGATTACCTCAGCTACGGCAGCGACGAGTGGGACACCGAGGTTTCCTACGAAGGCTTTTCACGTGGAGTGGAAGGCAAGGGCGCGGGTCGCTTCGTGTGGGGCGAGCAACCCAATGGCGCGGGCGTCGCGCCAGGTCGCCGCTACGCCGCGGTCGCGCACTTGCTGTCGTACCAGCACAACCAGCGTTTGCGGTTGCGCACGTTTGCCGACAACGACGACATGCCCGTCGTGGCGTCGCTGACCGGCGTGTGGCCAGGCTCGAACTGGTTCGAGCGCGAGGCGTTCGACCTGTTCGGCATCATCTTCGAGGGACATCCGGACCTGCGCCGGATCCTGACCGACTACGGCTTCGTCGGCCATCCGTTCCGCAAGGATTTCCCGTTGATCGGCAATGTCGAAGTTCGCTACGACGCCGACAAGCAGCGCGTTGTCTATGAGCCTGTTTCGATCGAGCCACGCGTCCTGGTGCCGCGGGTGATCCGCGACGATGCCCGCTACCGGACCGCCGTTGGCGAGGCCGCGGAGCGCACCGGGGTGAACAAGTGAGCACGTCCGCCGACACCATGCCGCTGGTCAACAGTTCCGGCCTCAACAATGCCGAGATCCGCAACTACACGCTGAATTTCGGTCCCCAGCACCCGGCCGCGCACGGCGTGCTGCGCCTGATCCTGGAGATGGACGGCGAGGTCGTGCAACGCGCCGATCCGCACATCGGCCTGCTGCATCGCGGCACCGAGAAGCTGTGCGAATCCAAGCCGTTCAACCAGTCGATCGGTTACATGGACCGCCTCGACTACATGTCGATGATGTGCAACGAGCACGCCTACGTGATGGCGATCGAGCGACTGATGGGGATCCAGGTGCCGGAACGCGCCCTGTGGATCCGCACGATGTTCGATGAGATCACCCGCATCCTCAATCACCTGTTGTGGATAGGCTCCAACGCGCTCGACCTGGGTGCCATGGCCGTGTTCCTGTACGCATTCCGCGAGCGCGAGGAGCTCATGGACTGCTACGAAGCCGTCAGCGGCGCACGCATGCACGCGAACTATTACCGCCCTGGTGGCGTATACCGCGATCTTCCCGCACAGATGCCGAGGTACAAGGAATCGCCGTGGCGCAAGGGCGGCAGCCTCAAGCGCTTCAACGAGTGGCGCGAGGGCTCGCTGCTTGACTACCTCGAGGCATTCACCCGCGATTTCCCCAAGCGCGTCGACGAGTACGAGACGCTGCTGACCGAGAACCGCATCTGGAAGCAGCGCACCGTCGGCATCGGCGTGATCAGCCCGGAAACCGCGCTGGCCTGGGGCATGACCGGGCCGATGATCCGCGGCTCCGGCATCGCCTGGGACCTGCGCAAGAAGCAGCCGTACGCGAAGTATGCCGAGGTCGATTTCGATATCCCGCTGGGCACCAACGGCGATTGCTACGACCGCTACCTGGTGCGCGTGGCCGAGATGCGCGAGTCGACCCGGATCATCCAGCAGTGCGTGAAGTGGCTCAAGGCCAACCCAGGGCCGGTGATCACCGACAACTTCAAGGTCGCGCCTCCCTCCCGCGAGGAGATGAAGGACGACATGGAAGCGATGATCCATCACTTCAAGCTGTTCTCCGAAGGCTACTGCGTGCCAGCCGGCGAGACCTACGCCGCCGTCGAGGCGCCCAAGGGCGAGTTCGGCTGTTACCTGATTTCCGATGGCGCCAACAAGCCCTTCCGGTGCAAGTTGCGCGCGCCCGGTTTTGCCCACCTGTCGTCAATGGACGAGGTCGTTCGTGGCCACATGCTGGCCGATGTGGTGGCGATGATCGGCACCTACGACGTCGTGTTCGGCGAGATCGACCGATGAATTCCCCCAACTCATCCGCGAAGTGCGCCGTCGCAACGAGCAGCCAGTCGCTGCCGTGTGCCTGCGACCTTTGCGTGCCTTGCGGACGGATGCTCCAGGCATGAAAGCGACCGGTAATTTCGAGGCCTGTCAACACGTCGACCCGATGGTCGCCTTGTCCGACCAGACCCGCGCGCACATCGACCACTGGCTGGCCAAGTTTCCGCCGGATCGCAAGCGTTCGGCGGTTTTGCAGGGCCTGCACGCCGCGCAGGAACAGAACAACGGCTGGCTCAGCGATGAGCTGATCGCCGCGGTCGCGAAGTACCTCGGCCTGCCGCCGGTCTGGGCGTACGAGGTCGCGAGCTTCTATTCGATGTTCGAGACGCAGCCGGTCGGCCGCAACAACGTCGCGTTCTGCACCAACATCAGCTGCTGGCTCAATGGCGCCGAGGACCTTGTCCGGCACGCCGAACAGAAGCTCGGTTGCAAGCTTGGCGAGTCCACCGCTGATGGCCGCATCTTCCTCAAGCGCGAGGAAGAGTGCATGGCCGCGTGCTGCGGTGCGCCGGTCGTGGTGGTGAACGGCCATTACCTCGAGAACCTCGACACGGCCAAAGTGGACGAGATTCTTGACAGGTTGCTCGCTGATCAGCCGCTCGCCGGACGCGGGGCGATAGACGCATGACGCACCACGACAGCCACTATTCCGAAGGCTACGGCCCGGTCGGCCCTGCACCGCAGGAGCACAGCGTCGTCTACACGACGATGCACTTCGACAAGCCGTGGTCGTACGAGAATTACCTGAAGACCGGCGGCTACAGCGCCTGGCGCAGGATCCTCAGCGAGAAGATCGAGCCCGCTGCCGTGATCGAGATGGTCAAGCAGGCGGGCCTGCGCGGCCGCGGCGGCGCAGGGTTCCCGACCGGCCTGAAATGGAGCTTCATGCCCAAGGGTAGTGGCACCCAGAAATACATCCTGTGCAACTCCGACGAGTCCGAGCCGGGTACCGCCAAGGATCGCGACATCCTGCGCTACAACCCGCATTCGGTGATCGAGGGCATGGCGATCGCGTGCTACGCGACCGGTTCGACCGTCGCCTACAACTACCTGCGCGGCGAGTTCCACCACGAGCCGTTTGAGCACCTGGAGGCAGCGCTGGCCGAGGCCTATGAACACGGCTGGCTCGGCAGCAATGTCCAGGGTTCGGGCGTTGACGTCGACATGCACAACGTACTCGGCGCCGGCGCCTACATCTGCGGCGAAGAGACTGCATTGATGGAATCGCTGGAAGGCAAGAAGGGCCAGCCGCGCTACAAGCCGCCGTTCCCGGCCAACTTCGGCCTGTTCGGCAAGCCGACCACGATCAACAACACCGAGACGTTCGCGTCCGTGCCGGCGATCATCCGCAATGGCGCCGAGTGGTTCCTCAACCTGGGCAAGCCGAACAACGGCGGGCCGAAGGTGTTTTCGGTTTCGGGCCATGTGGCCAAGCCGGGTAATTACGAAGTCCGTCTCGGCACGTCGTTTGCCGACCTGCTGCAACTGGCCGGCGGCATGCGCGAAGGCAGCAGCCTCAAGGCGGTGATCCCGGGCGGATCATCGATGCCGGTACTGCCGGGCGACACGATGATGGCGCTGACGATGGATTACGACTCGATCCAGAAGGCCGGCTCCGGCCTCGGTTCGGGCGCGGTCATCGTCATGGACGAGACCACCTGCATGGTGCGCGCCTGCCAGCGCATCGCGCGCTTCTACTTCAAGGAAAGCTGCGGCCAGTGCACGCCGTGCCGCGAAGGCACCGGCTGGATGTACCGCATGCTGACCCGCATCGTCGACAGGCACGCGACGCTGGATGATCTGCAGATGCTGCGTGCCGCCGCCGGCCAGATCGAAGGGCACACCATCTGCGCGTTCGGCGAGGCCGCGGCATGGCCGGTGCAGGGCTTCCTGCGCCATTACTGGAATGAGTTCGAGTACGCGATCGTCAACAAGCGTTTCCTCGTCGACGACGAACGCGCCGGTCTGGTGGAGAAGGCTGCATGAGCGCCGAAGCCGTGATCCCGCCCGCCGCACCGGTGGTGCCGGAAGGACACGTTTCGATCGAGATCGACGGCGTGGCGATGACCGCGCCCAAGGGTTCGATGATCATCAACGCCGCCGACAAGGCCGGCATCCCGATCCCGCGCTTCTGCTACCACGACAAGCTTTCGATCGCGGCCAACTGCCGCATGTGCCTGGTCGAAGTCGAGAAGATGCCGAAGCCTGCGCCGGCCTGCGCCACGCCGGTGATGGACGGCATGAAGGTCGTCACGCGCAGCGAAAAGGCACTGAAGTCGCAGCGCAACGTGATGGAATTCCTGTTGATCAACCACCCGCTCGATTGCCCGATCTGCGACCAGGGCGGCGAGTGCGAATTGCAGGACCTGTCGCTGGGTTATGGCCGCTCGATCAGCCGCTTCGCCGAGCGCAAGCGCGTCGTGCCCGACGAGGACATGGGCCCGCTGGTCGCCACCGAGATGACCCGTTGCATCCAGTGCACCCGATGCGTGCGCTTCACCGACGAGATCGCCGGCACCTACGAGCTGGGCGGCATGTACCGCGGCGAGAACCTGCAGATCGGCACCTACGACGGCAAGCCGTTGACCACGGAGCTGTCCGGCAACGTCATCGACGTCTGCCCGGTCGGCGCGCTGACCAACAAGGTGTTCCAGTTCAAGGCGCGCCCGTGGGAACTGATCGCGCGCGAATCGCTCGGTTACCACGACGCGCTTGGCAGCAACCTGTTCCATCACGTCCGCCGCGGCGAAGTGCTGCGCAGCGTTCCGCGCGACAACGATGCGGTCAACGAATGCTGGCTGTCGGACCGCGACCGCTACTCGCACCAGGGGCTGTACGCCGAGGATCGCGCAACGCGACCGCTGGTCAAGGACGGCGGTGAGTGGCGCGAGGCCTCCTGGGACGAGGCGCTGGCCAAGGCCGCGAAAATCCTGCGCGACAATGGTGCCGACGAGCTCGGCATGCTGGTGCATCCGTCCACGTCGAACGAGGAGGGCATGCTGCTCGCCCGCCTTGCCGAGGCGCTGGGCACCGGAAACCTCGACCACCGCATCGGCCAGGGCGACCTGTCCGACGCGGCCGTCGCCGAGCCCTTCGCGATGGCGGTTGCCGACATCGAGCATGCCGGCGTGATCGTGATCGTGGGCGCGAACCTGCGCCATGAGCTGCCGCTGGTGAACCAGCGCGTCCGCAAGGCCTGGACCCGCGGCGCAAAGGTATACGTGGTCAATCCGGTCGACTTCGACTGCACCTTCGATGTCGCCGGCAGGCAGATCGTGGCGCCGTCGCAGCTTGCCGGCGCCCTTGGCGATGCAGCCCTGCGCGAGGCAGCCAGCGCCGTCGGCAACGCGGTGATCATTGTCGGTGCGCTCGCCGAGAACGGCCCACATGCCGTTGCGATCCGCCAGGCGGCAAAGGAATTCGCCACTTCCACCGGCGCGAAGCTGTGCCGTATCCCGCAGGGTGCCAATGCGGTCGGCCTGGCCGACTACGGGGTGTTGCCGGTCACGCGCGATGCGCGGGAGATGCTGGCGCAGCCGCGTTCGGCCTACCTGATCTACGGCATCGAGCCCGGCCTGGATTTCGCCGAGACCGCCACCGCGCTGAACGCTTTGGACGCTGCCCAGGTCGTGGCCTTCAGCCATTTCGCCTGCCGGTCGACCAAGGCCGTCGCCGACGTGATCCTGCCGATCGGCCTGCTTCCCGAGATCGACGCCACCCTGACCAACCTGGATGGCCGCCAGCAGTCGGCGATCGCCGGTGGCAAGCTTCCGGGCGAGGCGCGCGCCGGTTGGCGCGTGCTGCGCGCGCTGGGGGGCGAACTTGCGGCTGACGGATTCGAGTTCACCGATCTGGCCGGCCTGCGCGAGGGCATGCAGATGCGCGACGTGACGCCCGTGGCCGGGCAGGCCATGACCGCTTCGGGCAATGGCCTGGAGATCGCCGTGAGCACCGCGATCTACCGCAGCGACGCGGTAGTGCGTCGTGCGGCCGCGTTGCAGGCGCATCCGCTCAATCTCGAACCGCGGGTGGTCATCCATCCGGACGATGCTGGCGCGTTGGCGCTGGCCGAGGGCGACATCGGCAAGTTCAGCGCCGGCGGCGGCACGTCCTCATTGCCGGTGATGCTCAGCGACAAGGTTGCGCGCGGCACCGCGTGGATCGAAAGCGGCCACGGCGCGACCGCGCCGCTGGGCGCCGGTCGCGTGCAGGCGGGGAGGGCATAGGCAATGATCACCGACCCCTTCCGCGACTGGCTGCTCTCGTTCGGCAACATCGGCGCCGTTGCCTGGATCGTGCTGAAGATCCTCGCGATCGCCATGCCGGTCATCACCGTGGTCGCGTTCTACGTCGTATGGGAGCGCAAGTTGATCGGTTGGATGCATGTGCGCCGCGGCCCGATGTACGTGGGCATGGGCGTGCTGCAGGCATTCGCCGACGTGTTCAAGCTGCTGTTCAAGGAAGTCATCCAGCCTGCCAAGGCCGAGCGTGTCCTGTTCAAGCTGGCGCCGCTGCTGGCGCTGGCCCCGGCGATGGCGGCCTGGGCGGTGGTGCCGTTCGACACCCGCATGGTGCTGTCGAATGCCAACGCCGGCCTGTTGTACCTGCTGGCGATGACCTCGATGGGCGTGTACGGCATCATCCTCGCCGGCTGGGCGTCCAACTCGAAATACGCGTTCCTCGGCGCGATGCGTGCCGCTGCGCAGGTCGTGTCGTACGAGATCGCGATGGGTTTCGCCCTGGTCGGCGTACTGATCGCCGCCGGCAGCCTCAACCTGACCGAGATCGTCATGGCCCAGGCGGGCAATGCCGGTTTCCTGGAGTGGTTCTGGGTGCCGCTGCTGCCGTTGTTCGTGGTGTTCTTCATCTCGGGCGTGGCCGAAACCAACCGCGCGCCGTTCGACGTCGTCGAAGGCGAGTCCGAAATCGTCGCCGGCCACATGGTCGAGTACTCGGGGTCGGCCTTCGCGCTGTTCTTCCTGGCCGAATACGCCAACATGATCCTGGTCAGTTTCCTGACCTCGATCTTCTTCCTCGGTGGCTGGCTCAGCCCGTTCCAGGGCCTCGGCATCCCGTTGCTGTCGGTCGACGGCTGGTGGTGGCTGCTGGCCAAGGTGTTCTTCTTCGCCAGTTGCTTCATCTGGTTCCGCGCCTCCTTCCCGCGCTACCGCTATGACCAGATCATGCGGCTGGGCTGGAAGGTGTTCATCCCGATCACCATCGCGTGGATCGCGGTGACGGCGTTGATGGCGTTCTACGGTGTGTTCGAGGCGGGCCAGTGAGCACCATTCAAGTGAGGCAGACACGGGCATGAGCCGCATCCGGAGTTCAAATGTGGCGGCCTATTTCAAGAGCCTCCTCCTCATCGAGCTGGCGCAGGGCCTTTGGCTCACGCTCAAGTACCTGTTCAAGCCGAAGTACACGCTGATGTATCCGATGGAGAAGACGCCGCAGTCGCCGCGCTTCCGCGGCATCCACGCGCTGCGTCGTTATCCCAATGGCGAAGAGCGCTGCATCGCCTGCAAGCTGTGCGAGGCCGTGTGCCCGGCGCTGGCGATCACGATCGACTCCGAGAAGCGCGAGGACGGCACTCGCCGCACGACGCGCTATGACATCGACCTGTTCAAGTGCATCTTCTGTGGGTTCTGCGAGGAGTCGTGCCCGGTCGACTCGATCGTCGAGACGCACATCCACGAATACCACTTCGAGCAGCGCGGCCAGAACATCCTGACCAAGCCGCAGTTGCTGGCGATCGGCGACCGTCTCGAGACCGAGATCGCCGAGCGCCGCGCTGCCGACGCGCCTTTCCGCTGAGCGACGCCATGGACCTCACACAGATCGCTTTCCTGACCTTCGCGGCCGTGACCGTGGCCGCCGCGGTGGCCGTGATCAGCGTCCGCAACACCGTGCACGCAGCGCTGTTCCTGGTGCTGACCTTCTTCTCCGTGGCTTGCACCTGGGTCATCGCCGGGGCCGAATTCCTTGGCATCGCCCTGATCCTGGTCTACGTCGGCGCGGTGATGGTGCTGTTCCTGTTCGTCGTGATGATGCTCGACATCGACGAAGAGCCGCTGCGCGAGGGTTTCGTGCGCTACCTGCCGGTCGGCCTGGTGGTGGCGGTGGTGATGCTGGTGGAGGTGCTGACGCTGATCGGCGCACGGGCGCAGATGGTGATGCCGTTCGCGGCCAACGCTGCCGATGGCGTCGACGTGCCCAACACGACGTGGCTGGCACGTGCGTTGTTCACCCAGTTCCTGCTGCCGTTCGAGGTCGCCGCGGTGATCCTGACGATCGCGGTGATCGCGGCCGTGATGCTGACCCTTCGCCGCCGGGTCGGGGCCAAGCACCAGGATCCGTCGGCCCAGGCCCGCGTGCGTTCCAGCGACCGCCTGAGAATGGTGAAGATGGACGCGGTTAAGCCACTCCCCCCCGCACCGGCCGTGGACAACGGCGAGGCCCAGCCATGAATTTCCTTGGCGAAGGCCTGGCCCTGGGCCACTACCTCGCGCTCGGCGCGGCATTGTTCTGCATCAGCGTCGCCGGCATTTTCCTCAATCGCAAGAACGTGATCGTGCTGTTGATGTCGATCGAGCTGATGCTGTTGGCGGTCAACATCAACTTCGTGGCGTTCTCGCGCCATCTCGGTGATGCGGCTGGCCAGGTGTTCGTGTTCTTCATCCTTACAGTGGCCGCCGCCGAGGCCGCGATTGGTCTTGCGATCCTCGTCACGCTGTTCCGCAACCGGCGCACGATCAACGTCGCCGAAATCGATTCGATGAAGGGCTGATCCGATGCCGGGT
>Ga0209640_10005942_pt1 | contig 10681 bp, 6 predicted proteins | sample RifCSP10_1_FD_184018 | JGI IMG/M metagenome (GOLD analysis project Ga0209640, IMG submission 184018) | Soil microbial communities from Rifle, Colorado - Rifle CSP2_sed 10_1 (SPAdes) (version 2) | ecosystem: Environmental > Terrestrial > Deep subsurface > Rock core/Sediment | place: Rifle...
AGTGAGCTCCAGATTTTTGCATGTTTTTTGCGATAGCCGCCAAGGCGTACAAAGTACAATTGATAGGGAGTTTGTCTCCGAGAAGAGTTTTGGAGCGGGCGCCGGGGATCGAACCCGTGACGTCCAGCTTGGGGATCTTGTCAGGTAATTAAGGTTCCCTTGTTCCCTAACAAGAAGTTAGTCGATCTTTTCCGCGGCAGTTTAACTGTTCGGAACTATAGTCTCGCTGGTCATCCAAGGCGATGCTTTTGCGGCCTCGGACCAAAGCAGGACAACCGGCCGGCTAGCGGCGATGGCATCCTGGAGTTCCTTGCCGAGCAACACCCCGACCCGAATGTCGGAGCGATCGAGCCAGACATCGAAGCCCGCCCCGTGCAGCGCCGCTTCAATATCCTGCGCGACACTTAAATCAGCCGACGAGTGGCTGATGAAAATAGCCGGTTCTTTCTTGCTGGACTTGCGCGGCATAAGCGCCTTCATTGTCGCGGTGCTGCGATGCGCCGCGGTTTCGCCTTCAGAACGGCGACTCGGCGATTAAACCGCCAGCTTCTCCAAAGCATCCAGCAACTGCTTCATCCCTTCCTTCTGCGCGCCGACTTCGGTTTTGAGTTCCTTGACGCGGTTCTTGAGCGTCTCGGTGAGTTTGCCGAGCTGCGCCTTGGCTTCCGGCGACTGAGCCGCCAAGTCGCGCAGCTCGCGGTCCTTGAGCGCTTCGGTTTGGGCTGCGAGATCCGCGTCCTCACTCTTCGCCGCCCGATCGATGGCGCCCATCAGATTTTCCAGGGCGAACTTGAGTTGCCCCACGGCATCGCTGCCGGTGCCGGTGGTTTGCGGTCCGCGCAGATTGGGAACATCCGACAGTTCGGGAATCACGATCAGCGTCCCCGGTTTGACCTTGGTCAAATCGCCCAGGTGCGGGTTGGCTTTGAGCAGCGCCGCTTCAACTTGTTTGCTGGTTGCCGCCGCGCCTCGCCCTTTAATCTCGAAGATCCGCCCTGCCAACTCGGAGATCTCAGTCTCGCCTTTAGATACAGCAAATTTCATGGCCGTCTCCTCTTTTGATCATTGATGAACGTTGAGCGGCGTCCATGGCGACGGAATCTGACTGCCATTGACGCCGATGAGCCGGGTGGTCACATTGCCCACGACTGTAAACAGCGCCTTGTCCGGCAACGTGAGCTCCACTGTGAACTCCCCATCGCTGCTTTCCACATGATTGGCGTGGACGATGGCGCTCAGCGCGGTCGCCGCCACAGCCGCTTGCTTCCGTCCGCGCAACCGACAACGGTTATCGTTAAACGTACAATCGCCGCTGATAGCGATCAAGACAGCCTGCACGGCGCCGTAGGCGTCGAAATGATTGTCTTGCAAGCTCACCAACTCCCGTCCCAGCGGCCGGGCAATAACTTTGACATCGCTCAGGATAAAAGACGTACCGGACTTGGCGGCAAAAAAACTCGTGAACGCCTGCAGCCGCGGCGGCACGCTGCGCGCGCCGGAGATCACCACAGCATACCATTGGGCGCCGTCGACGAGCGTCGTCTGCGTCTGACTACGCCGTACGGTGTTGCCGGCGATTTGCAGGCGGTCGAAGGTGCCGACACTTTCAATGCCTGCGGCGATGTGATTGCCTTCCGGCGGGCCAATATCCAACGCGCTGTTACCCGCCACGCGCACGGCCTGGCATCCGATCAACTGAATCGCCACCGGCCGTTGATTGGGCGCGCGTAGCCCCACGCCGACTATAGAATTGTTGATGACTTCGCCGTTTTTGCTGTCAACCAAACGAATGCCGGCCAATGCGACCACCTTGTCGCTGTTGGGCAGACCGACCACGTCGCGAATTTGATTGTTCTCGACGCACAGGTTTTGCGCCGAGGCTTCCTCGCCCATGACGATGCCGCCCAGCCCGACATCTTCAATGAAGTTATTTTTGATCATCGCCGAGTTGACCACCGCGCGCACGGCGATGCCATGGCCACCGATGCCGGTGATTCGATTGGCGATGATATGGCACTGATCGATGCCGGTCTTGTCCAAGCCCGGCGCGATGAGGATGCCATCCTCGGCGCCGCGCGCGCGCAGCGAGGTGATGCTGTTCTCGGTTACCCGCGTGCCGTCGGTACCGATCGCGATGCCGATACCGCCGACGCGCAGCTCGTTGGCGTCGATCTCGACGCTGAAACCGGCGGGCACATAACCTAACATGGCGATGCCAGCCTGGGCGCAATCGCTAAAAAAGTTGCTGCTCACGCGCGTCGTCAAAGCATGGGCCACCAGCCCGACCAAGCTGACGCCGCGCCGGCCGCAGAAAAGACCATTGTCGTGAATATCGAGGGCCAAGGTGAGGAGCGGCGTGGTTTGTTGCGCGACCAACGCGATCCCGGCGGCGGCGGGCTTGATGAGATTGCCGATACCGATGGGTCCGACCAATAGGTTTTCGCGGATCGTCGTGCTGAGAAGAATGCCGGCCATGCCGATGGCAGCGCTGTTCGTCGCCTCGCTGCCCAGCCGCAGGACGGCGCAGCGCTGGATCGTCACGGCGCCGCTGTTCATCAACAACACCGCCGGCATAGAATCGCCCTCGGCGGCGGAGGTGGCGAGGGACAATTTTTCGATGGTGACGCCGACCGAGTTTTGCACGCTGATCGCCGGCCCGCGTCCGAGGTAGTTCAATTGGGTCTCTCCGCCCTGGCCCCGGATGGTAAGCGAGCGCAGGACGTCGATGTTGATCGGCAGTGGCGCCTCGCCGAGATTGTAAACGCCCACGCCCAAACAAACCGTGCCGCCGCCGGCGGTTTTGACTTGGTCGACGGCGCGCTGGATCGTCAGCGTGCCTTGGTTATGTGCCTCGGCGCTGACACAGACTGTGCACTCACAACTCTCGTCGCCAAACTCCGGGGGCCAGAGCGTCCGGCAGTCGGTGACGGTTGCGGGAAAGGTCACCAGCGCCAGGCGCGCGAAGTGATGATGCACCCCACGCGGCGGCTCGGCATTCAACTCTTCCACCGAAGCATCCGCGGTGCGCGCAGCGAAGTTCCAATAGTCGCCCAGATGGTAGTTGCCGCCGGCGGCGGTGTTGAAAGTAATCTGCACACCGTCCTCAAGGACGATCGATGTGCCGCTGGCAGGCACGGGAACCACGCCCAGGCTGCCCGGTGCGTTGAGATCGACTAACAAGACGCCATCGGTATCGCGCACCTGCCCGCTCTGGTCCCAACGACGCACCCGGGTGTGGTGCGCCGGCGTAGTATTGCCTTGAGCGTCGGTGGGAAAAGCTACCGCCGGTAGCGGCGCCGCGAGCGTGACGATGCGGTTGTCGTCATCGACGTTTTTCACCTGGGCGATGATGCCGCTCTGCCCCAGCAGCTCCCGGCGATCGTCAGTAACCTCGACCCAATCGCCGATGCGAAAGTGCATGACCGAGTCGCGGCCGACGCTAGCCACGGTCAGTTTATCGAGCGCAGTAATCGCGGTTACGGCAGTGGCTACCGATACGTTGTCGCGCGACCATTTGATAGTCGCCGTGCCGCCGGCGCCACCGGACCCGGCGCCGTGAATCTCAACCCGATAGAGACGATTGTCGAGGCCGCGATAGCCGCCGCTCGGCGGGATCAAGCAGGGATCGGTCGCCGTCGGCACGCCGACCGCTTCGCTGCTCAACCGCCCGGCCGACGGCGCGATCAAACTATCCCAGGCCGGCAGCACCGCGCCGCAGGTGGCACCGGCGCCGACGTTGGGCAGCACACGCACTTGCCAGACGGTCTGAAACCGGGTCGTGGTATCGACACCGACCGCTTTCTCGACGAGTTTCGGGTCTTGCAGGTGCGTCACCTCACGCTGCCAAACATCGAGATAAACCAAGTGCGGACCACCGGCGGTGGGCGCCGGCGCCGCGGTTGCGACTTCGGGAAAGTAAGGCTGTTCATTGTACGGCAGCGGCAATGTGCCGCGTTGCTCGGCGAGAATCGGATCGAAGTCGATGGGCGCTTTGCCATGATTCTCAGCCAACAGGCCATCGACGTACATGCGCCCGCGGCCGATGGTCAACGCGCCGGTGACGATCTGAATCCGAAACCCATCCGGCGTCTCCTTGGGTACCACAGCGCGGCCGATGATGTCGGTGGTCTCGGCGCGCAGGCGGCGATCGAGGATGGCGACCAGCTCATTCCAATCGGCATCGAGCTGAACGCGCCCCTGCTGCATTAACACGCCGCTGAAATCGTTCTTCACGTCGAATCGTTGCCGGCTATAATCTCCGCTCATAATTCCGATCTCCTGTTAGCTGCGAGGCCAAGCTTGCTGGCTTCGATGTATTTAAGCGTCACGCGCAGTGATTTGTTCCAATCGTTCCAGCGGTTCCAACCGTTCAAGCCGTCGGAAAGGAGGACTTCGGAGCTATCAATACGTTCTGCAAGTCCGCTCATGTTGAATAAAAAATTCCCGCTTCCAAACCGAATCGCAGATACTCGTCCAAGCGCACGTGTAAGTTGGTCTCGCGCTGGGGTTGGTAAAGATCGTGGAACACGCCCATCTCCGCCTCATCGTCGGCGCCGGCGCGGATCTGCGCCGGACAAGACAGCCGCAGTTGCCCGTAGCTCGCCAGGCCGTAGCGCAGAGTCGAGAAACTCGGCGCCAGCCAACTCACGACATCGGCACGAATGGCGTTTACCTGCGCCGCGGCGATGGGCCCGCCGACAGCCTTCTCTGCGGCATCAATGCGCGTGGCGATCTCGAAATCCGGCTGGCAGCGGTAACGCCGCGGCGTCAGCGATCCGGGCGGCAGGAAGCTGAAGCGCACACAGCCGCTTTGTTTCTTCTCCGAGCGCACGGGCGCAAGCCAATTGTCGCCGGCAGACAGCGCCGCGACGAAAATAGCATTGGACACCAGGGTGAACTCGATACTGCGAACTTTACCGACGATGGTGCTGTTGCGTATTTCCACCGCGCCGCCCGCCGCTTCCGGCTCACCCGCCGGCACGCTCGCCGTGCCGCAGTAGGCGATCGCTGTTTCGCTGGTCGCATCGACGATGGAGTTGACGATCTTGACCGTCGAGCCGGCGGCGATGCGCAGCCCGCCCATGATGCATCGGTCGATGGTTACCTCGACGTTGGCGATGTCGACGATCAATGCCGGCGCCGCGCCTGGCACCACGGTACAGTGGCGCAGGCGCAAGCGGCGCAGTTGGTTGCCCGGAGTATTCGAGACGCGCAGCGCGCCGCCAGTGATCAACCAACCGTTGAGCGTCACCTCGGCTTGATCGCCGCCGCTGATCTCCATGGCGCCGCTCATGACGAGCGTTGGCCGGCGCTCGTTGGCGGCTCGCAGTTCGACCTTGGCGGACGCGTCAACCGCAATCGTCGGGGTCTCAGCATAGCGGCCGCTGTCGCCGACCTCCGCCACGCCGCCGCTTTGAATCAAGTCGAGCGCCGCTTGGATCGTCGCATTAGGCGCCGGGACCGATGCACCCACCGTCGGCTTCTCGGTCAGCGTCGCTGAGCGATCATACTCGCCGCCGCCCATATCCGCGCTGAAGCCGTAGTGAAAAGTCACCCGCGGCGGCTGCGCCTGCGCATCGCCGCAGGCGATGCGACCGAGCACCGGATCGATGGCGATCTTGCCTACCGGCGGCGGCGTGTGCGCCCAACCGCCGGCGCTATCGCTCAGGTTGCAAATCTGGATCGCCGCCAGCGGCGCGCCGTCGATCGACAAACTTTTCTGCTCGCCGTAGTAGCGGTCAAGATACTTCGCCAGCACCCGCCGGCTGAGCGGCACCGGCGCATTGATCGGTTCAGCCAAGTGGCTGATCTCGCTCTCGGCTTCGTCGCGGGTGAAGAGTTGCCGCGCCAGCCCGAGCGGATCGAAGAGAAACCGCTGGGTATCGCCCGGTGCCGCCGGCACCGCGGCAGAGCCGTGCAGACGATACGCCCGCAAGCGCCAAAGAAAAATCCCGACGTTGGCGATGTTATACTTGCCTTGCCGCTTGCCGATATGGCGCATGTCGACGGTATGAGAGAATGAATCGAAGGGCGTGTTGAGGCGCTCGAGCTTTTCCCACTGGCGCAGATCCGGAGCATAGCGGCTCTCGGGCCGAATATGGTTCATATGCTGCGCCCAACCCAAGAGCTGGAACATTTCCACCACCCGCGCCGGCCACCCGGTCACATCGCGCGCCAGCTGTTCGAGCATGGTCGCCGTACCCTTGCGCCGGCGAAAGGCGATGGTGTGACCCACTTCCGCCCGCGAGCTCGCCACCTTGGGAACCACTCCATGCAGCGTCCGGTAACCGATCAGATCGCCGATATAGGGCACCACCCAATCGGCGCAAGTTTCGATGAACTGGTCGTCGTAAAGCTGCCGGTTCTGCGCTTCGAGCAGGGCGATTTGCTCGGCGATCACCGCCATGAACTCGCGCAGCGGTCCGCCCTGCTCCGCGTCGCGCACCCGATAAATCGCCGGCAGCAAGTTAAACAATTTTTCGGCCTCGTAGCTCATGCCATGACTCCCAATTGATCGAGCGGAGCGGCATCGAGGGTGAGCAGTTCTGCCGCTTGCAACACCCCGTTCGCCAGCATTACCGGCGCCTCGGCGAGCAAGCGCTGCTCCAGGGTTGCCGCCTTGTCGCTGCGGTAAAGCTTATCGACGTCGACCGCGACGACGCCGGCGACCGGTTGCATCGCGGCGATCACTTCGCTGAGCATCACCGGCTGGGCGAATTCGCGGCGCGCGAAGGAGAATTGGTCGCGCAGCGCCTGCTCGACGGCGGCGAGCACGAACTCGGGCTGATACGCCGGATCGATCTTAATGTTGCCGGCCAAGCGAAAAGACTGGGGACGAAATGATTTCACGGCAAGCGCGACGAAAGGATCCCCCGCGGCCCGCATAGCTTTAAGAAGATTCTGATAGGTCGCGCCGTTGGGCAGCACAGGCGCACCGGACGGCCCCGCCACCGTCACCAAAACGCCACGGTTGCGGCCGTCCCAGGTCCAACTTGCCAGGGCCTTGGCGATGCCGCCAAAAGCGCGGGCGAAGTCTTGGTAGTCGCGCAGCGATACTACTCGTTCCAAGGTGAGCACACGCAGCGGCGCGTTGGCGCGCGCGTCGTCGAGTTGTTCAGGATCTTGCGCGCCGCTGGCAGCGAGCGGATTGGTCACGCCCTTGACGCCCAACGGGCGCGACAGTAGCATGCTCAACTGCCCAGCTTTGACCAGGCCTTCAGTTCCGATGCCCTTGCGATACTTGGCCCGTAGGTTGTTCGCCCCGCTCGGTAAGCGTGCGCCAGTCTTGCCGTCGCCGAATTGCACGCCGCTTTTGCCGTCATCGTCGCGCCGGCCGATAAAGACATGCGCCTTCGGCTCGCGCTCGAAAAACGTCTCGGCCTCATCCCAACGGACATCGTTCACCCGCACTTCGAGGCTGGACGCCACGCCGCTCGGAGTGCTCGCACTCACATAGGTCAACGGCGGCTGTTTCAATTGGAATTTTTGAAACCCCTGGCTGGCATCGCCGGAACCGAGAATCTCTTCGACCGTCTCGCCATGGGTGGCGTGCGCGACGTTAGCGTTGAAAGAAAAACTGGCGCGCTCGTAGCTATGCGCCAGCGGCGGCGTCACCGTGATGATAGCGCCATCGATGGCATTTACGGTCACCACTTCCTGGATCGCGTCGCCCGTCACGCTGTCTTTGCCTGAGGCGGCGAGCAGTTGACCCACTTTGATGCCATCCGGCACTTCGGCCAGTTTAACTGTCGTTCCAGTAATTGGGCCGGTCAGTGGAAACTCGGCGATCTCCAGCAACTCGCTCTGAGCGAAAACTAAAGTATCGCGATAGCTCGATTGGTCGAAGTAATCTAAATGCTCGTCCGTGTCCAAGGCAATGCGCGTGGTCTTGCCGCTGAGGGTGAAATTAGCCTGCGACGCTTCGACCACTTTGCTGGCGCGGTAAAGCTCTTGATAGGTCGGCTTGGATAGCACCAGCCAGCTCTGTTCCAGCACCGCTGGATACGTCGTATCCAAATCAATGGTCTTGTTAGAAATCGTGAAGGGCCAGTCATCGCTTGCCGTCTGGCTATAATGTCCCAGCGTCTCGTTCGACAGCGTTTTTGGATTTGGCGCATTGAAGCCAAACAACCCTGCCCTGGCCCGCAGGGCGTAGAACTTCGGTTCCGCCGCCGGCAAAACCTTATGCGGGCTGGTTGTCCCAAGCCCTTCCGCCCATTCCACCCGCGTCCAAGCCCCCGCTTTATCCGGTATCACCTTAACGACGCGGCGAAAATCCCACTCTTCCCGCCCCGGATTGTCTTCCCGTTCTTGGCCAACCAGCAAGATCCCATCGCCCGGTTTGAGGTTGGTCGCGATGCCCGTCAAATAAACATGCTTATCGCCGAACTTCGGTAGCCTCACCTCGGTCATCTGCGCCGTCAGCGCATTCCACTCGACCCTAGCTTCGATCTTCTCGATGGTCTCGTAGGTCTGCGGTTTTTCGTTTGGGCCCGGGATACTTTGCACGCGCGTGCCGACGTCGATAAACGTCTGCGCCGGCGCACCGGGCGTGGTATCGAGAGAAAACGCCAGCACCGTGCTCGCCGCCACACCGGGATGAAGTTCGTAGCCGATCAGCCGGGCCAATTCCAAGATTGAGCGGCGTTCGCTGGCGGTGCGCAGAAACGCCTCGTCGGCCAAACGTTCCTGGTAAAAAGTTAACACATCGGCCATGGTCGCCGCGGCATCGAGCAGCGCGATGGTAAAATCGTCATCGGCGCGGCTGCGCAGCTTGTGCAACGCCGAAAACTCGGCCCGCGACAACGCCGCCAAGAAGCTCTGTTTGAATGCGCTGTGAGTGCCGATGCGATACGTCAGGGCCGATAGGCCGGGCCGGTTGAAGAGCACTCCGGGAGTGCTTTGGGTCACGCCGGTGCAGCAACCGCACTGCCCCAGACCATGAAGCGATACCAGGGCTGGGTTGCTCACTTGCCACCTCCGACGTTGAGATTGAACACACCATGTTCCGGGAAATTACGATCGTTATCGCAGCGGGCGATTTCCAGACGGCCTAGCTCCAGTATGCCCTGCGCCAACGGTTTGTTGTCGGGTTTGCCCTGGCGTTGAAACTTACTGATCTGCACCGAGGTCACGCCCTGTACGGCCTGCGCCGCGGCGATCAACGGACTGAGATAGACCGTCTGCCCGAAAGTGAAGTTATCCGGATGGAACAAGCCGCGCCGGTCGTTGGCGAACTTTCTGGTGCTGAACAACTCGAGCAACTCGCGCTTGACGTCGGCGCGGAAGTACGCCGGATCGGCGCACACATCCATGTCAATTTCCAACGACACCGGCAGCGGCCCCTCGACTTCGACGTCGTGGCCGGCCATGCGAAAAGGTTCGACGAACTTGCGCACCGAGGCTTCGAAGATAGCATCCACCACCTTGCCGTCCTGACGATCCACGGTGATGAATACCGTGTGCCAGCTGCCGGTCCAGCGAAACGTCGCCATGGCGCGCTGCACGCCCGGATGCCGTCCGGCAACCGCCGCGTAGTCGGCTTCGGTGACGGCGCGCTTCTGCGTGCGATAGGCTGCCGGCGCGTAGGCGCGCACTTGCTCCATGGACTCCGGCTCAACGCCGCCCTGGGCCGCGAGCGGATTGCGAATCTCGCTGGTCGCCGCGGCCAACAGCGCGTTGCCGGTTCGCAGATGCGCCAGCGCTTCGGCGCCGACGTTGCCCGCGGCGCCGTTACCGACACGGTACTGTGCCGTGAACGAAGTCGTCGACTTGGGGCGCTGCCCCAAAGTGTCGTCGCCGAAGCGCAGCGAAGTCTGGCCGTCGCTTTCGATCTCGACCACGAAGTGGCTGTCTGTGCCGCTGCTTTGCAGCAGATCGGGACGCGGCTGCCAAGGAGTCGAATCGCCTTTGTAAAGGCCGGTGAGCGTAATGGTCGGCGCGGCGGCGCGCTCCTTCCAAACCATGGCCGCGTTGGCCGCGCCGTTTTGGTCATGGGGCGCGGCAAAGGTCAGCGGCCGCTTGGCGATGGTGGGCTGGAAGCGCGGCGCGATGGGCTCGATATCCGGCGGCTCGCAACGCTCGCAGCCGGTGCTCGACGGCGGCACCGGCAGCGCCGGACCGACACTGCCCAGTTCCTCGCCGACGATCGTCGCGCCATGATCCGCCAGGACGATATTGCCGCGCACGACCGTGACGTTGTCGATAAACCGCGCGCCATGAGCCTTGTCGGTCTGCGCCGAAACGCAAAACGGATACGCCAATGCGTCGGCCTCCGCCCAAGCGATCTGGGTGATCTGTTGCTGGGTCAACAGATCGCGCAGCGGTTGATTGTTTTCATCATGCGCCTGGACGGCCGTCAGGCGCACCGCCCAACGATGTTTTGGATCGGCGTCTTCGCTTTGGCCGGTGTTAGGATTTAACACCTCCTCGAAGACCACCACATGACCGGGCTTAAGATCCGGATGAAAACCTTTGAGCGTCGCATCGGTGGCGCCCTTGGGTAAACAGCAGCGCTGGTCGCTCCAGGTGTAAAGCTCGAACTGATTGTGATCGGCGAATAAGCCCACCGTTTCCATCGGCTCGAAGACCGCCTGCGCCTGGGCACGCAACTGCGGATCGTCCGGCAGCACCGTGGGCTGGCCCGGAATGCGCGTGAAGAACTGCGTACCCCCAGGGGCTA
>Ga0209640_10005943_pt1 | contig 10680 bp, 11 predicted proteins | sample RifCSP10_1_FD_184018 | JGI IMG/M metagenome (GOLD analysis project Ga0209640, IMG submission 184018) | Soil microbial communities from Rifle, Colorado - Rifle CSP2_sed 10_1 (SPAdes) (version 2) | ecosystem: Environmental > Terrestrial > Deep subsurface > Rock core/Sediment | place: Rifle...
CGCTTGGCCCCGTTTCATTTGTCCGAAATATACATCATTTTTCGGACAACTCAAAGGCCAATTGCCGGGTTCCGCCCGCCGGACAGCTCACCTTTATATATGGCTGGACTTATGGCCGTGAGGGCGCCCTGGGGCGCCGAAAGCGGAAGGGGTGGGGAATATGGCGGCATGTGCCGCCGGAGGCGTGGGGAAGGATGGTGCCATCCTTGAGAGAACGCCGGGGCGGGCGCAATGTTGGCCCGCTATTCCCCGGCTGATTCCGAAAGGGCTGACTGATTCTCTTTTCCTGACGAGCGTTTCCGGAAGCCGACGATACGCTCGACGCTCAGTTGCGGATGGGTCTGGTCGTAGAAGGCGGCGATCATCGCCGGGCTCGTCCGCGCCCATTTGGCGATATCGCGGTAGTCGGGATTGGGTCCGAGTTCGAGGCGCAATGAAATTCCGGTCTGGCGCAGGCATAGAATGTCCCGGTGTCCGAGGCCGACGCGCTGTTCGAAGTCCTCACGCCGCTCGGCGTTATGGTTCGGGTAACGCGAGAACGGTGGAAGATGATCGCGACCGTGAAGCATCCGGTCATGGCTGGGCGCGACGGCAGCGTGAAGCTGGCCCTGGAAAGCCCCGACGAAGCGCGTCAGAGCCGTACTGACCCAGCGGTGCTACTCTTCTACAAGGCTGAAGCGCCGAAGCGTTGGACTTGCGCGGTGATCAAGCGCACCGACAACGAGGCGTTCCTCGTCACAGCGTATCCAACCGACGCGATCAAAGAAGGCGTCCGCATATGGCCGAAGTGAAGGTGTTCTACGACAGGGACGGCAAGACGCTTACGGTCTGGTTCACTGACCGCTCGCAGGAACACATCTGCGAGGAAACCGGCGACGAAGTCGTGCTCATGAAGGACCGCGCCGGGCGAGTCATCGGGTTTGAGAAGCTCAACTTCTCTGTCCCCGATTCGGATTCCTTGCGCGTGGCGCTCGAGACCGCGCCGGCCTGAACACCTTCGAACTGGCAGACGCACCAGCTTGAGGGGCTGGCGGTCGCAAGACCGTGGGGGTTCGAGTCCCCCCTTCCGCACCAATCTTCAAAACCCTGCGAAATACCGAGGCTTTTCGGGCCTCGGTGTGCTTCTTGTCCACCGATTGTCCACGAACTGGGCGGCACTCGCTATCATTCGCGGCGGTTTCCCTCACCAGTCGGCCACCGCGACCAACGATAGAAGGGAGGCGCACTGTGCACGGACTCCGGCGGATCGTTGTGTTCATGACCTCCGTTGTCGTCCTGTCGTGTTCGGCTCCGCAGCCGGCGGACGCGCCAGCGGGAAGCGAAGTTCCTGTGCCCTCAGAGGTCATTGATCTCGGCGCGTTGGTTACTGAAGACCTCCCTCAGCGGATGTGGGGAAAGGCTTTTCTCAAGCAAATGGGCTTCACGAAGCCGAATGCTTTTGAGGTACTCAGGTGGTCTTTCCCAGTCGAAGGTGGCAACGTCTCGGGGTCCAACGCGTACTACACGCTTTTCAACCATGGCGGACCTCACGTCGATGTGACCTGCCGGCTTTCTTCGGACCAGTGATTACTGGAGAATAGCGCCAGTCGGTATCGTCAGTTCGTGTCCGTGTTCTTCCTCGGCAGCGCGAGCCGGCATCGCCGGCGAGCGCCCCCCGTTAACCGGTGCAGCCATCTGCGTCGCTTTGAACTCCGCGGGCGTCAGGTAGCGAAGGCTCGAGTGCGGTCGCACCTCGTTGTAGTGACGGCGCCACTGCTCGATGCCCACCTTCGCATCGACGCGGTTGCGAAACCACTGCAGGCTCAGATACTCGTCGCGGAACTTCCCGTTGAACGATTCGTCGGTGGCATTCTGCCACGGCTTCCCCGGGTCAATCAGCGCCGTGTCGATGGACGCGTCGGCGAGCCACCGCAGAATGGCGGCGACCACGAACTCCGGGCCATTGTCCGACCGCAGATACCGCGGCGCGCCGTGCACGCTGACGAGCTGGCTGAGCACCTCGATGACCCGCCCGGAGCGGATGCCGCCCGCCACGTCGATCGCGAGGCACTCGCGCGTCCACTCGTCGACGATCGTCAGACACTTCAGCGCCTGGCCGTTGGCACACGTGTCGAAGATGAAGTCATAGGCCCACACGTGATTCTGCGCGGTCGACGGGAGGGTGACCTGCCGGACTTCTTCGGACCAGTGATTACTGGAGAACAGCGCCGAGTGAGAGGACCGGCTTTCTCGGACCACTATGAAGGCGAGCCTGCGGCCGTCTGAACCTATTTGTCCACTCGACACAAAAACCTATGAATGATACAACGTAAAAACCTATGATTCGCGCGCCCTCGCCACAGGAGAAACTCGCCGAAGCCCTGGACGCCTTGCACCAATTGCAGAAGCGCGGGGTCGTCGCGATCAAGTCGGGCGACCTCAGCCGGGCTCACCGCGAACGACTGCTGGAGAGCGGCTTTCTCAAGGAAGTCCTCAAAGGCTGGTATGTCGCGTCACGACCGGACGAAGCGGCCGGGGACAGCACGGCTTGGTACGCCTCGTTCTGGGATTTCTGCGCGGCGTACCTGACCGAGCGCTTCGGGACGGAGTGGTGCCTCTCGCCGGAGCAGTCGATTGCGCTCCATGCGGGCAACAGAACCGTGCCGCCGCAGCTGCTGGTGCGCAGCCCCAAAGGCAATAACAAGCCGACCGATCTGCTGCACGGAACCTCGCTCTTTGACGTGCGCTACGCGATGCCGAAAGCCAGCGATGTTGTCGAGCGCGACGGGCTACGCCTGTACTCGGTGCCTGCCGCGCTGGTTGCGATCACCGAGCAGTTCTTCCACCGGGCGTCAACCGACGTCCGGGCAGCAATGGCGACGGTCAGGGACGCATCTGACGTACTGACCCTCCTGCTGGAGGGCGGTCACAGCACAATTGCGGGACGGCTTGCCGGCGCATTCCGCAACGCCGGGCAGACGCGGATTGCCAACGACATCGTGAAAACGATGGAAGCGGCAGGATACACGGTCCGCGAGACTGACCCCTTCACAACGAGACCAGGGATCGGTCTCTCTGCACGCGAAACATCGCTCTACGTGAACCGGTTGCGTCTGATGTGGGATGCGATGCGACAGCCGGTGCTGGACATTTTCCCTGCCGAACCCGGCATCCCTCGCGATGCCGCCGCCTACCTGAAGGCGGTCGACGAGGTTTATGTCAATGACGCGTATCACTCGCTGTCGATCGAGGGATACCGGGTAAGTGCCGAACTGATCGAGCGCGTCAGAAGCGGCACGTGGAACCCGGAAGAGAACCCCGAGGACAGAGATAACAGGAATGCGCTCGCTGCGCGCGGGTATTACGACGCCTTCACCAGTGTGAAGGCGAGCGTCGGGAAAGTTCTGGGCGGCGCGAACGCGGGGCAGGTCGCTGGCGCCGATCACGGGGACTGGTACCGCCAGCTGTTCGGTCCCAGCGTGACGGCGGGCATCATCAAGGCCACGGATCTCGCGGGCTACCGCACGGGGGCCGTGTACATCCGTCGCTCCATGCACATGCCGCCGCCGCGTAAAGCCGTGCGCGACTGCATGCCGGTGCTGTTTGAACTGCTCGAAGCGGAGACGGAACCGGCGATCCGCGTGGTGCTCGGCCATTTCGTGTTCGTCTACATACATCCGTACTTCGACGGCAATGGGCGAATGGGGCGATTTCTGATGAACCTGATGCTGGCGTCCGGCGGGTATCCGTGGACGATCGTTCCAGTTGAACGGCGGAAGGGCTACATGGCGGCTCTGGAATCTGCAAGCGTCGGCCAGGACATCCGGCCGTTTGCGCGCTTCCTAGCCGGGCTCGTTGAGGCCGGGCTGCGCGGAGAGGGCGCGCCGCCCGTACCCGGTACGCGCCCGTCCTGAGTCTCGGTCGACGCTATAATCCGCGGCAGCGAACGCCGCCATCGCCAGGCTCGAGGGATCGACCTATGAGAATCAGACGCCGACCCATTGGCGAGCTGCGGGCCGGTATCGATTGCCGGCACCGCCTGCCATCGAATACTCGCCGTGCTCATTGGAGTTACGTAGCTGCGGTCGCGCTTCTTCATGCCGCTCTCCTCGTTCCAGCTGCAGCGGCTCAGAACCCGGTCTATCCGGCCGGCCCCCCGTGGCGCCCCGAGCCGGGCGCCGCGTTCAGCGGCCGGGACCTGCGCCAGGAACTGAAGAACAAGACGACCGACACCTTCACCGTCGCGTCGGTCGGCGACATGTTCTGGAGGACGCCGGTCGCGAAGCGGATGAGCGCTCCCCTGCGCGACATCCTGCGCAACGCCGACATCACGGTCGGTAATCTGGAAGGAGGGGTCGGCTTCGATCCGGACCTGACCGCGAGTGCGATGGCCGACCTGGGGTTCGACTTCCTGGCGCCCGGCGAGTTTGGCGGCTCGCCGGAGCTCCAGGTCGCCATACAGGCCCTGGGCACATTCGGGATCAAGCTGGCCGGTGCCGGGCCGGACCTCACCGCGGCGCGCCGCCCGGCGTTTCAGGAGGTTCGCGAGGGCCTGGTGGCATTTCTGCACGCCTGCCCGGGAGACAATCTCTGTGGGCCTCGCGCGACGAACACGTCACAAGGCGTGAATCCACTCGGCGTCACGGTGTGGAATACGGTCACGGCGGAGCAATTCAATCACCTCAAGGCGCTCGAAGCCTCTGTTCTCGCGCGCCGGAACGAGCCCGACGTTGTGCTCCCCACCGAATTGCCGCCCGCCCTGCCCCCCGGACGCCTCAGGTGGCTTGGCCAGAACTACGTGGTTGCAGACAAGCCAGGCGAGCTTCGTCACGAGCTGAACCGCGCCGATGAGCAGGCGCTGGTGCTTGCCGTGCGGAACGCGAAGGAGCTCTCGGACTTCGTGATCTTCCACATGCACGATCATCTCAATCGCTCCCTGTTCCAGGCCTACTCCCACAACAACTATCCCGCCGACTACCTGCGGCCCTTCCTCCATGAATTGATCGACAACGGTCTCGATATGTACGTCGGATCCGGCGTTCACACGATGCAGGGCATCGAGATCTACAAGGGCCGCCCGATCTTCTACAATCAGGGCAATCTCGGAATCGATCTCGTGCGAGGCCTTGATTCGATCCCAGACTCGCATGGCATGACCCGTACTGAGCTCCTGGAGCGACAGCGGGCCGGGTTCTTCACCGACGAGAGCAACTCCATCGCGTATGTCGCGAATACGACGTACCAGGATGGCAAGCTCGTTGAAATTCGCATCTACCCTGTCGACATCGGTCTCGGTACGAGGCCGTGGTCGAGGGAGAACGTTCCAACGACTCCCACGCCCGAAAAGGCGCGCTCCATCCTGGAACGAATTCAGAAGTACTCGGAGCCCTTCGGCACGAAGATCAGTATCGAGAACAATATCGGGGTCATCCGCGTGCCGCCCGAGGCGACGGTGGAGGTCGGTGGCGATCTTGATATTCCCGGGCGCCGGTCGCCCGGACAGTGAATGACGCACCGGAATCACTGCATTGGTATGAAGCGCATGGCATCGGCAAGAAAGAACTCAAACGCAAGCGGTACCTCGACTAGGTCTCGCAAACGAGCCACAACCCGGCGTCGATTTGCGGTGTGCGTCCGGAACGAGGGTTACGAGGCTTCTCTCGAGCGCAACAAGATCTATCGGGTCCTGCCCGACCGGGAGGCAGAGCGCGAAGGCGATCTTCGAATCATCGACGAGAGCGGAGAGGACTACCTGTTTTCGGCGTAATCCGGTCGGCTATAACCGTGGTTTTCTGGACACGTACCGTCCGGGAGAGAGCTTCTATCTGTCTCGGGAAGAGCGGGCGCGCCTGGCCGAGGTGGGCCAACGCCACGTGAGCGCGCAGCAGCCGGCGGGGACCTATGCCCGGCAGATCCTGAGCCGGTTTCTGATTGATCTGTCGTGGAACTCAAGCCGCCTCGAGGGCAACACCTATTCCCTGCTCGATACGCGGCGGTTGATCGAATTCGGCCAGGAGGCGCATGGCCGGGACCGGCTCGAGTCGCAGATGATCCTCAACCACAAGGATGCGGTCGAGTTTCTCGTGGGCAACGCCGCGGAGATCGGATTCAACCGCTACACGATTCTCAACCTGCACGCCATCCTTGCGAACAACCTCCTGGCCGACCACGGAGCCGCCGGAAGGCTGCGGCATATCGGCGTCGGCATCGAGGGGTCGGTCTACCATCCGCCCGAGACGCCGCAGCTCATCGAAGAGTGCTTTGACCAGCTCCTGGCAACGGCGGCGGCGATCACTGATCCGTTCGAGCAGTCGTTCTTCGTGATGGCGCAACTGCCCTACTTGCAGCCGTTCGACGATGTGAACAGGCGCGTATCGCGAATCGCAGCGAACATCCCCTTCGTCAAGACCAACCTCTCGCCGCTGTCTTTTACGGACGTGCCGCGCGGCCTCTACACCGACGCGATCCTCGGTGTGTGTGAGCTGAACAGGGTTGACCTGCTCAGGGATGTTTTCATCTGGGCGTACGAACGCTCGGCCGCACGCTATGCGGCGGTCCGGCAGTCGCTCGGTGAGCCCGATCCCTTCAGGCTGCGGCACCGCGACGCGTTGCGCGCGGTGGTCGCCGAGGTCGTGCGCGGACGCGTGCCACGCGCGCAGGCCACCGCTCACATCGCTTCCTGGCTGGAGCAGCATATCGCTCCCGACGAACGGCAAGCCTTCCACGAAGTCGCAGAAGCCGAGCTCCTGGGCCTGCATGAGGGCAACTTCGCGCGCTATCAGATCACGCCCGGAGAGTTCGCGGCGTGGCGGGAGATCTGGGGCACGCGTGGCGCGGCGCCTTGACCTCAGAGCTGGTCCGGCGGCAAAGGCGGGGATCGGATTGGCGAAGTCTCTTTCCATGCGCGCGGATGCCGAGCAGTTCCGCATCATGAAAGCGATTTCGTGGCGGTGCTGGACGTCGCGCCCGGCTCGAGCACGTTCGGACAGGTGCTTCACACCGTTCCGGTGGGCGAGCGCGGCACGGGACCACACCACACGGAGCACTTCTTCGCCCCCAACCATCCGTTGGCCTGCAGCAACAGCGTGGCGCACGTGTGAGGGAGGCCATGGAACCTGATCGGCCGGACGCCGGCCGCCTTGATCAACTTGGCGTACTCGCGCTGCCCGAGGACGATAGGCACGATGACGTTCGCCTCGGCTCAGCCGACGAACAACCATTCGCATCGGGACGGGAGCGGAGGTATATTTCGCAACACCGGTGGGGCGGAACGAACAGTCGCCACCTGCAGCGTGTGCGAACGCCTGGTCGTAGTGCTACCGGGAGGGTAGTGCGCGAGGCGCAGGATTCTCCGGCCCAAACACTTGTGGAGGCCTCTCATGAGAAATACGCTTCGGTCGAGTGTGCTCGTGGCGGTCGTCCTGTCAGCCTTTTCAATTCCTCTGTCGGCGCATCACGGCAACGCCTCGTACGACAACAAGGAAGTGACGATCAAGGGGACCGTCACCGCGTGGATCTGGGCGAATCCCCATACCTTCCTGAAGGTCGATGTGAAGGACGAAAACGGCAACATCGTGCATTGGGTCTGCGAGAACAATGCCCCATCTACGCTCGTCAACTTTGGCTTCACCGCGAAGACGTTCAAGGCTGGAGACGAGGTGACGGTTGTGATGTCGGCGACATCCAAGACCGTGCCGGTCGGCCGTATCAGTCGGATCATACTGGCCAACGGCTATGTGATGCATTCATCAGTGCAGTAGGGACTGGTGGAAAGGGCCCCTGGCCCCGCCGCATCGCGAGACTGAGTCGAGTGACGGGCCTACACGATGAAGAGGATTGCCGAACATGCCACAGCGACTTGTCGGTCCAACAATCGTTCTTGCTGCGCTGACGTTTTCGCCCCTTGCACGCGCTCAAACCGCTCCTCTGACGCCGCAGACGGACGCGGCTGCGAGTGGCCAAAACGAGAATATTCATGTCGACGGCTGGAACCGCCCGCAGACGTCCTTGGAGGCGTCCGGCAAGAAGCCGGGGCCCGCTCCCGTCCGTGATCTGTCCGGAATATGGGAGCCGGTCCCAGGGTACAGGGACGGCGTCTTCGCGAGCGGCCCGCGGGACATGCCCTCGGATCCGGCGCATGAAGCCATGATGCCGTATACGGCATTGGGAAAAGAAACGATGGATTCTCACAAGGCGGGATTCGGAGTCAATATGGCTCCGATCTCGCAGATCAACGACCCCTTTGACACCTGTGATCCGATTGGGTTTCCGCGGATCAATCTGTTCAACCTGAGGGCGGTGCAGATCGTTCAAACCCCGAGACAGGTCCTGCTCCTCTATCAAAACACCAGGACGTGGCGCAACATCTGGACGGACGGGCGAGAACTGCCCACGGTGATTACCGAGCCGCGGTGGTTCGGCTACTCGGTCGGCAAGTGGGTGGACCCTACCACGCTGGTGGTCACGACGATCGGGCTGGATGACAGCACTTGGATCGACAACACGGGGCGGCCACATAGCGACCAACTGTCCGTGGAAGAAATCTATCATCGCGTGGACGAATTCAACATCGACCTGACGGTGACCATTACCGACCCGAAGATGTATACGAAGCCGTGGGTGCCGCTGAACAAGTTCCGTCTGGGGATGAATTCTCCGGACTTCGACATTCGCGAGATGATTTGCTCGGTCTCGCAGCAGCTCCTCTTCAACGAACTGATGAAGGATGTCGTCCCTGCGTCTTCGAACAAGTAATCTGACACCGTTGCGGGCGTGGTACCACGACGTGCGGAAGGCAGATTGGCGCTCGCCGGCGGATGTCACGCCGACGCGGCCGCCCACGCGGGCTTCGAAGGCGTCCGACCCCTCCTGACCGTTTGTGAACGGGCTTTTGAAAACGGCGCTTGTCCACCGATTGTCCACGAACTCCCCACAACTGGGCAGCACAGGACAACACGAAGGGACGGCAAGACCGCTGAATTTCTTAGAAAAATCGAACAGGAACGCACAGGGGACTACTGGTCAGCACTCGCCAGCCACAATCCCCGCTTCCGCACCAGACTTCAAAACCCTGCGACATACCGAGGCTTCTTGAGCCTCGGTCGTCTTCTTGTCCACCGATTGTCCGCAAACTGAAAAAACGGGGCACAACTGGGCACTACAAGAAGGGTGGCCATTGGGAAATCCCATTATGAAGCAAGGTATTCCCCGGCGGGCTCCGCGCCGATAGGTACACTGAAGTTCCTCGTCCCGGAACCCGCGTCGAAGGAGAACCCTATGAGGTGGCATCGGCTGGCTGCGGCCGTCCTTGCGGCCGTTCTGGGGGGTGCCAGCCTCGCGGCGCAAGCGCCCCCGGCCGGGCTCGCGGCGGGAAGTTACCGTTGTTCCTCCTACAACGTCTCGGGCGCGGGCGGGTCGTGCGCGAATTTTTCCCGTCTCATGCTGAGCGCCGACGGAACCTACCAATACTCTTCGACGACCGGGGAGTGGACCATCATCGGCGGTCGGCTCTACCTCTCGGCATCGGAACTGTGGGGTCCGGGCCTGGTACTCGGACGCGACACCGTCCGCTTCGAGTACGACTACAGCGGCCGCCACATGACGGTCACTTGGGTCTGTGCCGAATGCGGAACCTTCGCGCCTGCGCCTGGCGCATCGCCCGGTGGGGCGTCTGTCGGCGTGACGCTGACGCTCCAGTTTCGCGAGTCGATCGACGGCGTGGCGGGATACGTCATCGTGCCTGCGACGGCGGCACGCACGTACGGGCACAACGCACCGCTCCCGCCTGGAGCGGTCATGGGGCAAGCGTGGGAAACGAGCCGCACGTCGGTTCGGCTCGCCACCAACCGTGACAACCGGCTCCCGACCGGACGCAGGTACGTGGTCTTTCTGAGCTGGCCGCGGGAGTCGATCCCGGTCGCCATTCTGGACCTCCCCTCCGTCACCACCGATTACACGGCCACGCTCGACGCCACACTCGACGGCGCCAGCGTGCTCGCGCGCGCCGGCCGGCAGTGACGTCGATTTTGACAGCGAGGTACGACGATGCAGCGGGCAATACACAAAACGTACACCGTGCGCGCCTCGACCGCCGGCGTCTGGCGCACGCTGCTGATGTGCACGTTCATCGCCGCCGTTGGCGTCACCGCGGCGTCCGCCCAGGATGACGAGATGAGGGGCCGCAAAGCCGGCAACACCGCGTGCCAGAAGGGTTCGTTCACGACGGCACCGAATACGGCGGGCCATTCTCCGGAGTTCGTGCTCGGCTGGCAGATGGGGTGCAACGGTGCGCTCAGCTCCTATCACCACGAGCGCGGCTTCGACACAGGGAAGGCCCGTTGCGCGAGCGACCCCACGGCGATCTCGCCCGAACCTCGCGATCGTGAATTCACAATGAGCTTCGTGATGGGCTGCTTCGCCGCCGCCATCGTCGATGGGCCGTGCTTGATCTCGCTTCGGGAGCGAGATGTCCTGACGTTCAATTCCGACTGCTTCAACAACGCCGCCTTCGGCAAGGCGCGTGCCCAATTCGACGACCTCGAAAGCGGCTACCAAGCCGGCAACACCGCGTGCCAGAAGGGTTCGTTCACGACGGCACCGAATACGGCGGGCCATTCCCGGGAGTTCGTGCTCGGCTGGCAGCGGGGGTGCAGCGCTGCGCTCTTCTACTATCACTTCCAGCGCGGCTCCGACACAGGGAAC
>Ga0209640_10005944_pt1 | contig 10680 bp, 9 predicted proteins | sample RifCSP10_1_FD_184018 | JGI IMG/M metagenome (GOLD analysis project Ga0209640, IMG submission 184018) | Soil microbial communities from Rifle, Colorado - Rifle CSP2_sed 10_1 (SPAdes) (version 2) | ecosystem: Environmental > Terrestrial > Deep subsurface > Rock core/Sediment | place: Rifle...
AGGATGAAGGATGAAGGATGAAGGATGAAGGATGAAGGCGGAAGGATGAAGGATCAAGTCCGTAGGTTGGGGTAAGCGCAGCGCACCCCAACACGGGCGCGCAGCCAACAGGAGATTGCGATGCGATATGAGTTGTACTACACGGCTTCCAACCAGGGCCGCGGTGAATTCGTGCGGCTCGCGTTCGAAGAAACGGGTGCCGACTATGTCGATGTCGCGCGCCTGTCGGGGCCGGGGCAGGGCCCAGAAGCAGTCACGCGCTTCATCCAGGACGCGGGGGTCCAGCACCCGCCGTTTGCGCAGCCGTTTCTCAAGGCCGGCCGGCTCGTCATCGGCCAGACCGCGAACATCCTGCTGTACCTCGGTCCGCGGCTGGGACTCGCGCCCAGGGCGGAAGGCGGCCGGTTGTGGGTGCACCAACTTCAGCTCACGGTCTCCGACCTGCTGAAGGAAATCCAGGATACGCATCACCCGGTCGCGCACGGTCTCTACTTTGAAGAGCAAAAGACGGAGGCGCTGACCTATACCCGGCATTTCCTGGCCGAGCGCCTGCCCAAGTACCTTGGATATTTCGAACGGGTGCTCGGCGGCGCGCAGGGGCGCGCTCACATGGTCGGGAGCAGCCTCTCCTACGCCGACCTTTCGATGTTCCAGCTCTTCGAGGGCTTGCGCTTCTCTTTCCCGCAAACCATGCGGCGGGTCGAGCCGGCCTATCCCGGCCTCGTGGCGCTGCACGACGGGATCGCCACGCGCCCGAACATCGCGGCCTACCTGAAATCTGCACGGCGCATCCCGTTCAACGACCGCGGCATTTTCAGGCACTATCCGGAACTGGAGTCGCCGGAGCAGTGACGAAGTGACGTCACGTGAGCCCACGCCGTGGGCGTTCACGCCCACCACGACCGGACCAAGCCGCTATCCGGGCGGCCGCTTTTCGTGGGCTTCGAGCAGCTTGCGGTAGCGGTGGGTGGACACGACGATGCGGCCCCAATCGATGGAACCCGTGGTGCCGTCGTACTTGACCGAGAAATCGCTGAATTCCCATTCAACGTAGTGCGTCGGAAACCGCGAGCGCATGCCTTTCAGCTTTTTCTGGGTGGCGCGCGTGGGCTCGCCATATTTCCGGGTGAGCAAAGCGAGCGCACCCGGCTGAGCTTCGATGCCCCACGTGCCGATTTGCACCGACTCCACGAGGCCGGCGATCACGAACACCTTGATGTCGCCGCGCACGTACGCCGGCGTCCCGGCGCGGGGAAGCGTCACCTGATACTCGTTCGCCCCCCATGCCTTGTGGTGTATGGGGGCGCCCCTGAAGCAATGCCGGGAAGGAAATATCCCGTCGCCCGGGCCGCATGCCGGGACGCGAAACTGCGCGCCGATTTCTAGGCCCAGCACCGTCTTGTCCTGGGCGGGCGCAGGCGCCGCCAGCGCGGACATCAGCCACCACCCGGCAAAGAGGATACAACGATGCGAAATCATTTCTGAAACCTTCGCGCCCTTCGTTTTTCCTTTGCGCCCTTCGCGTCGGTGCTTTTTTGCTTTCCCTCTGTGATCTCTGTGGCCAACTGCTTTTTCTGGGTCTGTGAAGTTTCAGAATCCGGCACCGCCCCGTTACTCGCGCGATCCGGCTTCCCGGATGACCCTGCCCATCCGCGCAATTACCCGTATGACGCCTCTCCGGCGGAAGTCGCGCGAATGCCGCATGGTAGCGCAATACGCCAGCGGGAACGCGCGCGCGTGGGACTGCCAGTACGTGTTCAATGCGCACGCCCCGAGCGCGCTGATGGGTTACTACTCGATGGTGGCGATGACGCTGCTCGCGTACGACATGCCGGTGGCCGCGGACGCACCGGTGCGCAAGCTAGCGCCGCGCCGCACGCGCGGTTAAGCGGGGCACGCGTGTTGAGGTTCGCGTCGCTCACCCCAACCTACAAACTTTCCCGATGCACAGTGATGGCGCGTAGGTTGGGGTAAGCGCAGCGCACCCCAACGGTCACGTTGCCGTACAAATCAACGTACGGTGATGGTGAGGGTCGTGTCGCCGCGTAACAACGAGATGGCGGAGCCGCCTTCGGCGCGCAAAGCAGCCTGGAGCTGGGCAAGCGTGCGCACCCGCCGGCGATTCACCGCATAGATGATGTCAGCGGGCCGGAACCCGGCCTGCCAGGCGCTGCTGTTGCGCTCGACGGCCGTGACGATCAGCCCCTGCACGCGCTGGTAGAGCGGGCTGCCGCGCTCGATTTCCATCACGTGCATGCCAGGCAGTTGCGCGACCGCGTGACCCTCGCCGGCTGCCGGTTCCTGCGGCGCAGCGATCTGCACGCGCACGGCGCGGGTTGTGCCACCGCGGGTGACTCTCAACTCGACTTCTTCGCCGACGGAAGTGAGGCCGAGGCGGGCGCGCAGTTCCGCGGCGTTGCGTATCGGCCTGCCACCCAACGCGGTGATGACGTCGCCCTCGCGCAATCCCGCCCGCTCCGCGGGGGAACCCGGCTGCACGCCGGCGATGACCGCGCCGTCGAGCGAGGTGACACCGAATTTTTTCGCAAGCTCGGGCGTGAGATCCACCATCTCGATGCCGAGCCGGCCGCGCCGCACTTCACCGTGGCGCACGATCTGGTTCATCACCGTCCGGGCCATATTGGCGGGAACGGCGAAGCCGATGCCGATGTTGCCGCCAGTGGGACCGAGGATCGCGCTATTGATGCCGACCAGTTCGCCGCGCATATTGACGAGGGCGCCGCCGGAGTTGCCCGGGTTGATCGACGCGTCGGTCTGGATGAAGTCCTCGTAGCCTTCGGGCGAGAGGCCGGTGCGGCCGAGCGCGCTGACGATGCCGGAAGTCACGGTCTGGCCGATGCCGAACGGGTTGCCGATCGCTATCACGTAGTCGCCCACCCGGAGCTGATCCGAATCGCCGAACCGCAGCGCGGTAAGAGATCGCGCGTCGATCTGCAACACGGCGACGTCGGTGCCGGGGTCGGCCCCCACCAGTTTCGCCTGGAACTGGCGCCGATCCCTCAACGTCACGATCGCCTGCTCGGCGTCCTTGATCACGTGATGGTTCGTCAGCACGTAGCCGCGCGCCGCATCGACGATCACGCCCGAGCCTGCTGCCTGTTCACGCCGCTGCGGGCGGTCGGGAAGATTGAAAAAACGCCGGAAGAAAGGATCGCGGAAGAGCGGGTTGTCCTCCATCGGCGAGCGCGTGATGACCGAAATATTCACGACGGCAGGTGTCACCTCGGCGACGATCGGCGCCAGCGTGGGCAGGCCGCGACCGTCCACGGGTGCCTGCGCCAGCGTTACCTGCGCCCATGCCAGCGACAATACCACCGCGAAAACGCGTTCCAGCAAGGTTTTCCAGTTACGACTCATCGCAAAATTCTAAACCGGTCACCGGTCACCAGTCACGCATCACCAGTCACGCCCTATCAGTCACTTTAATATCTGAAACAGATTATTGTAGTCATCCGTCCACAGCCGCAGGCCGTTGATCCCCGGAATCTCGCTCACTGCGCCGGCGATCGGCTCGGGCTTCAACCGCGCCGGATCGCGTGTGACCAGCATCCAGTCGGTCCTGGCGAGATCGCTGTCGTCGGCCTCGTCGGTGATGAGGGCGCTCGCGAGCGAAAACTCGTCGGCGATGCGCTTCACCACCAGCGCGAGCTTGAGGAAGCGGTTGGTCACGTGGAACGCGACGACGCCATCGGTTTTCACGTGCTTGAGGTACACCATCATCGCTTCGCGCGTGACGAGATGCACCGGAATCGAGTCGCTCGAAAACGCGTCGATCACCAGGATGTCGTACTGCTGGGGCGGCTCCCGCTCCATCGTGAGGCGCGCGTCGCCGAGCACGGTTTCGATGCGCGCCGCGCTGCCGTCGAGAAAATAGAACTCGCTGCGCGCTATGTCGATCACCTGCGGATTGAGCTCGTAGAACCGGTAAACGTCCCCGGCGCGTCCGTATGCGGCGAGCGTGCCGGTCCCCAGGCCGACGACGCCAACCCGCAGTGGCGCGTCGAGACGCGTCTTGATGAGACGTCCGACACCCGAGGTCGCGCCGTAATAGGTCGTTGGTTCGGCGCGGCGCGCCGGCGCCAGGTACTGTTCCCCGTGCATGATCACGCCGTGCATCAGCCGGCGCTGGCGATCGTCGCTCTCCGCGTCGCCGACATCCTTCACGCGCAGCGTGCCGTAGAAATTGCGGGTCATGACGCGCGTATCCTGCGCCAGCATGTGGATGTACTCGTAGACGTGGTAACCGGTGAAGCCAGCTATGCCCAGGGTGACGGCGGGGATCAGCGGCATGAGCCTGCGGGTGAGCCAGGCGGCGAGCAGCAGCGTCACGACGAGCCCGATGCCGAACTCGTAGTAGGTGTTGAACAGCTTGGGTGCGACGAAACCAATGAGCACCCCGCCCAGCGCGCCGCCGAGCGCCACCATGAGGTAGAAAGTCGTGAGATATCGCGGCGCAGGCTTGAGGTTGGCGAGTTCGCCGTGGAAGAACATGCAGCACACGAACAGCCCCACGGAATACAACGGGATCGCTTCCTTGATGTCCTGGATGCCACTGTGGGAACTGAGCGCCCACGCCATCGCGCCGACGACGACCAGCACCGGCCCGAGGAAGATGTGGCGCTGGTACCAGCCGCGTCCCTCGAAGCACAGGATGAAGGTCACGAGATACAGCGTGAGCGGCAGTATCCACAGGAACGGCACGGAAGCGACGTCGTGGGTGATGTGGTTGGTCACGCCCAGCAGCATGAACGAACCCATCGCCGAGAGCACGAGCCACAGCGCGTAGTCCTGTGCCGTGGGCTTGGGACCGCCGTTCGCCGCGGTTTCCGCGGCGGGTACCGCCACGTCGCCCGCGTGGCCGCGGATGCTGTAGAGCGCCGCGCCGGTGCACAACAGGACAAACACCACATAACCCGCGGTCCAGCCGTACGATTGCTGCATCGTAGTGATCCACGGCTCGAACGCGAACGGGTACGCGATCAGCGCGAGGAGCGAGGCGAAGTTGGAGAGCGCAAACAGCCTGTAAACGGTGCCTGCGGGAAAGCTCCGCGCGAACCACGCCTGCACCAGTGGCCCGGTGGTCGAGAGCAGAAAGTAGGGAAGCCCGATAGTCGCCGCCAGCAACCCGAGTATCCGCCACGTAGGGTCGTCGTCTCCTTGCGGCTTCCACGCGGCATCGGCAATGATCGGGAGCGACGCCAGGCTCAATATCAGCAGGGCGACGTGTACAACGACCTGCCGGCGCGGCGCAAGCCTGCGCGTGGTCCAGTCCGAATAGGCGTAGCCGAACAGCAACAGGAACTGGAAGAACACGAGGCAGGTCGTCCATACCGCGGCGGAACCTCCGAACCAGGGGAGGATCTGCTTGGCCGAGATCGGCTGAACGAGGAACAGCAGGAACGCGCTCGTGAAGATCGTGAGTGCGTAGAGCAGCATTTACAGTGACGTTGAATAAACCGCGTATTATACCGGCGGCGCACCGGCGCGCCGCCTGAATTCATGGACATGGCAGCAACGTTTTTACCCCTGTTCGCGTTGACAGCGGCATTGGCGTGGCACGCTGACACGCATGCCGCGTGCCCGAGCCACGAGCGGGTCAACGCGATCCTCCGTCTCGCCTATTATGCGAAGGAACCGGTGCGCGGACTGCCCGGGAACCTCTCCATGCAGGATGCCGAATGCGGGCGCCGGCGGCTGGTCGAGAGGCTGGAATCGGTCGAGAACCGTATCGTCGGCTACAAAGCGGGGCTGACCAATGCTGAATTGCAGCAGCGTTTCGGCGTGGCGAGTCCGGTGCGCGGTGTTTTGCTCGAGAAAATGCTGCTGCCGGACGGCGCGGCGGTAGCGGCGGCCTTCGGCGCGCGCCCTGTATTCGAAGCCGACCTCATCGTGGTAGTCAAGGATGCGGCGATCCACGAGGCGCGCACGCATCTGGAGGTGCTCAAATCGCTGTCCCTGGTCGTGCCCTTTATCGAGTTGCCGGACCTGCTGGTCGCCGAGGGTGAACCGCTGACGGGATCGTTGATTACCATGCTCAACGTTGGCGCGAGGCTTGGCGTCGTGGGCAAGGGCGTCGCAGTTCAACCCACCGCGGCGTTCGCTGGCGCCCTTGCCAACATGCACGTCGTGACGCTCGATGAAACCGGCAAGGAGCTCGCACGCGGCCCGGGCACCGCCATCCTGGGGCATCCGCTCAACGCAGTAATCTGGCTGGCCGAGGACCTGCGCAGGTCCCGCATCCGCCTCAAGTCAGGCGACATGCTGAGCCTGGGCGCATTCTCGCCGCCGCTGCAACCGAAACCGGGTCTCGCGGTGACCGTGCGCTATCTCGGCCTCCCGGGCGAACCGAGCGTCGGGGTGCGTTTCCGCTAGGTGGCAGTACCCGTGAATAACGCTGCTGATCCTGAATTGAATCGGATCAGCGGTCGGCAAGGTCGAGCAGCGTGGCCGTCAACACGCGCGCGCCGGCGGCAAGATCGGACGGCTTGGCATTCTCGGCTTCGTTGTGGCTCACGCCGTTCTCGCACGGCACGAAGATCATCCCGGTCGGGCATCTGCGCGCCATGTAATTCGCGTCGTGGCTCGCGCCGGAGGGAAGGCGCATGTTCGGCAGCCCCAGGGCGTTCGCTGCCCGTTCGACCGCGCCGACCACCAGCGGATCGAAGGTGCACGGATCGTCGTGCAGGGTCGGTGTCACCTTGATGGTGCAGCGTTGAGTCGCTGTGCGCGCCGTCGGCTCGACGGCGTCTCCCAGGCGTCGAATCGTGGCAAGGTCGGGATGGCGCAGATCGACTGAGAACAGCACGTGACTCGCGACCGAATTGGGTGAATTCGGCGTGACGAGCATGCGGCCCACGGTGAAGCGAACGGTATCGGTGGCGTCGCTGGCGAGTTCCGTCAACGCATTGATGATCGCAAGCGCGTCCTTCAGCGCATCCTTGCGCAGCGCGAGCGGCGTGGTTCCGGCGTGATCGGTCTTGCCGGAGACCTCGATGTTGAACCAGCGCAAGCCCTGGATCCCGGTGACGACGCCGATGGTCTTCTCCTCCATCTCGAGCCGTGGCCCCTGTTCGATGTGCGCTTCGACATAGGCTGCAGCCGGCGTCATGAGCTCCCGTTTTCCCGCATCCGGCGTCGCGGCGAGCGTCGCGGCAAGCGCGTCGCGCAGCGCCACGCCCTCGTTGTCCCTCACTTCGAGAAACTCATCGAGGCGCCGCGCGCCGGTAAATACCGCGGAGCCCATGGTGCACGGGGGAAAGCGCCCCCCTTCCTCGTTGGTCCACGCGACGAGCTCGATCGGCCGCTGCGTCCTGACGCCGGCTGCGTCGATCGCTTCCAGCGCCTCCAGGCCGGCTAGCACGCCGAAGATGCCGTCAAAGCGCCCGCCGCGCGGCTGGCTGTCCATGTGGCTGCCGGTCATGATCGGCGGGGCGGTTGCGTCAAGGCCTTCGCGTCGCACGAACAGGTTGCCTATCGCATCCGTGCTGACCGGGAAGTTGCGCGCGCGCGCCCAACCGATGAGGAGTTTCCGCGCGGCGATGTCTTCCTTCGACAACGCCGCACGGTTCACGCCGTTTCCGGGTATGGCGCCAATCTGCGCCATCTGCATGTGGCGCTGCCACAGGCGATCTTCGTCGACGCGCGCCACCGCGTCCTGCATGGACTCTTTCATGCCGCTCCAGATATTCTCGACGTGCAGGGAGCCGATACCTTACTACGAATGCGGCGGGATAGGTTCTATAATCGGGCGCCGCCCGCGCGGCGACGGGGGCCATCATGGACAGGACGATCGAACAGCTTGCCGGTTACGCGGCGGGGTTGCGCTACGAAGACTTGCCGCCGGAAGCGGTGCATGAGTGCAAACGCAGGCTGATCGACACGCTCGGGTGTCTTGTCGCGGCGTTTGACGCCGGGCCTTCGGTGATCGCGCGCGCGGTGGCGCGGCGCTCGATCGGCAACCCGCCGGCGCGCATCCTCGGCACGCAGGAACCTTCGACGGTCGAGCTCGCCGCGTTCGCCAACGGCACGATGCTGCGCTACCTCGATTTCAACGACGCCTATTTCGGCAAGTCGAGCGGTCACCCCAGCGACAATTTCGCCGCGGTGCTGGCGCCGGCGGACGCGCTGCGCCGCGATGGGCGCAGCGTCATCACCGCGAGCGCGCTCGCCTACGAGGTGTTCTGCAACTTCGACGAAGTCGTGCCGCGCGAACTCGGTTGGGATTACACCATCTACGGCGTCATCGCGAGCGCGGTGGCGGCGGGCAAGGTCATGGGGCTCGCGCGCGACGTGATAGGCAACGCGATCGCGCTCGCCGCGGTCGCAAACCTCACGCTCGACGAAACCCGCCGCGGCGAGCTCGCCATGTGGAAAGGCTGCGCGGCGGCGAACGCTTCGCGCAACGGTGTCTTCGCGGCGCAGCTTGCGGCGGAAGGCATGACCGGGCCGGAGCTTGCGATCGAAGGCAAGTGGGGGCTGTGGCACGCGCTCGGACGTTTCGAATGGGCGCCCTTTGGCGGGCGCGGCGCGCCGTTCCGGGTGACGCAGACGCACCTCAAATACTATCCCGCGGTCGTGCACGCGCAGACGCCAATCACCGCCGCGGTCGAGCTGCATCGGACGATGGCGCCAGCGGATATCGAATCGATTGCGATCGAGAGCTACTGGGTCGCGAACCGCTACACCGACCGCGCATCGCCCTTGTGGCGGCCCGGCACGCGCGAGACCGCGGACCACAGCCTGCCGTACTGCGTGGTGGCCGCGATGCTCGACGGGGACATCACGGCGGAGAGTTTTTCGGAGCGGCGCATCCGCGACCCCGTGCTCGCGGGCCTGCTCGAACGCACCACCATCGATGAGAATCCCGAGTTCACGCGCCTGCACCCGGGGGAGTGGCCGTGCCGCATCGTCGTCACCAGCCGCAACGGCGAACGCAGGATTGCGGAGGCGCGCCACTTCAAGGGGCACGCGAAGCGCCCCCTGACCGACGCTGAAATCGAGCGCAAGTTCCGTGCGCTCACGGCCGGGCGGCTCACGACGGCGCAGGTGGACGTTATCCTCGCCACCGCGTGGCGCCTCGAGCAGCTCGCCGACATTGGCGAACTCCTGTCGCTCATCCGATTCACGTGATGAAGAAGCGGGCTTGTCTTCCCTCTCCCTTCGGGAGAGGGGTGCGCCGGAACGTGGAACAGGGGCCCCATTTATGGGGATGTGACCGCGGAGGCGCGCATCAGCACGCGGAGATTCGGCGCGCTGCATCCCGCTGCGGGGTCGCATCCATCCATCAGAGCCGGTGGAACCTGCTCCGCCCTCCGCGGGCGCAGGGTGAGGGATCGCAATTCAATGTGAGCACGGTGATGTATTGTCTGCTCGTGTCTATATTGACCATTGCCGCTTCGTGCGCACTGGCAGCGGCTCCGCCTGCACCCGAGGCAGTGGTGCGGGATGTGTACGCGTATCTGCTCGAGCCGAAGCGCGACATCGGGGGGGCAGGCACCAACTACCCGGGTGAGCAACGCAGGATGACAGTGGCGCTGCAACAGGAGCAGGGCGCCTGGCGCATCGCCAATATCGAATCGCACGCGAGCAAGTTCTCGAAGGAAAACACACTCGTTCGTTCGCTCCAGTCCCTGAAAACCGAATCCAAATCGGTCAGCGCAAACTGCACTAAACAGAACCCGGGCAAGGCGCAATAAGTCGTAGGGCGCAATAAGCGGAGCGCATTGCGCCGAAAACCTTTCGCCATCACTTTGCCAGAATTCTTCGCCGCACCGCCAGCATTCGTCCCGCGCGCTTCCAGCATCCTGCGCTCAAATGCAAGTGTCGCCGATCCGGCGGCAAACCAGGTTGCGAGAGGAGGCGATCGTGCTGGACGGGGCAAGAGACGTATTTCGAAGCATTTGTGACTGGGTCAGCGGGCGCGTCGGAGGGCTTGGCCGCAAGGCGGGCGACGCCGCGGCAAACGGCACCGCCCGCACGCTGTCGGCGCTTGCCGGTGCAAAGGGCACATTCATAGCGTTGGGCGTCCTCGGCGCCTCGGGTTACCTGCTCCATGCTTATCCCCCGCTGGTGACAGTGGGGCGCGGGGAAGGTGGCGTGCGGGTGAACCGGCTCACCGGCGGCGTGAGCGAGTGGCGGGACGGCAGCGTTTTCGTCATGCCCGGTCTTCACGACATGCATCTATATTCGCTGCGCGACCGGATATACCAGCCCGAGCCGATCAGGCGCGCGGACGGCGCGGCGCCGTTGCAGTCGGTCGAGGGCCTGTCGCTGGGGATCGACTTGTCGGTTCGCTATGCGCTCGACGCGACGCGCCTCGCCGCGGTGTCGAAAAATCTGCCCGACGACATCGGCAGGGAAATCGTCGAGCCGGCGGTACAGGGTGTGATCTACAAGATATTCGCCCGCTATACCGTGCGCGAAATCTTCTCTGTGAAGCGCGTCGAGATTCAGCAGGCGATCGAAGCGGAGCTCAAATCCAAATTGGCGCAGGACGGCATCGTGCTGCGCAGCGTGCACGTGGGCAAGGTGGACCTGCCGGCCGACTACCGGCGCCGCATGGAGGGGTTGCTTGCGGAGGAACTCGCGACCCAGAAGATGCGTTACACGCTGGAGCTGAAGGACAAGCGCGTCCAGGCGATCGCGCTCGACGGCGAGGCC
>Ga0209640_10005946_pt1 | contig 10672 bp, 7 predicted proteins | sample RifCSP10_1_FD_184018 | JGI IMG/M metagenome (GOLD analysis project Ga0209640, IMG submission 184018) | Soil microbial communities from Rifle, Colorado - Rifle CSP2_sed 10_1 (SPAdes) (version 2) | ecosystem: Environmental > Terrestrial > Deep subsurface > Rock core/Sediment | place: Rifle...
GCGCCGGAAACGATTATCGCGGCCCAGGACGTAGCAAAGGCGATGGCCTCGCGCGCCGAACGGCCGCTGCTAATCGTCGATATCGCCGTGCCGCGAGACGTCGAAGCGGCGGCGCGCGACGTTACCAACGTCCACCTGTTCGACATCGACGACCTGGAGTCGGCGGCCGAGGCGAACATGGAGGCGCGGCTACGCGAGGTTGGCGCAGTCGAAGCGATCGTCGAGGAAGAGGCGCAGCGATTCGAGGAGTGGCTCTCGGGCCAGAAGCTGGTGCCGACCATCGCCGCGCTGAGGCAGCGAGCGGAGGCCGTCAGACAGGCGGAGTTGGAACGCACGCTGTCGCGCCTGGGTCATCTAAGCGAGGCAGACAGGCAGCGCATCGAGGCGATGACCGAGGCGCTGGTCAAGCGCCTGCTGCACGAGCCCGTGACGCGTCTGCGCCAGCACGGCGCCGAGCGCCACGGGGAGGCGCTGCGGGAGCTGTTCGGGCTGGACGAGGCGCCTGGATAGACTCGCTCGGAGTGCTGGCGCTAGACCGGAGGCTAAATTGCGCCGGCGGCGCGAATCATGATGTTCGAACATGCTGTGCTGACGGCAGCTCGGAGAAGTGACCCGAGTTCCGCGTCCGGAGTGAAATCTGGATGGTGCATGCTTCTAACGCGCTTGGTCTCGAGAAAACGCTGAAATGCTTGCTTCGCGGACTCTGCGCCTGATTGGAAGACGCCGAAAGCCGTACCTCCGCCCTTTTCGATGAGCGAGAAGCAGGGTATGTCCGTCAGGCCATCACCCACATAGATCATGTTTCTAAAGGGTATAGGCCGGTTCTCGTCGGGCACCATCCGATTGACGAGATGAGGCTGGGTGGCCGCTGCTTTCGCGGGGATTCCTTTGTTGATTTCGAATAGGAAGCGCGTCTTCTCTGTAAACGTGACGCACCGCTTTATGTTTGCGACGATCCCACTGCTGGGATCATCGCCCAACTGGCACCCGTAGACCCCTCGGAAGTTCTCTCTCACGTAACGACTGCCTTCGATGATTGCCTGGAGGCCTCCAGAGATTATGTAAAAATCAAGGATATGTCCACGTAGTCGGCGGCGAGCGCGCGAAGGTCTTGGAAAAGGCCTGGTAATCCGGGAAACCAGTTCTCATCGAGAGACTCCCCAAACGCGTGGAGGGCCTCATTAGTGAGGCTTCCAAGCGGTTTGCCAGGCCCCACTTCTTTGAGTAGAAGGTTCAGATAAGCGAGTGGCGGATCGTAGCCTTGGTTGACGAGCTCAATAACCCTGTTTGACCAGAAGTCGTCCGGATCCAAACCAGCGGACTTTAGAAGCGCAGATGTAGAATCCGGGACTAGAGTGTCGTCAAAGTCGAATACGACAGCTACTACAGCCACGTTGCTTCACGATTTTCGGTCGGAGGAACTCTGAGTTCGGGCTGCCTGAGCCTTCTTTGCGAGCGTCTGAACTTGCGCCTGAATGGTTTTCCAAGTTTGCGTTCTTCTCACGGTTTCGGCGTCTGAACTCATGAGGCCTCCTTTGGTTAAACGGAATATATAACTTACCTGTCTGGATGTCACGCAAGCGACAATTACAGGGACAATGTAGCACAGATGTACTAAATGTCAACTCTCAGTGTCCTTAACCCAACCGCCCCTTCGCGTTAAGCTAGGAGTATGAGCAACGGCTCGAAAATCGAGGCCGTGGCGTTTGATTGCTACGGCACGCTGATCGACTTTGGCGACGACGCGTATACGCGCTCGTACGGCACGATCTGCGCCGAGCAAGGGCTGCCGCTGAGCGGCGACGTGTTGTACGAGAAATGGATGGAGATCTGGCGCCGCCTGGTGCACGACGGACAGATCGCGGCGACGACGGACATCGTGCCGGGCCCCAACACCCCGGGACCGCTGAGCGAGACGGTAACAATACCGCCGCACCCGCAGCACCACGCCGCGAACTCGCGCGTAAGGCCGCTGGCGGGGCCGGTGCCGGCGTTCCGCACGTATCGCGAGGAGTGGACGGAGCACTTCGCGCTGTGCTTCGAGGAGCTGGGTGTGCAGGGCGACCCGGCGGCGGGTCACGAGCACCTGCGGCGCATGCTGGCGGACGCGCCAGCCTTCGCTGAGGCGTTGCGGACGATAGAGATCGTCGGGCGCAGGCTGCCGATCGCGCTGATGTCGAACGCGGACGATGACTTCCTCTACCCGGTCCTGAGCCGCAACGCGCTGACCTTCCCGGTGATCGTGTCGTCAGAGGAGGCGCAGGCTTACAAGCCGCACGTTTCGATCTTCCAGCACCTGAGCGAGCAGATGGGCGTCGCGCCGGAGAACATCCTCTACGTCGGTGACAGCAGGCTGGCGGACGTCACCGGTTCCAAGAACGCAGGCATGCACGCCGCGTGGGTCAACCGGGGCGCCGACAACAAGGGCGCCAGCAACTGGGCCGGTGGCACACCTCATGACCTGACGCAGCCGGATGTCGAGGTGAGACGCCTGGACGGTCTGCTCGAATTCCTGAACCTGGCATGAGCCGCAAACGAGACGAATCGCGGCGCGTCTTTGAAGAAGCGCAGCGCTACCTGCCCGGTGGCGTCAACAGCCCCGTGCGCTCGTTCCGCGGCGTCGGCGGCGAACCGGTGGTCGTCGCGTCGGGCGCGGGCGCGCGGATTACGGACGCGGACGGCAACGAGTACATCGACTACTGCGGCTCCTGGGGGCCGCTGATCCTGGGCCACGCCCATCCCGCGATCGTTGAAGCCGTACGCACGGCGGCGGCGAAGGGCCTCACTTACGGCGCGGCGACCGAGGCGGAGGTGGAGCTGGCGAAGCTGGTCTGCCGGCACGTGCCGTCGATCGAGATGGTGCGCTTCGTCAGCTCCGGCACCGAAGCGACGATGTCGGCGATCCGGCTGGCCCGCGGCTTCACCGGCCGCAGCAAGGTCGTCAAGTTCGAGGGCTGCTACCACGGCCACGCCGACGGCCTGCTGGTGCAGGCCGGCTCCGGCGTCGCGACGCTGTCGCTGCCGGACAGCGCCGGCGTGCCGGAGTCGTACGCGGCGGAGACGCTGGTGGCGCCGTACAACGACATCGATGCGGTCGAGGCATTGTTCCAGCGCCGTGGCGAGGAGATCGCGGCGGTGATCGTCGAGCCGGTGGCGGCGAACATGGGGGTGGTGCCGCCGGCGCCGGGCTTCCTCGAGATGTTGCGCACCTACTGCAGCGATAACGGCGCCCTCTTGATCTTCGACGAGGTGATTACGGGCTTCAGAATCGGTCTGGGCGGCTATCAGGCAGCTTCGGATGTGATACCGGACCTGACCTGCCTCGGCAAGGTCGTGGGCGGCGGCATGCCGGTGGGGGCGTACGGCGGGCGGCGCGAGGTGATGCAGATGGTGGCCCCGCTGGGGCCCGTGTACCAGGCGGGGACACTATCCGGTAACCCGCTGGCCATGGCGGCCGGTATTGCGACGCTAACTGAGCTGGCGAAGCCGGGCTTCTACGATTCGCTGGAGGCGATGGCGACGCGATTGGCGCAGGGCATCGAAGCTGCAATCGCGCGACACGAGGCGGCGGCGCGGCTGAACCGGGTGGGCTCGCTGATGACGCTGTTCTTCACTGACGCGCCGGTGTTCGATTATGCCAGTGCGCGCAAGGCGGACGCGCAACGCTACGCGCGGTTCTTCCACGCCATGCTGGACGCCGGTGTGTATCTGCCGCCTTCGCAGTTCGAGGCGATGTTCGTCTCGTCGGCGCACAACGAGGCGGACATCGACGCAACGATCGAAGCGGTCGACGCGGCGCTGGGAGCCTGATGGCGCGCTGGCAAGACGTGGCGGCTTCGGAGCCCGGGTTCGCGGCGCGGGTGCAGGTGCTGTTCGACGCGCACCGCCACAAGGTCTTGGCAACGCTGCGCAAAGACGGCTCGCCGCGCGTCAGCGGCATCGAGGTGACGTTCTCGGGCGGCGAGGTGTGGATCGGCTCGATGCCGGGCTCGCGCAAGGCGGTCGACCTGGCGCGCGACCCGCGGCTGGCGCTGCACTGCACGTCGGACGACCCGCCTGCGGATCCGGCGGCGTGGAAGGGCGACGCCAAGCTTTCGGGGCGCGCGGTGCAGTTCGACGACCCTCAGCGACTGAAGTCGATGAGCGACGGCGGTGACGGCTCGGGGTATCTGTATCGAATCGACATAACGGAAGTTGTGCTGACCGGGATGGGGGACCCGCCGGACCACCTGGAGGTTGAGCTGTGGCGTCCCGAGGGCGGGCTGAGGCGGCTCAGGAGTCAGTAGGGCGCAGTAGTCCGAGGCCTCGCTGAACGGCAGCACGGACGCCCTGAAAACCGGCAGAATCAGCGCCTTCGGTCGCTTGTTCCTGACCTTTTCGCGGGTCTATACTGCGCACAATCCATACTAAATTGCTTAGCTACGTGAGCGTATAAATGAAAGTCACCTGCACTCAAGAAGCTCTTTCGCGCGGCCTGAGCATCGTCGGCAGGGCCGTGGCCGCGCGCAGTCCGTTGCCCATTACCGCGAACGTCCTGATCACCAGCGACGGCGGCAGGCTCAAGCTCTCTGCGACGAATCTCGAGATCACGATGAGCTGCTGGATCGACGCGACGATCGACGAAGAAGGCGCCATCACCGTTCCCGCGCGCCTGCTGAGCGACTTCGTCAACACGCTGCCCAACGACCGTATCTCGCTGACCGTGGCGCCGCGCTCGCGACAGGTGAAGGTCGAGTGCGCGCGCAACGAGGCGCAGATCGGTGGCCTCGACGCCGAGGACTTCCCGCCGGCGCCGGTGGTTCAGGACGGCATCGACGTCAAGCTAGAGGCCAAGGGCCTGCGACAGGCGATCGCGCAGACGGTGTTCGCGGCGGCGACGGACGACTCGCGCCCGGTGCTAACCGGCGTTGATACCAAGTTCGAAGGCGGCACGCTGACGCTGGCGGCTTCGGACGGCTTCCGGCTGTCGGTGTACAAGCTGCCGGTGGACTCTCCCGTGGAGCCGACGGAGATCGTAGTGCCGTCGCGGGCGCTGGCGGAGCTGAGCCGGCTCCTGGCCGAGCAGGAGGTGCCGGTGACGCTGCGCACCAACGCGGCGAAATCGCAGGTGCTGTTCCGGCTGGAGAACGCCGAGATGGTGGCACAGCTGATCCAGGGCACGTTCCCGAACTTCAACCAGCTGATCCCTGCCAGCTACACGAGCAAGGCTGTCGCCGAAGTCGGCGAGTTCCTGCGCGAGACGCGGACGGCGTCGGTATTTGCGCGCGACGGCTCCGGCATTGTGCGGCTCGTCGTGACCCCGGGCGAAGGCGTGACGCCCGGCAAGATCGTGATCTCGGCCCGCGCCGAGGAAGTCGGCGACAACGAGGGCGAGATCGACGCCGCGGTCGAGGGCGAGGGCGTCAAGATCGCCTTCAACGGCAAGTACCTGCAGGACGTGCTGCAGGCTCTTGAGACGGGGCAGCTGGCGATGGAGACGACGGGTCCGTCGAGCCAGGGCGTATTCCGGACCGTCGGCGACGAGAACTTCGTGCACGTGATCATGCCGATGTTCGTCCAGTGGTGAGTAAAGGCACCCCGTTTAGGTTGGAAGTTTTCCTCGTCTAAGCGCGCTTCGCCAGCGTGGTCGCCTGATCTGTTTTGTCAGCGACAGGTTCGGCGGGTCTGGCTCGCTGTCGCTTAGTCGAGCCTCGGGAGGCTTGCGCTCCACCCGATTCAGCGTGTCCCTCTGTCTCTTCGGGAGCGCACAAGCTTCAGACACAGTGAGGCCGGAGCACGAGCCCCGGCCTCACAGAAGCAGTTGTAATCGCTACTCGTAACGCAGTGCGTCCGCTACGGGTACTCCCGCGGCCTGGCGGCTGGGCCACCAGGTCATGAACATCGAGACGACAAAGGACACGCCAACGACGATCAGCACCTCTGCCCACGGGATTGTGAACTGGATGCTGCCTTCGCCGGCGAACTGACCGCTCGTGAACAGGTTGCGGGCGATGATCATGCCGCCAACGACGCCAGAGAGGATGCCCATGAGGGCGATGAAGCCAGACTCCAGCATAAAGGTAAGTGAAATGCTGCTCGCCTGGTAGCCGATGGCTCGAAGCATACCGATCTGCTGCCGGCGCTCCGTGACGGAACGGAAGGCGATGACGCCAAGGGCAGCAACACCCGTGAACAGGCCCAGGCCCATGAAGCCCTGGAACATGCGGATGAAAGTGTTACTCTCCCTGGCGGACTCGTCTAGCAAGACACGGGTCGATTCCGCCTGGACGCCATGGCTGAACAACGCCGCTTCGATCGCCTGCGCGGCGTTTTTAGCATTGACACCGTCGTTCAGCTTCACATAACTGCGAAGGTGCTGCGGCTCGCCGAAGGTTGCCGTGTACGCGTCATCGTTCACGTAAATGCCGGCCGTGATCTGAGAGTAGACCTGGGTGGCGAGCACGCCGATTACCGTCACGGTCGCCTCGCGGCCCGTCGTAACGTTCGTGTACTGAAGCTCGAAGGGCTCAAAGCGGTCATCGACGACCTCGACGTCCACGTGGAATTCGTAGTCGTTGAAGCCGCTGGGGAGCACGCTGGGGTCCACCAGCGCGTACCGCGAGTTGGCGGCGACCGCGTCGAAGACGGCGCGCTCGTCGTCGTAGCCGTTGGCCCAGGAGCCCAGCCGGGAGTCCTCCATCGCAAAGAAGGAGGGGTCAGCTGCCAGGACTGGGAAGGGCGTGTAGTCCTCGCCCGTCTCACGTACCTGGGAGTGACCGGTGAAAGTCGACGTACGGCCCACAGCAGCAATGTCGCTGGCGACGGCGGCGTTCGAGGCGGCCAACGTCGAGTCGAGCTCCACCGGCTCCGTGTTGCGGTTGGCGGTAGCGATGACATCCCAGCCGCCGTCGCCACCGTCCGCCGTCAGCAGCGAGACGAAGCTTGCGTTCACGGCGCCGAAGGTCGAGATCGAGAAGACGATCAGGGAGAACATGGCGATGGCCATGCCGGTGCGGAAGCGGTTTGCCAGCGGGTAGGCGACGCCCATCTTGAGTGCGGGCGCCAGGCTAGGGAAGCGCATGGCCGCAAAGGCAACCACGGCTGCGATGGCCGTGACGCCACCGAAGAGGTACAGGAGCTCGCCCGTGCCGTCCCACTTGTCGCCGAGGGCGACAGCGCCGGCGAAGCATGCGACGGTCAGGGCGGTGAGAGCCGCCGTGGCGAGATAGCGTGGCCAGGCGCCCCGCTGGACGACGAGAGTCAACAGACGGGCGTTGTAGATGATGACCAGCGTAAAGGCGATCACCACCATGACGCCGGAGATGACGAACATCTCGATGTCGGCGGCGAGGGGGTGGCCGAAGAGCAGCTTCGAGTAGCTGACCGGGGCCAGCCATAATGCCGCCAGGTAGCCGCCAACAAGCGTCCAGGTCAGCCGGGCTGGCGACCGTAGACGGGAAGCGATCATCGCGACACACAACGGGAGGACCGAGGCGCCGAAGGCGAAGAGGGCTTCCGAGTCGGCGGAATCGGCCGACAGGATGGCGAACACGCCGAGGACGAGGCCGATGGGAGCGATGATCCACGCCCATGCCAGGCCGAGACCTTTGCGGAAGAAGAACCAGATGCCCAGCGGCGGGACGATCATGGCCGGGATTCCGGCCAGCATCCAGCGCCAGGAGATACGTCGCTTCTCGTCGCGTCTGCCGTCGTCCTCGGTGCCACGGATGGCGGAGACGATGTTGACAGAGCTGACTTGAAGCGATGAAAAGACGACTGTGAGGAAGGTAATCACGACACCGAGGCAGTAGCTGATGACCAGCGACCGCACAGTGATGTGAGGCTCGAGGAAGTCGAAGCCGCCGGCGATGCGGAGGAAGCCGGCCACGAGGCCGACCGCTGCCGCGACACCGGCGAGGGCCCCGACGCCACCGGCGATGATCGTGTAGGCCATGCCCTCGGACAGGAAGGCCTGGACCAAGCTGCTGCGCTGGGCGCCGACCGCACGGGCCATGCCCATCTCCGGCTTCCGTTCCGACGCGAGCATCACGAAAATCATGAAGATGAGCATGATGCCGGCGGCGATGGAGAAGAGGCCGAGGACTATGAAGAAAGTCGTGAACAGGTTGCCGAACTCCTCGGCTTCCTCGATCGTGTCCGCCTTCACGGGCTGGACTGTGACGAGAGTTTCGATGCCGAGGACACGGCGGCCTTCGGCGCTCTGGAGGAAGGGTTCCAAGCGGCTGATGGCAGAGTCGGAGTTGAGGTAGCTGGTCGCTACGTCACCCACGAGCGCCACGCCAATGCCGTTGATCTGGCCGGTGTGGCCGGTCAACGCTTGGACGCTGGACAGCAGCATGGCGCCGCCGCCACTGCCCTTTTCGTAAAACTCCGCGCTGCCGCTGGTCGCCAGTTCGTCTTTGACGATGGCTTTGACGGTAACGTCACGGCTGGCGCCAGCGGCGAAGAGCGAGATGGTGTCGCCGGACCGCGCGTTGAGCTTGTCTGCCGCTCGCTCACTCAGGAGGATCTCGTTCGAACCGAGGGAGGCGAGTTCGACTGCTCCGCCGTCCGCCCGTCGCAGGCCGCCCGCCCGTTCCATGCGTGCCGGGTCGATTCCCGAAAGGATGATGGAAGGCTCGGACAGTAGGCTACGCTGGTTGACCGCGCCCACGGGCTCGAGCAACACAGGGATGAAAGCCTCCATGTCCTCATCGCCAGCGAAGCGCTGCTCCAGGACCGCGGTGACGCTGTCGTTGGCGTAGATGTCGGCCTCGGTGCTATCGAGATCGTTCTCACCGAGGAGGTTGACCGAGAGGTCGGTGCGCTGGAGGCGTTCGTAACCACGCTTGGTGATCGAGTGGTCGATGGTGTCGCCGGTAGTGAAGGCGGCGGTGGTGATCAATGTGGCCAGCATCAGGCCGATGATGACGAGGCCGGACTGCAGGCCGCGACGGGGGATGTTGCGGAGGCCCATGCGGAACATGTGGCCGCTACGGATGAAGACAAGGGCCACGCTCGCCACGCTGACGCCGAAGAGCGCCAAAAGGACGAACATGATCGTGGTCATTGGGATCCCGAATAGAGCTTCCATTAGTTGCGCTCCTCGCTGGCGATCTGGCCGTCACGCATCGTGACGAGCCTGTCGCAACGCCGGCCGACGCCGGAGTCGTGCGTAACGATGACGAAGGTCTGGCCGTGTTCGCGGTTCATTTCTTCCATGAGGGCCATGATTTCGTCGGCGGTGTGAGAGTCCAGGGCACCGGTGGGCTCGTCGGCCCAGACGATTGCCGGGTCGTTGACCAATGCCCGCGCGATCGTGACGCGCTGTCGCTGTCCGCCGGAAAGCTGGGACGGCCGGTTCCTGGCGCGGTCGGCGATACCTACGCGCTCCAGCGACTGCATGGCCAACTCGCGCGACTGACGGGCGTTGACGCCGGAAACGATGAGCGGGAGCTCAACGTTCTCGACGGCGGAGAGGACCGGTAGGAGGTTGTAGGTCTGGAAGATGAAGCCCATGTTGTGCGCCCGGTAGGACGTCTTCCGCTTGTCCGAAAGCCCGGCTAGGTCGACGCCACCGATGCGGACGGTACCGCTGTCGAAGTAGTCGAGGCCGCTGATCGTGTTGAGGAGGGTGGTTTTGCCACAACCGGAAGGACCCATGATGGCGACCATCTCGCCCTCCTTGACCTGAAGCGAGACGCCGCGCAGCGCCTGCACCGTCACGTCGCCGCTGGAATACGTCTTGACCAGGTCTTCGACCTCGATGGCCAAGCCGTTCCCCTCGGCGGCGCCTGTGTTTTGTTCGTTCCTTGTGTCAGTCCATGCGACTTGCATTTGGTGTTTCTCCTTGCTTTCGATAAGTGAGAAGGTGATCATCTCTGCGTCATGACCTCATGACGTGTCCTCCTCTTCGCCGGTCCGCGCGGCCGCCCGGATGGCTGCCAGGAGCCGCTCGCTTGGTTCGTGCTTGGCAATGAATGACTGGACGCCGGCGTTTGCCGCAGCGCGGCGCACGGCGGTGTTGTCGTGAATGCTGAGCATGACGACGCGTACTTCGCTGCCCGCGGCGATTAGCGTGCGGGTAGCTTCGATGCCATCCATCTCCGGCATCTCGTAGTCCATGACCAGGACGTCGGGGTTCAGTTCGGCGGCAGCGCGGATCGCCGTTGCGCCATCGTGAGCCTCACCCACCACGGTGATGTCAGACTCCAGCTGGAGCCGCATGGTCAGGCCGCGGCGGACGTTGGCTTGGTCATCGACGAGTAGGACGCGTATCGCTTTCACACGGGTAGTGTCGATTCCAGGCCCTTGTCGCCGAATCAACCGGTGGGCTGATCTATCAGAACGACTTTGGGGCGAGGCGCTTGCTCCGCCTTAAGGCGGAGGAGCGGATCCGAGACAGCTAAGAGGCGGCCCACAACGGGCCGCCTCTTAGCAGAACGACAAGTACGATTAACGATTGTCCGATGAGTTAACCCCTTAGCCCAGCAACGCGTCATCGAAGAAGGCAATGACACGCTGCTCGTATTCCTCCGGATGGAGGTCGTAGGCGCCAACGTGCTTCGGCTCCGGGATCGTCCACATCTCGAAGGAAGGGCCGCCCTCCCTGACATATAGACTCATCAGGTCTTGTTCTTCCGGTAGCTCGGCGGCGATAAGAAGGACCCTGCGCGGAGCGATCTGGCGCACC
>Ga0209640_10005947_pt1 | contig 10672 bp, 18 predicted proteins | sample RifCSP10_1_FD_184018 | JGI IMG/M metagenome (GOLD analysis project Ga0209640, IMG submission 184018) | Soil microbial communities from Rifle, Colorado - Rifle CSP2_sed 10_1 (SPAdes) (version 2) | ecosystem: Environmental > Terrestrial > Deep subsurface > Rock core/Sediment | place: Rifle...
TTATTTGCTTCGTAACATAGAGAAATGATCGCATCAGTGAACCTAATCTGCTGCACATGGATGTGCGAATGTCGCGAGCGCAGGACGCGCAGGAGCGACCCCCTCTCCCCTTACCCCTCTCCCGCGAGGGGAGAGGGGATTGTGTATTACTGGAGCCGTTGCACGCTCGGCGCGCGCGTTTCTTAGGACTGGTATATGTCGAGAGTTGCAAAATATCCGGTAGTTGTTCCGAAGGGTGTCGAGGTAAAGCTCGCCGGACGCAATCTTAGCGTCAAGGGCCCGAAAGGCCAGCTGACCTATGACATGCATCCGCTCGTGAACGTAACGCATGCCGAAGGCGAGTTACGCTTCCAGCGGATCAACGACACGTCGATGGCGCGCGCCATTTCCGGCACGATGCGGGCGCTGGCGAACAACATGGTCAACGGCGTGGCCAAGGGTTTCGAGAAGAAGCTCACTATTATCGGCGTTGGTTTTCGCGCCGCCGTGCAGGGTAAGAAGCTGAATCTTACGCTCGGCTACTCGCATCCGATCGCGTATGCAATTCCAGATGGCGTCACGATCGAAGCGCCGAGCCAAACCGATCTGATCGTGCGCGGCGCGAATCGACAAATGGTCGGACAGGTCGCGGCCGAGATTCGCGCATACCGTCCGCCGGAACCTTATAAAGGTAAGGGCGTGCGCTATGTGGATGAGGTCGTTGTGCGTAAAGAAGCGAAGAAGAAGTAGCGGACGATTATGGCTAGCAAAACAGAAAAACGCGGACGTCGAATGGGGCGCACTCGGCGGCGCATTCGCGAGTTGAATGCCGGTCGGTTGTGCGTGCATCGCACACCGCGACATATATATGCGCAGATTATCGACGCCAGCGGCTCGCAGGTGCTGGCCGCGGCTTCGACGCTCGAGGCGGAGATGCGTCAGTCGCTGAAGCACGGCGGCAATGTCGAGGCCGCCAAGGCGATCGGCAAGCGCATCGCCGAACGTGCGGTGGCCGCGGGGGTCAAACGCGTCGCCTTCGATCGATCAGGGTTTAAGTACCATGGGCGCGTCAAGGCGCTGGCCGACGCCGCGCGTGAGAACGGGTTGGAATTTTAGGGTTACCACATGAGCGCACAGTTCGATTCCGAATCCCGCGGCGACAATCTGCAAGAGAAGCTGATTAGTATTCGCCGCGTGGCGAAAGTGGTGAAAGGCGGCCGGCAGTTCGGTTTTTCGGCGCTGACGGTGGTCGGCGACGGCGCCGGGCGGGTCGGTATCGGTTCCGGCAAGGCGCGCGAGGTTCCGGCGGCGGTATCAAAGGCCATGGAAAACGCCAGACGCAATCTAGTGCGGGTCGATTTGAAGGGCGCGACCCTGTATCACAGCGTAGTGGTGCGCTACGGCGCCGCGCGCGTAATCATGAAACCGGCCTCGGTCGGTACCGGCATCATCGCCGGCGGCGCCATGCGCGCGGTGTTCGAAGTAGCCGGTGTGCACGATGTGCTGGCGAAGTGCATCGGCTCGCGCAATCCGGTGAACGTCGTGCGCGCCACATTGAAGGGATTGGCGTCAATTAATAGCCCGGCCGCGATCGCCGCGAAGCGCGGCAAAAAGGTCGAAGAAATAACTGGCTGACAGAGCACCCATGAGCAAGAAAAAAATTCGCGTAACCCTGGTGCGCAGCCCTTTTGGAACCGGCAAGCGTCACATCGCGTGTGTGCGTGGGCTGGGTTTGCGGCGTATGCGCGATACGCGCGAACTGGAAGACAGTCCGTCGGTACGCGGTATGGTCCGCGAAGTTAGTTACATGGTGAAATGCGAGAGTGAGCCGGAGTAGTCGCGAATGATTGCACTTGCTGTACAGGGACGCACGAATGCCGCGGGCGCAGGATGCGCAAGAGCGGCGCAACGCGCATTCGCGCCGGCGAACGCCCGCGCATGGATGTGCGGGCTTGGGCATAGCGAAGCTTGCCTTGTTGCGCCAAGGATGGCTGGCACAAATTTACGAGAGTATGAGATAGATGATGCGTTTAAATTCACTTAAGCCTGCCGCCGGAAGCCAGCCGACATCTAAGCGCGTCGGTCGCGGCCCGGGCTCGGGGCTCGGCAAGACCTGCGGTCGCGGTCACAAGGGCCAGAAGGCGCGCGCCGGCGGGTTTCATAAGGTCGGTTTCGAAGGCGGACAAATGCCATTGCAGCGCCGACTGCCGAAGCGTGGGTTTCATTCCATGTCGGACACGTCGACGGGCGAGGTCCGGCTCGGCGATTTGGCGCGGGTTAAAGACGCCGTAATCGATTTGGCGGCCCTGCAGAAGGCCGATCTCGTGTCGGCGCAGGCGTTGCGAGCCAAGGTTTATCTCGCGGGCAGCCTCGCCAAAGCGGTGACGCTGAAGGGCGTGCGCGCCACCAAGGGTGCACGTGCCGCGATCGAACAAGCGGGCGGCAAGCTCGAGGATTGATGGTGGCCACTTCAGCAGCACGCGTCGGCGGTCTCGGCAAGCTTTCCGATCTCAAGCAGCGGATTCTTTTTCTGCTCGGGGCGTTCATTGTTTTTCGGATCGGCACCTATATCCCGGTGCCCGGCATCAATCCGCTCGCGCTTGCGGAGTTATTTAAGGATACGCAGAGTTCGATCGTCGGGCTCTTTAATATGTTCTCTGGCGGCGCCCTCGAGCGTTTTTCGGTATTCGCGCTCGGGATCATGCCGTACATCTCGGCCTCGATCATCATTCAGCTCATGTCGTCGGCGGTTCCGGCGCTGGAGCAGCTGAAGAAAGAAGGCGAATCCGGGCGACGCAAGATCACGCAGTACACGCGTTACGGCACGGTGATACTCGCGACGGTGCAGGCGCTCGGTATTTCGTTTGCGCTGGAGAGTCAGCAAGCGGGAGGTTTGCCGGTCGTGGTGGCGGCGGGAATCGGATTCAAAGTAATGACGGTCGTGACGCTCGTTACCGGGACCATGTTTTTGATGTGGCTCGGTGAGCAAGTGACCGAGCGCGGTATCGGCAACGGCATATCGATGATAATTTTCGCTGGTATCGTCGCCGGCTTGCCGTCGGCGGTGGCGCAAACGCTCGATCTTGTTGGGCGCGGTAGTTTCCAGCCGTTATTCGCACTATTGCTTTTTGCCATAGCGATCGGCGTGACGTGGTTCGTGGTATTGATGGAGCGTGCGCAGCGACGCATAACCGTCAACTACGCCAAACGCCAGCAAGGCCGGCGCATGATGGCCGGCGCGAGCAGCCACTTGCCGCTGAAGATCAACATGGCGGGGGTGATTCCGCCGATCTTCGCGTCCAGCATTATTTTGCTGCCGTCGACGGTAGCCAGCTGGTTTGGACAGAATCAAGAAGTGAATTGGTTGCGCGACTTGGCAACAACGCTGTCGCCGGGCCAACCGATTTACGTGATGTTGTACGCCTCGGCGATCGTATTTTTCTGTTTCTTTTACACGGCGCTGGTTTTCAATCCGAAGGAAACCGCCGACAATTTGAAAAAATCGGGAGCATTCATTCCCGGAATTCGTCCAGGCGATCAAACGGCGAGCTACATCGACGGCGTCATGACGCGGCTGACGTTGATTGGAGCGATCTACGTGACGCTGGTGTGCCTGCTGCCGGAATTCTTGATCGTCAATTGGAACGTACCGTTTTACTTCGGCGGAACTTCGCTTCTGATCATCGTGGTGGTGAGCATGGATTTCATGGCGCAAGTCCAAGCACATTTGATGTCCCGCCAGTACGAGAGTTTGCTGAAGAAAGCCAATCTAACGGGCGGCGGAATGGGGCTCACCCGCTAAGCGCGGGTGAGGCGGAGATTTCGCGAATGCACTTAACGTGCATTCGCGCCGACGAACGCCCGACCACGGAAGGTCGGGCTGGGGCTCAACGAAGTCAAAGAGTCGCGCCAGGATGGCAGGTGAATAGCCGGAGATAGCGATGAAGGTAAGAACGTCGGTAAAAAAAATGTGCCGCAATTGCAAGATCGTGCGGCGTAAGCGGGTGGTGCGGGTGATTTGCTCCGATCCGACTCATAAGCAGCGACAAGGTTGAGGTAGTACCATGGCGCGTATAGCGAACATTAATATTCCGAATCAGAAGCATATCGAGATCGGACTGACTTCGATTTTCGGTATCGGTCGCCCGATGGCGCGACGAATTTGTCTGGCGGCCGGTGTCGCCGGTACGATCAAGGTTAAAGATCTCACCGACGCCCAAGTCGATCTGCTTCGACTCGAAGTCGCGAAGATCACCGTTGAGGGCGATTTGCGCCGCGCGGTATCGATGAGCATTAAGCGTCTGATGGATCTCGGTAGTTATCGCGGGATGCGTCATCGGCGCGGGCTACCGGTGCGCGGACAGCGCACCCGTACCAACTCGCGCACCCGCAAGGGTCCGCGCAAGGGCGTGATTCGCAAATCCGCTCCGGCGGCTACGTAAAGGAAGGCTTATGGCAGACACACCCGAAAGTACCGCAGCGAGCAAGGCGAAGAAACGCGCCAAGAAGAGCGTTTCCGAAGGCGTGGCGCATATTCATGCCTCGTTCAATAACACCATCATCGCCATCAGCGATCGCCAGGGAAATGTTCTGTCCTGGTCGACCTGTGGTGGTGCCGGGTTCAAGGGTTCGCGCAAGAGCACGCCGTTTGCGGCTCAGGTGGCGGCGGACAAAGCCGGGCGTGCCGCGCAGGAGTATGGCGTGCGTAGCCTCGAGATTCGTATTAAGGGGCCGGGCCCGGGTCGGGAATCGGCCGTGCGTGCCCTGCACGCACTCGGTTATGAGATCAGCAACATCTTCGACGTGACCCCGGTACCGCACAACGGTTGCCGTCCGGCCAAGCGTCGTCGGGTGTAACGGGGGAGATCGAATTGGCTCGGTATATCGATGCGAAGTGCCGTCTGTGCCGACGTGAAGGCGGCAAACTGTTTTTGAAAGGCGAGAAGTGCTTCACCGAACGCTGTCCGATTGAAAAGCGCGCCTATGCGCCCGGCCAGCACGGCCAGCGCCGTGGACGCCCGTCGGACTACGGTTTGCAGTTGCGCGAGAAGCAAAAGCTGCGGCGTATCTACGGGGTGCTTGAGCGGCAATTCGAAAATTACTACCAGGAAGCCGCGCGCCACAAGGGATCGACCGGCGTCGATTTGCTGAAACTGCTCGAAAGTCGGCTCGACAACGTCGTCTACCGCATGGGCTTTGGCGTCTCGCGCACCGAAGCGCGTCAGCTCGTGCGCCACAATGCGGTGACGATCAACGGCAAGCGTGTGAATATTCCGTCGTACCAGGTGCGCGCGAACGATGTGGTTGAGATTGCTCAGTCCTCACGCGAACAGTTGCGCATCAAAGCGGCGCTCGAGGCGGCGGAGCAACGCGGTTTTCCGGATTGGGTCGATGTCGACACCAAGGGCATGAAGGGTGTGTTTAAGGCCGCGCCCGAGCGTTCCGACCTACCGGCGGACATCAACGAAAGTCTGGTCGTTGCGCTTTACTCTAAGTAAACCTTCTTCGTAAGAATTTTCTCCGCGGATGAACGCGGATGCGAAGATAGATGAACGCAGATGGTACGAAGCGGGTTGATCACAATCGATCTTTGCGCATCGGCGGTTGAAATTATTTCCAAGCAGTAACACGAGGACGAATCGATTATGCAGAGTTCCGCAACCGAATTCCTAAAGCCACGTAACGTCAACGTCGAGACCTTGTCCGCGACGCACGCGAAAATCACGCTCGAACCGCTGGAGCGCGGATTCGGCTATACGCTCGGCAACGCGCTGCGGCGAATCTTGCTGTCGTCAATGCCCGGCGCCGCCGTCACGGAAGTGAAGATCGACGGCGTGCTGCACGAGTACTCGACCATCGAGGGCGTGCAAGAGGACGTGATCGAAATTCTGTTGAACTTGAAGTCGCTGGCATTGCGCATGCACGGGCGCGAAGAGGCGATGTTGCAGTTGAACCGCAAAGGGCCGGGTGTGGTAACCGCCGCGGACATTCAGCTGGATCACGACGTGGAAATCGTCGATCCGCGTCACGTCATCGCGACGTTGACGAAGGGTGCGACGCTCAATGTCGAGCTCAAGGTGATCCAAGGTCGCGGCTATCAGCCGGTGACCGCGCGTGCGCAAGCGGCGCAGGGCGAAGGCCGGCCGATCGGCGCGATGCAGGTAGATGCGTCGTTCAGTCCGATCCGGCGCGTGTCGTACGCGGTCGAAAACGCGCGTGTCGAGCAGCGTACCGACCTCGATAAGCTCGTGCTCGACATCGAAACCAACGGCTCGATCGATCCGGAGGAAGCGGTGCGTCGCGCGGCCAATATCCTGCAAGATCAGATCTCGATCTTCGTCGACCTGAAGAGCCCGGACCAACGCCTGGAATTGAAGAAAGAGCCAGACATGGATCCGTTGCTACTGCGCTCGGTCGACGATCTTGAGTTGACGGTGCGTTCCGCCAACTGCCTCAAGGCCGAAAATATTTTTTACATCGGCGATCTGATTCAGCGCAGCGAGTTCGAACTGTTGAAGACGCCGAACCTCGGCAAGAAGTCGCTCACCGAAATCAAGGATGTGCTGGCGCAGCACGGGCTGTCGCTCGGCATGCGGCTGGAAAACTGGCCGCCGCCGCAGCTGAAGGACAGGCTGAACCGGCCGCCGCAACTGTAACGGAACCCCACCATGCGTCATCGAAACATCGGCCGTGCGCTCAGCCGCACGACCAGTCATCGCGAAGCGATGCTGCGCAACATGACGGTGTCCTTGTTCCGTCACGAGCAGATCTTTACCACCGTCCCGAAGGCGAAGGAGTTGCGCCGCGTGGCGGAGCCGCTGATCACCCTCGGCAAGTCGGCGAGTCTCGCGAATCGGCGTTTGGCGTTTGCGCGCCTGCGCGATCGTGACATCGTCGGTAAGCTTTTCGCCGATCTCGGTCCGCGCTTCAAGTCGCGTCCGGGCGGGTACCTGCGCATATTGAAATATGGTTACCGCGCCGGCGATGCCGCGCCGATGGCGCTGGTACAGCTCGTCGATCGCGTCTCCGTGCAGTCGATCGGCGAGTCGACGGAAGCTGAATCGGTAGAAGCCACTGCTATCAAGGCAGCGAAAAAGAAAACCAAGAAGGCAGCCGGTCCCAAAACCAAGAAGGCCGCCGCCGGCAAGAAGAAAAAGAAAAAGGCCTAGGCGTAAATCGATAAGGCCACGTTACAATGAGCCGGGCATTGCCCGGCTTTTTATTTTCGGAGGATAAGCGCTGATCGTCCTCTTTACCGATTTTGGCACCGCCGATCCCTACGTCGGTCAGTTGCACGCGGTGTTGGCGCGCGCGGCGCCGCGTGCCAAGGTCATTGATTTGCTTCACTCGGTTCCGAACTTCGACATTCGCGCCGGCGCCTACCTGCTGCCGGCGCTGGCCGCGGAATTTCCCGTCGGTACTGTGTTTGTCGGGGTCGTCGATCCCGGCGTGGGTGGCGATCGGTTACCAGTGATGATTCAAGCCGACGGACGTTGGTATGTCGGCCCGGACAATGGGTTGTTTCAGATCGTGGCGCGGCGCGCGCACCGCGTCGAAAGCTGGACAATTACCTGGCGGCCGCAGCAATTGTCCGCGAGCTTCCACGGCCGCGATCTGTTCGCACCGGTCGCGGCGCGATTGGCACGCGGCGATTGGCCGGCTTCGGTTCCGGCCCCGTTGACCGCGCCGGACGGCGACTGGCCGGACGATCTACCTGCGATCGTATATATCGACCACTACGGCAACGCAATCACGGGCCTAAGAGCCGGGCAGGTCGAAGCCGCCGGTACGCTCGCGGTCGCCGGCCGCCAGCTGCAGCACGCAGCGGTATTTTCCGCGGTCGCACCGAACATGCCGTTTTGGTACGAAAATTCCGTAGGCTTGGTTGAAATCGCGGTTAATCGGGGCGACGCTTCCCACGCGCTCGAATTGAAAATCGGCGATCCGGTGCAGGTTGTCGCATAAATCGGTACAGTGTCGCGCCTGGAGGTGGACCGCATGAGCGAAGAAGATCCCGACTTAGCATTCCGCAAGATGGCCGACGCGTTCATCGATGTGGCCAATAAGCACATCAAAGGCGACAATCGCGAAATCGTCGGCATGGCGATCTTGTACGCGGCGGCGCGGTTCAATTCGTTCGTCGCGGCCTCGCACGCGCCCGACCTGAAAAAGTTCGACGCCGATCGGAGCAAGGCGTTCGAGTTTTTCCTCGGTAAGTACCGCGAGATGTTGAACGAGAATCTCGACGACTACCGTAAGTCGTACGACGAGTCGATGAAGTACTCGCACCTAATGAAGCAGTAGCTTGGTGCGCGGGTCGACCGACGCGACGGCGTCGGTCACATAGCGCCGAATGGGTGATCGATCAGATAGCGCCATATTCGATCGGACCCGCGTCGCAGCACTTCCGCGCTGTTGCCGTGACTCTCGATCGGTTTGTCATCTTGTCCGATACCGTTGAAGCTCCATTGCGCCCGCACCAAGGCGGTGTCGCCGCTGACGAGACAATACGTATTGTCGATTCGCATCTGTCCCTTGGCCGCGAGCAATCGTTCGAGGGTGGCACGCACGCCAGCATGACCTTCGACAATCTTGCCGGAGCGAGTGACATAGCGGACCTGCGGGTCATACAAGCTGAGCAGCGATTCCAGGTCGCCGGCGTTCAAGGCCGCGACAAACGCGCGACTCATGTCTTCAGGTTTGGTGACGGGCACTGGCGTTCTCCTATCGGAGCGAGCGTCGGTCGGGCGTTCCATTCACGATTAAGATTTCATCGCCCCGGTGCGTGCGACAATCCTTGCGGCGGGATGATGCCAAAATAAAGTCCGGCCATGAGCAACACGAACAGCGCGAGCGACAAGCCAATGCGCCAGGTGAACGCCTTGGCGACGCCGGTGCCGCGATCGGCGCGGCGAAACAGTAGCACCAGAGCAGAAAACAGGCTCACCAAGATCAGGGTGAGCATGGCGAATATGAAACCTTTGACTAGCAAATTGCCTCCGGGCGCACGCGTGAATCGCGATTATACTTAAGCGCAGCGAATATGGGACGGTCGGAAAACTCTCGGTCTGTGGTTGCAGTTTCGCAAGGTGTCCGCGGAAGATGTTGGATGTGGGCATGGGTCGTCAACGCTCTTGTAGCGTCCGACCGCGGTTCATCGCCGGTCGCTTGACGTGTCGATCTCGCTGCGTGCGTTTTTGATTCCCTCCCTGGCGGCGTTGCTACTGGTTCCCGTGTTTGGCACGCTCGGTTTTTGGCAGCTGCAGCGCGGGCAGGAGAAGCATGCACTGCAAGCCGAGTACGACCGGCGCGCGGTGCAGTCGCCGATCGTGCTGGGTGCGGAGCGGCGCGCCGCCGACGCGGTGCAATTTTTTCGCGTGCAAGCGAGCGGTGTCTACGAAACTGAATTTCAGGTGCTCTTGGATAATCGCATTCATCGCGGTGTCGCGGGTTATCACGTGATCACGCCGTTTCGCATCGCCGGCGGCGACACGCGCGTGTTGGTGAATCGCGGCTGGGTGCCGCTCGGTGCGAACCGCACGAATCTGCCGGCGACCGATCCCCCGCGCGACCCGGTAACGATTAGCGGTGTTGCGGTTGTGCCGCGAGCGGAGTTTGGCTTGGGCGAACTCGATACGCTCAATCGCGCCGGAACGACGGTGTGGCAGCAGCTCGATCTCGCGCGTTACACGAACGCGGTCGGCTGGCCGATGCAGCCAATCGTGGTCTTGCTCGATCCGCAAAGTCCGGGCGGATACCTACGCGAGTGGTCGCGCCTCGATGTCGGCGTCGCGGTGCATCAAGGGTATGCGTTCCAGTGGTTCGCCCTCGCCGCGGCTGTGATCGTGCTGTATGGCGTGCTCATGGTGCGCGCGATACGGCGCGCGCCTTGGTCGAGTGAGCGCGGCGAGCGATGAAACCCTTCGTTCAACCGTCGCGCCGCGGTCGCTGGGTGCTGATTGCGCTGGCGGCATTGTTTCTCGCGGGCGTCGTCGCGTCGTTCGCGTTAGTCGAGAGCGGCTGGCGGCCCGGTGCCACGCGAAACTACGGCGAGCTGGTGCAACCCGCGCGTCCGATCGCCGATGCGGCGTTCCAGGATCTGGAAGGCCGGCCGTTTTTGTTTAGCGCACTGAAGGGTAAGTGGTCGCTGGTTTACTTCGGTTCGGCCGAATGTCTTACGCCCTGCACCGGCAATCTCTACAAAATGCGTCAGATCATCGTGGCGCAAGCCAAGGAAGCGCATCGGGTGCAGTCGGTGTTCGTTATTACGAACGGCGCGGCGCTCGAGGTGTTGCGCTACACGTTGCAGGAGTATCCCGGCACAATCGCATTGCGCGGTGCGCCGAACGCGGTGCGCGAGTTGGCAGCGCAATTCACCGTGCCGGCGGGTGGCGCACTCGATGGTCTCGATCGCATTTACGTCGTCGATCCCTTGGGCAATTTCATGATGAGCTACCCGGCGGATGCCGACCCGCGCGCCATGCTCAAGGATTTGCGCCAGCTGTTGCGCGCGTCGCAGATCGGTTAGTGCATCAGACGGTGAAATTTGTCTATATGTCTCGCGCTACCGCGATCAGAACCCCTCGCCCCTTGAGGGAGAGACCGCCCGGCCACGTCGTTGCCGCGAATTATGCCCATGAACCGGGCGGTCTCTTCCCTCACCCCTTGCCCTCTCCCGAGGGGAGAGGGGGAG
>Ga0209640_10005951_pt1 | contig 10671 bp, 8 predicted proteins | sample RifCSP10_1_FD_184018 | JGI IMG/M metagenome (GOLD analysis project Ga0209640, IMG submission 184018) | Soil microbial communities from Rifle, Colorado - Rifle CSP2_sed 10_1 (SPAdes) (version 2) | ecosystem: Environmental > Terrestrial > Deep subsurface > Rock core/Sediment | place: Rifle...
TCGCAGCCCCGGTGTCGGCTTCAGCGCGTCTTATGGCGTCGCCGATATCGCCGGTAACGCTCAGCCGGGACAAAGCCCGCTCGTGCGCATGGCGAGCGAGCCCGGCGGATTGCGCCAGATGGGACCGGCAGGCGCCGCATCGGGCCTCCTGCCGACTTCATTCGTAACCACTCTCTTGAGTGCAGCGTCGACGCGATCGGTCAACCTGTCGAATAGCAGCGATCGCGCCGATGGATCTTCCGGGCTGCCGGATGGCACCGGCATATGGATCGGGGGCAGCCTCAACTTCGGCACCCGCGATCAGACGAGCGACAGCAACAGCCTCCGGTTCAGCACCGACGGCATCAGCGCCGGCATCGACCGCCGGTTCAGCGACAAACTGACGCTGGGCATGGGCCTGGGGTATGCGCGCGACAAGACCGATATTGGCATCGACGGGACAAAAAGCATATCGAGGGGCTCGTCGGTCGCCTTGTACGGCAGCTACCAGCCGACCAAGAACACCTTCGTCGACGGCCTCATCGGTTACGGCGTACTGAGTAACGACACGGATCGCTATGTGGCGTCCGCGGCTGACTTTGCGCGAGCTCACCGCAAGGGTGACCAGTTATTCGGGTCGGTTGCCGCGGGTTACGAGCATCGCCAGGATGGTTTGCTGCTCTCGCCGTACGGGCGACTGGACTTCGCGAATGACCGGCTCAAGCAAACCACGGAAACAGGAGCAGGCCTCAATGCCCTCACGTACTTCGATCAAACCCTGCTGACGTTCCAACTCTCACTGGGGCTGCGCGCCGAGTCACAACATGAAACGAGCTTTGGGCGGGCGCTGCCGCGGCTGCGCGTGGAATTGCGGCACGATTTCGATGGGAATCGCGACGCCACGATCGCCTACGCCGACCAGTTTGCCGGGCCGAGATACTCCGTGACGCCCTCCCTGGCGAATCGCGATTCCCTGCTCATCGGCATCGGCAGCGATTTCATCTTCAGGAACGGGTTGAAGCTCGGCATCGATTATCAGGCCCAGCGTTCGTTCGGGCCGGACCGCAGCGAGGCGGTCCGGTTCTGGCTTTCGAAGGAGCTCGATGGCAAGGGCTTGCCGTCGGGGCTGATGTCTTCCAAGCTGTTCGACAACCCGGTCCGGATCGAGGCCGGGTACGCTTGGGATGATAACCTCAACCGGGAGCACTCTCTCAAGCTGTCGGATCACATCTACAGCCTCACCGTCAGCAAGAGCGCGTTTCTCCCCGTCACCAGCCACACGCGCGTGGTCGTCAACGGAATCTTGAGCGGGGACAAACTGTACACCTACACCGGTCTTGACCGCTACTCCGGCGGCGGGCATGCCGAGTTCCAGTACCGCACGTCGGGCGAATTTGACGCGCCGACGTTCGGGATCTTCGGGCGCGTGTTGCTCGACCAGTACAGTTCGGAGCTGCGCACCGGATACCGCTATTCTTTCGGAGTCACCGCGCGCCAGTCGCTGACGGATCGCATCGATGCGTTCGGTGCGCTGGCGAGCAACGTGCGCAACGCCAGGAGCGACGCGTTTGACGCTGGCGATTACTCCGCGCGGTTCAGCCTCGATTATTCGCTGGGCCGAGCCGGCGCGCTGTATCTCGGCGGCGAGTATCGCCGCGGCGATACGGTGTCGACCGGGCCGCGATCGATTGACAACATCGCCATCGCCACAGCCATCGTGCAGGACGATGCGTACGGCAACAGCCAGCTCTTCGCCTACCGTTTCGATGCCAGGACCGTGCTGTGGACGCTCGGTTACAACTGGCCCCTGGGGCCGCGGGATTCGATCGATTTCTCCTGGAGACGCGCGCGGTCAACGCCCACCGGACTGCCGAATTACGCACTGGCGGCAGGCTACGGGCCGGTGGGGACACCAATGGGCCTGTCCAGCTATACCGCCAACCAATTTTCCGCAGTCTATTTGATGCGTTTCTAGGCCACGGCTCCGCCGCGGATCAGTAGTCGCGCCGCGGCCCGGTATAGTCGCCCTTCGGGAACACGAAGGGCGGCGTCCTTCCGACCAGCGTCTCGATCAGCATCAGCTCCTGGTCGGTGTGGTTGATGAACGGCGCGTTGCGGATGCCCCTCCCGGTCGCAGCCTTGCCGAGAATGTAGAGCGGCCGGTCGTGAAACTTGGCGACAACGGTTTCCTTGCTCCCGGGATCGTTGCTCGCTTCGATATCTGCGGTGCCGTAGCAGGTGCAGAAGTAGGTCTGCTCGGGTTCCGATTCCGCGTACCATCCCGTGCCGCGAATGCCGATGGTGGCGGTCGAGGTGGTCACCCGCATCTGCGATTTCCGCGAAACCGACAGCAGCATGCCAGTCAGCAGGCGCAGGCCGGAGATCAGCAGCGACGCGGATTCCTTTCTCTCGCTTTCAATCACGAGGCGTGTATCGCCGCGCAGGATCATCGAGTGGCCGCCGACCACGAAAACCATTTCGCTGTCTTTTCCGGTCTCGACCGTGTCACCAGGGCGCACCGGCGTTTGCAGAGTCGCCGGCATCCCGTTGACCGAGGCAGTACCCGTGATGCGGTAGATCGACTGCCCCGGAGGGAGCCTCGCCGGCCTGGTGCCGAAGGCGCCTTGGGCAAGGGCTTTTCCTCCCGGCAAGCCGGCAGAAATAAGCCCGACCGACAGTGCCTCTATGAGCAGGCGACGACGCGGGTCATCGACTTTGTCAAAGCGATTCATGAATGCTCCCGGATTTCTCGGCTTGGTCGGACTCGCTGCCCGCATTACTGCCGTACCGTACCGCGGGAAAGTCTAACACGATCTGCACGATCAGCGATGCAAACCCGTTCACGGTTGCCATGTGCCGACATGCGCAACGCGCCGACGCTGATGATTGCGGAGCGAGGCAGCGCATTATTGATAGGTGATATTACTGCTTCGGCATATTGGCGTCCTGCGCGACCTTCGCCCACTTGGCCAGATCGGTCGTGATCATCTTGCGGATGTCGGCGGGAGTCCGGATCTCGACCTCAGCGCCCTCGTCGGCCATCCGCTTTGCGGTTTCCGGCAGCTTGAGTATGGCCGCGACCTCGGTATTCAGCTTGTTGAGCACGGCAGCCGGCGTGCCTCCTGTCGCCGCCCACCCCCACCAGATCGACGCTTCATAACTCGGGATTCCAGCCTCGGCGACGGTGGGCAGGTCGGGCATGGTCGCAAGGCGCCTGGCACCACCGGTCGCCAGCGCCTTGAGCTTACCGGTGCGCAGGTACGGACTCGCCGTCACTACCGTCGGCACGGCCATATGCGCGTGGCCACCCATCACGTCGGTCAATGCGGGAGCGCCGCCCTTGTAGAGAGCGATGACGGAGTCGATCCCGGCGTGGCTGCGGAACATCGCCGACACGAAGTGCATGAATCCGCCGGCCGAAGCCATCGTGATGTAGTTCGGCTTGGACTTGCCGAGCGCAACCAGATCCTTGATCGAGTTGACCGGCAGCGACGGCCCAACAGTAATCAACACGGGCGCGCGGCCCAGCGTCGCGGCAAAGTCGAAGTCCTTGATCGGATCGTACGGCAGCTTGCGCACCATCGCCGGATTCATCGTGAACGCGGCCGAAGCCATGAGCAGCGTGTAGCCGTCGGGTGCCGCGCGCGCGACGAGTTCGCTGCCGATCATGCCCTCGGCGCCGGGGCGATTGTCCACCACCACCTGACGGCCCAGGCGCTCGCCCAACTGGCCGCCGATGTAGCGGGCCATGATGTCGTTGCTGCCGCCGGGTGCTTGCGGCACGACGAGCCGAATCGGCTTGATGGGGTAGTTCGCGTCGGCGTCACCCGGCGCCGCATGCACTCCGGGTATGGATGCGGATGCAAGTATCAGAACCGCGCTCGTTGCAAGGCTAGCCTTCATTCGTTCCTCCCTTGATTGGTTGGCCGTCCGGAATAATGCAGGGTCAGATTCAGATTCCAGGGCAAGTATGGCCCCAAATCCCGGAACATGACAAATGTGCGCGAAGCCGAGTGGGAGGTTATGATGCGCAGAATGAAAGCAACGTTGATCTGCCGCGTAAAGATAGACAAAAAGCTTTCCTTGCGCGCATCATAGACGGCCGGCGGTGGATTTTTTCCTTCACCGCACGTGGCTTGATTGGTTCCGTTTGGCTGGTGCCGGCCCTGAACGGCAGCGGCTGGTGGGATTGCTCGAAAACAAACCAGAGAAGGAGGATTGAGATGCATACCGTGAAAATGTTGGCCGCAATCGCCATCCCGGCGGTGCTGGCGGTATCGGCGGCGCACGCCGCGCAGTCAGCGTACCCCGAAAGACCGATCCGGTTCGTCCTCGGCAGCGCAGCAGGCTCGGGTCCCGACATCATTGCGCGGGCCCTGGCCGACCGCTTGTACGGGGCGTGGGGCCAGCGAATCGTCGTTGATGCCAGGCCCGGTGTGGCCGGGATCCTCAGCGCCGAGCTGGTATTGCGCTCGGCAGCCGATGGGTACACGTGGATGATGCTGACCTCGCAGTTGCATGTCGCGACCGCGGTATATCCCAACGTCAAGTTCGACCTCGAAAAGGATTTCGCCTCGATCAGTCTGATCGGAACGGTACCGTTTGTTCTCGCGGTCAATCCTGAGCTGCCCGCGAAGTCGATTCGCGAACTGATCGAGCTCGCGAAAAAGACGCCGGGAGCGATCCAGTACGGCTCGGCCGGCACCGGTGCGACCGAGCATCTCTCCGCGGTCCTGTTCACGCGTATGACGGGCACCAACATGCTGCACGTGCCCTACAAAGGCATCGCCGAGGCCCTCGCTGCCACGATGGGGAACGAGGTGCATCTCACCTACGCGGTCCTCCCGGCCGCGCGGTCCATAGTCCAGTCCGGACGGGTAAGGGCGCTGGCCGTCACCAGCCGGAAGCGTGCTGCAATGCTTCCCGATGTGCCGACGATCTCGGAAACGGTGCCCGGCTACGAGACGCTCGGCTGGTACAGTGTAGTAGCCCAAACCGGCACGCCGCCCGCGATACTGGCCAAGGTGAGCGCCGAAATCGTCAAAGCGGTCAAGGAGCCGCAATTCGGCGAACTGCTCAAATCGCTGGGACTCGAAATCGTCGGGAGCTCGCGCGCGGAACTCGACGCATTCCGGGGCGACCAGAGGAAGCGGCTCGACGAATTGATCAAAGCCTCCGGCGTGAACGTTAAATAAGGCCGCCCGACGCTGCGCCGCGGTGGCATGCCTGCCGCGGCAAAACGGCAGTGCCGGTCAGGAGCGGCAGTTGCGTTCGATGAAGTCCTGGACCGCGACCGCGTCCGCGTCGAGCACCGTGAAGCGCTGCGGCAGGCGCTCGAGGTTTTCGAGGCCCGCCGGACGCTCGGGGTCGCGGCCGAGCGCCTCCTGGATCGTTTCCGTAAACTTGACCGCCAGCGCGGTCTCCAGGCATACCAGCGGCACGCCTTCCTCGCGGTATTCGAGCCCGACCTTGAGGCCGTCGGCGGTATGGGTATCGATGATCTGGCTGCACTCGCGATACACGCGGCGGATGGTTGCAAGACGGTCCTGATGCGTGCTCGATCCCGACATGAAGCCGAAGCGCGGCACGCGGCCGAAAAACGGCGTGCCCGAGAGGTCGAACGCGCCATCGCTGTCGAGCTGCCGCCACAATCGCCGCACCAGCTCTGCATCGCGCCCGGTCAGGTCGTAGATGAAGCGCTCGAAGTTCGACGCCTTTGAAATATCCATGGACGGGCTCGAAGTCTGCATCACCTGCTGCGGCGGCCGCACGCGATAGACGCCGGTGCGGAAAAATTCATCGAGCACGTTGTTCTCGTTGGTGGCGAGGATCAGCTTCCCGATCGGCAGGCCCATCGAGCGCGCGATGTGCCCGGCGCAGATATTGCCGAAATTGCCCGACGGCACGGCAAACGAGACCGGCTGATCGTTCGATTCCGTTACCGCAAACCAGGCCTTGAAGTAGTAGACCACCTGCGGGACGATGCGCGCCCAGTTGATCGAATTGACGGTGCCGATGTGGTGGCGCGCCTTGAACGCAAGATCGTTGCTGACGGCCTTGACGATGTCCTGGCAGTCGTCGAACACACCGCGGATCGCGATATTGAAGACGTTCCGGTCTTGCAGCGAAAACATCTGCGCCGTCTGGAATAGGCTCATCTTGCGGTGCGGCGACAGCATGAACACGCGAATGCCGCGTTTGCCCCGCATCGCGTATTCCGCCGCGGAGCCGGTATCGCCCGAGGTCGCGCCCAGAATGTTGAGCTCCTGTCCGCTTTTCGCCAGCGCATACTCGAACAAATTGCCGAGCAGTTGCATCGCAATGTCCTTGAACGCCAGCGTCGGGCCGTTCGACAAGCCGAGGATATGGACGCCCGGCTGCAATTGCCGCACCGGCGTGATTTCGTCGGAACGAAACGCGGCAGCGGTATAGGTGCGTGCGATGATCCGTTTGAGGTCGGCCGGCGGGATGTCGTCGGCGTAGGGGCGGATGATTTCGAACGCGAGCTCTGGGTAACTCAATCCCCGCCACGCAGCAAGCTCGGTGCCGGTGACCTGCGGATAGGTCTCCGGCATGGCGAGACCGCCGTCGCTCATCAGGCCACCGAGCAGAACGTCGGAAAAATCTGCGGCAGCCGCGCCGCCACGAGTGCTCACGTAACGCATAGTCAGCAGCGCCTAATGTGTGCCCAGCTGTTCCATGCGGATACGCGTAACCTTGCCGGCCACCACCGGCAGATTTTCGATCTTGGCAATTGCCACATTGACGCTTTTCTCGACCGTCAGGTGAGTCAGCATGATGATGTCGACCTGCTCTTCGCCCGCGGAGGGCTCTTTCTGCACCATCGCATCGATCGAGATCCCGCTGTCGGCAAGCACGCGCGTGATGTCGGCGAGCACGCCCGGACGGTCGTAGACCCGCATGCGCAGATAGTACGAGGTCTCGACTTCGGTAATCGGCAGGATCGGCACGCTGGAAAGCTGATCGGGCTGGAACGCGAGGTGCGGCACGCGATGCTCGGGGTCGGCGGTGTGCATGCGCGTCACGTCAACCAGATCGGCGATCACCGAAGACGCCGTCGGATAGGCGCCCGCGCCGGCGCCGTAATAGAGCGTCGCGCCGACCGCGTCGCCGTGGACCAGGATCGCGTTCATCACGCCTTCGACATTCGCGATCAGCCGCCGCTTCGGAATCAGCGTCGGATGCACGCGCAGCTCGATGCCCTTCGGCGTGCGCCGGGTGATGCCGAGCAGCTTGATGCGATAGCCGAGTTCTTCCGCGTAGCGGATGTCCGCCGCGGTCAGTTTCGCGATGCCTTCGATATAGGCGTCCTTGAAGCGCATCGGAATGCCGAATGAAATTGCCGCGATAATGGTGAGCTTGTGCGCGGCGTCGATGCCCTCGATATCGAACGTCGGATCGGTTTCGGCATAACCCAGCCGCTGGGCTTCCTTCAGCACGGTATCGAAACTCGCCCCCTTCTCGCGCATCTCGGACAGAATGAAATTGCTGGTGCCGTTGATGATGCCGGCAATCCACTCGATGCGATTCGCGGTCAACCCCTCGCGCAGCGCCTTGATGATTGGAATGCCGCCCGCAACCGCTGCTTCGAACGCGACCATCACGTCGTGCTTGCGAGCCGCAGCGAAAATCTCGTTGCCGCGGGTCGCGAGCAACGCCTTGTTGGCCGTGACGACATGCTTGCCGTTTTCGATCGCCTTGAGTATCAGTTGTTGGGCAATGGTGGTGCCGCCGATCAGCTCGATCACAATGTCGATGTCCGGACGGTTGACCACCTCGAACGCATCGGCCGTCACCGTCGCCGCCTTGCCGACGAACTTGCGCGCGCGCTCGACGTCCTTGTCGGCGACCATCGTGATCACGATGCCGCGGCCGGCGCGGCGCGTGATTTCCTCCTGGTTGCGCGCCAGCACCTCGAAGGTGCCGCCGCCGACCGTGCCGATGCCGAGCAGGCCTACGTTGATGGGTTTCATAACAGTCCGTCTTTGCGAAACATGTCCTTGATGCCGCGCACCGCCTGGCGTGTTCTGGCTTCGTTTTCGATCAGGGCGAACCGCACGTGACCGTCGCCGTATTCGCCAAAACCGATGCCGGGGGAGACTGCTACTTTGGCGTCGTTCAGCAGTTTCTTGGAAAACTCGAGCGATCCCATCTTTTGGTACGGCTCCGGTATCGGCGCCCACACGTACATCGTCGCGCGCGGCACGTCGACCGGCCAGCCCGCCGCCTCGAGTCCGGCGCACATCACGTCGCGGCGCTTCTGATAGGTCTGCCGCACCGTTTCGACGCACTCCTGCGGCCCTTCGAGCGCGATGATAGACGCGACCTGGATCGGCGCAAATATGCCGTAATCGTGGTAGCTTTTCATGCGCGCGAGCGCGGTCACCAGGTCGCGGTTGCCGACCATGCAGCCGACGCGCCAGCCCGCCATGTTGTAGCTCTTCGACAGTGTGAAGAATTCGACCGCGATGTCGCGCGCGCCCGGCACTTCCATGATCGAGGGCGCGCGATAGCCGTCGAACACGATATCCGCATAGGCGAGATCGTGCACGACATAGACCTGATGCTCGCGCGCAATTGCAACCAGGCGTTCGAAAAACGGCAGTTCGACGCACTGGGTGGTCGGGTTGCCCGGAAAATTGACGATCAGCATCTTCGGCTTCGGATAGGAATCGCGGATCGCGCGCTCCAGCGTCTCGAAGAAGTCGACACCGGTCATCATCGGCACGTGCCGGATGTCGGCGCCGGCGATCACCGGTCCGTAAATATGGATCGGGTAACTCGGGTTCGGCACCAGCACGATGTCGCCGCGGTCGAGCGTCGCCAGCGTGAGGTGCGCAATGCCCTCCTTCGAGCCGATCGTTACGATCGCCTCGGAATCGGGGTCGAACTCGACGTTGAAGCGCGTCTGGTACCAGTTGCAGATTGCGCGCCGCAGCCGCGGGATGCCTTTCGACACCGAATAGCGATGGGTGTCGGGACGCTGCACGGATTCGATCAGCTTGTCGACGATATGGCGCGGCGTCGGCTGGTCGGGATTGCCCATGGAGAGGTCGATCACGTCCTCGCCGCGCTTACGCGCCGCGGCCTTGAGTTCCCCCGTGACATTGAATACGTACGGAGGCAGGCGCTTGATGCGGGCAAACTCTTCCATAAGGTCGGTGAAACGCGGCTAAGGGCGTGAAAAAGCGTATAATTTTAGCCGACCCGAACTCGCGCGGCAAATTAATCACGGCGTGAAACTTCAGCTCGACGGCCCGACCGGGCAAAACCTGTTCACCGGCTACGGTAACGGCTACGTGAAGGTGAACGGCCGGCGTTACGAGCGCAGCCTGGTGGTCATGCCCGAACGCATCATCGAAGACTGGCCCGCGTCGCGCTTCGAACACTTGGCTGCAAGCCACTTCGAATTCCTGCTCGCTCTCAACCCGGAGATCGTTTTGCTCGGCACCGGCGCGATGCTGCGCTTTCCGTCCCCCGCGCTGTCGCGCTGCCTGACCGCGGCGCATATAGGACTGGAAGTCATGGATACCAACGCCGCCTGCCGTACTTACAACATCTTGGCGGCTGAAGGCCGCAACGTGGCAACCGCGATCCTGCTCGGCTGATTCGCAAGTTACAATTGCGGGAATATGACCCAGCAACTCGATAGCGTCGTCCGCCAGGTCGGCACGGTGATCCTCGGCAAGCAGCGGCAAATCCGGCTCGCCATCACGTGCCTGCTCGCGCGCGGCCATTTGCTGATCGAGGACATTCCCGGCGTCGGCAAGACCATGCTTGCCCACACGCTGGCGCTCTCGCTCGGCTTGCAGTTCCAGCGCATCCAGTTCACGAGCGACCTGTTGCCCGCCGACATTCTCGGTGTGTCGATCTTCGATCGCGAAGCGAGCGCATTCCGCTTTCATCCCGGTCCGATCTTCGCGCAGGTGATACTTGCCGACGAAGTCAATCGCGCCACGCCCAAGACCCAGAGCGCGCTGCTCGAGGCAATGGAAGAGCACCAGGTCACCGCGGAAGGTGAAACCCGGCCGCTGCCGGAGCCGTTTTTCGTGATTGCAACCCAGAACCCGTCGCACCAGATCGGCACGTTTCCGCTGCCCGAGTCGCAACTCGACCGTTTTCTGATGCGCATCGAGCTTGGTTATCCTGACGCCGCCGCCGAACGCGCGCTGCTGCAAGGCGTCGACCGCCGCGACCTGCTGCCGCAGCTCACACCCTGCATGCAACCCGAGGACCTGGTGTCGCTACAGCGCGCCGTGCGCGAAGTGCATGCCTCGGCCGCACTGCTCGATTACCTGCAGGCACTGGTAGGCTTCAGCCGCAAGGCGCCGGACTATGTCAACGGACTGTCGCCGCGCGCCGCGCTCGCGCTGCTCAACGCGGCGCGCGCCTGGGCCATGATGGACGGCCGCAAGCAGGTGCTGCCCGAGGATGTGCAGGCGATCGTTCCCGGCGTGGTTGGCCACCGGCTTTACGTCGCACGCGATAACACGCGCATCAGCGGCGCCGAGGTCGCGGAACAATTGATCGAAGCGGTTCCTATTCCATAGAACGGTGATTCGTGATTAGTGATTCGTGATTAGCAAAAGCAGATTTGCGCAGTTACCAATCACCAATCACCAGTCACCAGTCACCAGTCACTAGTCACGGCTTTTGACACCAATCACGAAT
>Ga0209640_10005953_pt1 | contig 10671 bp, 8 predicted proteins | sample RifCSP10_1_FD_184018 | JGI IMG/M metagenome (GOLD analysis project Ga0209640, IMG submission 184018) | Soil microbial communities from Rifle, Colorado - Rifle CSP2_sed 10_1 (SPAdes) (version 2) | ecosystem: Environmental > Terrestrial > Deep subsurface > Rock core/Sediment | place: Rifle...
GTAGTCGGGCAGCGAGGCGATTCCAAGCCCACTCGCGCATGCCCGGAACATCCCATAGATGCTGTTGACCCGCAGCACCGCTTCGCGCCGCCGCCCCTTGATGCCCTCGGACAGCAGCCAGTTGATCGGGGTGAACGGCTGATGGAAGCTTTCGTCGTAGGCGATCAGGCGGTGGCGGTCGAGGTCGGCGAGCTTCTCCGGCGTGCCGTGCCGCTCGATGTACTCGCGCGAGGCGTAGGCGCGGTGGTGCATGGTGAGGAGATGGCGCTGGATCAGGTCCGGCTGGCGCGGCGCCGACATGCGGATCGCGACGTCGGCCTTGCCCATGCTGACATCGAGCTCTGCCTCGGTGACGATCAGGCTGACCGAGATCTCGGGATAGGTGTCGATGAACTCGCGCAGCCGCTCGGTGAGCCAGATCGAGCCGAACGCGACCGTGGTGGTGATGCGCAGCGGCCCCTTGGGGCGCTCGCGGGCCTCCGCGACCATGTTCTCGGCCATGGTGAGCTTGGCGGCCACCTCGCGCGCGACATTGAACAGCGCCTCGCCCTGCTCGGTGAGCTTCAGCCCGCGCGGGTGACGATGGAACAGGGGGGTGCCCAGCCCTTCCTCGAGCGACATGATCTGCCGGCTGACCGATGACTGCGAGATGCCCAGCCGGCCGCCGGCGTGGGTGAAGCTGCCGGCCTCCGCGACCGCGTGAAACACGCGCAGCTTGTCCCAGTCCACGGCGGCTGCTACTCGGCCGCGATCACAGGTTCGGCATGGTGGTGCGCCGCCAGATACTTCTCGGCTTCCAGCGCCGCCATGCAGCCGGAACCCGCCGCGGTCACCGCCTGGCGGAAAATCTTGTCCTGCACGTCGCCCGCCGCGTAGACGCCGGCGGCGCTGGTCGCCGTCGAGCCCGGCCTGGTGCGGATGTAGCCCTCGGCGTCCATGTCGAGCTGGCTCTTGAACAGTTGGGTCGCCGGATCGTGCCCGATGGCGACGAACAGGCCGTCGACCTTGAGCTCGCTGACCTCACCGGTCTTCAGGTTGCGCAGCCTGAGCCCGGTGACGCGCGGCGGATTGCCCTCACCCAGCACCTCCTCGACCACGGTGTTCCAGATCACGGTGATCTTCGGATTCCGTTTCAGCCGATCCTGGGCGATCTTCTCGGCGCGCAGCGTGTCGCGGCGGTGGATCAACGTCACCTTGCCGGCGTGGTTGGTGAGGTACAGCGCCTCCTCGACCGCGGTATTGCCGCCGCCGACCACCGCCACTTCCTTGCCGCGGAAGAAGAAGCCGTCGCACGTGGCGCAGGCCGATACGCCGTGGCCTTGGTATTTCTTTTCGCTCGGCAACCCGAGCCAGCGCGCTTGCGCACCGGTGGCGACGATCAGCACGTCGCCGGCATAGGTGTCGCCGGAATCGCCGGTGGCGCGGAACGGCGCGCGCGACAGATCGACCTTCACGATCATGTCGGTCATCATCCGCGTGCCGACATGCTCGGCCTGCTTGTGCATCTGCTCCATCAGCCAGGGGCCCTGGATCACCTCGGCGAAACCCGGATAGTTCTCGACGTCGGTGGTGATGCTCATTTGCCCGCCGACCGACATGCCGGTCACCAGGATCGGCTTCCGGTTGGCGCGCGCGGCATAGATCGCGGCGGTATAGCCGGCGGGTCCCGAGCCGATGATCAAAACGTGCGAATGGTGATGGGCCATGGTCTGTCTAGAATCCGAACATGTGATCGAAGCTGAACGAGCCGCTGCCGTTCATCAAGCCGTGATAGCCGAACAACCGGCAAGTGGTATCGCGCACGACGACGTAGGCGTTATCGCCGGCCTGCGCGCGCTCGGCCTTGTCGAACGTCTCGGCGTAGCGCCACAGATACGATCCGCCGCAGGGGATTTCCACCGCGCGGCGCGCGATCGTGGCGCCCGCGCCGTCGCGCAGCTCGAGCTCGGTCGCAGAGCGTGCGTGCCACGGCGTCGACGAGGGGTAGATCAAATGGCATAGCGTGTCGTACGGCGCGGGGCCGATACGCAGGAACAGCCGCGTCGACAGGCCGGGCGGACGGCTGGAGTAGGATTGCGGCTCGTTCTTGTAGGTGAGCACGGTATTGAAGATGTGCGCGCCGAAGCTGGTTTCCGCCGCGTGGCCCGATTTCCTGTCTTCGTAGCGGAACAAGGCGTGCAGCCAGCCGTCCGCCTCGCCGCCATCGGCGAAGTCGTACACCAGCTCGACATGGCCGTAGCCGCTGGCAAGCCCGCCGGACTTTTCGGCCAACGCCGCGACGTCCAGCATCACCGCATGGTCGCGCGGCAGGTTGCCGAATGCGTGGCGCGCCACCTCGCGGCCGGAGCCGTCGATCACGATGCCGGCGATCGGCAGCGCAATCTGGCAGGTCGCCATCGGGGTGGGCAGCGCGATCGAGCGCCAGCGGTCGGGCGGCAGGATCGGCGCGGGCAGCAGATAACCCTTGCCCATCAGGTTGCCGAGCTCGGCGATTTTGGGGTCGGGCTTCAGGTCGATCCGCTCGACGTTGACATGCGCGATATGGCGGCGGCCGTGCCCGCGCGCGATCTCGTAGCGCGGACGCACGCAGTGACGACCGGCGCGCACCTCGATCTGCTGCGGCCACCGGACGTTGGGCAGCAGCTTTCCGACGTCGATCGCGGCGCTGGCATAGGGCGCGATCGGGCGATCGAAATGCGCGATATCGCCGCGACCCATCGCGTTCAGGCCGATCTCGCCGGCGGGGATCGGGCGCGGATGCGAATTCTGCACCCACAACGTCACGCGCTCATCGCGATCCGGCGCCGGCAGGCCGCCGTACAGATCGGCCGGCCACGCGTTGGCGTCGTGGGTACATGAAAGCGTCATGCCGTCATCGAAGGTGTCGAGCGCGTACTTCACCGTGTCGTGGTTCGCCGCGCCGATGGCGTGCAGGAACAGCTGGCCGGTGAAATCGCCGAGGCCGAACCGCTCACGCACCGCGCGCGAGTCGACCGTCACGCCCGCGCCGACGCCGTTCAGCGGCGCGCGCCAATCGGCCAGCGTCTTGCCGGATTCGTCGATCAGCCGGCACCACAGCGTCGGGTTGTCGCCGGCCCAGTAATTCGCGGTGGCAAGCCGCGTGTGCATTCCTCCCGCATCGCGGAAGAACGCAAAATTGGTCGCGAAGTTGGCGGGGTCGAGATACTGCGCCCGCTCGGTGATCATGTCGTCCGGCAGCCGCATCTCGTCCAACGTCACAACGCGCGCGCCGCGCGGCACGAGATGCGCGACATGGCGCGCCATGCGGTGGGCGTCGAACGCGACGATCAGCACGGTATCCGCCGTGGCGGACGCAAGTTCGGTCACCGGCTGGGCGCGCAGGCCGAGCATCGGCGTGCCGATGTCGGCGATGTTCTGCACGAACAGGCTGGTGATGTTGAGCGCCGAGAGATCGTAGATCTCGGCAAACCCGGCGAGGTAGCCGACCGGATCGTACAGCGCGATGCGGCCCGCCTTGGCCGATTTTTCGATCAGCGCATGCCCGCGCTCGGCCGCGAGCGGGTGGGTGATCGCCTTGTAGAACGCGTTGCCGCCGCGCGCGTTGTTGAAGGTCTCGATGTTAAGCGGCATGGTCGATCACGCCGCGAACGGGTTGAGCTTCTTGGCGAGCGCCGAGACGCGATGCCGCAGCTCCTCGCGCCGCGCGACCGCGGCGCTGGTCAGCCAGTTGAGCTGCACCACGCGCCGCTCGCCCACGAACGGCCGGTGGCCGTGGAACGACTTGGCCGAGCGGCGGAAGGCGAGCAGCGTGCCGGCGACCGGCGGCACTTCGGCCGCGACATCGTCGAGGTCGGTCGAGCGCAGCACACGCAGCCGCCCGCCATCCTTCTCCCACGCCGCGTTCATGTAGATCAGCACGGTGATGATCTTGTCCTTGGAGTCGGTGTGGATTTGCCCGTCCTTCTTCTGGCAGCGGCCGCGCACCGTGACCAGCGTCGGTCGTCCGGCGAGATCGACGGAAAACTTCTGCTCGATCGCGCCGCGCAGCGCGGCGCCGTCCAGCTCGTCGAGCAGTGCGCCGAACGCGGGACCGTAATCCAACTCGGCCACCGGAAAGCTGCCCGCGCGATCGATGCGCGGATAGTCGCGCACCAGGGGCTGCAGCGCATCGCCGTGGACGAACCCGGGGACGATCACATGATCATAGGGGTCGCGCGCGAGCGGCGCTGCGCGAAGGGCGTCGATGTCGAGCGCGGCCATAGTCCTAATTACCAAAATTCGCCGCGAGCGCGAAGCGCCGCCGCACCTCGTCGGCGACTCGCGCGGTATCGTCGAGCGGGGGATAGCGCCATGCGGCCAGCGTGCCGTCGAACGGCCGCGTGATGCCGCGGTCGCGCAACGTGCGATGAAACCGTTCGAATTTGCGCGAGCCGCCTTCCAGGTCGAACACATAGACCGGTTTGCCGGTCGCGCAGGCCTCCGACACCATCGACACCGAATCGCCGGTGACCACGATCGCATCGGCGTGCGCGAGGAATCCGAAATAAGGGTTCTCGCCAGTGCCGTCCCAGATCACGGCCGGTTTGGCGCCGAGCGCGGCGCGGATGATGCGCATCGCATCCTCCCCCGTGCGGCGCGAGGGCGTGATGGCGAGCCCGCCGGGCAGCCGGGCCAGCCCCTCGGCCAGCGTTCGGGCGCGCGCCTCGCTCAGCCGGTACTGCTTGTTCGCGCCGCCCAGCAGGACCGCGACCAGCGGACGGGGCAGGGCTTGGAGCATGGGTTCGAACCGCGGCGCCGCCGCCGCGAGAACCTGCGGCGTCACGCGGTGCAGCGCGCCCAGCGTGGCGATCACGTTCGCGCCGGTCAGGTTGTCGTGTTCCGGCACGGCGATCAGATCGAACCGAGCCCGGCCGGCGACCGGATCCTGGATCTGCACCGCGAACGTGGCGCGATTGCGGGCCTTGATCGCCAGCGCCAGCGCCACGGTCTGGCGGCCGGTGGCGATCAGAAGCTCGGGCCATGGCGGAGCCACGTCATCGACGGCGCTGAGCGGGCTGAACCACAGATGGGGCGGCAGCCAGCGCCAGGGCGGCCGCGGAGCCACGCGCTTGACCTCCGGCGTCACGCCGAGCGCCTCGGCCAGCCCGAGGCATTGGTTCTCCATGCCGGGCTTGCCGTCGGTCATGACCCAGCACCGCGTGCCTCGGCTAATCATTGAAATAAAATTTCAATCGTTGATAATATTGTTGCGTACATGGGAGGCAAGCAATGGCCGGCGTCAAACTGGATGCCATCGACCTTCATATCCTACGCGACCTGCAGGACAACGGCCGCATGACCAACGTGGAGCTCGCGCACCGCGCCGGCATCTCGCCGCCGCCATGCCTGCGCCGCGTTCGCACGCTGGAGCGTTCCGGCTGTATCCGCGGCTACCACGCCGACATCGATCCGCAGGCTCTGGGTTTCACCGTCACCGTGTATGCCCAAGTCGGGCTGCATAGCCAAGCCGAGGCCGACCTCCAGGCGTTCGAGAAGCGGGTCACCGCCTGGCCCGAGGTGCGCGAGTGCCACATGCTCGCCGGCGAGACCGATTTCCTGCTCAAGATCGTGGCCACCGATTGGGACGCCTATCAGCGCTTCCTCACCACCAAGCTGACGCCCGCGCCCAACGTCAGCGTGGTGAAGTCCGCCCTGGCGATACGGACCGCCAAGCGCGCACCCGGCGTGCCGATCGGAGTCGCGGCAGAGGTTCCGTCCGGCCGCTAGCTCTTGGGCGGCCACATGCCTTTCTCGGTGTAGAACTTGACCGCGCCGGGGTGGTACTGCGCCGGGTCGAGCTTCTTCACCATGCCGTCGCGCTTGAATTCCTCCAGCCCCTTGAAGCCCTGCGCAAGCTCGGTCTCCGACTCGTACAACGCCTTGGCCATCTGATAGGCGGCGTTGTCGTCGACGTCCTTGTTCGCGAACACGGCGGTGTCATAGGCGACCACGCCGCCCGGCGTCTCGACTCCGATCAGGTTCGGCGAAGGGTGCTCGGTGCGGATGTAGGAGAACGGCAGGTGTTTGGCGACGATCGCGTTGTTCGCCGGTGTATTGGGCACGTCCAGCATGCGCACGCCGCCGACCGTGGTCGCGACCTCCTGCACCTTGGCGGCGCCCAGCGCGAACAGCAGCACATCGGTGCGGCCGGCGGCGAACTCGTCGGCGCCGCGCACCACGTTGGGCACCGGCACCTGCTTCACGTCCTTCAGCGTCAGCCCGACCATCTCGAGCCAGGCATTGATGATCGGCGGGATGATGGGTTGGCTGGCGTATCCGGTCGGCAGCGCCCGGCCCTTCAAGTCCTTGAGCGAGCGGATGTCGGAATCCTTGCGCACGTAGATCGCGCTGCGCAGCGGCACCATCACCGCGATCATGCGCAGGTTCTTGTTCTGGTTGCCGTTGTAGAACTCGTCGCCGCGGATCGCCCACACCAGCTCGAAGATGTTGGAGATGCCGAAATCCAATTCGCCCCGGTTGATGATCGGGATGAACTGGCTCGGGCTGCCGTAGGGCTGGGTGCGCATCTGCGCGCCCGACTTCTCGATGAACGCCTTGGCGATCACCGTGCCCGCCGAGTAGTAGAACGCGCCCGGCGGCGAGGTGCCGAACCCGTAGGTCGTCTGCGCGTGGGTCGGCGCGACGAGAGCGAGCGCGGCTACGATAGCCAACGCAAGTACGCGAGCACGCGGCATTCCGGCATCCTCCCTTATTTCTGGCGGATGGCCGGGTCTTCGCCCGGCCATGACGCCAACGGCCTCACTTGAACCGCACCGAGATGATCTTGTAGGCCTTGGCGCCGCCGTTCGGCGTGGTCACCTCGACGGAATCGCCGGTGCGCTTGCCGATCAGGGCGCGCGCCAGCGGCGAGGTGACGGACAGCCGTCCATGCGTGATGTCGGCCTCATGCTCGCCGACGATCTGATAGGTCTTCTCCTCGTCGGTATCCTCGTCGCTGACCTTCACGGTGGCGCCGAATTTCACTTCCTTGCCCGACAGCTTGCTCACGTCGATGATCTGGGCGCGCCGCATCACGTCTTCCAATTCGCCGACGCGGCCTTCGATGAAGGCCTGACGCTCGCGCGCGGCGTGATATTCGGCGTTCTCGCTGAGATCGCCGTGCTCGCGCGCCGCCGCGATGGCCTTAATGATGTCCGGACGCTCCTGCGACTTCAGCCGCTTGAGTTCGCTCTCAAGCCGATGATAGCCGTCCTTCGTCATCGGTATCGTATCCATGGTTTTTTCGCTCACGAGCCAATTACCATTTTAAGATCAGAGAGATACATGTGGGCGACACCCAGAGGCTAAAACGTCGCCTTAAAATAGGATTGCAGGGGCGCGACATCAAGGTTCCCGCCGCGCAGCGCAGCAATGGCCGCGACCGCGGCGCGGGCGCCCGCCACGGTTGTGTAATACGGGATTCGGTCGAGCAGCGCGGTCCGCCGCAGGGCGAAGCTGTCGGTGGCGGCCTGGGCGCTGTCGGTGGTGTTGAACACGAGCTGCACCTCGCCGGACTTCATCGCGTCCACGATGTGCGGCCGGCCTTCGGTCACTTTCTTCACCAGCTTGGCCTCGATGCCGGCGGCTTCGAGCGCCCGCGCGGTGCCCCGCGTCGCGAGGATGTTGAAACCCATGTCGATCAGGCGCCGCGCCAACGGCGCCACCGCCGGCTTGTCGGTATCCTTGACGGAGATGAACACCGTGCCGCCGGTCGGCAGCACCGTGCCGGCGCCGAGCTGCGACTTCGCGAAGGCGCGCGCGAAGTCGGAATCGATGCCCATCACCTCGCCGGTGGATTTCATCTCCGGCCCCAGGATGATGTCGACGCCGGGGAAGCGCGCGAACGGGAACACCGCCTCTTTCACCGCGACGTGCGCCACGCGGATATCGACGCGATAGGTCTGGAGCAGCGACGCCAGGCTCTCGCCCAGCATGATGCGCGCCGCGATCTTGGCGATCGGCACGCCGGTCGCCTTGGCGACGAACGGCACGGTGCGGCTGGCACGCGGATTCACTTCGAGGATGTAGACCGCGCCGTCCTTCACCGCGAACTGGACGTTCATCAGCCCGACCACTTTCAGCGCGCGGGCAAGCTCGGTGGTTTGGCGGCGGATCTCCGCCACGACCGCGGCGTTCAGCGAGTAGGGCGGCAGCGAGCAGGCCGAATCGCCCGAATGAATCCCGGCCTCCTCGATGTGCTCCATGATGCCCGCGACATGGACCTCGCCGTCCTGATCGGCCAGCGCATCGACATCGACCTCGATCGCATCGCGCAGATACGAATCCACCAGCACCGGATTCTGGCCCGAGGCGGCGACCGCGACGCGCAGATAACGCTTCAGCGCGGTGCCATCGTGCACGATCTCCATAGCGCGCCCGCCCAGCACGTAGGACGGGCGGATCAGCACCGGATAGCCGATGCGCTCGGCGACCGCGATCGCCTCGGCTTCGCTGCGCGCGGTGCCGCTCTCCGGCTGCTTGAGGCCGAGCCGCTCGATCAGCTGCGAGAACCGCTTGCGATCTTCCGCGAGATCGATCGCATCGGGCGAGGTTCCCAGGATCGGGATCTGCGCGGCCTCCAGCGCCGCCGCAAGCTTCAGCGGCGTCTGGCCGCCGAACTGCAGGATGACGCCCAGCACCTCGCCGCGTGTTTGCTCGGTGCGGACGATCTCGATCACGTCCTCAGCGGTGAGCGGCTCGAAATACAGCCGGTCGGCGGTGTCGTAGTCGGTCGACACCGTCTCCGGGTTGCAGTTCACCATGATGGTCTCGACGCCGGCCTCCCGCAGCGCAAACACCGCGTGGACGCAGCAATAGTCGAACTCGATGCCTTGTCCGATGCGGTTGGGCCCGCCGCCGAGGATGATCGCCTTGCGCCGGCCGCTCGGGTCGGCCTCGCATTCCGGCTCGTCGTCGGCGACGACTTCCTCGTAGCAGGAATACATGTATGGGGTTTGCGACGCGAACTCGGCCGCGCAGGTATCGATGCGCTTGAACACCGGACGGACGTTCAGCCGCGCGCGCGCCTGCGCCACCCGCGTCTCGGTGGAGCCGGCAAGCTCGGCCAGCCGCGCGTCGGAGAAGCCCATCGATTTCAGCCGGCCGAGTTCGCGCCGGTCGTCCGGCAGGCCGTTTTTCTGGATGTCCGCTTCCGCCGCGACGATGCCGGCGATCTGCTCCAGGAACCAGCGGTCGTAGCGGCAGGCGTCCTGCACCTCCTCGATCGGCATGCCGCTGCGCAGCGCCTGCGCCACGAACAGCACGCGGTCGGGGCTGGGCGAGGCAAGGGCGGCGCGCGCGGCGCGGCGGTCGAACGGCGCATCGGACTCCTGGCCGGGAATCTCGATCTCGTTGAGGCCGGTCAGGCCGGTCTCCATCGAGCGCAACGCCTTCTGCAGCGATTCCGGGAACGAGCGGCCGACCGCCATCACTTCGCCGACCGATTTCATCGAGGTGTTGAGCACCGGCTCGGTGCCGGGGAACTTCTCGAAGGTGAAACGCGGCATCTTGGTGACGACGTAGTCGATGGTCGGCTCGAACGAGGCCGGCGTCACCCGGGTGATGTCGTTGGCCAACTCGTCCAGCGTGTAGCCGACCGCGAGCTTGGCCGCGATCTTGGCGATCGGGAAGCCGGTCGCCTTGGAGGCGAGCGCGGAGGAGCGCGATACCCGCGGGTTCATCTCGATGATCAGCATCCGCCCGGTTTCCGGGTGGATCGCGAACTGCACGTTCGAGCCGCCGGTATCGACCCCGATCTCGCGCAGCACCGCGATCGAGGCGTTGCGCATGATCTGATATTCCTTGTCGGTCAGCGTGAGCGCCGGCGCGACGGTGATGGAGTCGCCGGTGTGCACCCCCATCGGATCGACGTTCTCGATCGAGCAGATGATGATGCAGTTGTCCGCCTTGTCGCGGACCACCTCCATCTCGAATTCCTTCCAGCCCAGCACCGATTCCTCGATCAGCACCTCGCGGGTGGGCGAGGCGTCGAACCCGCGCATCACCGCGGCGTCGAACTCGTCTTTGTTGTAGACCGTGCCGCCGCCGGTGCCGCCCAGCGTGAACGACGGGCGGATGATCGCCGGCAGGCCGGTGATCTCCAGCGCCGCGCGCGCCTCTTCCAGATTGTGCACCAGCGCGCCGCGCGGGTTGGCGAGCCCGATGCGGCTCATCGCCTGGCGGAACAGCTCGCGGTCCTCGGCCTTGTCGATCGCCTCCCTCGATGCGCCGATCATCTCGACGCCGTATTTTTCCAGCGTGCCGTCGCGGGCGAGCGCCATCGCGGTGTTGAGCGCGGTCTGGCCGCCCATGGTCGGGAGCAGCGCATCGGGGCGCTCGCGCGCGATGATCTTCGCCACCGTCTCCGGCGTCACCGGCTCCACATAGGTGGCGTCGGCAAGACCCGGGTCGGTCATGATCGTGGCCGGGTTCGAGTTCACCAGGATCAGCCGATAGCCCTCGGCCTTCAGCGCCTTGCACGCCTGGGTGCCCGAATAGTCGAACTCGCACGCCTGGCCGATCACGATCGGCCCGGCGCCGATGATCAGGATCGACTTGATGTCAGTGCGCTTGGGCATCGAAAGGCAGTCGTGCGTGTAGTAGATTAATCAAGATGGCACCAGCAAAGAAATTGCGTCCTCTCAAGGCGAC
>Ga0209640_10005955_pt1 | contig 10670 bp, 15 predicted proteins | sample RifCSP10_1_FD_184018 | JGI IMG/M metagenome (GOLD analysis project Ga0209640, IMG submission 184018) | Soil microbial communities from Rifle, Colorado - Rifle CSP2_sed 10_1 (SPAdes) (version 2) | ecosystem: Environmental > Terrestrial > Deep subsurface > Rock core/Sediment | place: Rifle...
TACTGCTCGCTCAGGTGGTTGGCTGCGTAGTGGTGACCGAACTCGTGGATGATCAGGTCCAACACACGATTCAGTTGTCCACGCCAGTTCGTGAACCAGTCGTGACCGAGCCGTCGCAGATTGAAGTCCAGAGCACCGTTTCCGTAGCAGGCAGCGAAGCCGTTGCTAGTATTGACGATGGTCACTTGGACTTCAACGTTCAGCAGCTCTTTGCCGAGCCGCTTCGTGAGAGCTACGACTTCCTTCATGCCGTCGGTCCACTTGTCATAGGGTACGAGATCGACGGGCTTTGCGTTCGGGTCTTGGCTGTACGGCTTAGGCGTCGGTGACAGCACTCCCGAAGGCTTCGCAGCCTCGAAGCGCTTGACGTTTGCCCAGGCATCGCCATTGAGCGTCCCGCCGTGGATGATCGTGTAGCCTTGGCTCACGAGTCTATTGTTGGCTTCCTGGTCTTTCGGATCAAAGATCGCCCGACGTTCACTGAAACGATCTGTCAGCACCTTCTCAACAGCCGCACCTTCGACATCCTTGTGGGAGATCGCATCCGTGACCCAATTCTCCGAAGCCGCATCCTTGTCGAGCAGGTGATGTGTCGCATTCAAGGTGAGAGCGCGCAACGTCCGTAGGTAGGCAGGCGGTACGTTGTCCCTATCCAGGTTCACTGGAACCTTTTGCTGCACATCGACATGGAAGCGATCACCGGTCGTGACGACAGGGATGCCCATTTCGTAGATGCAGCCTTCCTCACCATCCGTGGCGTAGATACGCACGGCAGCCTTGCGCATCGTACGGGTCAGGTTCCCTTCCTCGTCAGACTTCACCGTCGGAAGGATCGCCATCGTCTCCGCGACCGGCTTTCGTACTGGCAGGACGGCGCTGTTGAAGATCGTCTGGATTCCCGCAGGCGGTAGGAGACGACGGACTTCACGCTCGACTTCCGAGAATTCGTCAGTCGTCATTCGGATCGTGGCTTTGAACACCGAACCGGAGGTCGTACGTCCTTTCGGTGTCTCTTCGCGATGTCCGTCGGCGTGGAAGATGACCGAGCCCTTGGTTGAAGAGATCGTTGCCTCCGTACAGAGAGCCAGGACCAGCTTCTCACCAAGATTGAAGCGACCGCGCTTCTCGGGGTCGTTCTTCTTGAAGGAGTCAGCGAACATCGTGTACGCATGACCGAGATCCATGAAGCCGTCGGGATCGTCGTCACGGACTTCGAGAGTCGCGAGAGGCTTGCCAGCGATCTTCGACAGGTATATGTCAACGCTCTTGGTCTGCGTGTCCCATGCGTTTTGTACAAGCTCAAAGATGGCGAACGCCTTGCCGCGTTTTTCAACGAGGCGTGCTAGCCCGTCTTTGTCTACAGCCAACCAACTGTTCTTCATGGTAGTCTCCAGGTTCCGATCACCATTCTAGCATACGGTTAACCAGTGGTCAAGTGCTATTTTTCAGTCCTGTAAACAAACTGCATGACCAACCACCGAAAAGTAGCCCTGCTCGACGTTGACGGCGTTGTCGCCGACTTTACAGGTCACCTCTTGAAGCTCGTCGGGTCCGTGCTCACGACCGAAGACGTGAACGTGTGGCAGGTTCTTGACCTGCTCTCCTCTTCTGAGAAGAAGCAAGCGAACAAGATCCTCAATGAGCCCGACTTCTGGATATCGCAACCGGTGCTCGACGGCGCTCGTGAAGGCGTGGCGAAGCTGGGTGAGCACTTCGACATCTATTGGGCAACGAGTCCTTGGATCGGCTGCATCGGCTGGGATGATGCTCGACGCGGTTGGTTGAAAAAGCACTTCGATGTTGAGCATGATCGCGTCGCCATACTCTCGTGCAAACACATCTGCGCCGCAGACCTGTTCATCGACGATAGAGATACGAACATCGAGAAGTGGTCGGCTCGCAACAAAGGCTCCGCTTTCTTGTTCGATGCTCCCTACAACCGGCAGGTCGCACATCCACGAATGACCTGGGATTCAGACATCGACGCCATCATCAAGAGCGTGCTCATACGAACCGCTTGACCTACGGTTAATCGTATGCTAGTCTCCTGGTGTTGGTTGGACACCTTGGAGGAAGCACATGGCAGCGACGTACATCGAAGTCAGCGCAACGAAGATCGAAGCAATGATGTCACAGGCAGGATTCTCAGAGTTGAGCGTGCCTGGTTGTGCTGAGCGCGTCTTCGTCCGTCAGCATCACGTTCATAGCAAGGTCCAGGTTCGCGTCTACACGAGCTTGAACCGTACCAGCAACACGCTCCGGGATGTCGGCAAGGATCGTATGCGGGTGACCGCCTTCTACACCGATGGATCGGAGAAGAACTACAACGACGTTTCGAGGTTCCTGTTCGGAGCCAAAGGTGTGAATCGTGCGAGCGGCGAGCAAGACGGCGACGCTGCGATGTCGGCGGTTCTTGATCGTCTGCTCGAACGGATGCGCGAGGTCTATGCTCTGATCAACAAAGCTCCACGCTGCCCGAAGTGCAGTGAGCCGCTTCGTGAGGCTTGCAGCAAGAAGAAAGGTCCGAACCATAAGCGCCCGTATACGTCGTGTCTCAAACACGGCTGCGGTCACTTTCAATGGATTGATCGTGTAAAGGATCACGCATGACCGCGAAGGAACCACAGATGCCGCCGAGGAGTGGTGTCATCGGACCGAAACCGTCGCCTTCACCAGCACCGCCGCGTCCGCCAGGGGTATCGGGCGTTCTCTCGCCTGAGATCCATCCGAGTCCAAGACTACTGCCGCAGTTCTCGCGTGGCGAGTTCGCTCGCATGTCTGGCTCCAAGTGGGATGGTCGTCTCGTCTGCGTCTTGTCGATCTCTCCTCGGGAGTACCCCTACGAAGTCTCTGTCGTTCCAGAACGCCCGGAGAACTTCATCACGACGCTGCAAGTACGTGAGAGCAACTTGAAGAAGCTGGAGGCATCATGAAGATCAAGAAGAAGTATCAAGGCAAAGCTCCGTACCGGTATACAGACAACCCGATGGAGCAGCGCTTCGCTCTCGCGTGGCAGGAAGAGAACGACCGCCCGAATGGAGGTGCTGGCGTTCTTGAGTACATGATGGGTGACGGCAGCCGAGCTGTAGATGTCTCTGATCGAGATCGCTTGGTCGCCAATTCGATCATCCAATGGCTCGGGAGTCCCGTAGGTCAGTTGTTCCTGGCAAGAGTTCTGCTCTCACCAGGCATGCGGGACGAGCGCGTCATGCGTGACATCTGCGACGTGCTCAAGATCAAGAAGGAAAGGCAACCGGTCTCGACATTCCCGTAAGCTGATTCAAACCCGGAAGGATTATCATGACAACTCTAGTCAAGGTCGATGAACTCGATCTCAACTTGATGCAGGACCGGCAGGCGATCATCGTTGCCAGCTCGCCTGAGCAGATGGAAAAGGCGACGGCGACGATGCTCGCTTGGTGCGACAAGCGCATCGAGGTGATTCGAGCTGACATCGCAGACTTGGAGGCGAACTACGAGATCGCCAAGAAGGCGAAGTGGAAAGCTACGCCGTGGAAGACCCGTGCGAATCGTGAGCTGCGCAAGATCACCTTCTACGAGAAGGTCAAAGCAGCTCTGAACGCCGGCTACCACCTCATCCCGAACTTCCCGGCGGACGTGTTCGCTATCCGAACGTCGAAGAAGGAGCCAGACCCGAACACTGACAAGCGGACCGGTTCGTGGCCGCAAGCACAGAGCGGTGTGCAGATCACGAACAGTCCGCAGATCGGTGACGGTACGTACGTCGCTCCGCAGGCTACCGACGAGAAGTGGCGTGAGGAGAACAAGAAGACCGACGGTAAGGTGGAAGTCGAGCGCTATGCGCAGGCTATCGAGTTCGATGACCCGACCTTCCCGTTCACGATGGTCAAAGCCGAGATCCTGAGCGACACGCAGAAGGCGATGACGCTCAAAATCTTCGACGAGATCGCCGTCGTACCTCCGCGTCAGCGACGTGGTGATCCAATCGTCGTCGGTCGCGTCGTGTACCGCGACAGCGCGTACCACACCAAGACGGTGAGCTTCCTGATTTCGTGGTTCCTGGATCTGAGGCAGCTATGAAAGTAGCCAAGGAAAAACCGTGCCGGACCTCGGCTCCGACGTACGAAGTACGCTCTGGAAACGAGTGGCGTCGAGCCAAGACTGGCGAAGAACACGGCTCCGGCTGGCTGACCTATGAGCTGTCAGACGGAACTACAGGGCTCGCACAGCCGAAGAACTGGCGAATACAGGAGAAGTCATGAGCATCGAATTCGTCGAGAAGAAGTTTGACTCGTACACCGATCTGAAAGTCGTTGCAGAGGATGCCGTCGGTGAGCTGACTCTGAAAGGCTGGAAGATCCTAGCCATCATGTCCGAACAGGTGACGGATAGCGTCTCTGGTTCTGTTCCCGTGCCGAACAATGGGAGCTACATGACCGCACAGGCGACCATGCCGCTCGTCAGAGGCGTACTGCGCTTCATGATGGGGTTCGACAAGGAGAGCGTGACGGCTGACTTGCGGAAACAGCTTGCTGCTCTGCGAGAGGAATGCACGAAGCAGTCTGTCGATATCAAGAATCTGAAAACAGCCGCCGTGAACGATCAGCTCCTCATCAAAACGGCGGCAGAGAACTACGAAACGGCGGTCAGGCGAAGGGATGCCGCTCACAGCATGACCGAGAAGATGGAGACGGATCTGGCGAAGCTCCGTGAAGCGCTCGGCACTCAACAGTTCAACGCCATCGTGAGTGGCAAGGAACCAGGGTAGTCATGGCACTCAGCAATTGGGATACTCTCGTCATCGACGAGACTGGAAAGGCGATCAACGGCGTCTTCAAGAGCCCGCTCGGGATCGAGGTAGAGTTCTACAAGAACTGGCTCTACATCCACGACAAGAAAGCATGGGAGGAAGGCGGTGCGTTCGTCGAAGACACTGTGATGGAAGTCCAGTCCGGGTGTTTCAGGTACAAGGACACCAATGTACTCGCCTTTCGTGGTCCGCAGAACGGCGTGTTCGCCATCGTGTGGAACACGACCTACGAGAAGGGCAAGGATGCGAAGACGACCGGCATGGTCGGCTGCGGCGTCTACGGCTACGATGACAGCGGAGAGTTCATCGGTGTGATACCGGAGACGAAGCGGTGGTTCGTTGCCTGCCTCAAGGAGACTGAGGTCGTCAAGATCGAAGGCGCTGGTGAAGGTGGAAAGACCATGGAGTACGAATCGAGCGTCCTCGACTTCCCCGAGGAGTTCAAGAAGCTCGATTGGGAGCAGGCGCTTCGCTTCAATCAGGGTGATGCGTACTTTGCCGCACGTCTCGGACATGAAATCCCTGCGACAGAGGTCGGCAAGCCGGAGCCGACGATCATGTCGGGCATCATCAAGAACATGAAGACGGATACCTAGCTTCCGACACCTTACAATCTTGCCCGATGGGCAAATCAGAAGCGCAGCGGCGGCATGCACGCCGTAGAATGTCCGAGAGGCACGGGTTGTCACTGAACCGACACCAGCATGCTGAGCTGGTCAAACAGATCCAGACAGGTCAAGCTCGCTTCATCGAGAAGCAGTCCAACCGTGTGAGTGTTTGGGCTGTGAAGCACGAAGGTTCAGAGATCCGTGTGATCTACGACAAGACCACAAAGAACATCGTCACCGCCCTACCGTCCCAAGCCTGGGATGCGTGGGTACGCAGTCCTGTAAAAGAAAACCAGGAGGTTTCATGAGAATGAAGTTCAACTGCGGTCATCGCGGTCTCGGGAAGGTCTGTCATCGTTGTGAGCTGTCCAAGAAGGTCTCTGACCTGGTAGGTACTCCGAACGAGAAGCGTCCGGGAGCCTACAGGGGCAAGACCGACGAGGAACTGAAAGCCGAGTCCGCCCGCCTTTCCGGTCCGCAAAAGGATCACAACAAGAAGACCATCGTCCATGTCGAGCCAGTCACCGACGCCCATTGAGATCGTCGCGAGCCTCCGAGGCTACAGGTTCAATTACTCGTGCGAAGACGACCTTCAAAAAGCCCTAGCCTCAGTTCTTACGCGCTGTTCGATACCGTTCCAGCGCGAGTACGTCCTGAGTCCAAAGGACCGCCTCGACTTCCTAGTCGGGACGACGGCAATCGAAGTGAAGATCCAGGGAAGTCTGGTCGAAGTAGTCCGGCAGGTGCAGAGGTATCTTCAAAGCCCGAAGATCGAGAGCGTCATCGTCGTGACGACGAGAAACACGCACCGACGGATGCCGGAGACGATGAACGGAAAGACTATCCACGTCTTGTATCTCCCGCCGCTCTAAAGAGCTACGGCGTCGTCAAGTATGTTGCGAAGAAGAAGTCGTGGGCGGTCGCTTGCGATCCTCACATCGCCATGCGGCTCAAGGGGCTGTTCGCAAAGCTCAACAAGGGCGAGTTCGGCATCCTCCACATCACAGCGACAGACGAAAACAGCCGTGACCTAGAATGGTTCCTGGCTCGCTACCCGATGGAGATGTCAGACGAAGATCGAGGCGTGCTCTACGGTCATGCTAGAGACCATGATCGCCAAGCAGCTCTGTCACTCTCGATCTTGAGCGGTATCTACAACCGACCAACGTACACGATGGCACTCCCACCGCGAGAGTACCAAGCACAAGCCGCTGCATTGGCTGAGAGCATCAAAGGCATGCTCCTGGCGGACGAGCTAGGGTTGGGGAAAACGATCAGTGCGCTCGCCCTACTCTCTAATCCAGCAACACTTCCGGCTCTTGTGGTCTGCCCGACACATCTTCCGCCGCAGTGGGTACGGGAAATCAAACGGTTCCTGCCAGAGCTGAAGGCTCACATCATCAACAGCACTACGCCGTACGATATCTCTGGTAATGACATCATCGTCGTCAACTACCACAAGATCGCGCATTGGGCGGGTGTGTTACCGAAGTACGTGAAGTCGGTGATCTACGACGAGTGTCAGGAACTCCGTCGTGACGAATCGAATCGCTACGCTGCTGCTGGCAGCATCAGTCGAGCGGCTGAGTACCGTATGGGGTTGTCAGCCACACCGATCTACAACTACGGGTCCGAGTTCTTCAACGTGATGAACATTCTGGCTCCAGGCGTGTTGGGCGAGAAGTACGAGTTCCTTCGTGAGTGGTGCCATGGCTACTACGACGAGCGCAAGGCGAAGATCAACGACCCGAAAGCGTTTGGTCTGTACCTTCGAGAATCGGGTCGGATGTTGAGGCGCACGAAAACCGAGGTAGGTCGAGAGTTGCCGGCGCTTACGACCGTGGTGCAGGAGATCGATGCGGATCTGAACTACCTGAGCAGCGTCGAGTCGTCCGCTACAGAGCTGGCGAAGTTCATCGTCGAGAGTAAAGGCGCTCCAGGCTTCGACATGATGCGCGCCTCACAGGAATTCAGCAACACGATGCGGCAGGCGACGGGTATCGCCAAGGCTCCGTACGTGGCTGAGTTCGTGTCGATGCTCACTGAGGCGACGAACGAGAAGATCGTCCTATTCGGATGGCATCGCGAAGTCTATGCGATCTGGCTCGAACGGATGAAGGATCTCAAGCCCGTCATGTACTCCGGCTCCGAAACAGCGAAGGAGAAGGAACGATCACTCCAATCGTTCATCAACGATCCTGCATGCAAGGTTCTGATCATGAGCTTGCGGTCAGGCTCAGGCGTCGATGGGCTACAGCACGTCTGTTCTCGTGCTGTGATTGGAGAACTGGACTGGAGCCCTGGAGCCATTGAGCAGTGCGTTGGTCGTGTGCATCGTGACGGGCAGAAACAGCCTGTCTTTGCGTACTACCTGACAGCCGTCGAAGGTGCAGATCCGGTTATGATCGATGTGCTGGGCGTTAAGCGTGCTCAGCTCGAAGGTGTGAAGAATCCCGACAGCGAGTTGATCGAGAGGATTCAGTTGGACCCCGATCACGTCAAGAAGCTCGCATCGGCGTACTTGGAGTCTCGGAGGAAGGATAGATGAACGTCAAACAGTTGAAGGCAGCCATCGCTCAGTTTCCAGACGAGGCGAACGTCTTGCACGCCGTCATTCGTTCGGAGGGGTACACACACATGCTCACGACCGACGGTCCGGAGGACGAAGAGGAGGATGAAGACGAGGATTTCGATGACGACGATGACCTCGACGATGATTACGATTCAGACGATGAAAGCGTCGTCGATTCAGACGATGAGGAGGATTCTGATGAAGAAGACAGCAAAGAAGGCGAAGGCGTCAAAGGGGAAAGCAAAGAAGGCGACCCCGAAGACGGTGAAGATGCCGAAGATGATGACGGCGAAGGCGAACTAGCCGATCTGGATGACGACGACCCCATGTTGAAAGACTGAGGTCGTCGTCATTCGCCAGTGCCTAGGTGTCTGAGGCTTCAGCGAAGTTGAACTTCACGTTCCACTTCGATCCAGGAGTGCTCAGAGCTGCGAGCGCTCCTTGTGCCTTGGCTTCCATGCCGATCTTCAGACTGCCAGACAGCATCCCTTCCGGCTTCGGCTTCTGATAGTCGTACGCCTTGTACCAGGACAAGTAGACCTCTCCTCCACCGCTCTCGTTCCGAGAGATCGAGTTCAAGGTCCAGTGCTCGCCGTTCGGCTGTGGATGTTCTACCTGCTCCATGTCGATGTAGTAGTACGCGCCGATCTCCAGCGCATGCTTCGCATAGTACGTCAGGTTGCACTCGCCGTTGGGGCTGTACTCCCAGAACTTCTTGTTCTCCTCAGAGTTCACGCCCTTCTGTTGGACGGGACGAAGCTCTGCTAGCCAGAGACCGTCATACTTCTGAGTGATCGACAAACAACGGAATTTCGCACGTACAAGTGGTCCCATAACACGCTCCAAAAAGGTTGAGGGTTGGGACCACGCTGTTTGCCCGGATCGTGGTGTGCCGGTTGGGATGACGATACACAAGCCCTAGAGCGAACGCAAGGTTTTTCAAGCCGCCTTCAGCAAAGCGGCTGGAATCCTGATCGTGCCCATGAGCTTCCTAGCTGGATTGTCGAAGGCGATGACCTCTACGTAGTCACCGTCTACGTCAACGACCTCCAGAGACCCGCCACCGACCTTCAGCTCTTGCTGCAACAGCTTGAACTGAGGAGCCGGTAGCTGCGCTTTCGCTTTCGCCGTGTCTACTTTGACCTTGGAGCCGGGTTTGAGCCCAGCAGTGGCGCTCGCTTGAGCCGGATCTGGTATCGCCGCCACCACGGCTTTCGTGTAGGCAAGGAGATCGCCGGTGAACTCCGTGAACAACTGATTCTTCTCGATCTGCTCATCGACCCAGGTCGAAAGCTCGGCGTCTGTCGGCTTCTTGCCTTTGTCCAAAGCACGACCGACGAGCATCATGAGGTTGTTGATCGCGAACATGGCGTTTGACCGAGTGATCGCATAGCCAGGATCGTTCTTGCGGAACATCGTGAGCTTCTTGCGCAGGCTCGTGATCTTGCGGTCGCCGTTGACCTTGTTGATCGTGTCCAGCGTCTCCTTCTTCAGATTGAACTTCAAGACGGACGGCGGCTTGATCGCAGCAGAAGCAATGACGTTCGCAGCGTCGGTACATCCGAACTTGATGAGCGATGCAATTCCCTGCTTCCGCATGACGAATTTCGCTTGCATGGTCGATCCTCTTTCTGGCTGCTGATCAAGATTCAGGTAGTAATCGTAGTTGTCACCAGGTCCGAACGGACTGATCGGTTTGTCGTAGCGCAGCGGATTGTCCACGTCGGGCTTCGGAGTGGCGTAGTATAGAGGATCGTCACTCGCGATCTCGTCATTTTTGCGTTGCTCAGGCACGTTCTACAGATAACCGCCGTCCTGTAAAGAAACAAAGTCGGAGACGTTCAAGAGGAGACTCGGGTGGACGTAGAACGTAAGCTCGCATCGGTCCAGAAGGTAGAATCCGTAGCACCGATAGCTGGAGCTGATCGGATTGAGCAGATCCGCGTCATGGGCTGGAACCTCGTTGCCAAGAAGGGCGAGTTCCAGCCAGGCTCGAAGTGCATCTTTTTCGAGATCGATGCGAAGCTGCCCGATGGTCCAGCTTGGTCGGAGTTCATGCGGCAACGGAAGTTCCGCGTGAAGACAGTCATGTTCCGTGGTATGCTGTCACAGGGCTTGGCTCTATCGATGAGCATCGTCGATCAGACCATCGACGAGATGGAAATCGGTCTAGATGTGACGGAGATGCTGGGCGTGCGCAAGTACGTCGTACCGCAGACCGATTCTGCGGAGTTCATCGGTCCGATGCCAGGCATGATCCGCCGCACAGACGAGCTTCGCATTCAATCCGTGTTGCCACTGCTCAACGACATGCTCAGCCAGCCGTACTACATCACCGAGAAGATCGACGGTACGAGTTGTACCGTGACCAGCCTGAACGGTGAGGTCATGGTCTGTTCTCGCCGGGATGTCGTTCGTGACGGATCGAACGTCTATTGGGCGGCAGCACGTCGGTTGGGTCTAGTTGACAAAGTGCCTGACGGCTTTGCCATTCAAGGTGAGGTCTGCGGTCCTGGCGTCCAGAAGAACTGCCTTGGAATCGACGACTACGACATCCGTGTGTTCGACATCTACGACATCCGTGCTGGTAAGTACCTGTCTTGGTCCGACGTTCAACGGATGTGCGCGGAGATGAGCCTACGGACGGTCCGTGAGCTGTACGCTGGTGATTGCTTCACGTACACGCTGGACGGGCTTC
>Ga0209640_10005956_pt1 | contig 10669 bp, 12 predicted proteins | sample RifCSP10_1_FD_184018 | JGI IMG/M metagenome (GOLD analysis project Ga0209640, IMG submission 184018) | Soil microbial communities from Rifle, Colorado - Rifle CSP2_sed 10_1 (SPAdes) (version 2) | ecosystem: Environmental > Terrestrial > Deep subsurface > Rock core/Sediment | place: Rifle...
GCGTTTCTCGCCAGACTTCCCGAGCTGGATGGCCCCGCCCTCCTGCACGTAATTTCGCGTATACATGGGGAATTCCACGACCACGTCGCCCTTGATGACCGCCTGGCACCCCAGCCGCGACTCCCGCCTCAGGTGGGCGAAGCGTGCTATCTCCTCCACCAGGTTGCCGTCAGTCGAAAGGCGCATCGCGTCCACGCCGTTGCGCGCGAACGTGCGCCCGATGTGGCTGCGTCGCTCCTCGACCAGCGCCCGGAAGCGTTGCTGGAACCCCGCATCGCGTGTATCTACGTAGACCTGCCGGCCGGTCTCCGCGTCCTCCAGGACAAGCGGCCCGATCGCCGGGATCTCCTCCTCCCGCGGGTCGGTCAGCCAAACGGCAACCACCTCGTGGCGCTGCGCCAGGCGCGACAACGGCGCCTCCCAGCCGGCATCAGCGATGAAGTCCGACACCACGAAGACCAGCGAGCGTCGCCGTAGCGTCTGCCCCGCGCGATCGAGTATCCCCGTCAGGTCTGTGACGCTGCCGTTGGCGTCCCGTTGCCAGTCCCTTGGCGATGCACCCGGCGCTTCCCCCAACCTCAACGCCCCGTCCGGGCGGATCAGTTGATGGATTATCCGCAGCGTCTGCAGCTGGCCGCCACGCGCCGGCAGCACCTCGTCCACGGCGTTGGAGAAGAGGATGGCGCCGACCTTGTTGCCGTGGCGCGTCAGCAGGCGTGAGACCACGCCCGCGAAGTCGACCACGAGGTCGCTCTTGCGCGAGTTCGCCGTCCCGAAGTCAACCGAGGGCGACAGGTCCAGCAGCAGCCAGCCCGTGATCTCGCGGTCCTCGATGTACTGACGCACGTAAGGCTCGCCCATGCGCGCCGTAACGTTCCAGTCCATGTAGCGCACGTCGTCTTCCGGCGTATACTCCCGCACCTCCGACAGGTCGAAACCGTGTCCAGCGAACAGCGACCGGTAATCGCCCTGAAGCAGGCCGTCCAGCCGCCGCACGACGTGCCAGTCGAGACGCTTCAGCAGCGTCTCCGCATCCTCGATGCGCCGTTCAGGCGTCGTCTGCTGCAGGATCGGCGGTTCGCGCGTCGCGGTGGTCACGCACCCTCCTTGCGGGCAGCCGCCTCTTCCTCGAAGGGGCGTGTCGGCCGCGGCACGCTTTCCAGGACGCGTTTGATCAGGTCGTCTGAGCTGACACGGTCGGCCAGCGCCTCGTACGACAGCACCAGGCGGTGGCGCAGCACGTCCGGCGCCAGCTCGGCGATGTCGGCTGGCAGCGCGTACTCGCGTCCGCGGGTCAGCGCCAGCGCCCTGGCGCCGAGGATCAGGTTGATCGAAGCGCGCGGGCTCGCCCCGAACGACAGGTAGCGCCCCACCTCGCCGAGATGGAAGTCGTCCGGCCGCCGCGTCGCGCTCACCAGCCGCACCGCGTACTCCATCAGCTCGGGGTCCACGTACACGGCGTCGGCCTGCCTCTGTAGACCGATGAGGTCGTCCGTGGTCAGAATCTGACGCGTCTCGGCCAGCTGGCCGGTCATGCGTTGCACGATCACCAATTCCTCGCGAACGTTCGGGTAGTCAACCAGTACCTTCAGCATGAAGCGGTCGACCTGCGCCTCCGGCAGAGCATACGTGCCTTCGGTCTCGATCGGGTTCTGGGTTGCCAGCACCAGGAACGGCTCCGGCACCTTGTGCGTCTCACGCCCGATCGTCACCTGGTGCTCCTGCATCACCTCGAGCAGCGCCGACTGCACCTTCGCGGGCGATCGGTTGATCTCGTCCGCCAGCAGCAGGTTGGTAAACACGGGCCCCAGCGACGTCGTGAAATCACCGGTCTTTTGGTTGTAGATCCGAGTGCCTACGAGGTCGGCCGGCACCAGGTCCGGCGTGAACTGGATGCGGTTGAACTGCCCTCCAACCACCTGAGCCACCGTGCGGATCGCCAGCGTCTTCGCCAGCCCTGGCACGCCCTCGACCAGGATGTGGCCGCGCGACAGCAACGCCACGACGATGCGCTCGAGCAACTCCTCCTGCCCGACGATCACTTTCTTGACCTCGAACAGCATCTGCTCCAGCGGCGTAGTCGGCTCGCGTTCCTGCGTTTCCGGGTGGCTGATCATTCCTGGCTCCTTGTTAAGATCTGCCTCCCGCTCGCTAACCGAGCGGCGGCAGGACACCCGAAGCGGCCTCGATCGGCACGGCGAAGCCGAGACCGACGAAGACGCGGTCGTTGGTTGGGTTTACGAGGCCCGTGACGATGCCGACCACGCGTCCACCCATATCGACCAGCGGCCCGCCGGAGTTGCCGGGGTTGGCGTTAGCATCGAACTGGATCATGTTGGTCAGCAGCTGCCCCGTCTCCTGCACTACGAAGTTGCGCCCCGTGGCGCTGATGATCCCGGCGCTGGCGCTGCCCTCGAGGCCAAACGGCGCGCCGATCGTCATGACGCGGTCGCCGGGACGCGCGCCACCGGAGAGCACCGCGGGCGTCACGTTGGGCGGCAGGCCGGGTACGTGCAGCACCGCCAGGTCGCGTTCCTGCTGCTTTTTGTCGACCGTCGCCGTCACCGTGCTGCCGTCGAAGAAACGCACCGTGACCTGGTCGAGGCCTTCGATGACGTGATACGACGTGAGGATATTTCCGAACTCGTCCACGACCACGCCGGAGCCGATGCCCGCGTCCGGATTCTTGGCGTCGCGCATGATCAGCACCACCGACGGCCGCAGCATGGCGTAGATCTCCGGCTCCAGCGGCGGCGTCGGCGTGATCTGGGCGATGCGCTCATCTGCGAGGCGCTGGATGTCCGCATCCGAGTAGCGCCCCGATTGCGGACTGACCTGGAGGTAGACGAGCACGAGGACGAGCGCCAGCAGCGCCCCGCCCAGGGCCGTCAGTGGTAAGCGCGCCGCGTTGAGAAGCCGTTTCGCCATAAGTGTAACGAAGCCGCCCCGCCGACCTCGCTCCTTATGGTACCTTGTCGCGCTCCTGCTTGGTAAAACGCTGATTAAATAACGCTAAGGCTTCTGCTCAGCGCCTTGTGTCTCGCGCTCACGCCGGCGCGTCTCTGCCTCGCACCAGGGGCATGGCTCCCCGTCGTACAGCTCCGAGTAGCGGCACTCGCCCTCGGCGGCGTGCGACCAGGAGCGGTCCGGCATCGGCCCGTCGCGCGCCACCAGCTGCCTGACCATTTCCTCGTCTGCCAGGTCAACCATCGTTACAGGCGCCTGTCTGCGGTGCGTACGTCACCGGACAATGCATAGTGCATAGGCATTGCCCAGAGACTCCGAATCGCATATCGCGCCTCATCCGCCTGCACTATGCACTCTGCACTATGCCCCGGGGCAGGGCGGGGGGAGGGGCTCAAGCGCTCTTCTCCACCGCGTAAAGCCCGCACAGCCGGCAGACCAGCACACGCGCCTCCGCCAGGGAAGCGTCGTCGTCCAGCTCCACCCCTACCACCTCCGACCAATCGTGCTGACAGGCGGCGTTGGGCGCGGCCAACAGCGCCGTTGGCTCCGGCGGCGCGTCGTCGCGCGGCTCCCGCGAAAGCAACCGTCGCGGCGCTTCGATCACGCAGTCGCAGTCCCAGTAAGCACCGCACTTCGGGCAGAGCTTTGATTCCATTCGCCCCATGATAACGAAGGCTTCAACCCCCTTCACTCCCCGGCGCCTGTTCCGCCTTCGATACTTGAGGCAGGCTGCTTTTGCACATCTGCAAGCCCGCGTATGTCATCATGGCGTTATGGTAATTACACTCGTCCTCGCCTTTGGCCTCGCCGGCGCGCTCGGCTCCTTCGGAGTCCTGCTCGCCTACCTCTACGGCGAAAGCCAGCGCTAAGCGGGCTTCCTCGCGACGATGATCATGCGCCGCGTGTCGATTCCGTAGGTCTCTCCCTCGAAGCCGCCGTAAACGCGATCGTAGACCAGCCCCGCCGCGTCCAGCGCGCCGCGCATCTCGCGGAGCGTGTATAAGCGGATGTGATGCCCCCCGGCCTCGCGGCGGCTGCCGTCCGGCGCCAGGATGGTGAACGTCACGTGGTTGCGACTCGTCGCCAGGTCGAGCTCTCGATGCTCCAGATACAGCGTGCCGTTGCCATCCGTGTGGCTGTCCTCCGTCTCGTAGTTGGCGATCACCCAGTCGCGGTTAAGCAGGTCGAGCATCAGCCGCCCGCCCGGCTTCAGCGCCCGCACGATCGCGTCCAGAACCTTCGCGTCCTCCACCTCCGACTCAAGATAGCCGAATGAGCTGAACATGTTGACCACCGCGTCGAAGCGGTCCGAGAACGGAATCTTGCGCATGTCGGCACGCACCGTCTCCAGCGTCACGCCGGCCTCCCGCGCTGCGGCCTGCGCCAGCTCCAGGTACTCGGCGCTCAGGTCGAGCGCGCTGACCACGCAGCCGTGGCGCGCCAGCAGCACGGCGTGGCGCCCCTGGCCGCAGCAAAGGTCCAGCACGCGCTCGCCCTGCTTCAGCGCCAGCGCCCGGATCGCGAAGCCGGTCTCGCTTTCGGCGCGCTCAGGCGTGAACTGATAGCCGTAAACGTCCAGGTAGTCGCTCCCGAAAAAGCTCTCGTACCATGGTGTCTGGTTGGCCAAGCTGCTGTTCCCCTTGGTTCCCGTTGTTCCCCTTGTTCCTGGACTGCGAAGCCTATCAAACGCGGGGGCTACCCTATACTGATCCGGGTTTCGAACTGGCATGACACTCGATCTTTCAGGCAGGGGCGCCATCGTCGCCGGCACGCGAAGGGTGGGGGCCACCGTCGTGGAGCGGCTCGCAACCGAGGGCGTCAGAGTCGCCGTGCTCTACCGTAGCTCCCGCGATGAAGCCGAGCGCCAGGCGAAGGCCGCGGGCGGCATCGCCATCCATGTCGACCTCACGGACGAAGCCTCCGTCCAACGCGCCGTGTCGGACGCTAGACGGCAACTCGGCGACCTCTCATTCTGCGTCAACCTGGCATCGGATTACCCCCGTACCCCGTTCTCGAAGCTCGACGCCGCGGCCTGGGATCGTGGAGTCGCCGGCGCCAAGGGCACCTTCCTGCTGGCTCTACACGCCGCGCGCGTCATGTTCGACAACCCCGGCCCGACGCGCGGCCATCTTGTGTTCTTCGGCGACTGGGCCGCTGAGGAGACGCCCTATCTCGATTACCTGCCCTATCTCACAGGCAAGGCGGCGGTGCATTTCCTCGCGCGAGGCTTCGCGCTGGAGCTTGCTTCACACGGCATCCTGGTTAACGGCATCCTGCCCGGCCCCACCGAGCGTCCGGCCGGCCTTTCACAGGCAGGCTGGGACAAAGCCGTGGCCCAGACTCCGCTGCACCGCGAATCGTCCGAGGCCGACATCGCCGAGATCGTCGTCACGTTGCTCAAGCTCGAGACGATCACCGGAGAGAACATCCGCATCGATTCCGGACGCCACCTCGCGGGCACCGCAGAACGTCCTTCCCCCGGAAGGGCGGAACGTCCTTCCCCCGGAAGGGCGGAACGTCCTTCCCCTGGAAGGGCGGAACGTCCTTCCCCCGGAAGGACCGGCTAGGGAGACGCCAATGCAACGATTCCAGGTCACGAAGCTTATCGAGTTCGCTTACGGCCACCGCCTGCTCGACCACGATGGCAAATGCCGTTACCTGCACGGCCACAACGGCATGCTCGAGGTCGACGTCGACGCCGAGGCCCTCGACAGGATGGGTATGGTCATCGACTTCTCCCGCGTCAGCGAGGTCGTCAAAGCCTGGGTCGATCAGAACCTCGACCACCGCATGTTGCTCTGCCGCGACGATCCCCTGACGCCGGTGCTGGTTGCCGCCGGCGAACCGGTGTACACCATGGACGAAAACCCTACCGCGGAGAACATCGCGCGTCTGATCTGGACCGCGGCCCGCGATTCCGGCCTGCAGGTCGCCGAGGTGCGCCTCTGGGAGACATCGACCAGCCGAGCCTCCTACCGGGGCGAGCCCGTCGAGTAATGCAGCGAATCGCCGTCCTCGCGAGCGGCGGTGTCGATAGCGCCGTGCTTCTCGCCGACCTCGCGAAAGAGTCCACCGTCTTCCCGATTTACGTCGAAGCCGGTCTCGCCTGGGAAGCCCGCGAACGCGCCGCCCTCACCGCCTATCTGGACGCCATCGCGAGCCCCAACCTGCAGCCGCTGACCGTGCTGGAGATGCCCGTCCGCAGCCTCTACGGCCGCCACTGGAGCCTGTCCGGCGAAGCTCCCGAGTATGACGCTCCGGACGAAACCGTCTACCTGCCGGGACGCAACGTGCTGCTGATCGGCGTCACCGCGGTCTGGTGCGCGCTCAACGACGTTTCGTCCATCGCCATCGGTTCCCTGGACGGCAACCCGTTCCCCGACGCCACGCCATCGTTCTTCGAGGACTATGGCCGCGTGCTCAGCGCCGCCCTCGACCATCCGCTCAAGGTCGTCGCGCCGTATCGCAAGCTGCACAAGCCGCAGATCATCGCCCGTTTCCCCTACCTGCCGTTGCACCTGACGCTGACCTGCATGGCGCCGCTGGAAAAAGACGGCGCCCTGCTGCACTGCGGCGCCTGCAACAAGTGCCGCGAGCGCCAGGAAGCCTTCCGCGACGCCGGCGTCGCGGATAAGACGCGCTACAACTTGCCGTCCTGAGGCCATCAGACAGAAGAGGCCTATCGTTATTTCTCGCGACAGCCAACTGCCGTCATGCAAATGACTGGCGCCCCGGGAGGGACTCGAACCCCCGACGCGCGGCTTAGGACGCCGCCGCTCTATCCGGCTGAGCTACCGGGGCGCATCGCCAATGTAGCACGAAGGCTGGAGGATCAGCCCTCGGTCAGTACTTCGAGACCACCTGCGCGATCGACGCTCCCGCTGCCCCGAACTCCTCTGCCGTCATCGTCGGAATACACTCCACCTCGGCTTCCAGCGCCAACCACAGCGGTTCCGCGACCCGCACCATGTCCGCCGAGTTCTGAAGGTTCACAACCATGTAGACGGTGCGCTGTCCTCTGTCCACGGAAAAGAACACGTGCTCCGGCTTTACGTCCGCCATGATCTTGTCGAAGGTCGCTTGCATGTCGCCCTTGACCAGCTTGTTGCCAGCGGAGTTCGGGATCGTGGCCCTGATGATGAAATGCACCGTCGTTCTCCCTCTAAATCTCACGAGCTTGAATACGAGCTGCAGCACGACGCCGCGCCGCGCATGCATTCTTTACCGCATAAGCCTTGAGTTCTAGACAGGCAACCTAAAGATTTTCTGAAATCTCGTGGCCGTGGAGGCCGGGGGTAAAACGAGAGGCGGGCAATGGGCCCGCCTCTCGTTCAGTGCTCTTTAGCTGGTTAGAGGTCTGTGCAGTACGAGAACGAGACACCCACCGGCGACCCGTACACCGGAATGTAGTCGACGATCGTCGACTTGTGGCCGTCCGCGACCGCCGATGCCGTGATCCAGTTGCAGATCTCTCGCGTGCCACCCTGCGGCCCGCCAAAGCCCGGCATGCCGGTGGCACCACGGCCCTTCTCGCCGACGAACTGGCTCACGTCGCCTTCCGGGATGCGATAGCTATCGAAATGTTCGGCCATCCCGCGGATATCACCGACCTCGAGGAACTTGAGCGACGTGCGGTCGAAGTCCTCATCGATGTACGCCTGCTTGGCTCCCGGCGTGTGCCAGAGACCGCCCGAACCGACTACCGCGACGCGGATGTCCTCCGGATACTCCTCGATCGCCTCGCGCAGCGCCTTGCCGAACTCGTAGCAGCGCTTCGCCGTGGGCTGGGGCGCGTAGTAGCAGTTGAGCAGCACCGGCAATACCGGCGTCTGGTGGTCTGTGATCGATTCCCACGGCCGCAGGATGGCGTGGCCGATGCCCTTCTCGGGCTTCGGCATGTCCATGGAGAACGCCGGGTCGAAGCCGCGCTTCATTACACCGGTCAGCACCGCGACGCCCAGGCCGGGGTGGCCCTGCAGGCGTGTCATGCCGTGCGCGGCCGGCGGTGTCGCCACGGCGACTCCCGGTGCAGCCGAGACTGCGTCATCGCCGTGAGGCGTCGTGACGCCGGCGCGGCCAAACAGGCCCGCGTCGCGGCCGGAAGTGTGGCCCTCGAACTCGTCGCCGACGTAGATCGCGAAGGCCGGGAAGTTGTTGAAGTCGAAGCACTCCAGCTGGTCGTCGCCGCAAATCACGATGACGTCCGGCTTGACCTCCGCCATCTTGGCCCGCAGCGTCGCGAAGCCGCTCTCGATGCGCTCCTTCTTGCGCAGTGCCTCGTCCGTGTCATCGAACGGTACGTCCTCGCGCAGCGAGCGGTTGGCGCGCACCTCAGGCCAACGCTCAGGCGGCATGTAGCAGAACGGTGTGTGGGCCGTGTTGAAAACGCCTACGACTTTTGCCACTGGCTTACTCCTTGAATTGAGGGCGGCTAACGCCGCCGGCTAGCCCCGATATTATGCCCCGCTTCACGATCAAACGCGATACGGGCGGGCAACATTTCCGTTAACGTCAACGATCATCTTCTGACCCGGCGCTTAGCTCGTCAAGGCGGCAAGGCTTGTATCTTCGCCCCGTCCTCGCTAAATTCGCCCCACGCCCGCATTGCATGTAGCGTCTCTCGAGGTCCACCGTCCCATGATCCTGATTACCGGCGGCCTCGGCATGATCGGCGTGCACACCGCGCGCCACCTGCTCGACATGGGTGAGGACCTCGTGCTCACCCAGTACCGCGTCAACCGCGAGCCCGACTTCCTCAAGGATGATCTTGGCAAACGCGCCTTTATCGAGCAGCTCGACGTCCTGGACGGCGAACGCCTGCTCGACCTCGGCAAGCGCTACAAGTTCACCGGCATCGCCCACCTCGCGGCGCCTGGCCTCGGCGCCCTCGGACCCTCTGAGGACTACAAGGTCAACGCCTTCGGGCTGCTCAACGTCCTGCGGGCCGCCGAAGCCTGGGGCGTCAAGCGCGTCGGGCTCGCCAGCTCGATCGCCGTCTACTCCGGCGTCAGGCAGGGTCCGTTTCGCGAGGACCAGCCGCTGCGCATGTTCGGCGGTAACCACGTCGAGGCCTACAAGAAGATGTTCGAGATCCTCGGTGCGCACTACGCCCAGCGCACCGGCCTCGAAGTCGTCATGCTGCGCATCGCCGGCATCTACGGCCCCATCGACCACAACCTGTTCAACGTCGTCACGCGCTTCCTGCACCTGGCGCTGGGACGCGAGGTGCCGAATTGGCCCGGCGAGCTGTTCGCCAAAGACGCCAACGACCTCTGTTACGTGCGCGATTGCGCCCGCGGCATCGCCCTGCTTCAGACTGCCGACAAGCTCAACCACACCTGCTACAACGTCGCGTCCGGCACCGCGAGCAGCATCGGCGAGGTCGCTGCGGCGGTTAAGGCCCGCATCCCCGGAGCGAAGCTGCCCGTGACAGCCGGCCGCGGCCCCAACTATCGCCCCAACCCGTCGATGACCATCGACCGCATCAGCGAGGACGTCGCATACAGACCGCGGTTCACGCTCGAGCAGTCCATCGACGACTTCCTCGCCTGGCTCAAGACGCACCCGCAGTAACGAAGGAACCGAAGGAACAGGTGGAACACAGGGAACAAGGGCAGCCGCGAATGCCGCCTCGGGACATGTTCCTTTTGTTCCCGATGTTCCCTTTGTTCCTGTCCCGCAAAGGAGACAACATCCCATGATTCTCATAACCGGAGGCCTCGGCTTCATCGGCCTGCACACCGCCCGCTCCCTGCTCGACCTCGGCGAGGACGTGGTGCTCACGCAGTACCGCGTCGCGCGACAGCCCGACTTCATCAAGGACTACCTCGGTAAGCGCGCCTTCGTCGAGCAGCTGGACGCCACCGACGGCGCAGCGCTGATGGAGATCGGCAGGCGTCACAGGATCGACGGCATCATCCACCTCGCGACGCCGGGCCTCGGCGCCCTCGATGCCGCCGGCGACTTCAAGGTCAACATGTACAGCCTGCTCAACTGCCTCGAAGCCGCGGAGGCCTGGGGCGTCAAGCGGCTCGGCATCGCCAGCTCGATCACCGTCTATAGCGGCGTCAACGACGGCCCCTTTATGGAGGACCTGCCGTTGCGCACCACTCCCTCCAACCCGGTGGAGGCCTACAAGAAGGCCTACGAAATCGTCTCCACCCACTACGCGCTGCGCACCGGGCTTAACATAGTCCTGCTGCGCATCGCCGGCATCTACGGCCCGCTCTATCACTCGATGGGCAACGCCGTTAGCCGCCTCACGCACTCGGCGGTCAAGGGCGTGGCGCCGGAGCTGCGCGCCGAGCTCTATGAGGACGACGCGCAGGACTACTGCTACGTCAGGGACTGCGGCCGGGGCATCGCGCTGTTGCAGGCCGCGGACAAGCTGTCACACCAGTGCTACAACATCGGCGCCGGATGTGCCGCCAGCAACAAGGAGTTCGCTGACGCCATCCGCCGCCACTACCCCAACGCCATCCTGCCGATGAAGCCCGGCGCCTCTCAGCCGCGCAAAGACCCCTACATGGACCTCACGCGCATCCGCCAGGACACCGGCTACAAACCCGATTACGGCGTCGACCGCGCCATGGACGACTACTTCGCCTGGCTCAAGAACAACGCCGAGTAGAAAGGAACATAGGGAACAAATGGAAGAAAAGGAACACCGAGGAACTTCGATAGCACCACGCGAGGTGTTCCT
>Ga0209640_10005957_pt1 | contig 10669 bp, 10 predicted proteins | sample RifCSP10_1_FD_184018 | JGI IMG/M metagenome (GOLD analysis project Ga0209640, IMG submission 184018) | Soil microbial communities from Rifle, Colorado - Rifle CSP2_sed 10_1 (SPAdes) (version 2) | ecosystem: Environmental > Terrestrial > Deep subsurface > Rock core/Sediment | place: Rifle...
CACGATCGAGATCCGGATCTGCGACGCCGTCACCCGCGTCGAGGACGCGGTCGCCGTCGCCGCCTACTGCCAGGCGCTCGTCAAGCAGCTGAGCGAGCGCTACGACGCGGGCGAGGAGATCCCCTCCTACCACCGCATCCTGACGAGCGAGAACAAGTGGCTCGCCGCTCGCTACGGGCTCGAGGCGCCGGTCATCGACCTCGCCTCCGGACGCCGGAACCGCATCCCCATCGCTCGCCTGATCCGCCGCACGCTCGCGGAGATCGAGCCGCACGCACGCGAGCTCGGCTCCGAGCGCGAGCTCGAGGGCATCTCCGCGATCCTCGCGCGCGGGTCGAGTGCCGACCGGCAGCTCCGCGTCTACAACGCGAACCGCGACATCGTCGAGGTCGCCCGAGAGATCGCGGACGCGAGCGAGGCGCTTCCCGTCCCGGCCTAGCTCTGGGCCTGGCTTTTCGGCCTCGCTCGGGCCATTTCGCTTGCGAGGCCCTGTAACGATCGCGGCGCCCGGCGGACAGTCCGTCCGTGGCCGAGATCGACTTCTCGAACCTGCTGATCGTCGCCGTCGTCGCCTTTACGGCGCCGCTCCTCCTCGGCCTGGCGCCGGCCTTCCGCCTCCCCGCGGTCGTGCTGGAGCTCGTGGCCGGGATCGTCGTCGGGCCTTCGGGGCTCGCTTGGGTCGAGGCCGACCTCGCGGTCGAGGTCCTCGCGCTCGTCGGGCTCGCGTTCCTCCTCTTCCTCTCCGGCCTCGAGATCGACCTCGAGCGGCTGCGCGGACACGCGCTCGGGCTGACCGGGCTCGGTTTCGTCGTCTCGTTCGGCCTGGCCGTCGTCGTCGCCTTCGTGCTGAAGGGAGTGGGGCAGGTCGAGACTCCGCTCTTCGTCGCGATCGTCCTCGTCGCCACCTCGCTCGGTGTCGTCGTCCCTGTGCTCAAGGACTCCGGGAACACGTCGTCGAGCCTCGGCCAGCTCGTGATCGCGGCCGCCTCGATCGCCGACTTCGGGGCGGTGATCCTGCTGTCGCTCTTCTTCTCGCGGGAGGCGACGTCCACGACGACGCAGCTCCTGCTGCTCGGCGGCTTCCTGCTCGTCGTGGCGGCCTTCCTCCTCGCCCTCCTCGGCGCACAGCACTCGCGGCGGCTGTCCGAGGTGCTCGTCCGGCTCCAGGACACGACCGCGCAGATCCGCGTCCGCGGCGCGTTCCTGCTCATGGTGGCCTTCGTCGCGCTGGCGGAGACCCTCGGCCTCGAGGTCATCCTCGGCGCGTTCCTCGCGGGCGCCGTCCTCGGTCTGGTCGACCGCGACCGGATGATGACCCACCCCGCGCTTCGCGCGAAGCTCGAGGCCGTCGGCTTCGGCGTCTTCATCCCCGTCTTCTTCGTCTCGAGCGGCGTCCTCTTCGACCTCGACGCGCTGCTCGAGAGCGCCTCGACGGCCGCCCGGGTGCCGCTCTTCCTCGCAGCCCTCCTCCTCGTCCGTGGGCTTCCCGCACTCCTGTATCGCCCGACCATCGGAGGCCGACAGACCGCGGTGGCGGCGTTGCTGCAGGCGACCTCCCTCCCCTTCATCGTGGCGGCCTCGATGATCGGCATCGAGCTCGGGCTGCTCGACCGCGCGACCGGCGCGGCGCTGATCGCGGCCGGGCTGCTCTCGATCCTCCTCTTCCCGCTGCTCGCGCTCACGATCGTGCGCGGCGGCGGCGAGGCCCCCGTCACGCCCGCGCCCGAGCCGCTCGCTCGACCTCTCTCCTGAGAGCCGACACGAAACGGAGACTCCGATGCGCACACGACTCAGCTACCTCGTCCTGATCGCCGGCCTCTTCGCGATCGGCATCCTCGCCATGCCCTCGACGGAGCCGACCAAGGCGGCGCCCTCGGAGGAGGCGGCCGCGCCGACCGTCACCGTCCGGAGCTCGAAGTACGGGCGGATCCTCTTCGACGGCTCGAACCGGGCCCTGTACGCCTTCACGCGCGACCCCCACGGCCGGAGCGCCTGCTACGGCGCCTGCGCGAGAGCGTGGCCTCCGTACCTCGTCTCCGGGGCCCTGCGCGCCGGCCGGGGGGTCTCCCGCTCCCTCTTCGGCACGACGCGCAGGCGCGACGGGAAGCGGCAGCTGACGTACGCCGGCAGGCCGCTCTACTACTACGTCGCCGATCCGGTCGGCCAGGTGCTGTGCCAGAACGTCGACGAGTTCGGCGGGCTCTGGCTCGTCGTGCGGGCGAGCGGGAAGCTCGTCCGCCTCCCCCGCTGAGGCCCGTAACGGACGGGCCCGCTCCGAGACTGACCCACCAATCCGAGCAAGGAGGACTTCCATGACCGTCACCGAGACCGCGGCAGCCAGAGAGGGCATGCGCGGGCTGAAGGGCAAGAACGTGCTCGTCACCGGCGGGACGTCCGGCATCGGCCAGGCGATCGCCGTCCGCTTCGCGGAGCACGGCGCGAACGTCGCGATCAACTACCTGAAGCTGCCCGAAGAGGCCGCCGAGACCGAGGAGCAGGTGCACACCTGCGTCATGCGCGTCCGCCAAGAGGGCGTGCGCGACGTCCTCGTCGGCGCCGACGTGTCCAAGGAGGACGAGGTCGAGCGAATGGTCGCGCAGGCGATCGAGGAGCTCGGCGGGATCGACGTCCTGGTGAACAACGCGGGCATCCAGATCTCCCGGCCCTCGCACGAGCTCTCGAGCGACGACTTCGACAAGGTGCTCGCGGTCAACCTCCGCGGCTCCTTCCTCTGCGCGCGCGAGGCGATCAAGCACTTCCTCGCCGAGGAGAAGCCCGGCTCGATCGTCAACATCTCGAGCGTCCACCAGCTCATCCCGAAGCCGAACTACCTCGGCTACTCGGTCTCGAAGGGCGGGATGATGAACCTCACCCGGACGCTCGCCCTCGAGTACGCGGGCTCCGGCATCCGCGTGAACGGGGTCGGGCCCGGCGCGACGGTCACCCCCATCAACCGCGCCTGGATCGAGGATCCGATGAAGCGGGAGCAGGTCACGAGCCACATCCCCATCCCGCGCCCCGGCGAGGCGGACGAGATGGCCGGTGTCGTGGCGTTCCTCGCCTCCGACGACGCCGCCTACATCACCGGTCAGACGATCTTCGTCGACGGCGGCCTGACGCTGTTCGCCGATTTCCGAGAGCCCTGGTCGTCGGAGTGAGGGAAACGGTGTCTGACACCGACGTCCGAACGCGTACGACGAAATCCCTGCTGAGCCGCAAATCGATGTTCGGTTCTTAACATTCGGTGTCAGACACCGCTCTTAACAATCGGGCGGAACGTAGACTCGCGCGATGCACCCTCCCTGGTAACTGCTGATCCGTAGATCCCTCGGCGGCGTCGTCGCGACGCTGCTGGCGATCGAGCTCCTGGACGAGCTGGTCTTCGGCGCCCGCGAGGCCGCGTGGCCGGCGGTTCGCGACGACCTCTCGCTCTCGTACGCCGAGATCGGGCTCCTCCTCACCGTCCCGAGCCTCGTCTCGCTCGCGGTCGAGCCCGTTCTCGGCGTCGTCGCGGTCACCCGGCACCGGCGCCTCCTCGTCCTCGGCGGAGGAGCGTCCTTCGCGCTCGCCCTCGCGCTCGCAGCCGGCGCGCCCTCGTTCTGGGTGCTGCTCGTCGCCTTCGCGCTCCTCTACCCGGCCTCCGGCGCGTTCGTCTCGCTCTCGCAGGCGGCCCTCATGGACCTGCAGCCCGGGCAGCGCGAGCACAACATGGCGCGCTGGAACTTCGCCGGCTCGGTCGGAGCCGTCGCCGGGCCGCTCCTGCTCGCGCTCTTCGCCTGGACTGGGCTCGGCTGGCGCGGTCTCTTCGCAGGCTTCGCCCTGCTCGCGGTCGCGCTCGTGGCGCTCGCCGTGCGCGCTCCGGACCATGTCGACGGGGAGCGACCGCGAGTGCGTGAGGCCCTGCGCATGCTCACGCGAAGAGAGGTCTTCCGCTGGCTGTTCCTGCTCGAGCTCTCCGATCTTCTCCTGGACGTCTTCCTCGCCTTCCTCGCGCTCTACCTCGTCGACGAGGCGGACGCGTCGATCGCGGCGGCCGGCCTCGCGGTCGCCGTCTGGACCGGGGCGGCGCTCGTCGGCTCCGCACTGATCATTCCGCTGCTGAAGCGGGTCGAGGGGCTCCGCTACCTGCGTGCGAGCGCGATGCTCACGATCCCGCTCTTCGCGGCGTTCCTGGTCGTGCCCGGCCTCGTTGCGAAGCTCTTCCTCGTCGGCGCGCTCGGGCTCGTGAACGCCGGCTGGTACCCGGTGCTGAAGGCTCGCCTGTACGGCGCGCTCGGGGAAGCGAGTGCCCTCGTGCTGACCGTCGGCGCGCTCTTCCCGCTGAACGCGGTCCTGCCCCTGGCGATCGCGGCGCTCGCGGAACGGCTCGGGCTCGCCGCGGCCCTGTGGCCGCTCTTGGCAGCCCCGGTCGCGCTGCTCCTGCTCGTGCCGCGACGCAGGCTGTAACGCCCGGCACGCTCGAGCGACTGACGCGCATGCAGCGCGAAGCGGTCGACGAGCGCGGGATGCTCCGGCACGTGACGGAGGCGAAGCGACTCCAGGCGCTCTCGCTCGTCCGCGAGGGGCGCCTGTACGACCTCGGCCGCGTGCTCGACGAGCAGGCGCCCGTCTTCCCCGGCCGCTCCTTCCGGCAGACGCTCGTCACGACGGCGCACCACGCGAACAGCCTCGCCCCGGTGGGCGAGAACGACGTGACGTGGATCACGGAGGTGTTCTCCGCGACGACACAGCTCGGCACGCACCTCGACACGCTCGCCCATCTGCAGATGGGCGAGCGCGCGTACGGAGGTCACACCGTCGCCGAGCTCGCGGGCACGTCAGGGCTGACCCGGCTGGGCGCAGAGACCGTCCCGCAGATCGTCACGCGCGGCTGGCTCGTCGACGTCGCTCCGCTCGGCCCCGGCGAGATGATCGGGCTCGACGCCGTCGGGGGCATCGACCCCGAGCCCGGCGACGCCGTGCTCTTCCACACGGGCTGGGGAACGAACTGGGAAGACGCGGAGGCGTACCTCTCCGGTGAGCCCGGCCCCGGTCTGGAGCTCGCCGAGTGGCTCGCGAAGCGCGGCGTCGCGCTGACGGGCTGCGACACGTGGAGCTACGGCCCGGTCCCCGCCGAGGACCCGTCGCGCCCGTTCGAGGTCCCGCAACGCCTGAACGTCGAGCACGGGGTCTTCGTGGTCGAGAACCTCGACCTCTCCGCGCTCGCCGCCGACGGCGTCCGCGAGCTCTGCCTCGTCCTGACCTTCCCCAAGCTCCGCGGCGCCACGGGCGCCTGGACGTCCCCCATCGCCCTCGTCTGAGGAGGAAGACATGGCCGACCACTACGACGTGATCATCATCGGCACGGGTGCCGGAGGCGGCACGCTCGCCTACAAGCTGGCGCCCTCCGGCAAGCGCATCCTCGTTCTCGAGCGGGGCGGCTACCTCCCCCGCGAGCCCGAGAACTGGGACTCGAAGGAGGTCTTCCTCAAGAGCCGCTACGTCACGCAGGAGCGCTGGATCGACAAGAACGGCGTCGAGTTCCGCCCGCACGCGCAGTACTTCGTCGGCGGGAACACGAAGTTCTACGGCGCGATCCTGTTCCGCCTCCGGGAGCAGGACTTCGGCGAGATCCGCCACCACGGCGGCGTCTCGCCCGCCTGGCCGATCTCGTACGACGACCTCGAGCCCTACTACGCACGGGCCGAGGAGCTCTACCTCGTCCACGGGCAGGCGGGCGAGGACGTGACGGAGGCGCCGCGCGGCCCCTTCCCCTACCCCGCCGTCTCGCACGAGCCCCGGATCCAGCAGATCCACGACGATCTCGTGCGCGCGGGCCTGCACCCCTTCCACCTACCCGTGGGCGTCGACCTCGACGAGACCGACCCCGAGAAGGGCAGGTGCGTCCGCTGTGACCGCTTCGACGGCTTCCCCTGCCTCGCGGACGGCAAGGCGGACTCGCACGTCCGCTGCATTCGCCCCGCGCTCGAGCACTCGAACGTCACCCTGCTGACGCACTCGAAGGTGCTCCGGCTGGAGACCGACTCCTCGGGACGGACAGTCACGCGCGTCGTCGTGGACCGAGGCGGTCTCGAGGAGACGTACTCCGGCGACATCGTGGTCGTCTCCTGCGGCGGCGTGAACTCGGCCGCGCTCCTGCTCCGCTCCGCCGCCGACCAGCACCCGAACGGGCTCGCGAACTCGTCCGACGTCGTCGGCCGGCACTACATGGCCCACTTGAACTCGGCGGTGATCGCGATCTCGCAGTCCCCGAACGAGACGAAGTTCCAGAAGACGCTCGGGATCAACGACTTCTACCTCGGCGCCGACGACTTCGGCTATCCGCTCGGGCACATCCAGACGCTCGGGAAGACGGACAAGAACATCCTCAAGGCGGGCGCACCCTGGTTCGCGCCGGGGCTGGCGCTCGACTACATGGCCCGGCACGCGATCGACTTCTGGCTCACGACCGAGGACATTCCGCTGCCGCAGAACCGGGTCACGGTCGACCGCCAGGGGCGCATCAACCTGGCGAAGACGTACGTCAACACCGAGCCGCACAGGCGGCTGCTCGGGAAGCTCCAGGAGCTGCTCGGGCCGATGGGCTGCCACACGACGGCGATCCCCCGCTGGTCGGTGCTCGGCCAGCAGATCCCGATCGCGGGCATCGCCCACAACTGCGGAACCGTCCGCTTCGGGACGGACCCGAAGACCTCGGCTCTCGACGTGAACTGCAAGGCGCACGACCTCGACAACCTGTACGTCGTGGACACGAGCTTCTTCCCCTCCTCGAGCGCGGTGAACCCGGCGCTGACCGCGATGGCGAACGCGCTGCGGGTCGGCGACCACCTGCTCGAGCGGCTGGGCACGAGCCTCGACGTCGAGCTCGTGCAGCAGATCGAGAAGCCCGAGCCAATGGAGGTGGCATCGTGAAGAACCTGGTGAGCACGCTCGCCTCGAACGTCGGCAAGGGGCTGGTGGCCGGCTTCGTCGGCACCGCGGCGATGACCGTCTCGAGCTCGCTCGAGGCGCGGATCCGTGGACGGGCCGCGAGCTCGGCTCCCGCCCGTGCGACGGCCAAGGTCCTCGGGATCAAGGAGTTCGAGGACGACATCGCGGCCGCCCGCTTCAACGACCTCTCGCACTGGGGCTACGGGACGATGTGGGGCGTCGTTCGCGGCCTGCTCGGCTCGTCCCGCCTCTCGTCGAAGGCCGCCACCGCGGCCCACGGCGCCGCCGTCTGGGGCAGCGCGGCCGTGACGCTCCCGGCGCTCGAGGTCGCCCCGCCCTTCGTCTTCTGGGGCCGCAAGGAGGTCGCGATCGACCTCTGGCACCACGCCGTGTACGCGACGGCCACCGGCCTCGCGTACTCGCTGATCGACCGCCGGAACGGCTCCGAGCCGTCCTAGCTCCCTCCCCTTCTCCCTCTTCCTTCCCCCTTCGGTGCCCGGCTTCAGCCGGGCACCGGCCGTTCCAGGACGAGCGAGGCACGGGTCTGGTTGAGGCCGGACCCCGGACTTGGGGTTCCTGTAACGCTCGGTGCACACGCGAGTCCGTAGCGCATGGAACTCGTGGAGCTCGCAGCGCGAAGGTCGAGCGGAGTGATCGTCCGGCTGCTCTGGGACCGGACGCGGAACCAGACGGTGCTCCGCTACCGCGACGAGCAGACGGGCGAGGCCTTCGTGACCGACGTCCCGAACGCCCGCGCACTCGTTGCGTTCCAGCATCCGAACGTCTACCGCCCTCCTGTCGCCGCGTGAGCGTCGTGACGCACCCGTCTGCGGAGGGAGCCGGGACACCGCTCGAGCTCCCCCCGTTCGTCACGCACGACCCGCGCTTCGAGGCGGTGCTCGGCGAGGCGCCGCAGCTCGTCCGGGTCGTGGACACGAACGCGCACGAAGGTCCCGTCTACGTCGCCGAGGAGGACGCGCTCTACTTCACGACCGTCCCCGTCCGCAACGCGCACGACGTGCCGCAGGTCGCGATCCGGCGGATCCAGCTCGACGGCCTCGCCTTCCCGGTCGACCCGCGGGCGATCACGACCGTACGCGAGCGCGCCAATGTCGCGAACGGCATGGCCCTCGATCACGACGGCTTCCTCGTCGTCTGCGAGCAGGGGACGCGGCGGACACCCGCGCGCATCAGCCGGGTCGACCGGAGGACGGGGCAGGCGGAGACCGTGGTCGCCGGGCTCGGCGGCTTCCGCCTGAACTCGCCCAACGACGTCGTCGTCCGAGGCGACGGCTCGATCTGGTTCACCGACCCGAGCTACGGCCACCTCCAGGGCTTCCGCCCGCGGCCGCAGGTCTGCGACCTCGTCTACCGCTACGACCCGCGCCGGAACGCGCTCGCCGTCGTCGCCGACTCCTTCTCGAAGCCCAACGGGCTCGCGTTCTCCCCCGACGACCAGACGCTGTACGTCGCCGACAACGGCGCGCCCCACCACCTCCTCGCCTTCCCCGTGGTCAAGGGCGGGCGGCAGCTGAACGGGCGGCGCGTGCTGGCGGTGGGGACGCCCGAGCATCCGGACGGGCTGAAGGTCGACGCAGGCGGTCGCATCTACGCGTCGGCGCGCCACGGCATCCAGGTCTTCGATCCGGCGGGCACGCTGCTCGGGGAGATCCTCCTCCCCGGCGCCGTGAACTTCACCTTCGGCGGCCCCGACCGGAACGTCCTCTTCATCACGCGAGACACCGCCGTCTGGGCGGCGGTGCTGAACACGAAAGGAGCTTGAGCTATGGCACTCACGAGAACGAGACGCGTCGTCGACGACGCCGGAGCGGACGCGGTCGTCGAGGCCGCTGCTGCCTATGCGCGCGAGCGCGGCCACCGGGTCGTCATCGCCGTCGTCGACCCCGCTGGAGAGGTGATCCAGCTCCGCCGCACCCCGGGCGCGCAGATCGCGAGCTCGCGCGTCGCGGTCGACAAGGCGCGAACCGCCGCGATCTTCGTCCGGCCCAGCCGCGAGATCGAGGAGCAGGTGAGCGCCGGTCGCCTGGGCGCGCTGGCACTGCACGGCGCGGCCGCGCTGACCGGAGGCATCCCCCTCGTCGTCGACGGCGAGGTCGTGGGCGCGATCGGGACGAGCGGCGAGACCCCGGACGAGGACGAGGCGATCTCGCTCGCCGGAGCAGCCGCTCCGTTCTCCACGCGCGAGGAGCCCGCGCTGACCTTCGAGGGCGCACGGATAGCCGCCGAGGCTGCGACGGCGCTCGCGACGTCGCGGGGCGTGTTCCCGGTCGTGGCCGTGGTCGACGCGGGCGGAGAGCTCGTCTACCTCTCGCGGCCCGACCGGGCGCAGGTCGCGAGCGTCGGCGTCGCCCAGGACAAGGCACGCACCGCCGCGATCTACCGTCGCCCGAGCAAGGACTTCGAGGAGCAGGCCACGGGCGGACGCCCGTCGGCGCTCCACCTCGCCCGTGCGGTCCCGCTGCAGGGCGGGATTCCGCTCCTGGCTGGCGGCGAGGTCGTCGGCGCGATCGGCGTCAGCGGCGCCTCCTCTGCCGACGAGGACCAGGAGCTGGCGATCGCCGGCGCCGACGTCTTCGCCGCCTCGCTCGGCCGGAACGGGAGCGCGAACGGCGCCGCCTTCTTCTCGAACGAGACGCTTCTGGCGAAGTTCGAGCAGGGCGGCCTCCTGCTCGACGCGGCGCGGTACAAGATCGACGCCGGCCGGCGCACGGCCCCGGGCGAGGTCGAGTACCACGAGCGCTTCGTCGACGTGATGCACGTCGTGCGCGGGCAGGCCACCGTCGTCACCGGCGGGGAGATGGTCGGGACGCGCGAGGTCGCGCCCGGCGAGCTCCGCGCGGAGGCCGTCGAGGGCGGCACAGCGCACGAGCTCGCCGAGGGCGACGTCCTCGCCATCCCGAGCGGCGTTCCGCACCAGTTCGTCGACGTCAGCGACCCGTTCCTCTACTTCGTCGTGAAGGTCGAGGCGTAGTCATGTCTGCTGTGGAACAGGTCACGCGCGCCGCCAGGCTGCCCGGGCCGCCGGAGCTGCTGTCCGGCCGTCCGGACGCGATCGTCGACCTCCAGACGGACGAGGGATCCGCCCTCGTCGGCGCCACGTGGCGCTACGCGGACGCCGAGGTGCGGGAGATCGAGTTCGTCGAGCTCGGCTCGCCAGAGGATCCGCTCGGACCGGGCACGGTGCCGAACCGCACGTACGACGTCCTCCCCCACGCCGAGGCCGTGGACTTCGACGACTCGGCGTGGCGCGTGCTCACGCCGGAGGAGACGATGCTCCGCCTCGGGAACGGCCGCGTCAGCTTCAACTGGTACCGGTTCGAGGTCACGATCCCCGAGCGGGTCGGCGAGCTCGACTCGACCGGCGCCACGGTCGTCTTCGAGACGGTGATCGACGACTACGCCGAGGTCTGGGTGAACGGCGAGCTCCCGCTCGCGCTCGGCGACACGGGCGGCCGTGTGGTCGGCGGCTTCAACGCCCCCAACCGCGTGCTCCTGACACGGGACGCCAGGCCGGGGGACCGCTTCCAGATCGCCGTCTTCGGAATCAACGGTCCGATCTCGGCCTCGCCGCACAACTACATCTGGATGCGCACGGCGACGCTCGACCTCTACGCCCCCGAGCGGGCCGAGCCCGTGGAGGAGGCGTCGTTCGAGCTCGAGGGCACGGGCGGAAGGATCGTCCCCGCCGATGCCCGCCTCGAGCGGGTCGCCGGCGGCT
>Ga0209640_10005958_pt1 | contig 10666 bp, 7 predicted proteins | sample RifCSP10_1_FD_184018 | JGI IMG/M metagenome (GOLD analysis project Ga0209640, IMG submission 184018) | Soil microbial communities from Rifle, Colorado - Rifle CSP2_sed 10_1 (SPAdes) (version 2) | ecosystem: Environmental > Terrestrial > Deep subsurface > Rock core/Sediment | place: Rifle...
CGAGCCGGTCGACGTGCAGGCGTCGAGCACGGCGGCGCTCGGGCAGCTCGTCGCCGCGATGCGCGAGGGCCAGGTCTCGACGCTCTTCATTCTGGGCGGCAACCCGGTCTACGACGCGCCCGCCGACTTCGCTTTCGAGACCGCTCTCGCCAAGGTGGCGAACGTCGTCCACCTCGGGCTCGCGGTGGACGAGACCGCCGGACGCGCGCACTGGCATCTGCCCGAAGCGCACTTCCTCGAGGCATGGGGGGACTGTCGCGCGACGGACGGCACCGCGAGCGTCGTGCAGCCCCTGATCGCGCCCCTCTTCGGCGGCCGCAGCGCGGTCGAGCTCCTGCGCCTGGTCGCCGCCGGCGACGAACAGTCCGGCTACGACGCCGTGCGCGAGACCTGGGCCGCGCTGGTGCCGCCGTCCGAAGACCCGATGGCGTTCGACACCCTCTTCCCGCGCGTGCTGCACGACGGGCTCCTCGCCGGCAGCGCGCCGCCGCCGATCGCGCTCTCCGCGCTGCCGGAGCTGCCCCGCGATCTCCTTTCGGCGCTGGCGGCGGACGCCGCGGCGCCCGCCGGCGCGCTCGAGCTCGTCTTCCGCCCGTCGCCCACGGTGCACGACGGCCGCTTCGCGAACGTCGGCTGGTTGCAGGAGCTGCCCGACGCCGTCTCCAAGATGACCTGGGGCAACGCCGCGCTCCTGGCGCCGAAGACCGCCGAGCGGCTGGGACTCGAGAACGAGGAGGTCGCGCGATTGCGATCGGGAGCGGATGCCGGCGGCGCGGCGGTGGAGCTGCCGGTCTGGATCGTTCCGGGCCAGGCGGAAGAGACTGTCGTCGTCCATCTCGGTTACGGCCGGAGCGCGGCCGGCCGGATCGGCACCGGCGTGGGAGCGAACGTCTATCCGCTGCGCCGGAGCGCGGGCCTCGGCTTCGCCGGCGGGGCGACGCTCGAGCCGACGGGACGGCGCCACGCGATCGCCCAGACGCAGGATCACGGCAGCATGGAGGGGCGTTCGCTCGTGCGCGAAGCCGCGCTCGAGGAGTGGCGCCGCGAGCCGCGCTTCGCGGCGGAGGGCGCCGTGAGCGCACCCTCGGCAGAGCCGCCCGAGAGTGCCGCCGGGCCGCAGTGGGCGATGACGGTCGATCTCAACGTCTGCACGGGCTGCAACGCCTGCGTCCTCGCCTGCCAGAGCGAGAACAACGTGCCGATCGTCGGCCACGAGCAGGTGCGTCGCGGCCGCGAGATGCACTGGCTGCGGATCGATCGCTACTTCTCCGGGCCGCCCGAAACGCCGGAGGTGAGCTTCCAGCCGGTTCCCTGCATGCAGTGCGAGAACGCCCCGTGCGAGCCGGTCTGCCCGGTCGCCGCCACGATGCACACCGCGGACGGGCTCAATGCGATGGTCTACAACCGCTGCATCGGCTCCCGCGCCTGTTCGAACTACTGCCCGTACAAGGTGCGGCGTTTCAACTTCTTCGACTACACGAAGGAGACGCCCGAGGTGCTCCGGCTGGCGGCGAATCCGAACGTCACCGTGCGCTCGCGCGGCGTCATGGAGAAGTGCACCTACTGCGTGCAGCGCATCCAGGCGGCGAAGATCGACGCCAAGATGGCGGAGCGGCCGCTCGCCGACGGCGACGTGAAGACCGCCTGCCAACAGACCTGCCCGACGCAGGCGATCGTCTTCGGTGACCTGAGCGATCCCGGGGCCCGGGTCAACGAGCGCAAGCGGCGCAACCGGAACTACGCCCTTTTGGCCGAGCTCGGCACGAAGCCGCGCACCACTTACCTGGCGCGCATCCGCAACCCCCACCCCGGGCTCGCCGAGGCCTGATGTCGCCCCGCGCTCGTTCCTGGTTGATCGCCTGCGGTCTGGGCCTGGTCGCCCTCGCGCTCGCCGCCGGTCCCCGCGGCGGCGCCTCGGGCCGGCCGCCGATCCACCTGGTCTCCGACATGGACGCCCAGCCGCGCGCCAATGCGCAGACGGCGAGCGCCTTTTTCTACGACGGCGCGACGATGCGGCTGCCGGTCGAGGGCACGGTGGCGCGCGGCGAGCTGCGCGACGCCGGGCCGTTCGCGACCGGAACGGACGCCACCGGCTTCGTGGCGACGATTCCGATGACCGTGGACGACGCCGTGCGCGAGCGCGGCCGGCGTCGTTACGACATCTATTGCGCCGTCTGTCACGACGAGAACGGCGACGGCAAGGGGCTGTTGTTCGAGCGGGCCAAGGTGCGCACGCCGTCCTACCACGTCGACCGCCTGCGCCAGGCGCCCGACGGCTACCTCTTCCTCGTCATCACCAACGGCTTCGGGTTGATGCCCTCCTACGCCTACCCGATACCGGTCGCGGACCGCTGGGCGATCGTCGCCCACGTGCGCGAGCTGCAAGCCCGCCGCGTAGAGCGGGAGGCGGGGAGTGCGGGAGCGCCAGCGCCGTGACGAAACGGAAAGCGCCGCGAGCGATCCTGATCGCCGTCCTCGGCTTCGCGGTGACCGTGGGCATCGCGACCCTCCTCCTGCGCCGCGAGTACCGTGCGCCGATCGCCGCGCCGGCCGCCGCGCACGAGGCGACGCCGCGCGAGCAGGGGCTCGCCGACCAGGCCGCGGAGCAGGAGAAGCGCGATCGCGAGAAGCCGTACGTCGAGGCCGACTACCGGCCGTTCCCGAAGGTCGGCAGCCGCGTCGCGATCTGGGTGGTGGCCGAGCTGCACCTGCTCTTCGCCGCCTTCGTCCTCGCGGTGCCGCTCTTCGCGCTGATCATCGAGTTCATCGGCTACCGCAACAAGGACCCCCGCTACGACCGCCTGGCGCACGAGTTCACCAAGCTGCTCTCGGTGTCGTTCTCCTTGACCGGCACCTTCGGCGCCTTCCTCACCTTCATGCTGATCATCCTGTACCCGAAGTTCACGAGCTACCTGGTCAGCGTCTTCTCGCTCACCTTCCTGCCCTACGTGCTGCTCTTCTTCGCCGAGGCGTTCTTCCTCTACACCTACTACTACGGCTGGGGGAAGTTCTCGCCGCGCGTCCATCTGCTGCTCGGCCTCGGCCTCAATCTGGTCGGCACGGCGATCATGCTGATCGCCAACGCCTGGCTCACCTTCATGACCTCGCCCGCCGGCATTTCCGAGAAGGGCGCGCTCATCAGCACCTGGGACGCGGTGGCCAACTTCACCTGGATGCCGATCAACGTGCACCGGATCATCGCCAACGTCGCCTTCGGCGGCTCGGTGGCGGCGGCTTACGCGGCCTACAAGTTCCTCGGCGCCCAGAGCGACGAGGAGCGCGCGCACTACGACTGGATGGGCTACATCGGCAACTTCGTCGCCATCTGCGCCTTCCTGCCGCTGCCCTTCGCCGGCTACTGGCTGGCGAAGGAGATCTACGCCTACTCGCAGACGATGGGGCTGCAGATGATGGGCGGCGCCTTCTCCTGGCTCTTCATCATCCAGGCCGTGCTGATCGGCAACCTCTTCCTCGCCGCCAATTACTACTTGTGGCTCGGCATGGGCCGGATCGAGGGCGCGCAGCAGTTCCAGAAGTACATCAAGTACCTGCTGATCCTGATCGCCGTCTGCTTCGCCGTCTGGGCGACGCCGCGCTCGATCATCTCGACCGTCGCCGAGGTGCGGGCGATGGGCGGCTCGGCACATCCGGCGCTGGGTTTCCTGGGCGTCATGTCGGCCAAGAACACGGCCGTCAACATCCTGATCCTCACGACCTATCTGAGCTTCCTGCTCTACCGGAGAACGGGCAAGACCGCCGTCGTCCGCTGGGCCAAGGCCGGCAACCTGGCGCAGCTCGCGATCTTCCTGGTCGCCGCGTCGATCGTCCTCTTCCTCGGCGTCTACGGCTACTTCGTCGAGGCCCGGGTGCGCATCGCCTTCTCGGTGCCGCAGGTGCTGTCGGTTCTCCTCGCGATGGTGTCGGTGACGGTCATCGACGTCTTCATGTTCCGCAACGCCCGCTCGTCGGGCGAAGCGCGCTGGGGCCAGATCCCGCCGATCTCGCAGTACGTGCTGATCTTCATCGCCGTCTCCTTCACTTGGCTGATGGGGCTGATGGGCTACGTGCGCTCCGGGCTGCGGCAGCACTGGCACGTCTACGGCGTGATGCGCGACACCTCGGTCGACGCCTTCACTCCGACTCTCGGCTTCGCGACGCGGGTGGTGTCGGTCACCGTGCTGATCTTCTTCGTGCTCATCGGATTCGTCTTCTGGCTCGCCAGCCTGGGCGGCAAGAAGGACTGGGCGGAGCGATCGCCGGGGGCGCCGACCGGCGGGGAGCCGTCGTGAAGGTCCCGGTCGTCGTGCGGATCGCGGGACTGACGATCGCCGCCACGGGTTTCTACACCTACGTCGGGCAGCTGGTGCCGCAGAAGGAGGTCCACCCGCCGGTCGAGATCGCGATCAGCAAGGACACCTCGCCCGACGAGATGCGCCAGATCGGCCGCCAGATCATGGAGGGCAAGGGCCTCTGCTTCACCTGCCACACGGTGGGCAAGAAGGGACCGCTGCGCTTCCCCGATCTGGAGGGGATCGGCGCCCGGGCGGGGGATCGCGTGCCGGGGCTCTCCGACGTCGAGTACCTGGCGCAATCGATGTACGAGCCCGAGAATTTCATCGTTCCCGGCTTCAACCCGGGCATGCCGGTCATCAACAAGCCGCCGGTCGGCTTGACCGACGACGAGATCCTGGCGGTCATCGCCTACCTGCAGAGCCTGGGCGGGACGACCACCGTGACGATGGAGACCCGCGTTCCCGGCCACACGGAGAGCACGGCGAGCGAAGAGAGCGCGGGAGGCGCTCCCTCCGAATGAGCCTGCCGGTCCTCTGGTGGGTCGTCCTGCTGCTCGCCGCGGTGCAGGTGGTGCTCTACCGGCGGCGCGCGGGAGCGTTCCTCTGGACGCTCGCGACCTGGGTCTCGATCTGGATTTTCGTGCGCTTCGGCTTCACGGTTCCGGTGCCGCAATCGGTGATCACGCTCTACATGGCGATCGCCACCGCGGCGAGCGCTGCCTACGTCACCTCGAGCCGCGAGCGCCTGCAGGCGTTCACGGCGCCGCTCGTCCGCCTCGCCGTCGAGCCGGGCCGCCGGCCGCTCCTCTACGCCGTCGTCCTGCTCGTTCCGGCGCTGGTGGCGTTCGCCGTCTACCGGCAGATGCACGTCGAGCTCGAGGCGCCGGCGTTCGGCCGCACGATCCACCCGGCGCCGCCCGACCGGATCGGGGTCCACGGCAAGTCGTTCGATCTCGTCACGCTCGACAATCCGTTCCGCCCGCTCCAGGAGCGCGACCCGGCCGCTTTCCGGCAGCATCTCGACAACGGCCGGCGGGTCTACTACCAGAACTGCGTCTACTGCCACGGCGACGCGATGCGCGGCGACGGCATGTACGCGCGCGGCCTGAACCCGATCCCCACCAACTTCGCCGACGCCGGCGCGATCGCGCTCCTCCAGGAGTCGTTCCTCTTCTGGCGCATCGCGAAAGGGGGCCCGGGTCTCCCCGAAGAGGGCGGCCCGTGGGACACGGCCATGCCGGCATGGGAGAAGTTCCTGACCGAGGAGGAGATCTGGGACGTCATCCTCTTCCTCTACGACTTCTCCGGCCAGCGGCCGCGGGCGCGCGAAGCGGAGCACGAATGACCGGCGCACGCTCCCGGCTCCCGATCGCGGGCTCGCCGACGCACGTTTCGCTGGCGTCGATCGCCCTGATCGCCCTGGCGCTCGGCGGGGCGCCGGCCGTGGATGCCCAGGAGGCCGCTCCCGGCGGCCCGCTCTACCAGAAGCTCTGCTCCCAGTGCCACGGCGAGCGCGGCGAAGGCGAGGGGATCTCCGCGCCGCGCCTCGCGCCCCGCCCGCGCGATTTCACCGCCGGCAAGTTCAAGGTGCGCACGACTCCCAGCGGCGCGCTACCCACCGACGACGACTTGCGCGCGGTGATCCGCGAAGGGATGCCCTACACCTCGATGCCGGGATGGGGTCACCTCCCCGACGCCCAGATCGACCAGCTGGTCGCGGCCGTGAAGAGCTTCTCGGCCGATTTCGCCGACGCCGCGCGGGCGCCGCAGGCGATCGCGATCCCGCCGGCGCCGAAGCCGACGCCCGAGTCCGCGGCCAAAGGCAAGGAGGTCTACCAGCGCATCGGCTGCGGCGCCTGCCACGGCGAGCTGGGACGCGGCGACGGCAACTCGGCGCCCGGGCTCCAGGACGACTGGAGCCGCTCGATCCGGCCCGCCGACCTGACCAAGCGCTGGACGTTCCGCGGCGGACCGAGCCGCGAGGACATCTACCGTACGTTCACCACCGGCATGAACGGCACGCCGATGCCCTCCTTCGCCGAGTCGCTGAGCGACGAGGAGCGCTGGCAGCTCGTCGACTACATCGTCAGCCTCGACCCGCGCGACGAGCCGGGCTACGCTGAGCTCCTCCGCGTGCAGTGGACCGGCGAGGAGCTCGACCTCGCGCGCGGCGCGGAGCTCTTCGCGGCGGCGCCGCCCGCCTACTTCTCGATCGTCGGTCAGGTCACCGAGCCGGGGCGCGCCTTTCATCCCTCCGCGAACGGCGTCACCGTGCGCGCGGTCTACAACCAGCGCGAGATCGCCTTCCTGCTCACCTGGCACGACATGCGCGCCGACCAGCGCGGCGAGAGCGGACCCGACCTCCCGGTGCCGCCCGAGGAGGAGCAGGGCGAGCCGGCCGCGGCGGCGGCCGAAGAGGGCGGCGAAAGTTTCTGGGGCGAAGAAGAGGAGGCGCCCGCGGCCCCCGCCGCCGAGGGCGGCGACGACTTCTGGGGCGAGGCGGCAGGGGAGGCGTCCGCGACGGGGGCGGCGACCTCGGGCACGGAGTTCTCCGACGCGGTGGCGATCCAGCTGCCGGTGCAGCTGCCGAGCGGCATCCGCAAACCGTACTTCCTCTTCGGCGACGCGCAGAATCCGGTCGACCTCTGGTTCGTCGACCTGGCGGCGAAGCGCGTCCAGCGCTACCTCGCGGCCGGAGCGACGAGCCTCGCCGCGGTCGAGGGCGAGGACGTCGCGGCGGCCGCCGGCTACGACCGCGGCGAGTGGTGGGTGATCCTCAAGCGCGACCTCGAGGCCAGCGGCGCCGTTACCTTCGCGCCGGAGCAGTACGTGCCGGTCGCCTTCTCGGTGTGGGACGGCACGGCGCGCGAGCGCGGCAACCGGCGCGGCTTGACCCAGTGGAAGTCCTTGTACACGATGCCGGAGTCGACTCCGTCGCCGGTCGGACCGATGCTGCGCGCGGCGCTCGCCGTGCTCGCCGTCGAGCTCGGCCTGGTCGCCTGGGTGCGACGGCGGCAGAAATCGCAGAGCACGGAGGCGGAAGCCCATGTATAGCAAGATCTACGTCCCGGTCGACAACTCCGACTACTCGAACCGCGCCATCACCAGCGCCGTCGCCCTCGCCGAGGCGTTCGAGTCGAAGCTCGTGGGCTGCCACGTCTACGCCGCCCGCATGCACGACTACCGCTTCAAGCAGATGGAGTACACGCTGCCCGAGGAGTACCTCGACGAGGTCGAGCTCGAGCGCCAGCGCAAGATCCACGACAGCCTGATCACGCTCGGCTTGAAGCTCATCTCCGAGAGCTACCTCGACCAGATGCAGAACCTCTGCGCCGAGCACGGCCTCGAGTTCGAGCCGCGCATGATCGACGGCAAGCACCACGCCGAGATCGTGCGCGACCTCGCGGGCGGCGACGCGGACCTGGTGGTGCTCGGCGCCCTCGGCCTCGGCCGCGTCAGAGACAGCGAGATCGGCTCGGTCTGCGAGCGCGTGGCGCGCACCGCCGAGCGCGACGTCTGGGTGGTCAAGCGCCTGCCGAAGCGCGACGAGCCGGAGGGCGACACCCTCCTCGTCGGCATCGACGGCAGCCCGCAGTCGTTCGGCGCCCTGCGGACGGCGCTCGCGCTCGCCGAGCGCTTCGGCAAGCAGGTCGAGATCATCGGCGTCTACGATCCCTACCTCCACTACTCGGTCTTCCACGGCATCGTCGGCGTGCTCTCCGACAAGGCGGCCAAGGTCTTTCGCTTCGAGGAGCAGAACCAGCTGCACGAGGAGATCATCGACACCGGGCTGGCGCAGATCTACCAGTCGCACCTCGACGTCGCCGAGCGCATGGCGCTCGACGCCGGGCGAGCAGTCAAGAAGACGCTCCTCGACGGCAAGGCCTTCCAGAAGATCCTCGATCACGCGCGAAAGACCAACCCGTGGCTGCTCGTCGTCGGCCGCATCGGCGTGCACAGCCCGGCGGAGGAGCGCGGGCTCGGCTCGAACGCCGAGAACCTGCTGCGGCGTTCGCCGTGCGACGTGCTGCTCTCGACCGCGCTCGCCTATCCCGAGGTCGACCTGCGCGCCGAGGAGTCGATCAAGTGGACCCCCGAGGCCGAGAAGCGCATGGAGCGCGTACCGCCGCAGGTCAAGGGCATCGCGCGCACCGGCATCCTGCGCCTGGCGCTCGAGAAGGGCCACAGCGTGGTCACCAACTCGGTGATCGACGAGGCGATGGAGCGCTTCATGCCGAAGCAGGCGCGCGACATGACCTTCCACTTGGCCGAGCGCATGGCGCTCGAGCTCGCCGAGCGCCAGCCGGTGGCGATCTGCAAGAGCTGCGGCGTGGCGGCGAGCGAGCCCGACGCCGTGCGCTGCGGCGTCTGCGGCGGCACCGAGCTCGAGCGCATCGACCGCGCCATGCTCGAGCGCATCGCCCGGGCCGAGGGCACCCTCTCCGAGGAGGTCACCTACGACGGCCGCAAGCTCAAATGGAGCGAGAGCGCCAAGCGCGCCCTGTGGACTCTGCAGGACGCCTACAAGCGCCGCCGCGCCAAGGCGCGCATCGAGAAGACGGCGCGCCTGCGCAAGCTCCCCACGGTCACCCTCGAGCTGGCGCAGCAGGTGGTCGAGGAGGAGACCGGCGTGCCGCTCGCCGACGGCGTCGTGCAGACGGCGAGCGATGTCCTCGCGGCGTCGGTCGACGAGGCGCCGGAGCCGCTCGCGGCAGGAAGCCAGGGCGCCCCGTCGGCGGACGACGAGAAGCACCTCGTCGCTCGCGACGCGAAGAACGTGCCGCTGCTCTCCGCCTTCGCGTGGAGCGGCGAGGCGGTCGAGCGCATCCTGCGCGTGCCGTCGGGCTTCATGCGCAACCGGACGCAGGAGCGCATCGAGGCGCTCGCCGCCGAGCGCGGGGATCGCGCCATCCAGCTCGCCCTGGTCGAGGAAGGGATCGCGATCGGCCGGCAGCTGATGGAGGAGATGCTCGAGAACGAGGCCGCCGCGAGAGGCGCGGCGGAGTCGCGAGCGCCGGAGCCCCGAGACACTTTTCAGGGCGTCCCCTCGAGCGCCACAATCGAGCAGAATCCGGCGCTCAACGAAGTCGGCTCGGCTTCGGCTCTCCAAGCGCGACGCGCCGGTGGACCTCGGCAGCTCGAAGAGTGACCGCCTATCGCTTCTGCCGGACGGACGACATGGCGCTGCTCGTCGAGGCCTACGAGCACTGCCGCGGGCCGGAGGACGTCGATGCGCCGGCGCTCGACCGCGCGGGTTTCAAGGAGCTCGTGCGCGAGCTCGATCTCTGGTGCTCGAGCTGCATGGTGGCGCTCGAAGGGCGCGAGCCGGTGGGAGTGCTGCTCGGGGCGAAGCGCGCCGAGGCGACGCTGGTCTACGGTCTCCGGGTTCACCCCGCGCATCGGCGCCGCGGCCACGGCCGGCATCTGCTCACCTCGCTCGGCCAGAAGCTCGCCATCCTCGGACCGCCACGGCTGGTCGCCGAAGTTCCGGTCGAGCGCGCGCCGGCGAGGGCTCTCTTCACCGCCTGCCACTGGCGCAGCGAGACCCGCCTCGTCGACTGGCGCCGCACCGGCGCCGCACTTCCTCGAGGCTCGACCAGCGAGATCGATCCTCGAACCCAGGTGGCCGTCGGTTCCATCACGCTGGAGGAAGCGACCGACAGTGGCCTGCTGGTTGGATCGCGCTGTTGGCAGCGCGACCTCCCGTCGCTTCGGAAACAGAGCGAAAAGCTTCTCGGCCTCGGATTCCATTCGTCCGAGCGGTTGGAGGCGTGCCTGCTCTCTCGACCCGGCACCTCCCCAACCTCCGGATGGGAGATCCTCGCCGCCGGTTTCACCGACAGCGAGCTCGGCCGGCTGGGACTGCGAGTCTCGCTGACCGAGCTCGGGAGGCAGGCCGGCGACGCGCCGCTCCTGTTGCCCCGCGTCGCGCCTGCCGAGCTCGACGCTGCCCTCCTAACCGAGCTTTTTTTCGAGCCCGGTCCCGAGCATCTGCTCTTCGCCACCGAGGCGAAGGCGGCATAGTCTCGAGCTGACAGCTCATGCGCACTTACTCCCAGATCGCGGGCGACGGCGGCTCGGACGTCGCCGGCCAGATCGCCGAGCTCGGCGCGGCGATCGCGCGCCGCCTCGCCCCGGTGCGCCATCGGGTGGCGATCGGCTCGGGCAAGGGCGGCGTCGGCAAGAGCACGCTCACGCGCCAGCTCGCCGCGGTGCTCTCGGCGGCGGGGCGCCGCGTCGGCATCCTCGACGCCGACCTGAACGGCCCCAGCCAGGCGGTCCTGGGCGGGGTGCGTGGGACGCCGCCGCTGCCGGGGGAGAACGGACTCGTCGTGCCGCGGAGCCGCGACGGCGTGCGCATCCTCTCGGCCGGG
>Ga0209640_10005959_pt1 | contig 10665 bp, 8 predicted proteins | sample RifCSP10_1_FD_184018 | JGI IMG/M metagenome (GOLD analysis project Ga0209640, IMG submission 184018) | Soil microbial communities from Rifle, Colorado - Rifle CSP2_sed 10_1 (SPAdes) (version 2) | ecosystem: Environmental > Terrestrial > Deep subsurface > Rock core/Sediment | place: Rifle...
CGCGATCTTGAGCAGATCGGGTAACTCCATCTAGCCCTCCATGTCGGGCGGCGTGGTCATGCCCAGGACCGCCCGGAGCTTAGTCTCGATCTCGTCGGCCATGCTGGGATTCTCCTGGAGGAATCGCTTGGCGTTCTCGCGCCCCTGGCCGATCCGCTCCCCGCCGAACGAGTACCACGCCCCGCTCCTCTCCACCACCTTGTGGGTCACGCCCAAATCCACGAGGCTCCCCAGGCGCGAGATCCCCTCCCCGTAGATGATGTCGAACTCCGCCTCGCGGAACGGCGGCGCGACCTTGTTCTTGACCACCTTGACCTTGACCCGGCTGCCGACGACCTCTTCGCCGTCCTTGATCGCCGAGATCCGACGGATGTCCAGGCGAACCGAGGCGTAGAACTTGAGGGCCCGGCCGCCCGTGGTGGTCTCGGGGTTGCCGAACATGACGCCGATCTTCTCGCGCAGCTGGTTGATGAAGACGACGCAGGTCCGCGACTTGCTGATGGCCGCCGTGAGCTTGCGCAGCGCCTGCGACATGAGGCGGGCCTGCAGGCCCGGCAGGGAATCTCCCATCTCCCCATCGATCTCCGCCCGCGGGACCAGCGCCGCCACGGAATCGATCGCCACCACGTCAACGGCGCCGCTCCGGACCAGGACTTCCGTGATCTCCAGCCCCTGCTCCCCGGTGTCCGGCTGGGAGATCAAGAGGTCGTCGATGTTGACCCCCAGGAGTCTGGCGTAGTTGGCGTCCAGGGCATGCTCGGCGTCCACGAAGGCCGCGGCGCCGCCCTTCTTCTGCGCCTCGGCGATGATGTGGAGGGCCAGGGTCGTCTTGCCGCTGGATTCCGGACCGAAGATCTCGACGACGCGGCCGCGGGGAACGCCACCCACGCCCAGGGCGTAATCCAGCTCCAGGGAGCCGGTGGGGATGGTCGAGACCGGCAGCAGCGCCCCGGAGATCCCCATGCGCATGATGGCGCCCTTGCCGTAGAGCTTCTCGATCTGGGAGACGGCCAGGTCCAGGGCCTTCTCCCGCTCCTTCCGGTCCGATTTCTCGACCAACTTTCGCGATGCCCCCTCAGCCATGAATGCCCCCCTGCGTCCCGCACGCCGACTGCGCCTGTATGCTGGCGCTACCCTACGTGATTTCTCCCGTGAAGTCAACAGGTTACCCCCGGAGCGGACGGCCCAGCGGAGCGATGCGGGGGCCGCGTCCCTCGCGTGTTCGCCCAGGCTGTGTCGAAGGGTGCTGGCATCCCAGGGACGCGTCAGACCTGCCGCGACTCCAACCGCAACCATCCCTCAGGAGAAGCTACCGATGCCGAGTGCCGGGTTTGGAATCCGATCCGTTCTCGTGGCGCCGATGGGAGTCGTTCGTCTGCACACACCTGACGGAGCCCTGAGAGGGCACGCTGGCTCCTGTAACCTCGGCTTTGCCTAGGCGTTCGGATCGGGGTTGACATCCGCAGTCGCGAGTGGATATGGTGAGCACGCCCTCGGAGGACGTTTCGCGCGTCGGTCGGCCGCCCGAGCGCGTGCTCATCCGTCAGCACGGATCGAGGGAAAGGAAATCAAACAGGCGGGCAAAGATACCAGGACTGACAGATCCCCGATGGCCGACCCGAAGAAATCGCAGGAGAAATCTGAGGCTGAGCCAGCAGACTACACCGGCACGGAGCGGCGATCCGGACCGGATCGGCGCCAAAGCCACGAGCCGAAGCCTCCCATCGGGCAGGTCGAGCGGCGGTGGTGGGTCCGCCGCAAAGCGGATCGCCTCGCCATGGAGCGGGCCACCCGCGTTGGCGTCGCTGGAGCCGGGGGGCGATTGTACCAACGGGTCCGCCTCGAGGTCCCGATCGTCTATCGCCCCCTGCGAGACCCGGCCGCGTCCGGCGGTGGATCCAAACGAGGATTGACCTACAATCTCGCGCCGGGCGGGCTAGGAATGCTGTTGGACGCAGAGTTTTCCGTGGGGACGATCATGGAGGTGCTGGTCCGATTCGAGCAGGATCTGCTCGCGGCGGATGTTCAGGTGGTCAGCGTCATTCCCCAGGGAAGCCTGTTCCTGCACAACTGCCGTTTCACGCGGCTGGGTGCGGCCGACCGGAACTGGTTGACCGAATACCTGCGCATCCGGGACCGGCCGCACCCCTGAGCGCGCCATGCACGCCTACACCCTGGCCGGCCACCCGGTGTCTGCAGCCACACGGGAGAGGACCGCTGTCCAGAGATACCCACCTCCTCCAGCCCAGGCCCCGCCGGCAAGCGCAGTACTAGCCCCCTCCGTTCCCTCCGTTCTCCAGGTGATTGTTCACGACACTGCTCAGAGTCGCCATGAACTGATTCACTTCACCGCGCGGCATGTGACCGGTAATCTCGACCACGATCTTGACACCCAGCTTCTCTTTCTTGCTCGACTGTGGCTTCGCCATGCTCCACCCTCCTTGGCTTTGCGGAACGGGATCCTGTCCCCTCCCTGGACGGCGGGTCCGCTTCGCCCCCGTCCAGGGAAACCTCTCCAGCCTCACCGGTCTTCTCCGGGGGGGGCCTCGCGGCCTCGGCAACCAGGTGACGGCGCCCCGTTGACGGCGCCCTCCCCTGTCCTCTCTCCTGCATCGCACGGCAGACCGTCCGCCGCGATCACATATCCCCTTTCTCCCATCTTGTCAAGCGGCGGGTGGCGGGATTCCTTGACCGCCAATCCCGCCATGATCCCCGGCAATCAGGCAACTGGGCAATCTGGCAATCTGGGGTTCCGAGTGCCCGATTGCCGAATTGCCGGATTGCCTGATTGCCAAGGTTTTCGCGGTTCGGGGTTGACAGGTCCCGGGCCCCTGGATAATGTGAGGCCCGAGTGGCGGGCGACCGGCGAACAGGCGGGTCGAGCGGCAAGGGATGCGACATCCACGCGGTGACGGAACACGGCGGCGGGCCGGAAAGGTGGGTGATCCGATGCCCGGATCGAGGCGTGGCGGAATGGGACGAATCGGCCTTTGGAGAAGCTTGCTGCCGCTCTGCATGGCGTGCGCCGTGATCCTGGTGGCACGGGCGGAGCCGGCGCTGGCGGCCGAGGGTACCTTCGTCCACAGGCTCATCAGCGACCCCGTCTCTCTGGACCCGGCCAAGAGCAACCGCATCCAGGATGACCAGGTGATGTGGTTGCTGTACGATGCCCTCACGCAGCTCTCGACGGACGGCACCAGGATGGAGCCGGCGCTGGCCGAACGATGGGAGCAGAGCGCCGACGGGCTCACGTATACCTTCAGCCTTCGGAAAAATGTCCGGTTCCATGACGGCTCCCTCATGGACGCCGAGGCGGTGAAGGCCAGCTACGAGCGGCAGTACCTTCCCGCGTCCCGCGTCTACTCCGCCTCGCCGCCCAACGCCTATGAGGGAGTCCTGTCCGGCCTCGTCAAAGCCATCCAGGTCCTGGACCCCCACACGGTCGCCATCAGCCTTCACTATCCCCGACCTTCGCAGTTTGCCCTGGTGAAGATCGTCAGCCCGCAGGCCCTGATCGCCCACGGCCTGCACCTGACGCGGACGCCGGTGGGGACCGGGCCCTTCCGCCTGGATCGGTGGGAGAGCGATCGGATCGTCCTGGCGCCCTTCGCCGATTCGTGGCGGGGGAGGCCCCGCCTGGGCGGGGTGACCTTCGCCATCGTCCCCGACGTCCAGGTGGCCATCGATCGCCTGGAGGCGGGCGACTTCGACCTGGTGCCCGACGTCCCGCCTTACAGCTTCGAGCGACTGGCGGCCAATCCGCTCGTCCGCCTGGCGAAGGTGGGTGGACTCAACGTCCGGTTCCTGGGCATGCAGGTGGATCGCCCCTCCCTGAAGGACCGGCGGGTGCGTGAGGCCATCGCCCGGGCGCTGGACCGCGAGCGACTGGCCACCTACCTGGGCCGGGGGGCCATGGTGGTTGCGCGGGGTCCCCTACCGCCGGCCAGCCTCGGCTACGATCCACAGCTTCACCAGCCGATCTATGATCCGCGGCGCGCGCGCGCCCTCCTCAACGAGGCGGGCGCGGAGTCGGGACTCACGCTGCGTCTGCTGTATAATGCCTCCCTGGAGCCGTGGTCGGAGACGGCCCAGGCCATCCGGTCGGATCTGCGCAAGGTGGGGATAGAGGTCGAACTCCTCGGGACGCCGGACTGGAAAACGTTCCATGCGGAGCGACGGAAAGGGGACCACGATCTGTACCTGTACGGCTGGTCGGTCAGCACCCCGGATCCCGAGCGCATCCTCTTCCCCTTGTTCCACTCGAAGTCTCAGCACAACCTCGGGCACTACTCCAATCCACGGGTGGATGAACTCCTGGAGCTGGCCCGCCAGCCCATGGACGATTCCCGGCGGGTGCGGATGTACCAAGACGCCACCCGGGTGCTCCTGGCCGATGTGCCCGCGGTCTTCCTCTACCACCAGATCACCTTCGCGGCCCATCATGTTCGGGTTGCCGGGCTGACTCTCAACCTCTACGGACTGCCCCAGGACAAGCTCACGACCGTGGAGATCCGCTGAGTGCTTGATTTCATGAGTTCCTTCCCAAGAAGGCATTGAACGCACTCACCAAGGGCCATGCGTATCGGGTGAAACCCGATATGGATTCATGAAATCAAGCGCTGAGGCGGAAGCGGCATGAATCGGGTCGGTCCCCTGCGGGAGCGTTATCGACGCCTGTCCCTCCAGGGGCGCTTTGCCCTCCACGTGATCCTGCTGGTCAGCGTCCTCTTCACCCTGCTCATCCCCGCCGTCCTCTGGATCCAGGAGCGGGCCATCCTGGGCACCGCTCGGGAGAACGGGCTGCGCCTGGTGACCATCTTCGCCTTCAGCAGCGTCCCGGCCCTGGTGGCGGACGATTTCCTCGGGCTGCGGCAGTTGGTCAACAGCCTCGCGCGGGAGCCCGACATCCGGTATGCCATGATCCTGGATCTGGATGGCCGGGTCCTGATCCACACGCGGCTGGCCGAGACCGGGGCCATATACCAGGACCCCCTGACCCGGCGGGCGCTGACGGCCGCCGAGCCGATGTTCCAAGAGACCCGCTCCCGCCAGGGGGAGACGCTCTACGACTTCGCGGCCCCGGTGCTGGTCCTGGCCCAGCGCCGGGGCACCGCCCGCATCGGGATCTCCATCGGCGATGAGCAGGCGCTGATCGGCCGGACCCGGAATGCCATTCTGGCCCTGGGCGTGTTCACCCTGGCGGTGGGCTTGGTGTGGGCCCACCTCCAGACGCGGCGGCTCATCCGGCCGATCCAGGCGCTGGCCCAGGGGGCCCAGGCCATTGCCAAGGGGAACCTCGCCCACCGCATCCAGCCTCAGCGACAAGACGAACTGGGGGATCTGGGAGAGGCGTTCAACCGCATGGCCGAGTCGCTCAAGGTCCGCTTCGATATGGACCGGGAACTCTCCTCGACCCTGAACTTCCACACGGTGCTGGAGGCCCTGGTGCGGCACGCGCAGGCCCTGTGCAGGGCCGACGTGGCCTTCCTGGCCTACCGGGAGCGGGACGCCAGCCATGCGGCGGTCGCCGCCTGCGCTGGTGCCGTCGGATCGACGATCCATGACTGGCGCATCCAGCCTGGGCTCGGACAGGCCGGCTGGGTCCTCCGATCGGGTCGCACCCTCGCCCCCGGCGAACCCCCATCGGTTGAGGCCGAGGACCCCGAGGAAACCCAGGTCCTGACCGAAGAAGGCCTGGTCGCGCTGATCCTGGTTCCCATCCGGCTGCAGCAGGCGAGCGTTGGCGTGCTGGGGGTGGGCCGCCGGCAGGCCAGCGTGTTTACTGAGGGCACAGAGGAGGCGCTCTCGCGTTTGGCGGACCAGGCCGCGGTGGCGCTGGCCAATGCCCTGGCCTACCGCGAGATCGAGCTCCTCAACCTGGGGCTGGAGGTGAAGGTGGCCGGGCGGACCCGCGAGCTTTCCGAGGCGAACGTCGCCCTGGAGACCTCGCACCGGAAGCTCAAGAAGCTCGACCACCTGAAGTCCGACTTCGTCTCCAACGTCTCCCACGAGCTCCGCACGCCCCTCACCTCCATCCGGATGGCGGTGGACAACCTCCTGGACGGCGTGGCAGGCGAGATTACCCCGACCTTCCAACGGTATCTCGCGCGGGTAAAGAACAACACGGACCGCCTGGTCCGCCTGATCACCGATCTCCTGGATCTCTCCCGGATCGAGGCCGGGCGGATCGAATTCCATCCCAGCGTGGTGTCCGTCGGCGACCTCCTCCAGGAGATCGTCGAGGGTCTGCGACCGATGGCCGCCGGCAAGGGATTGGAGCTTACCGTGGCCTCGGAAGGATCGCCGGTCCTGGCCTTCGCCGACCGGGACAAGCTGCAGCAGATCTTGATCAACTTGGCGGAGAATGCGGTCAAGTTCACCCCCGCCGGGGGCCGCGTCACGGTCTCGGTGAAAACGGTCGAGTGGTCAACTCGTCAAGGGGTCGATTCGTCAAGACCAATCGACCCATTGACACCTCGACCAATTGACGAGCGGCAGTGGGTGGAGGTCAGTGTCGAAGATGCGGGTCCCGGGGTCCCGCCGGAGGAGTTGGAGGCGATCTTCGAGAAATTTCACCAGGTCCGCCGGGACGGAGACGGCAAGGCCCAGGGGACGGGCCTCGGTCTGGCCATCGCGAAAAGTCTCATCGAGCTGCACGGGGGACGCATCGGCGTGGAGAGCGAGGTGGGGCGGGGCAGCCGTTTTCGCTTCACCGTGCCTGCCGCTTCCGCATCAGCCGCGAGTGCCGAACTGCCAGGGGAGGCCGGGACACAAACATGACCAGACCACGCAGCCGGATCCTCGTCGTGGATGATGACCCCGACATCCGGGAGCTCCTGTCCGATCGTCTCCAGCTCATGAAACTGGAGGCCACCTGCGCCGCCGACGGCCAGGAGGCGCTGGATCTGCTCCGGCAGGAGGCGGCGCCCCTCACCCTCCTCGACCTGCAGCTGCCCCGGGTGAGCGGCATGGAGGTCCTGGAGACTATTCGCCGCGAGGGCCTGGAGACGACGGTGATCGTCATCACCGCCTCGGGAACCGTCGAGCGCGCCGTGGAGGCCATACGCGCCGGGGCCTACGATTTCATCCCCAAGCCGCTGGACCCGGCCCACCTGGAGGTGGTGATCAACAAGGCGCTGGAGCGAGACTCCCTGCGGGAGGAGAACCGGCTGCTCCACAGTGAGCTGGATCGGTTGGACCGTCCCCTCGTCGGCCAGAGCCCGGCCATGCAGGCGCTGGCGCGCACCGCGCAGCAGGTCGCCGCCAGTAACGCCACCATCCTCCTCCGGGGCGAAAGCGGGACCGGAAAGGAAATCCTGGCCCGTGCCATCCACCGGTGGAGTCCACGGCGCGATCGCCCCTTCGTGATCGTCAACTGCGTGGCCCTCTCGGAGGAACTCCTGGAGAGCGAGCTGTTCGGTCACGAGAAGGGCGCCTTCACGGGGGCCCACCAGCGCAAGCTGGGCAAGGTCGAGCTGGCGCATGCTGGAACGCTCTTCCTGGACGAGATCGGGGACATCCGTCAGGCCCTGCAGGCGAAACTCCTCCGGCTGCTTCAGGAACAGGAGTTCGAACGGGTAGGCGGCACGCGGCCCATCCGCGTGGACGTGCGCTTCGTGGCCGCGACCAACACCGACCTGGAACAGGCCATGAAGCAGGGGGTCTTTCGCCAGGACCTGTACTACCGGCTCAACGTCGTGAGTCTCCGTCTCCCGCCGCTGCGCGAGCGGACGGAAGATCTGGAACTCCTGGCCTGCCACTTCGTGGAGAAATACAGCGCCGAGCTCAAACGCCCACCCAAGCCGATCTCGCCCGCGGCCCAGGCCCTCCTCACGGAATACGACTGGCCGGGAAACGTCCGCGAGCTGGAGAACGCCATCGAACGCGCCGTGGTCCTGGCCACCGGGCCGGACATCGGCCCCCGCGACCTGCCGATCGTCCCGGCCGCGCCGGACGAGGCCGCTCCCCCGGAATCTGCCCACTACCACGAGGCGGTGCTGCGGTTCAAGCGGGAGCTCTTGCGGGCGACCTTGGACCGGGTGAGCGGCAACCAGACCCGCGCGGCCGAGATGCTGGGGCTGCAGCGGACGTACCTGTCGCGGTTGCTCAAGGAGCTGGGCGTTCGCCACCCCTGAGGCCTAGCGCCCCGCCTTGGGGGACATCTCCAGACCTTCTCATTCCTCCCCTTGACCTGCGGGTCCGCCTTTGGATATCCTCACGCCCGATGGGTCGCCGCCTGCCTGGGCCCAGCCCCGCGCGGCCGCCGGCAGGCGATTCGGAACGTTCCAGGGCGTTAAGGAAAGGAGGAGGGAGATGCCACACTACATCGCACTCGTCTCGTTCACGGATCAGGGGGTTCGGGACGTCAAGAACTCTATCAAGCGAGCCGACCGGGTGAGGAAGATCGCCGCTAAGCACAAGGTCAAGATCCGGGACATCCACTGGACCATGGGCCGGTACGATATCGTCGTGACCTTCGACGCGCCCAGCGACGCGGCCCTCAGCGCCTTCACCCTGGCGAACGCCTCCCTGGGGAACGTCCGGACCGAGACCTTCCGCGCCTACACCCGCGACGAGTTTGCCAATATCCTCAAGGCGCTGTAACGCACCGCCGTCCTTTTCCCTCCGCTCGCGGCGCTCCCCGCCCGGGGAGCGCCCTTCCCTTTTCAGGCCGGTTCGAGCGCCCGTACGGCCCGCCGGATGGCCAATGGCTGATGGCTGACGGCGATTAGTACTATTGTGTCACAAAATGCGCTTTCCCCTCTTGCACCCATGTCCGAGCGACGCCTTTGTCGCCAGAGGGCGGGAGTGATCTTCTGACACAGTAGTATTAGGAGGGTGCTGAAAAACTCTCTTTTGCCCAGGCTGCTCAAAAAGGCCCAGATGCAAGGCGGCACGCGAGGCGAGGTGCGAGGCGTACTTGATCCGTACGTCGCAGCGCCGCGCGAGCGCGCCAACGCCGCAGATGGGACTTTTTCAGCAGCCTGTTAGAGAATCGCCAGCTCCCGGGGCGTGACCGTCAGATATTCCGGGTCGCCGGTCGTGACCCGGACCGTGTCCTCCACTCCCACGATGCCCCGACCGGGAAACACGATCTTGGGCTCCACCGCCAGGACCATGTCCGCCTCGATGGTCATGTCCGAGTTTTCCGCCAGATAGGGGATCTCGTCCAGCTCCACGCCCACCCCGTGCCCCACGAACGCGACCTGGGCCGGTCCGGTGTTCATGAACCGGTCCGCGTAGCCCAGCCGGTCGGCTGCCGCCCTCGCGCGGGCAAAGACCTCGCCGGCCTTGGCGCCCGGGCGGAGGCCGCCCACGACCTCCTCCAGGATTTCGATGCAGGCCGCGTGGCCCTTGGCCATGTCCTCGGGGAGCGGGCCCAGGCAAAAGACCCGGGCCTGGTCGGAATGGTAGCCGTCCACGGCCCCGGCATAGTCCAGCATGACCGGCTCATTCGCCTGGATCCGGCGGGCGCCAAGGCCGGTACCGAACGCCGGTGACAATCCAGTCCCCCCCGTCGGCGAGTCCATCCAGGATGGGACCGCCCCGTTCTCGCCACTCAGCAGGTGGCCATAGAAACACTCCAGGTTGAACCGCCTGGCCCGGATGAACCCCTGGTGTCCGTGGCGGCGCGCCTCGGCCTCGATCTCTGCGGCCAGCTCCAGCTCGGTCATGCCGGGCTTCAGCACTTCCCGTAGCCTTGCGGCCATCCGGTCCTGGATCAGCGCCGCCCTCCGGATGCAATTCACCTCGTAGGCAGACTTGATCATCCGGACCTCGCGGATCAGTTGCGAGGCATCCACGAACCGCATCGTGGGGAAGAGCCGCCCGACCCGAGCGTACTGCTGCACCGGCAGCACGTCGAACTCGAGGCCGACGCGCGTCAGCCCGCCCAGGCCGTGCGCGGCCAGGAGCTTCGGAATCTCGCGCGGGTTTCCGAGGGGCAAAATGTGTTCGAGGGCGGACTCTGCCTGCGCACGCTCCAGGCTCCGGCGCACCAGCATCAGGGGAGCCCCCTCCCTGGGGATCACCAGCCAGGCATCCTGGACCGTGCCGGCAAAGTAGAACATGTCTGCCGCCTGGAAAATGAAGACCGCCTCGGCATCGTCGGCCGCGGCCAGCTTGGCCTGGAGCCGGACGACCCGGCTGTCAAGTTCCGAGCGTGGGGTCAGGTCCATTCGTATCTCGAGCTCCAGAGATTGCAAGGTGCTATCGACATCGCCGCTCAACAGAAAGAGGGACACACCCGCGCTCGCAAGTGTATCCCTCTCCTTGACCCTCCACCGAGACGCCTGTCTTACTTCAGAGGGTTCGGAAGGTCCCCTGCACAAAGATTCACATCGCGATGGTCGGAAAGGAACCGGCTAGCCTTTCATTCGGAGCTTGAGCACCTCCTCCACCGGTTGGGCGATGAGATGACCTGGCGTATCCTTGATCTCTGTCAAGTGGACCCCAAAGGGGAGCTTGTCGGTCCGCTTCGTCACCCCCCAGGGCACATCTCGAATGGCCTGATGGTCCTCCTTCCGGATAACGGACTTGTAGGCGGGGGTCTCGAACTCGAGCCCTTCCATGGCAGCGACCACCGCATCGGGATTTATCGTCCCTGCCTTCTCCACGCCCTGCTTGTAGGCGTGGACGGCGACGTAGGTATCGTGAGCCGTCACG
>Ga0209640_10005960_pt1 | contig 10664 bp, 10 predicted proteins | sample RifCSP10_1_FD_184018 | JGI IMG/M metagenome (GOLD analysis project Ga0209640, IMG submission 184018) | Soil microbial communities from Rifle, Colorado - Rifle CSP2_sed 10_1 (SPAdes) (version 2) | ecosystem: Environmental > Terrestrial > Deep subsurface > Rock core/Sediment | place: Rifle...
AGCGCCTCGCCCATCACGCCCTCCGGGGTGAGTTGCGCGAGAAGGCGGTGGGCTATCTCCGGCAGGCCGGAGGGAAGGCGGCCGCGCGGTCGGCGCTCCCGGACGCCCGGGCCTGGTTCGAGCAGGCGCTCGGAGCCCTCGAGGCGCTGCCCGAGAGCCCATCCACGCTGGAGCAGGCCTTCGAGATCCGCGTCGAGCTACGGCCGGTGCTGAACCAGCTCGGTGAAGTCCGGCGGACGCTGGAGCGCCTGCGCGAAGCCGAGACCCTCGCCGAGCGGTTGAACGACGACCGCCGGCGAGGCCGCGTCTGCGCTTTCGTGACGAACATTCACTCGCTGCTGGGTGAGCTGGATGAGGCGCTCGTGACCGGCACCCGCGCCCTGGAGATCGCCGGGCGCCTCGGAGACTTGAGACTCCGCATCCCCGCCACGACCTATCTCGAGCAGACGCATTACTTCCGGGGCGAGTACGAGCGGGTGGTCGAGCTGGCCACCGACAACCTCGCAGCGCTGCCCGCCGACTGGGTCTACGAGTATTTCGGATCCACCGCACCGGCATCGGTCTACGATCGCGTCTGGCTGATCAGGAGTCTCGCCGAGCTCGGCAGATTCGCCGAGGTGGCCGAGTACGAAGCCGAGGCGATCCGGCTCGCCGAGCCGACGCAGCATGCGCACACCGTCGGCGTGGCCCACTTTGCCGCGGGCACGCTCCATCTCCTCAAGGGCGACTGGGCGAAGGCGCGCTCACTGATCGAGCATGTGATCGCGGTGCTCCGGACGGGGAACGTCGTCCTCCATCTTCCCTGGGCGGTCGCCTCCTCTGCCTGGGTACTGGCGCAGCTCGGCGAGGCGGGCGAGGCGCTGAGCCGGCTCCGGGAAGGCGAGCCGCTCCTCGAGCGTCAGGCGGCGAGGGGAATCGTAGGCTATAGCGGCTGGGGCTACCACGCGCTGGGTCGCGCTGGTCTGCTGCTCGGCCGGCTCGCCGAGGCGCGGCGCCTGGGCGAGCGCGCGGTCGAATCCTCTCCGCGTCACCCCGGCTTCGCGGCCCATGCGCTGCATCTCCTCGGCGACGTCGCAACCCATCCCGACCGGTTCGACGCCGAGGGCGGTGAGGCCCACTACCGCCAGGCGCTGGCGCTCGCCGAGCCCCGCGGCATGCGCCCGCTCATCGCCCACTGCCACCTCGGCCTCGGCAAGCTCTACCGCCGCACGGGCAAGCGCGAGCAGGCCACGGAACATTTCGCGACCGCGACGACGATGTACCGCGAGATGGACATGCGCTACTGGCTGGAGCAGGCCGAAGCAGCGATCAGTGGACCGTCGTAGGCGGCGGCAGGTGATCAGCTGTGGTGCCGCTCACGAATCGCCCGTAGCTGCAGGGCCGCCTCGCGATCCCGCTGGCGCCCCATCGCTTCCTTCGCCCGAATGAGCGCGTCGATTGAGAGGATCCGGCATACGCCACCCGCCAGCTCCACGGGGACGCTGTGGCCCGCGACGTCCTGGTAGCCCCCGACGCCCAGGACTTCACCAAGGCAGTCGAGCTGACCCCAGTCGGTGTCGAGGTAGAGGTTACGCAGGCCGGCGCATGCCTCCACCGTCAGGCGGAGGGGAGGGCGCGCCGGGACCATTCGGTGGACGGGATGGAGATCGGCGATGGCCCCTTGGAGCCTCAGGAGATTCTCCGGCGTGAACCGGCAGCACACATCGACGTCCTGCGTCGGGAGTGACACGCCATGCGCCACGGCAGCAAACCCCCCGACGACCACGAACTCGACTTCGCCCTGGATGAGGCGGTGGAGGAGAGACTCAAGGTCCGGCACGAAGATTCTTCATCTGCTGGCGGAGAGCGATGGCGAGGGCGAGAGCGCGGGCGTGCGCCCGGATCCGCTCCGCCGGGGTCCGGCGCAGGTTGGCGTCGATCAAGGACATGTCGAAGCCGTAGGCTTCCGCCGCCTCCCAGGCGGACGTCTCGCCCTCCTTGGGCTCGGGTTCGATCTCGCCCATGTCAGGCATGATACGGCAGAGGCACCGCGGACGGGTGATCCTCCGAGACCTTGACTCACTGCGCTGACCGGCATAAGGTCGGGCGCCGTCCATTGGCAGACAGGCAGGTGTGACGTTGAAGTGTCCGGGCTGCCAGCAGGAGAACCGAGCCGGAGCCAGGTTCTGCGAGCAGTGCGGCGCGCGCCTGGCCAGGGCCTGCGTGGGTTGCGGCGCAGAGCTGTCGGCCTCAGCGAGGTTCTGTCCCGAATGCGGCCGACCCGTTGCTGGGCCGGAGCCTTCTCCCGTCACTTCCCGCTTCGACTCCCTGGAGTCCTACACTCCGAAACACCTCGCCGAGAAGATCCTGACCTCCAAGGCCTCTCTGGAGGGCGAGCGCAAGCAGGTGACCGTCCTCTTCGCCGATCTCAAGGGCTCGATGGAGCTGCTCGCCGACCGCGACCCGGAGGAGGCGCGCAAGCTCCTCGACCCGGTGCTCGAGTACATGATGGAGGCCGTCCACCGCTACGAGGGCACCGTGAACCAGGTGATGGGCGATGGGATCATGGCGCTCTTCGGCGCACCCCGCTTCACCTCCTCAAGGGGGACTGGGTGAAGGCGCGCTCACTGATCGAGCACGTGATCGCGGTGTTCAGGACGGGGAACATCGGAATCCTGCTTCCCGCCGCGGTCGCCTCCTCCGCCTGGGTGCTGGCGCAGCTCGCCGAGGCGGGCGAGGCACTGAACCGGCTCCGGGAAGGCGAGCAGCTCGTCGAGCGTCAGGCGACGAGGGGAGCCGTTGGCCGTGTCGGCTCGGCCTACCATTCGTTGGGGCGCGCCTGTCTGCTGCTCGGCCGGCTCGACGAGGCGGGGAGCCTGGGCGACCGTGCGGTCGAATCCTCTCCGTCTCAGCCCGGGTACGCGGCCCATGCCCTGCACTTGCTGGGCGACATCGCGACCCATCCCGACCGGTTCGATCGCGAACGCGGCGAGGCGCACTACCGCGAAGCGCTGGCCCTCGCCGAGCCCCGCGGCATGCGCCCGCTCGTCGCCCACTGCCACTTCGGCCTCGGCAAGCTCTCCCGGCGCACGGGCAAGCGCGAGCAGGCCCGCGAGCACCTCACCACCGCAACGGCGATGTACCGCGAGATGGACATGAAGTTCTGGGTGGAGCAGGCGGAAGCGGTGAACTCATGAGGGACGCCTCCTCACCGTTGCTGGTGGTGGAAGATCTGAAAACCCATTTCTTCACCCGCCGTGGGGTCACCAAAGCGGTGGATGGGGTCAGCTTCACGCTCCACGCCGGGGAGACGCTGGCCCTGGTGGGGGAATCGGGGTCGGGGAAGTCCGTGACGTGCCTCTCGCTGGTGCGGCTGGTCCCCGAGCCGGCCGGACGGATCGTCGGGGGCCGGGTGCTGTTCGAGGGAGAAGACCTGCTGGAGAAGAGCCCCGCGGAGATGCGGCGCGTGCGGGGAAAGCAGATCGCGATGGTGCTCCAAGACCCCATGACCTCCCTCAACCCCGCCCTGACGATCGGAACCCAGGTGGGCGAGGTCGTGCGGCTCCATCAGGGGCTGCGCGGCGGCCTGCTGCGCCAACGGGTCCTGGAGGCGCTCTCACGTCTGCGCATCCCCGCCGGAGACACTCGGCTCCGGAACTACCAGCACCAGCTGAGCGGCGGGATGCGACAGCGGGTGTCGAGCGCCATCGCCATGTCGTGCGCGCCCCGTCTGCTCATCGCGGACGAACCCACCACCTCGCTGGACGTGACCATCCAGGCCCAATATCTGGAGCTGCTCAAAGAGGTGCAACGCGAAGCCGGCGTGGCGGTCATCCTGGTCACCCACGACTTCGGCATCGTGGCGGCCAACGCCGACCGGGTGGCGGTGATGTACGCGGGGAAGATCGTCGAGATGGGGAGCACCCTGCAAGTCTTCAACAATCCCGCTCATCCCTATACCCAGGCGCTCCTGCGCTGCCTGCCGGGTGTCGAGCTCGGAGGTCAACCGCTGGTCGAGATCGGGGGGCAACCCCCTGACCTGGCGCGGCTCCCGCCGGGCTGCCCCTTTGCTCCGCGATGTCCCAAGCGGCAGCCCATCTGCGAGGAGGCGTATCCCCCCGAGGTGCCCGTGGGGCATGGTCATGTCGCGCACTGCTGGGTCGCTTCCGCAGCGGGCGCATGAGGCTCGGATGATCCTGCAAGGGATCGGGCTGAAGAAACATTTCCCCGTGACCGGCGGCTTCAGCGTGGGCGGGGTGCGCGGATGGATCAAGGCGGTGGACGGGGTGAGTGTGCAGGTGGCCGAGGGAGAGACCCTGGGCATCGTGGGGGAGTCGGGGTCCGGCAAGACCACGCTGGCCAAGCTCTTCCTGCTCCTCGAACGCCCCACCGCCGGCTCTCTGCTCTTCGACGGCAAGGAGATTCAGGCTTTCGGTCGCGACGATTTCAGGCGCTATCGGCGCGCGGTGCAGGCGGTGTTTCAAGATCCCTATAGCTCGTTGAATCCCCGGATGCGTGTGGGCGATATCGTCGCCGAACCTCTCCCTCCCGAGAACGGTGGGAGCCGCGCGGAGGTCCGCGGGCGCGTCGGGGAAGTCCTGGAGCTGGTGGGGCTCAGGCGCGAGAGCGCCGCCCTCTACCCGCACGAATTCAGCGGGGGCCAGCGGCAACGCATCGCGATCGCGCGCGCTCTGGTGACGTATCCGAAGTTCATCATCCTGGACGAGCCGGTGTCGGCCCTGGACGTCTCGATCCGGGCGCAGATCCTCAATCTGCTGAAGCATCTTCAAGACAAGCTGGGGCTCGCGTATGTCATGATCTCGCATGATCTGGCGGCCGCCCGCTACCTCGCGACCCGCCTGGCCGTCATGTATGCGGGAAAGCTCGTGGAGACGGGGGCGTGCGCCGCTGTGTATGGCGAGCCGCTTCATCCCTACACGCAGGCGCTCCTGTCCGCGGCACTGCCCTTACATCCCTCGGCGCGACGGCAGCGTATCGTCCTGGCGGGCGAAGTGCCCAATCCCATGAAGCCGCCCGCGGGTTGCCGCTTTCATCCCCGCTGTCCGCGCGCCATGGAGCAGTGCCAGAGCCAGGAACCGGAATGGCAAGAGGTCAAGCCCGGTCGTTTTACCGCCTGTCACTTGTATTGATCGACGGAGGCACACATGGCCAAGCAAGGCTTCCGCGTCATGGACAGCGATCTCCACGTGATCGAGCCTCGAAATCTGTGGGAGGACTACCTCGATCCCAAGTTCCGTGGCCGCATCACCACGGCGCCGGACAGCCAGGGGCAGATGCGCGCGCAGGTGGATGGTAAGGTCCTGCCGCCGTACGCCGACCGGCCGGAGCGACAGCGCGCGTGGTCGCTGCGCACACGGCGCCCGGAATGGGAGCGCGTGCGCCGCGACACGCCGCCGAAGGACGTGCTGGAGGCCATGGAAGTCGAGGGCATCGACGTCGGCATCCTGTTCCGGACGTGGGCGACTCAGGCCATCAACATCGATGGCCTGGAGCCCGCCCTGGCGGCGGCGATGAGCCGCGCGTGGAATCGCTGGATCGCCGACTTTTGCACGGAGAGCCCCGAGCGACTCAAGCCGTCGTCCATCGTCCCGCTCCAGGACATCGACCTGGCCGTGGCGGAGGCTCGCTTCGCCGTCCATGACCTGGACGCGATCACGCTGGTGCTGCCGTCGCATCTCGTCAACAGCCGTCCCATCTATGACCGGTACTACGACCCCCTGTGGACTGTGGCCCAGGAGATGGACGTCGCCGTGTCCTTCCATGGCAACCACGCCGCGTATGCCGAGCACCTCGCCAGGCGATACCTCGACAACCTCGTCCTCAGTCACGCCTGCGGGCAGCCCGTCGAGATGATGCTGACGGTGGGCGCCATCGTGACGGGCGGCGTGCTGTCGCGCTTCCCCAAGTTGAGGATGGCCTTCCTCGAAGGCAACTGCGGCTGGCTCCCCTGGTGGCTGTGGGCCCTCGACGAGCGCTGGGAGGTCTGGGGCGACCGCGAGCTGTTCCAGCAGGACGCCAAGCCCTCAGAACTCTTCAGGCGCCAGTGCTTCGTCTCCGTCGAGCCGGAGGAGGAGCTGTGCAAGTACGTCGTGCCCGAGCTGGGGGACGACAATCTCGTGCTGTCGACCGACTGGCCCCACGACGACTCGCGGTTCCCGCACGCGATCGACGGGTTCCTGGCCCTGCCGCAGCTCTCGGCCGACAGCAAGCGGAAGATCCTGTGGGACAATTGCGCGCGGCTCTACAAGCTCTAGCCTGAGCCTGCGAGGAGCGTCATGCCTTACGACCTGGTCATCCAAAACGGCATGGTCGTCGACGGGACGGGCTTTCCCCGCTATCGGGCCGACGTCGCGATCAAGGACGGCACGATCGCCGAGATCGGCAAGATCCGTGGGGCGGCGGCCGCGACCATCGACGCCGATGGGCTCTTCGTGGCGCCGGGCATCATCGATCTTCACACCCATTACGACGCCCAGCCCTTCTGGGACAAGCTGTGCACGTCCTCCATCTGGCACGGGGTGACGACGGTCCTGACGGGCAACTGCGGGCTGACGCTGGCGCCGCTCAGGCCCGAGCACCGCGAGGCGATGCTCGCTACGTTCTGTTGTGTGGAAGACATCCCGGTGAGGTCCCTGGCCGCTGTGGTCCCCTGGAGCTGGGAGACATTCGACGAGTACTTGGACGCCATCGACCACGGGCTCGGCGTGAACATGATGCCGCTGGTCGGCCATAACCCGCTGCGCCTGAGCGCGATGGGGCCGGCCGCCTGGGAGCGGGCGGCCACCACGGACGAGATCGCCGAGATGCAGCGGCTCTTGCGTGCCTCGCTGGAGGCCGGCGCCTGGGGCTGGAGCACCACCGTGTCGCCGACCCACGCGGGCCCGAAGGGTGAACCGGTGCCGACCCGACTCGCCGCGAACGACGAACGTGTCGCCCTGGGCCGCACTCTCGGCGAGTTCAACCGCGGCGTGATCGAGATCCTGCCCCCGTCAGTCATCACCCCCGACGCCGCCGATCAGCAGCACCTGCGTGAGGTGGCACTGACGAGCGGCCGGCCCGTCTTCTTCCTGGTCTTCGACGCCGAGATGCGAGGCTACGTGGAAGGCGCGGCGCGGGAGGGAGCGCAACTCTACGCCCTGCTGCGGGCGATTCCCTTCAACCCGAAGTTCGCGCTGAAGAAGACGACGTTCTTCAGCAGTCTCGACGGCTGGGACGTCGTCATGGCCAAGCCCCTCGACGAGCGGTTGGCCGTCCTGGCCGATCCCGAGAAGCGCGCGGCGCTGCGCGAGGCGGCCATGAAGCGCCAGCGGCGCAGGCCGGGAGTGCCCGGGCGCTTCGTCCCCTGGAAGGGGATCGTCGTGAACAAGGTGGTCCTGGCCAAGAACCGCCCCCTCGAGGGTCGTCGGCTCGTGGAGCTTGCTGACGAGCAGGGCAAGCACGTGGCTGACGTCATGCTCGACCTCGCGCTCGAGGAGAAGCTGGAGACGGACTTCCAGCTGCTGACGCGGTCACCCGAGGAGGACGTCGGTCTCGCCGAGTTCGTGAAGACCGGCCACGCGCTGCCCTCGCAGTCGGACGCCGGGGCGCACCTCAACACGAATTTCTGCACCGCCGGCGAGTCCAGTTATGTGCTCGGCGAGTGGGTGAGGGAACGGCAGCTCCTGACCCTCGAAGACGCCATTCGTCGATTCACCTTCCAGCCGGCTCGCATCATGGGTCTCCACGACCGCGGCCTGGTGCGGGAGGGACTGGCGGCGGACCTCATGGTCTTCGATCTCGCGCGCATCGGCGTGAAAGAGGACGAGGTCTCGCACGACGGGCCCAACGGTGCGCCCCGACGCGTGCAGGGCGCTGACGGCGTGGACTACGTCATCGTGGGCGGCCAGGTGGTGCTGGACCACGGCAAGCATACCGGGGCGCTCCCGGGTCGCGTCCTCCGCGCCGGGCGGCGGCGCTGAAAGGTTCGATCTGCGGTCAGCGCGCCGCGGAGCGTGACCCGTAGCGGCGGTAGCAGCGCACGGCGTTGTCCCAGAAGAGCTTGCGCTTGGCCGTCTCGGCGAGCGAGGTCCAGCCCAGGACCACATCCACGGACTTGGGGAACCAGCTCTCCGAGTGCGGGTAGTCGGTCGCGAACATCAGCGTGTCGTCACCCAGGGCGGCGATGGCGTGGCCCAGCGATTGTTCGCCCTCGTAGATCTGGGCGCCCTGGAAATACTGCGGCCCGCGAATGTACTCGCTCGGCTTCAGCTTGAGCGGCGGCAGCGCATGCCGGCACATCTCGGCCAGCTCGTCGAGCCGCGCCGCCCAGGACGCCAGCCAGCCATGCCCACACTCGAGTGGGGCGAGGCGAAGCTCCGGGTAGCGATCGAGCACCCCGGCGCCGATCAGCGCCGCCATGTTGCGCTGGGCGTTCCACACGTGGCCGGCCGAGCGCTGCAAGAAGACGTTGTCCCAGGTATCCCACACGCCGGGCGGATAGGGCACCGTCATGGTGAAGCTGTGGATGATCACCGTGAGGTCGTGCTCCTGCGCCACCGCCCAGAGGGGCTCCCAGTCGGGGTCGTCCAGCGACATGTCGGGGGGGCAGATCGGGAAGATGCCGACCGGCCAGTCCTCACGGCTGCAGCGGCGCACCTCGGCCACCGAGGCGGAGACGTCGCGGCCCGAGACCAGGACGACGCTGGTCAGCCGGTCCGGATAGGGCGCGCAGTAATCTTTCAAGAAACGGTGATAGGCCTCGTACATCGCCAGCTCGAGGGCGAGGTCATCCAGCGCGCAGAACGCCGGCACGCCCCCTGAAGGCAGGATCATGTTCACATCGATGCCCTCGATATCCATGTCGCGCACGCGCGCGTGCGGATCGAAGCTGACGCGGTTGCTGGGAAACGGTGGCCCCTGCCAGCGCACGTCCCAGGGGGTGCCGCCATCCTTCAGGCCACGCGTGACGGCTGATGGCGGCTCCACCCGCTCCCGCGAGCCCAGGCGGCGGTCGAGCGCGGGACGCTTGCCGACCTGATACCGGGACATCCCCCCTTTGGCCGGGGCTCGCTGCACGGCGGGCCCGAACGCCGCGAGCCTGGCGCGGTCGGCGGCCGAGAGATACGCCTCGATGGGCTCGACGGGCTCGATGATGTGGGTATCCGCGTCGAAGATGCGATACCCCGCGCGGGCCATAGGCGTCTCTTCAGTCCTGCAGTCAGTTCCCCATGACGAGGCCGCCGTCGACGTTGAGGGCCTGGCCCGTCATGTAGTCGGAGTCGGGGCCGGCGAGGAACGCCACCACGCCGGCCACGTCGTCCGGCGTCTCGGGGCGCCCGAGCGGGATCGGCGCGATGCGGCGCTGCCACACCTCGTCGGGCGCCCGCCCCTCGAGCCCGCCCCACTCGCGAGCGATCTGATGCCACATCTCCGTGTCCACGGCGCCGGGGCAGACGCAGTTGGAGGTGATCCGATGGGGAGCCAGCGCCTGCGCCGCGCTGCGCGTGAGGCTCACGACGCCCGCCTTGGACGCCGAGTAGGGTGTCATGAGGAAGTTGCCGCCTCGGTAGGCGGCGATCGACGCCGTCTGGATGAGCTTGCCGCGCAGTTCCGAGCCGGGCATCGGGTCCTGCCGCACCATCCGGCGGGCCGCGGCCTGGAGCACGAAGAAGACGGCGCGGAGGTTCACGTCGAGCACGCGGTCCCATTCCTCCTCCGTGACCTCCAGGAACGGTTGCACGCGGATCACCCCCGCGTTGTTGAAGAGCACGTCGAGGCGGCCCCAGCGCCGGTAGGCCTCATCGATCATGCGGTCGACGTCGTCCCGTCGCGTGACGTCGGCCTGGACCGCGACCTGGCCCAGCTCCGCCGCCACCTTCTCGACGCCGGGCCCATCGAGATCGGCGAGCACGAGCCTCGCGCCGTCGGCGGCCAAGCGTCGGGCAGTCGCCGCGCCGATGCCGCGCGCCGCCCCCGTGACGAGCACCACGCGCCCGTGGAGGCGGGCGCTCGGGGATCCCTGCCGATCGGCCATCTCGGTTCTCCTCACACTCTAGTAGGCGCCGAAGCGCATCGAGGAGTCCGCCGCCGCTACGTGACCGCGGGCATCACTTCGCGGGCGAGGATGTGGAGACTCCGCATCGCCTGGTCCATCGGGATGAGTCCGCCCGGGTTCAGCTCGGCGACGATCCCGTTCAGACCCAGCTCTTCGCGCAGCTCGGTGAGGCGATCGATCAAACCTGCCGCGCTGCCGAACGCAACCTTGGTCCTCAAAATCTGCTCGTACGACAGCTTGGCGAGCCGGTCGGCTTGCGCCTGACGCCGCTCAGCGGGTCCGGTGCCGGCGCGTCCCATCCCCGCCAGGGTCAGCTCGGCGTGCCGCTGGAAGTAGTACGTGATGCTCTCGCGGGGTTCTTCCACGGCCGCCGCGGCGGTGCTCCCGGCGTAGATCGGGATCCGCAGATACACACTGGCGGCGCCGGCGTGCCCCGCGTCACTCCACGCCTGGCGGTAGGCCAGCACGCAGGCCCGCAGCTCGGCGACGTCCATCGCGCGCAGCCCGACGAAGATGGGCAGGCCCATCCGCCCCACCTGGGGGAACGTCTCCTCGGTGGTGGCGGCCATCCGGATGGGCGGATGGGGACGTTGATACGGACGGGGCGAGACCGTGGCGTTTTCGATTCGAT
>Ga0209640_10005961_pt1 | contig 10664 bp, 12 predicted proteins | sample RifCSP10_1_FD_184018 | JGI IMG/M metagenome (GOLD analysis project Ga0209640, IMG submission 184018) | Soil microbial communities from Rifle, Colorado - Rifle CSP2_sed 10_1 (SPAdes) (version 2) | ecosystem: Environmental > Terrestrial > Deep subsurface > Rock core/Sediment | place: Rifle...
CATAACAGTGCGCCGTCGAGCAGCGATCCAAACGCTCCCATGCTCGTCATCGAGGGGTTGATGCTCTTCGGCGGCGCGCACATCAAGCTCAAAAGGTCGTTTAGAGAGCGCTGCATGGAGTTCGCCGACTCCGTGCGCAGCATGTTCGGTTGAGCCTTACTCGGCACGGCGCTACCCGGTGCCGCCAGGGGGTCGATATGAATCATCGAGCACTCGCAGCGTTGCTCATTGTCGCCGTAATACCCCTTCGCACCGCCGCTCAGAGCGAATCCTGGGGTCCGCCGCGCACCGCGGACGGGCAGCCGGACCTTCAAGGGATCTGGACGAACGCGACCATTACACCGTTCGAGCGTCCCGCCGAGCTCGCCGACAAGCCCTTTCTGACCGAGCAAGAGGCGGCCGCATACGAGGCGCGCGTCGTCGGCGCCCGGACGGATGCTGCGCCGCGGCCCGGCGACGTCGGCAACTACAACCAGGTGTGGTTCGACCAGGGAACAACGGTCGTGAAAACACGCAGGACTTCGCTCGTCGTCGACCCGCCCGACGGACGCGTGCCCGTGCGGCCCGAGGCCGAGGCGAGAAGGGACCACGACCTGCAACACGTCGCGGATTCCTATGAGCACATGAGTCTCTGGGATCGATGCATCACGCGCGGCGTCCCGGCCGGAATGTTTCCCGCGGGCTATAACAATGCGTATCAAATCGTGCAGATCCCGGGCTACGTCGTGATCCACTACGAGATGATTCACGACACGCGCATCATTCCGCTCGATGGTCGCCCGCACCTGCCGCCGTCGATCCGGCTGTGGAACGGTGACTCGCGCGGCCGGTTCGAAGGCAACACGCTCGTCGTGGACACGACCAACTTCAACGGCAAGAGCTGGATCGCGACAAGCGCCGCCGGAGGCCGGATCAAGGGGATCCCGCAGAGCGATGCCGCTCATATCGTGGAGCGCTTCACGCGCACCGACGCCGACACGATCCTCTACGAAGTGACCATCCAAGACCCCGAGGTCTACACCGCACCGTGGAAAGTGGAGATTCCCCTCAACCGCGAATCCGATTACATGATTTTCGAGTACGCCTGCCACGAGGGGAACAGGGCCGTGGAGAACATCCTTCGCGGCGGCCGCGCGCAGGACGCGAAGAATTGAACGTCGCTCTTAGCGGCCGACGTACTTCTTGACCGTCTGCGACCACACCTCGGCGCCGTAGATGTTGCCCATCGCATCCGCGGCGATGCCGTGCGCTCCCGTCTCCTGTGAATTGGCCGGGTCGAACTCGGGATCGGGGATGAATGCCGTGACCGAGCCGTCGCGCGCACTGCCGACGCGGATACCGCGCGGCCAACCGGGATTTCGCTCGTCGTTCGACTGATTGTCGGAAACGTAGAGCGTGTCGGCGGCATCGATGAAAAGCCCGCTCGGCCGGCCGAACTGCCGCCACTCGTCGAGCAACGTACCCTCCTGGTCGAAGATTTGGATGCGGTTGTTGTCGCGGTCGGCGACGAACAATCGGCCGCGCGAGTCCATCGCGAGCGCGTGCGGCACGAGAAACTCGCCGGGACTGGACCCGCTTCCGCCCCAGGACTTGAGAAACGTTCCGTCGCTTGCGAGCTTGACCACCCGGTTGTTCGAGTCGGGCTCGTGACCGTCCGCGACGAAAATATCGCCGTTCGGCGCGACGAGAACCGCCGTGGGACCGTTGAAGTGTGCGGGACCATCGCCCGCGACGCCGGCTTCGCCGAGTATCAGCAGCACCTCGCCCGCGGGGCTCAACTTGACGACGCGGTGACCCTTGCCTTCGCCCGCGCGCCCGTCGGTCACCCAAACGTTGCCGTCCGAATCGACATGAAGCCCATGCGGCCATGCGAAGAGCCCGGCGCCGATACGCCGCCGCGTGCGGCCCGCGGCATCGAGCAACCAAATCGGTGCGACGTCGTCGTGACCTACACAGTTGTTCTCGCCGCAGCGTTCAGCAAGCCACACGTTGCCGTCCGCGTCCGCGTGGACGGCGCTCACGGAGCCCAGGGGCCGAGCGCTGCGCTGCACCCAGTCCGACAGGGTTCGATAAGAGCTCGGCTGGGCGGCTGCTATCGCGCCAACGACGGCAACTACGCAGCTCAACGTGATCTTGAGCGACGATCCTCGAGGTGGGCGGCGCAGTGCAGTCATGCTTCGGCCATCTTACTGATCGCGCCTTGCTTTCTGCCAGCCCCGTTGATATTCGGCGCGGATATGGCCATAATGGCCATATGGAAAAGGCTACCGTTTCAAAGCTCAAGGACAATCTCAGCGCCTACCTGCGCAAAGTTCGCGCGGGCCACTCCGTGGTGATCTATGACCGCAACGTTCCTATCGCGCGGCTCGAGCGCATCGAAAGTGCCGGCGGGGCCCAGGACCGGCTCGCACTGCTGCGAGCCCAGGGCGCCGTTCGACCGCCTTCGCGACCGCTCGCGGCAAAGAAACTCCGAGCGCTGCTAAAACCTCTGCCACGCAAGTCACGGCTCGCCGAAGCCTTACGTGACGAGCGCATGCAAGGTCGCTGAGTCCGGTCGCAATGCGGTTCTGGGACGCCTCCGCCGTGATTGCACTCATCGCGGACGAGCCGAGCCGCGAGCGCATGCTGACGCTGCTCGACGAAGATGCGCAGATTCTCGTTTGGTGGGGCACACCGGTCGAAGTCATTTCGGCGCTGGCGCGGCGAGAGCGCGAGGGGCTCTTGACTGCCGACGAAGTGACAAATGCCTTGACCGGCTTTCGTCATCTCGTGGACTCTTGGCACGAAATCGTACCATCGGATGCCGTACGCAGAGCCGCAGAACGCCTCCTGCGCGTGCATGCGCTCCGTGCCGCCGACAGCCTGCAGCTCGCCGCCGCCATTACGGCGGCCGACCACGATCCTTCGACGCTCGTATTTCTGTGCCTGGACGATCGTCTCAACGCCGCGGCTCGCCGTGAGGGTTTCGTCGTAGTCGACGCTTAATCGAGGGGGCAACCATGGCAGACAAAAGCAACGACGCGATCTCCCGGCGGCGAATGGCCAAACTATCCGTCACCGCAGCGGCCATCTTACTGATCGCGCCCTCTCTGGTGCCAGCCCAACCAAACGAGCAAGCGGCCGGGGCAACGGTGAAAACCGTTTGCGTGCTCGGCGCGAGCGGCAACGTCGGCAACGGCATCGTTCGCGAGCTGCTCGCGGCCGGACATCGCGTCATCGCGGTGTCGCGAAGCTCGAGCAACCTCGACGCGATTCGCGCACGGTTTGCCGCGTCCGAGCGCCTCGAGACGCTGCAAGGCGACGTCGGATCCGACGAGGCGGGACTCGCGCTGCGTGCAGCACTGATGAGCCGCTTCGGCCGGATCGACGCCGTCGTCGCGTCGCTCGGCTCACCCGAATGGAACGCTTCCATGAGCGTGTTGGAGGCGCCGTCCGCGGCGCTCGAAGGCGCGTTCCGCGACAACTTCTTCACGCACTTCATCGCCGCCAAGTCGCTGCTGCCCGCGCTCGCGCCCGGCGGCGTCTATGTGGGAATCAGCGGCGGCCTTGCCGACTTCCTCTTGCCCGGCAACGGCCATCTCTCGATGACGCAAGCCGCGCAACGCACGCTGTTCCAGGTGCTCGCCCAAGAAACCGAAGGCATGGACGTTCACGTTCGTCTGCTCGGCCTTTACTCGATGATCGCGACGGAACGAAATCGAGACCGTGCCGAACCGGGCTGGGTGACCGACGCACAGGTGGGGCAGCGCATCGTCGAGATGATCACCGAGCCTGAGGCTTTTCCCGATACGCTCCAGTCTTTGCGTTCCGAGCAGTACCGCTAGGCGGCGCGCGCAATCTCAATCGCGAAAGTTCGTGTACTGCAGCGGCAGACCGATCGCGCTCTTCTTGAGCATCTGAATGACTTCTTGCAGATCGTCGCGTTTCTTGCCCGTGACGCGCACCTGCTCGCCCTGGATCGATGCCTGTACCTTGGCCTTCGAGTCCTTGATGAGCTTGACGATTTTCTTCGCGTGCTCGGTGTCGACACCGTGCTTCATGACGATCTTCTGACGCGTCCTGTGCAGCGCGACCTCGGGCTCCTCGGGCGCCATGGCGGCGACGTCGATTTTGCGCCGCGCGAGCTTGTCGGTCAGGATCGCGCGCATTTGTTGGACTTGAAACTCGTTCGGCGCCTCGAGCGTGATGACGAGCTCGGTGAGCGTGAACTTGGCGTCCGTGCCGCGGAAATCGAAACGGTTCTCGACCTCGCGGTTCGCCTGGTCGACGGCGTTCGTGAGCTCGTGGCGATCGATCTCGGAGACGACGTCAAAGGAAGGCATCTACCTTCTCCTCAGCGCGCGGCATCGCGCTGCTGCGCGAGCATCGTCTGAAACCGCTGTCTTGCGTGTCGATGTGCGCAAGGTAGCCGGCACGGTCGATGAACGGGTTCGGGTCGTCGGCACCGCGGGACTGCAACTTCTCGTACTTCTCGGCGAGGCCGTAGAAGACCCCATGCGATCCCAAGAACACGTCGACGGGCAGCGCACGCGCCTTTGCAAACGTCGCGACATAGTCATCGGCGATCTCTGGATAGTCGACGTTGTCTACGAGCACGTAGTTGGGGTTGACGCCGAAGCTGCAGACGATGAGCGCGTTGTAGCTTTGCCCGCCCTCCTCGACCTCGAGCCCCCAGCTCGTGCAGCCTTTCGTATGGCCCGGCGTCAGGTGCGCCGTGAGCGTGGTCCCGCCGAGCGTGACCTCGTCGCCGTCGCGGAGAATCCGATCGATGGGATGCTCCTTGCCGCCCGGGCGCATCGTCTGGAGCGCCGGAACGTCCTGCTCCATGGCCATGACTTCTGCGCGCGTGAGCTCCTTGACGAGCGCATCGGCTTCCATGTGATCGCCGTGCGCGTGGCTGCCGAGCACGATCTCGATGTCCTCGAAATCGAAGCCGAGCTCCTCGACGCTCGCGCGAATCGAGGGAACGGTCCTTTCGAAATCGCTGTTGATGAGGATGCGGCCCTCGGGCGTCGTGATGAGGAACGTGCCGAGTGCCTCAGTGCCGACGAAGTACACGTTGTCGATGACGCGATGCGCCGGAAACGGCGCGCTGAAGTCCATTTGCGCGAGTGCCGACCCAGGACCAACGCACGCAAGGACAGTGCAAAGAAACGCTCTGTCTACCATGTTCTCCGGGGCCAACACGACACCTCAGTTTCTTCATCGGGCGTTACATTGCCGATGTGTTCTCTAAAGCTCGGATACATTTGATGAGTCGGTTGAAGCCGCAACGTAGCCACCTTGTCGCCACGCTCATCGTGTTTATAGAATTCAATGATGCCGTCGGATGTAATCAAGCCAGTACCTATAGTGCAGCGCAGCTCATCTTGATTCGCTGACACAGATTCGCTTGCGACATTCTGCGCGATGAGCGGGATCATGATCTCGTCCCATGCCTTGGACGCATGGAACCAATTGCCCTCGACGAAGTGAACGATGACCTCATTCTTCAACCTCGGCAAGTAGACGTAACCCTGCCCGTTGGAAGCATCGACTTCGTACAGGAAAACATACTTGCTTGCGTTATCTGGCGCTCGGGCGTCGCCGATAAAGAATGTCACTTCCAGACGTTGAAGGCCCTTCGGCCGTTCTGTCGCCCATCCCCGCGGCCAGTCGATGAACCTCCCATCCGCTTTGGTTGGATCGGCCCATGCGGGCGGATCCATTCGGCCGGCGCTGTACGTGAATACGCCAGGTCCATTCCAGATACTGAAGCTCCCGACGATGCGCGGATCCGTGATCTCGATCGGCGACTCAAGGTAATCGCCCTGAATCTCGATCTTGAAGGTTGGGCCCTTCGTCCAGCCTGTCGTCGGAATTGCAAGAATCGATAAGCAAACCACAAGTGCGGGATTCGTTCGCCTCATAGTCGCCCCCTTCTTCACGGAGTCCGTGTTTTTGAGAGTTCGATTGTATAAGAATGACGGCCGACCGGAAGGTGCCGAATGGAAATTCGAGTGGATGACCCGAGGGGAGCAGAGATAGCGAGCCTGCTACGCGAGCACCTGAGAAGTGCGGCAGTGCATTCGCCACCCGAGAGCGTCCATGCGTTGGACATAGACGCCTTGTGTTCGCCGCAAATTACTTTCTGGGCGGCATGGGAGGAACGCGAGCTTCTTGGCTGCGGCGCACTATTGGAGCTCGATCGCCGACATGGCGAGATCAAGTCCATGCGAACCGCCGCGGCTCATCTCCGCAAAGGAGTTGCCTCGAAAATCCTCGAGCACATCATCGAGGAAGCAAAACGGCGCTCCTATACGCGATTGAGCCTCGAGACCGGCTCCATGGAGGCATTCGCGCCCGCACGTGCCCTCTATACGAGCTTCGGGTTCGTCATCTGCGAGCCGTTCGCCGACTACGTGCCTGACCCGTACAGTGTGTTCATGACTCGCGCGTTGTGAGCTCGCTTGAGACCGCTCCTCCGCCGGCCTAGAGGCGAAACACGCGCTCCGCGTTGGTCTGATAGAGCAGCTTCTTATCCGAGACGCTGATCGGCAAGTCGTCCGTGACGGCAACTTCGGCGGGCACATATTGGTACGGATAGTCCATCGCGTACAAGACGCGATCCCTGCCGAGCACCGAGCGCGCATAGAGGATCACGGGCTCCCACGCCATGCCGCTCGTCGTGACGTAGAAGTTCTCCTTCATATAGTCGCTCGGCTTCCTCTTGAGCGGCTTGAAGTTCTTGTAGCGCTTCGTCTGCACGATGCCGCGGTGGAAGAAATCGACGCGGAAGAGCCAATACGGTATGCCTTCCCCGAGATGGCCGACCACGATCTTTAAGCCGGGGAACCGATCGAACACGCCGCTCACGATGAGACGCAGCATGTGCAGGCCCGTCTCGACGGCGAAGCCGAAGATCGCGCCGTCGAGGCCGGACTCGAGAAACGGCTTGATCATCGCCGGCGGCGGCGTCTGCGGGTGGATGTAGATGGGCACGTCGAGCGCCTCGGCGGCCGCGAAAATGTCCCAGAATTTCTCGTCGTCGAGGTACTCGCCGTGCGTGTGCGAGTTGATGATGGCGCCCTTGAGGCCGAGCTTGCGAACGGCGCGCTCGAGCTCTCTGGCCGCGGCCCTTGGGGCCTGCGGCGCGATCGCGGCCAGCCCCGCGAATCGATCCGGATACACGGACACGGCCGCTGCGAGCTCGTCATTGTAATCGGGCGCGAGGCCGACCGCCGTGTGCGCGTCGAAAATTTGCAGACCCGGGGCCGTGATTGAAATGACCTGCTTGGCGATGCCCGTCGCGTCCATGTCGCCGATGCGCCGGTCGCCCAAATCCTGCAAGCGCTCGACGATCGCGTTCGTGCGCGGGCTGTCGTTGAACAGAAAGTAACCCATGAGGCTTTCGAAGCCGGGATCGTTGCTCGTGCCGTCGCGAATGATGCGCTTGTAGCGCTCGATCAAATCGCGGGGCGCGTAGGCTTCTTCGGCGGCGATTCGTGAATAGCTCTTCTTGGCGGGCGCGGGACTCATGGAACTCTCGGGGCGCGACGCGAGATATTGTAGACTGCCACGCACGAACAATGACAATCGGCACGACGAGCACTCTTGGGAGGATGCGGAGTGGCAGCAACGGATTACGGGTTCATCGGCATCGGCCGCATGGGCGCGCACATGGCGCGGCGCCTACTCGAGGCCGGCTACTCGCTCACCGTGTTCGATACGTCCAAGAACGCCGTCGACGAGCTCGTTGCAATCGGTGCGCGCGCCGCGAGCTCCGCCCCGGACGTCGGCTCGTCGACCACCACCGTGTTCTTGAGCTTGCCGACGCCTGATATCGTGCAAAGCGTTTGTCTCGGCGCCGACGGCGTGCTGGGGGGATCCACGATCAAGCACGTCGTCGATTGCTCGACTACGGGCCCGCAAATGGCTCGCGTCGTCGCGGCCGAGCTTGCGAAAAAAGGCATCGACTATCTCGATGCGCCCGTCAGCGGCGGGGTCAAGGGCGCGCGCGAAGGCACGCTCGCCGTCATGGTCTCGGGGAAACGTTCCTTGTACATCCAGGTCGAGAAGGCGCTCGCGCGGTTCGGCAAGCTTTTCTTTGTCGGCGAAGGCGCGGGACAGGGCCAAGTCATGAAGCTCGCGAACAACCTGCTGTCCGCGGCCGCGCTCGTTCTCTCCTCGGAGGCGGTCGTCATGGGCGTCAAGGCCGGGCTCGATCCCGTGCAGATGTGCGACATCATCAACACAGGCAGCGGCCGCAACAGCGCAACGCAAGACAAGTTCCCGCGCTCCATAATCCCGAGAACCTTCGATTTCGGCTTCGCGACGGGACTCCTCTACAAAGACGTGCGCCTCTGTCTTGAGGAAGCGCAGAATCTCGGCGTGCCGATGATTGCCGGCGCCGCCGTGCTCGAGATGCTTTCCATCACGAAGGCGCGGTTCGGCGCGGATTCCGACTTCACCGAGATCGCACGCGTCGTCGAGGAGTGGGCTGGCGTCGAGATCAGGGCGAAGGCCTGACGGAGCCGCCGATGGTCGCCGAGGCTCCCGACCGCAATCTCGAGCCGCGTCCGCTCGCGGAGCGCATGGCCGGCGCCCTATACGAGCTCGACGCGGAACGCATGGCGCCCGCCGTCGTCGCCAAGGCCAAGCTCTGCGTGCTCGACTTTCTTGCGTGCGCGTTCGCGTCGCAGCATCTGCCCTGGTCGCGCCAAGCCGTCGAAGTGGCTTGCGACAATTCCGCGGAGCCGTCACGACGCGCTGCGACGATCGTCGGCACCGCGCACGTTGTCGCGGCGCCGGATGCGGCGTTTGCAAACGCCGTGCTCGGCCACGGACTCGTCCGCGACGACATGCATCTCGGCAGCGTGAGCCATCTGGGCGTCGCCGTGCTGCCTGCCGTGCTCGCGACGGCGGAAACGCGGCGTGTCAACGGCCGGCAATTACTCGCGGCGATCGTTGCGGGCTACGAAGCGGGCGGCAAGCTCGGGCGTGCGATTCTCGACGTCGAGGTATCGCGGATTTTCCGTCCCACGGGAATCACGGGCCCGTTCGCGGCGGCGGCAGCGGCCGCCAAGTTGCTCGACCTCGAGCCTGCGCGTTTCGCCGTGGCACTCGAGCTCGCCGCGAATATGGCGGCGGGCTACAACGAGTGGGCCGCAACCGGCGGCAGCGAGATGTTCTTTCACGCGGGGCTCGCGGCACGCAATGGGCTGACGGCCGTCGATCTTGCGGCGCGCGGGGCGTATGCGTCGCCGACGGCGATCGAGGGGGAGGCGGGGCTCTTGGCGGCGTTTGGGAAGAAGGATCGCGAGCAAAGCTCGCTCCCACAAGTAAGCTCGCTCCCACAAGTAAGCTCGCTCCCACAAATAAGCTCGCTCCTACAAAACCAGGCGCGGCCGGAGATACTCGATGTGTTCTTCAAGGAAGTGCCGGGCTGCAACTTTGCGCAGACGGCCGCGCAAACTGCGCGCGCGATCGCCGTGCGTGACCGGCCGCGCACGGCCGCGATCGCGCGCGTCATCGTACGCGTGCCGTATTCCGCCGCGAATTACCCGGGCTGCAATTGCGCGGGGCCTTTCGCGCATATCTTACAGGCAAAAATGAGCATTCATTACAACGTCGCGGCCGCGCTTTGCACGGGCACGTTCGACGAGCGCAATTACGAGCCGGCACGGCAGCCCGAAATCCTGCGCATTGCGAGGCTCGTCACGCTCGAGGTCGACGACGCCCTCACGCGCGCGTTTCCCGGCAAGCAAGGCGCCGACGTGACCGTAGAGCTTCAAGACGGTGCGCGCCTGACCGCTCGCCGCGACGACGTTGCGCCGGCGAGCAACGACGTCGTTCGAGCCCGCTTCGAGGCGGCCGCGCGCGAAACGCTCGGCGTAGAACCCGCCGCCGCGCTCGGCGGTTTCGTCGACGAGCTCGAGAATCAGGCCGATGCGGGCGCGCTCGCGCGGCTCACACGCACGGAAAAGCGTTCATGAGTCCCGCGCAGCACGTCGAGAATTTTCTGCAATTCTTGACGGCGGGTCTGCTCACGGGTGCGATTTACGGCCTCATGTGCGTGGGCCTCTCGATCATCTTCGGCGTCATGCGCGTCATCAACTTCGCGCAGGGCGAATTCATGATGATCGGCATGTACGTTGCGTTCTACTTCTTCGCATTCACCGGCCCGTACATCGTGTTCGGCGATTTCATCGCGCCCTATCTCGCCGCATTGGTCGCGGGCCCGGCCGTGTTTGTGCTCGGCGTGCTGCTGCACAAGGCGCTCGTGAGCCGCGTCACAGGGATAGGCAGCACGGTGCTCGATTCGGAGGGCCATTATGCGCAGTTGATTCTGACGCTCGGGCTTTCTCTCGTTCTCGCGAACGGCGGCCTCGTCGTGTTCGGGTCCGCGCCCGTGTCGATCGCAACACCATTGTCCTCGACGCCGTGGGTCGTCGGGCCGCTGTACGGCGAGGAGATCCTCCTGTTCGTGAATCAAGGGCAGACCATTGCCGCCGTGATCGCGGTCGCCGTCGTCGTCGCTTTCGGGCTCCTCATGGCGCGCTCGCGACTCGGCCGCGCGTTGCGGGCCGCCGCCGACAATCCCCAGGCCGCCGTCTATATGGGCATCGACGTCGATCGTGCCTACCGCATCGCTTTCGGCTTCGGCGTCGGCATCACCGCGATCG
>Ga0209640_10005962_pt1 | contig 10663 bp, 12 predicted proteins | sample RifCSP10_1_FD_184018 | JGI IMG/M metagenome (GOLD analysis project Ga0209640, IMG submission 184018) | Soil microbial communities from Rifle, Colorado - Rifle CSP2_sed 10_1 (SPAdes) (version 2) | ecosystem: Environmental > Terrestrial > Deep subsurface > Rock core/Sediment | place: Rifle...
GCCAGCGCCGTCCGTAGGGTGCTGTTTTCGAGTTGGTATCGCTTGAGGCGGTCGGCGGTTTTCACGGTTTGGAGAGTTCCCCGTAGAGTTCGGGCCGGCGATCTTTGAAAAAGGTCCAGATGTCGCGCGTCTCCTCGACCTCGTTCAGGTCGAGTTCCGAAAACAGGATCGCGTCGTTCGCCCCCGCCGGCGCGGCGATCAATTCTCCAAAGGGATTGACGCAGAAGCTCCGGCCGTAGAAATTCTGCCGCTCTTCCTTGCCGGCCCGGTTGACCCGCAGAATGAAGACGTTGTTGGCGATCGCATTGGCGCAGATCATTTTTTCCCAGCGGGACTGGGAGGCGAAGGCCGCCGCGGTCGGGGCGATGATGATCTGGGCCCCGTGAAGCGCCACGATCCGGCTGCCCTCCGGAAAGAAATTATCCCAGCAGATCTGGATGCCGATGCGGGCGAACGAGGTTTGAAAGACCGGAAATCCCAGGTCGCCCGATTTGAAATAATATTTCTCTTCCCACAACGGAATCTGCGGAAGATGCACCTTGCGGTACCGGCCGAGCAGGGCGCCGTTCTTCTCGATGACGGCCGCCGTGTTGTAGAAGGAATCCCCGTCCTTCTCAAAAAAGGTTCCGATTAAAACCACCCCGTGTTTTCGGGCTTCCCCCTGAAGCGTCGAAACGGTCGGACCGGTGACGGGCTCGGCCCATTCAAAATAATCCTTCCGGCTCTCGAAGGCAAACCAGGGCAGGGTAAAGAGCTGCGGGGTGGCGATGATCCGCGCGCCCCGTTCGGCCGCCAGCGCGATCATCTCGACGGCCTTCGCAAGATTTGCCGCAGGATCCTTGGAACATTTCATCTGGATACCGGCGATTTTCAGCATGGAATCCCGTTTATTGTCCATGGCATTTCTTGTATTTTTTCCCGCTCCCGCAGGGACAGGGATCGTTGCGGCCGACCTTCTGGACATCCCGCTGAACCGTCTTGGCATGGGCCGGCGCCTCGCCGCGGCTGAACTGAAGCTGCGGCGGCCGGGGAACCGCCGGACGGACCGCCGGGGCCGGCTCATCTTTCACCACCTGGATCTTGAAGAGATGTTCCACCGCGTCGTTTTTGATCCGTTCCATCATCGCCACGAACATATCGAACCCTTCCCGTTTGTATTCCACCAGAGGATCCTTCTGCCCGTAGCCCCGGAGGCCGATTCCTTCCTTCAGGTAATCCATCGACAGAAGATGATCCTTCCACTGGGTGTCAATCACCCGGAGCATCACCATTTTCTCCAACCGGCGCATCAGCGGCTCGCCCAACTCGGCTTCTTTTTTCTTGTAGGCTTCGTCAATCGTTTGAACCAGCGCCTCCCGCACGGCCTCGCGCCCCAGCTCTTTCAGCTCCGATTCGCCGTCCAGGTTGATCGTAAACTGGCGGGTGACCGCCTCGCTCAATCCCTTGAAATCCCATTCTTCGGGGTAAACCTCTTCCGGACAGTACAGGTCCAGACTCTCTTTCAAGCGGTCATCAATCATTCCGAGGAAGAGGTCGGTCAGGTTCTCGCCGCGCAGGATCCGGCGGCGCTGCTCGTAGATCACCTCGCGCTGCTTGTTCATGACATCGTCGTACTCGATCAGCTGCTTCCGGATATCGAAATTATGCGCCTCGACTTTCTTCTGGGCGGTTTCGATGGCGCGGGTCACCATGCGGTGCTCGATCGGAATCCCCTCTTCCATTCCGAGCCGCTGCATCAGCCCCGAGATCCGCTCCGAGCCGAAGATCCGCATGAGGTCGTCCTCGAGGGAAAGATAAAACCGCGACGATCCCGGATCGCCCTGCCGGCCGGACCGCCCCCGCAACTGGTTGTCGATCCGGCGGCTCTCATGGCGCTCGGTGCCCACGATATGGAGACCGCCCAGCGACACCACCTCGGCCTTCTCGGCCTCGCACTCCTTCTTGATTCGCTCCAACTGCCGGGCCTGCTCGGCCGGGGGCATCTCGGGCTGCTGGATGAGATGCCGCTTGAACAGGAAGTCGGGGTTCCCGCCCAGCAGGATATCGGTGCCGCGTCCGGCCATGTTGGTCGCGATCGTCACGGCGCTTCTGCTGCCGGCCTGGGCGATGATCTCGGCCTCCTTCTCATGATACTTGGCGTTCAAGACGGAATGCTTGACCCCCTGCCGCTTGAGGAGGCCGCTCAGGCGCTCGGATTTCTCGATCGAGATCGTGCCCACCAGAACCGGCTGGCCTTTTTGATGGAGTTCGGCCGCTTCCTCAACGATCGCATTAAACTTCTCGCGCTCCGTGCGGTAGACGACATCGGCATAATCTTTTCGAATCATCTTCCGGTTGGGAGGGATCACCATCACGTCGAGGTTGTAGATCTTCGCAAACTCCGCCGCCTCCGTGTCGGCCGTGCCGGTCATCCCGGCCAGCTTTTTGTACAACCGGAAATAGTTCTGGAACGTGATCGAAGCCAGCGTCTGATTTTCGTTGGCGATCTTCACTCCCTCTTTGGCCTCGACGGCCTGATGCAGCCCGTCGCTCCAACGCCGGCCCGGCATCAGACGACCGGTGAACTCATCCACGATGATCACCTCGCCGTCCTTGACGACGTAGTCCACATCGCGTTTGAAAAGCGCATGGGCTTTCAGGCCCTGAATGACGTGATGAACCAGGGACATATTGGCAAGGTCGTACAGATTTGAAACACCCAGCAGCCGCTCGACCTTCGCATTGCCGTCCTCCGTCAGGGTGACCGTCTTTGTTTTTTCTTCGATGGTATAGTCCTCCGGCGCTTTTAGGGTCGGGATCATCTGGTTGATCCGGTAGTATTTGTCCGTGGACTCCTCGGTCGGGCCGGAGATAATCAACGGCGTCCGGGCTTCATCAATGAGAATGCTGTCCACTTCATCCACGATGGCGAAATGCAAGTCTCGTTGAACGCACTGGCTCAGATCCACCGTCATATTGTCCCGGAGGTAGTCGAACCCGAACTCGTTGTTTGTTCCGTAGGTGATATCGGCCCGATAGGCTTCCGGCCGGCTCACCGGCCGCAGGTGCTGCAGGCGGCGGTCGTCCGCCTCATGGGCAGGATCGAACAGAAACGCGGCCTCGTGCTGGATCACGCCCACCGATAAACCCAGCGAATGGTAAATCAGCCCCATCCATTGGGCGTCCCGTTTGGCCAGGTAATCATTGACCGTGATCAGATGGGCGCCGAGCCCGGTCAAGGCGTTCAGATACAACGGCAGGGTGGCCACAAGCGTCTTCCCTTCGCCCGTTTTCATCTCGGCGATTTTGCCTTCGTGCAAGACGATCCCGCCCAACAGTTGTGCGTCGAAATGCCGCATCCCAAGCCGCCGACGCGCCGCCGCCCTTACCACGGCGAAGGCCTCGGGGAGAATTTCATCCAGCGGCAGTCCGGAGGCCAGTCGCGACCGGAACTCCTCCGTTTTCGACCGGAGTTGCGGATCGTCCAGCGTCTCGATGGTCGGTTCCAGGGCGGAGATCCGCTGTACCAGCGGGGCCAGCCGTTTCAACTCCCGATCGTTTTTGGTTCCGACAAGTTTTCGAATCAGTATTCCAAGCATAATTCCGCCCGCTCCAAAACGGCCCCATTATAATACCACAACACGAAAAAAACACGCAAAAACATTAGGGCATAAAAAAACCCCGACAAAGCAAGCGCCCTGCCGGGGTTTTAACGGGATCACTATTTTTAGTGTTGGTTATTGCGGCTTTGTTACATTCGATGCCTGAGGACCTTTTTTACCGTCCACCACATCAAACTCAACCTCCTGGCCTTCGGTCAAGGTCTTGAATCCGTCTCCCTGAATCGCCGAGAAATGGACAAAGACGTCTCCGCCGCCTTCCTGTTCGATAAACCCAAACCCCTTCTTCTCGTTGAACCACTTCACCTTTCCTTTACTCATTACGCTGAACCCTCCCCACGATCCGTCCCGAAACGCAGAAGCGGAACGGTTATTGATAATCGAGCAAGCGGCCCACGCAGGATGGCCCGCTTCCTCCCCGCCCAAACCATTTTTTGTCAAAGGGTGACGCGTTAATTTAGGATGTACCTCAAAGGATTAACCGGGACATTATTGACGAAGACTTCGTAATGGACGTGGGGACCGGTTGATAATCCCGTATTGCCCACAAAACCGATCACTTCTCCCCGTTTCACCTTCTGGCCGATCCGGACATTCACTTTGGCCAGATGTGCGTAAATCGTCTGCATGCCGTAACCATGATTGAGCTTGATCACCTTTCCCAGACCGCTGTCAAAGCCTTCATAGCTGACCACGCCGCCGGCCGTCGCCAGCACGGGGGTATCGCGCCGTGAAGCCACATCAATCCCGTTGTGCATCGAGACGCTGCCGGTAAACGGCGAGAGCCGGTTTCCGAATCCGGACGTCAGCCACCCACGAACAGGCCAGATGGACGGGGTTGAGGCCCACAGGGACCGCCGGTCCTTCATCGCCTCGGTCAGCGCTTCAAAACTCAATTCCTGGGCCGACGCGTCGGCCTTCAGTCGGTTGAGGTCCTCACCCATCTTCTGGATGTCCTCTTCCCGTACCGTACCGTCCTGATAGATCGCGTCCGTCCCGCGTTCCTCCGGCCCCCCCATTCCCATGAGTTGGTCGGCTTGCGGCGGCGGACCGATGTCCGTAATCACCCGAAGCTTGGCGTCGAGATCTTTTAAGCGCGCCATCTGCTTTTTTAAATCGGTGACGTTGGAGGCAAACGTCTGGATTTGGATTTTCTGAGCCTTGGTTTCCTTCCGAAGGGACTTCAGTTCCCACATATCACCGACCATGTAGAAATACTGGATGATAAAAACGAGAAGAAGGATGGTGAGGACGGATGTGGTTCCAATAATAGCCTTTAAGGTCTGCCTGCTAAGACTGAACCGGTAGGCCTTGGAGGTGGGCGTCGGGATAATCATTACGGTGTACGATTCTTTCAATCTTTTCATAGAGTAACCTCCAAAAAGCGGGCTGATCGTACCATACCCTAAAAGTCTTGTCAAGAAATTTTTGCTCTTTTTTGAACCCCTTTTTCCTTCTCGCACATGCCTGTATTCAGAATAGCATAAATTCCGGTTTCGGCAAGCCTATTGAATGGTTCAAAAATACCGTATATGGGTCAATTCACGAGTATTCTACCATATCTTGGGTCGCTTTCCGTTGAGGAAAACCTCCAAGGGACAGCCGGCACATATCGGTCTGTGTTTACAATGCTCCTTTCCAACCTTGACAAGAAGGGCATGATACTCATTATAGACGTTGGCTTTCGAACTAAGATGGTCCATAAAAAAGCGTTGCAACTGATCGTAAGACGCCCTGTGGGAAACCAGCCGGTGACGATCCAAGACGCGTCGCGTGTAGGCATCAATCACGAAAATCGCAACACCTTCGGCATACAGCAGAATCGAATCGGCCGTTTCGGGTCCGATTCCCTTTACCGAAAGCAGTCTGGGCCGAAGGACCTCCACCGGCTCTTGAAGCATGCGATCCCAATCGCCCTGATAATGCTCCATCAGGAACCGGACGAACGCCTTTAATCGTCCGGCCTTGATATTGAAGGCGCCGGAAGGACGGATCACGCCGGCCAATCGCCGGGTGGAGACTCGATGCAGCGCCTCCGGCGTCATGAGCCGCTCTCGCTTGAGATTCGCAATGGCCCGTTCCACATTTGTCCAGGCGGTATTCTGGGTCAGGATCGCACCGATGACGACCTCAAACCGGGTCTCGGCGGGCCACCAATGCTGCGGACCATAGTCCTCAAGCAACCGGCGGTAATACCGGCTAAGCTCGCGGGCGGTTTTCGGGTTTTTCTTCATGTCGGGTCGGACGACTAACGCGTGGCCGTGCGAATCCATCGGAGATAGTCTTTCGAACCGCGGATGATCGGCAGTGCAATGATCTCCGGAACCGAATAGGAGTGGAGGGATTGAACGCGCTTCACAAGGCGATCAAAGCAGGACTGCCTTGTTTTAAGCACCATAAGGGACTCCCGCTCCCGGCAGATCTTGCCCTGCCAGAAGAAAACCGATGCGACCCGCGGGATGATATTCGCGCAGGCCGCCAGTTTTTCTTCCACCAACCGCCTCCCGATGGTCCGGGCCTCCCTCAAGGACGGGGCGGTGATTAAAACAACAATCTCTTTCGGCAAGGATCAGTTTCCTTTGTAGATCGTCGGTGTGATGAATATCAGGAGCTCGCTCTGGTTGTCCACCTTGGTCTCTTTCTTAAACAGCCATCCCAGGATCGGGATCTGCGACAGGAACGGGATGCCCTTGGTTCCCACGGATTCATTCCGGGTATAGATCCCGCCGATCACGATCGTCTCGCCGTCGGCCACCAGCAGATCCGTTTCGGCCGTTCGGGTCGTCAGCGGCGGAATGTTCTGGACCTGCCGGTTATAATCCGGCTCTTTCTTGTCGGCCCTCACATGCATCACGACCCGGTTGTCCGGCGTGATGTGAGGCGTCACGATGAGTTCCAGTTTCGCATCAATCTTGGTCACCCCGCCAACGCCGGATGTTCCGGCCGTCCCTCCCGTCGTCCCGGAGGTTGTTCCGCTGGAAGACGTCCCGCTCAGAACAGCGGTCTGAACAAAGATCTCGGTCCCGCTCGATATCCGGGCCTCTTTGTTGTCCATGGTCATGACGCGTGGATTGGACAGGATCCGTCCCTGTCCGGCGTCTTCCATGGCCGACAACTGGATATCCAGCTGACGCGTGCTGGCGATATTGCCAAAGGTGAATCCGACCGCCCCGCCCGCACCCTGGGCCACGGTGGCCGGGAGATTCACTGCAAAGTTATTGCCGCTCAATCCCACGCCTCCGGTCAGCGGCGCGGGCGATCCACCGGATCCACCGCTGTTGCTCGTGGCGCCGGTCACCTGATAGGCCCCCCGGTTCGTCGGGTTGGTGAAATTGCCGCCCCATTGAATCCCGAGTTCCCGGGTGAAATTCGTGCCGGCCTCCACGATGCGCGCCTCGATCAGGACCTGCGGCGTGCGCCCGTCGAGGCTTTTTACGATCGAGACGATTTTGGCCACATTGTCCGGGAGGTCGCGGACGATCAGCGAATTGGTCCGGGCGTCGATTGCAACGCTGCCCTGTTTGCTCAAAAGTGTCTTGACCGTTTCGGCGCTCTCCTTGGCCGTGGCAAAGTTCACCGGAATGATCTCGGTCGTCATATTGTTTTCCCCTTCCGCAAAGGGCGATTTAACGACACGGATGATCGTTCCGTCCTGAAACGAGATCAGGTTATTGATCTTGAGGATGGCGTCAAAGGCCTCGTGCACCGTGACCCGCTGGAAACTCAACGTCAGCCGCCCGTTGACCTCCTCGCCGATGATGACATTCAAGCCGTTCTCCTGGCCCAGCGCCCGGAGGACGTCTTTCAGATCGGCATCCCGAAATTCCAGCGTAAAAACGGGACGGCCGATATCGGCCGACTCCTTTTTAACGCTGATCGTCCCCTGTCCGGTACCGGCCGCCGAGACGACGGCGATGGATGGGCTGATCATCCAAATCATCGAGATCAGAACCCAAATCATTCTGCCCGCTTTCCCATGTCGCCCCCGTTTCATGGAGACCTCCTCTCGGATCTAACGGCCCAAAACAAATTTATTCACCCTCAGCTCTTTCTCACCGGCAGCGCCCTGCAACACCACGCGGTCCTCCAGGATCTCGGTGATCCGCCTCCCCTCGATTATATCGCCTTTGCGCAGGATCTTGTTGTTGATGATCGCCACCCCGCGCCCCGCACGATAAATAATCGCGCTGAGATGGAACTCTCCATCGGTCGCCATCCCGGCGCCGGCCGATGGGCCGGGAAGCGCAAACGGATCCCTCCCCCACTGAAGGGCCTTCTCCTGCCGTTCCAGCCACTGCGTATTGATCTCGGAAAGCGGCTGGGCCCTTAAACCGGGCGTAAGGCGCGAGGCGTAAGGCGTGAGGAGTAGAAAGAGTACTATTACAACTATAATTTTCATCCTCGCAGACACGTTTATTCCTTTCCCAAATACGTCACCGTCTTTAAATGCGCCAGAACGGACGGGTTGAGATCGGCCCGCGTCTCGACCCTGAGCTCTTTGACGACGACGGCGCGCGGCAGATTCTCAAGCATCAGGAGATAATCCCCCAGCTCCCGGAAGCGGGACTGGACATCAATCTGGAGCGTGAGCTGGAAAAAGGTTCCCTTGTCCTCGATGGCGTCCGGCCGAACCGAGACAAACTCGATCTGACGCAGGCGGGCCAGCCGCGTCATCTCCTCCAACAGCACCGACAGCCGGCTCCCCCCCGGGAAAAGATCGCCCACCTTTCCGGAGAATTCGGTGCTGACCTCTTTGGCCTGCGCCGCCTGATGAAGCTCATCGGCCCGCTTCAGAAGCAGAGGGATCTGCGCCATTCCCTGGTCAATCTCGGCCTTGAGAGAAACCTTCCGGACCGTCAGATCCCTCGCGCTCCGGATCATCGGCATCATGAAATAATTAAGATACGCAAATAAAACAGCGACGGCGGTCAGAATGAAGAGGGCCCGCTCGCGCGGCGGGCGTTTGCCGAAATCCAGTCGTTTCAGAAGATCGCTCAACGCCATCGTCTCTCGTTTCCTAACGCAACGCAGCCGTCAGTTCAAAACTCACTCCCTGCACGCCCTCGCCGCCGGCCTTTTGAGAATAAACCAGCGAAACAGATCCGTACCGCGGCGAGCGCTCCAGAGATGAAATAAAACGGTTCACGGCAACCTGCGAATGGGCCACGCCGATGAAACGAACCGATTTTTCGGTCGCGGACGGTAAAAGGCCTCCCGATTTTGAATCGAGGCTCTCCATCCGGGTCAGCCAGACGCCCTCCGGCACGATGAAGCTCACCTCCCGGACGACATCCGACCAGGGGATACGGGTTTTCAGAAGATCCCTCATGGCCGCAAGCTGCTGCGCGGCGGTCATCTGGCCCGTTTCGGTCTGCCGGGCCAGGCTTCCGATCTCGCCGTTGAGCCGGGCCAGCTCCTGCTGTGTTTTGTCCCGCTGGATCGCGAGCCCCCGGACCTCTTTTTTCAAGACGCTCACCCGCCAGGCATATCCCAACGAAACGAGGACAAGAAGAACAACGGCCAAGCCCAGCGCCGCCGGAACGACGACCTCTTTGAAGGAAAACGGCTTCTCTTCAAACAGAATTTCCCGGGCCGCCAGATTGATGTGCGACTTCATCGTCTCACTCTCTCAAGGTCTCATTCTCTTAAGCATCCGCTTCCCTCAAGGCCAGGCCCACGGCAGTCGAGAAACGCGGGGCGATCAGCCGGATTTCACCAAATGCCGCTTCGTCGCAAAGGATCTCGGCGAAGGGGTCGTCCAGCTCCACATTCGCATCAAAATACGTGGCGAAATATTCCTGAAATCCGGGCATCAGGCTGGCCCCGCCCATCAGCACGATCTTTTTGACCGAACCCTCGCGGAACTGGGCCCGGTAGTAATCCATGGACCTCTGCGTCTCCAGGATCATCCGGTCCGCCTCGGCCTTGATGATCTCGTACAGCCGGCCGTCTTGATCCTTGGCCTGCCCGGGCGCTCCCTCCGGAGCCGGTGCGCCGGAGAGGCCTTTCTGCCGTTTGATCTGTTCCGCCTCTTCCCGCTCGAGCCCAAGCCCCTGCATGATGGCCTGGGTGATATCATCGCCGCCGATCCGGACGTTCCGCGTAAACCGCAGCACGCCCCGTTTCGAGATGTTGATATCCATCTTGCCGGCGCCGACATCCACGAAGACCAGGTTTTCATCGAGATCCGATTTGTAATTGAGCTTGAGGGCGTTGAAGAGCGCCAGGGGATTGATGTCCATCGCCGCAATCGGCAGGTTGATCCGCTTGAACGATTCGAGTTGATTTAAGACCGCGGTCCGTTCGGCCGCAACCAGCAATATCTCGATCCGCTTGAGATCGCGCTCCTGCGTTTCGCCGACATTGAGATAATCCAGAACCGCATCCTCAATGGGGAATGGGATCAGTTTTTTCGCCTCCCAGCGGACCGCCTCGCCCAGTTCATCCTTGGGCATCTTTGGAAGCAGCAGGTAACGGACGATCGGGCTGGATCCGCTGAAATTGATCGCGATCTTCTGTCGTTTGAGCCGGCTTTCCTTAAAGACATCATGGAGGGCCAAAGGGGCTTCGCGATCCTGACCCTGTTGTCCCTCCCGGTCGGAGGGGGGCAGTTCGGTCAGTCCGGCGTACTTCAGCACCGGACCCTTCCGCGTCGTGGCCAGTTGAACCACCTTGATCGAGCTTTTTCCGATGTCCAGTCCCAGTAGATGCCGCTTCGGCTTTACCCAGGACAATAAGGAAACAGCCATCTTTTCCACCCGATATCGATTAAGATCCCCCGCGGACCGAAGCGCCGCCCGCCTTCATCTCCTCAATCGCCTTCTGATAAGCCGTCTTATGCTTGAAGCCTCGTTTGAGGTACTTCCAGATCAGCCGGATTTTGAGAATATCCTCCTCCGAATATTCCCGCGATTCCAGATCGCCCATCGGGATCCGCTTGGGCGTAATGTATCCCTTCTGCTCCAGGTAGTAAAGCTTGTGGCGGGGGATATCAACTTTTTTCAGGATTTCGGCGGTCTTCATCGTTACGTCCTGGTGACGTGAGCCCCTACAGTAGAAATTTA
>Ga0209640_10005965_pt1 | contig 10658 bp, 7 predicted proteins | sample RifCSP10_1_FD_184018 | JGI IMG/M metagenome (GOLD analysis project Ga0209640, IMG submission 184018) | Soil microbial communities from Rifle, Colorado - Rifle CSP2_sed 10_1 (SPAdes) (version 2) | ecosystem: Environmental > Terrestrial > Deep subsurface > Rock core/Sediment | place: Rifle...
TCGCGACGCTGCCGCCGCTGGAGAGGATTTCGCCGAGTTCGACCATTGCGGCCTGCACGCCGCGGGCCGCTGCGGCGCGATACATCTGAACCGCCTTCTGCATGTCGGGGGCGACTCCACGGCCGGAGCGCAGCATGCGTGCGAGGTTGAGCTGGGCGCCCGACTCGCCGGCGCGGGCCGCGCGCTCGAACCACTGGGCGGCGATCCTCTCGTCCTTCGGCACGCCGAGGCCGTGGTAGAAGCGCAGGCCGAGATAATACTGCGCGCTGGGCTTGCCCTCCTCGGCGCGTTTCTGGAGATCCGTCAATTCGTCGGGCTCGGCAGCGACGCACCGGGCCGCGATGGCGACAGAGATGAGAACGGCCGCGAGGAGTGTTTTCGCCTGGTTTGTTCTCATCGTGCCCGTTTCATGCGATTCGCGCTTCACGTTATCGCTTGAGAGGGAGGGGGAAAGCCTTTTACAAACACACCCAGTAACCCGCCCATGCGTCCCCAGCCTGCGCACCTCCATTCACGTCCCACACCATGAAAGCCGGCGCAGCGGCTCTTCTCATCGTGTTGCTGGTCGGCGGAATCGTCCTTGGTTATTACGCGACCAAGGAGCAGGCCGAGACCGTCGCGCAAACGGAGGCCGAGGCAAAGAAGAAGCGCACTCTGCGCGGCTCGGGCACGCAGTTCATCTCGTTCGAGTCGCTCGACCACAAGGAACAGGGCGAGACGGCGTTCGATCGCTCGGTGCTGTATCTGGCCGACGCCGCGCCAGCGCCGCTCGTGAACCGCGTCTACCAGGGCGGCTACCGACCGGTGAACTCGCCGACGGTGCTCGTCGTGAAGGACGAGGAGAAACAGTGGTCCGGCGTCGTGCTCGTGCCGACGGAGGCCGTGGTGTCGCGCGCCTACACCGCGCTCGTCGAGATCCCGCGCATCGAGGCACACCCGCAGCTCGACAAGCGCATGCGTGTGTGGGCCCGCGTCGTGAACCCGACAGCCGAAGTCCTGCGCGTGGGCGTGACGTGCTCGTTCCGCAGCGCCGGCGAACTCGATCCCTACTCGCGCGGCTTCGAGCCGATGCTGCTGCCGCCGGGGCGCTACCGCGACGTGGCGTTCATCTCGCCCGTGGCGAATGTTGAGAGCTACACGATCCTGATCAAACGTTACTAACCCGTCCACGATGCGCATCACCGCCACAATCCTTCTCGCGCTCGCCGCCGCGACGGCTGCGTGCATCGCGGCCGACGAGCCGGCGTCACCGCCACCGGCGGGCGTGCAGGCGGAAGCGGCGGTCGCAGCGGCTGCCGGGGAGCCCGCGGTCGATGCCCCGGCGTTCGACGAGCGTTTCCCTGTGTGGTCGCCCGACGGATCGCGGATCGCATTCGTGTCGGATCGCACCGAGCCCGGCCTCTTCCATCTCTACGTGGCCAACGCCGATGGCTCGGGCCTCACTGCGCTGACCTCGGGCAATGAGATCGCGGACTGGCCCGTGTGGACGCCCGACAGCGAGTGGATCTACTTCGACTCGTTGAAAGACGGCAGAATTGAGATCTTCCGCATCCATTCGTCGGGCGGCGAGGCGATCCAGGTCACCGAGAGCGAGGAGGGCAGCGATTCGCACGTGTCGCTTTCGGCGAAGGGTGGGGCGGCGTTCGACTCCAACCGCGAGGCCGACGGGCTGCGGAAAATCTACACAATGGCGCCCGACGGCACGAAGGTGCGACTGATCACCCTCAACCCGCACAGCAATTCGTTTCCCGAGTGGTCGCCCGATGGCGAGTGGATCGCGTTTCGCATTCGCAAGAGCACGTTTTCGCCCGTCAGCGAGATCCACGTGATCAAGCCCGACGGGACGGGCCTGCGCCCCATCACCAAGCTCGGCGTGGCCTCGACCCATCCGGCATGGTCGTCCGACGGCACACGCATCGTCTTCGCGGCCGTGCTTGGCGGAAACCATGAGATTTGCGTGACGACCGTGGATGGCGTCACCGTCGATCAGCTCACCGAGACGAGCGGCAACGAAATGCGGCCGACCTTTTCTGCCGACGGCACCGAGATCCTGTTCTGTTCCAACGAGAACGGGCGCTTCGGGATCTACAAGATGAAGGCCGACGGAACGGGAATGCAGCGGATCGAGTTCGTGGAGGGTGCGTTGCCGCCTCCGACCGGGGAGTCCGTCGAGGGCGCGTTGCCTCAGGCGGTCGCGGAACCGCAGCCATAGCCGGAATCATTCAGTTGTAGAAACCCGCTTGAAGGCGGTCCTTCACCCGGAATCGCCTGTAACCGGGCTCCTACAAGGACTACCAATTCAAGGCAGGGGCTGAGAGCGAAAGCGGACGTGGATTGCATCGATACGGCTCAGGCTTCGTTTTCTTTGTTCCTTGGCTCGGGCGCGTTTTGGGGTTTCCGGGAGGCCCTTCCAAAAAAGGCTTGATGGTCGATGATAAGGTGCCTAACCAATCGGGCCTTTTGGACTGCCATGCTGCTGCCACGAGACATTCCCAACCCGGATCAAATAACCGCCCTCGAGCAGCGCTATGGCTGTGTCGACGGCGGCGCCTGCGAGACCTGCATCCTGCTTCTCCACACGGCCAATGACGTCGTCGGGGCGTTTTGCACGCACCTTTCCGCGCACGAGATGTCGCAGGGCCGGTTCATCGTTTTGATGATGCTGAACCGTGAACCGGAGAAAGTCTTCATGCCCAGCCACCTCGCGGAGCTGTGCAGCGTCACGAAAGCAACCATGACCGGCCTGATCGATGGCCTGGAGCGCGACGGTCTCGTCACGAGGCACCCGTCGCAGGAAGATCGGCGCGCCACGTTCGTGGGCTTGTCGCCGAAGGGCGTCGAACTCATGGATCGGATCCTGCCCGGGCACTTCGCGCGCGTTTCGACACTCATGCAGGATCTCACGGTCGCTGAGCGTGCCGAATTCCGGCGGCTCCTGGCCAAAGTGCGCGAAGGTGTCGGCCGCGTGAAGGGTCTGAACGTCGGCGCCGGCTGCGCGCACGAAGCGTGTGCAGGCGACTGACCGCCCATCCAGAAGTATTTCCCACTATCAAACGTCTCGCCCTAGAAATTCCCTTTTTCGTCATGCTCAAGAAAATCATTCTTTCCATTGTCGGGGTCCTTGTCCTCGTCGGCGTCCTTGCCGGGCTGAAAGTCTCGCAGTTCCGCGCGCTGGCCCAGGCACCGCACTCGCAGCCGGCCACCGTCGTCACCACCGCCACTGTGGGCCAGCTCGACTACTCGCCTTCGATCCCGGCCATCGGCAGCGTCGTCGCTGCGCAAGGCGTGACCGTGAGCACCGAGATCAGCGGCACCGTGCGCCGGATCGCCTTCGAGTCCGGTGCGGCGGTCAGCGCCGGCGACCTGCTCGTCGAACTCGACGTCAGCTCCGAGGAGGCGCAACTCCGCTCCGCAGAGGCGAGCGCCGACCTTGCGCACCTCAGCCTTGAGCGCTCGCGCGAGTTGCGCACGACGAACACCATCTCGCAGGCCGATCTCGACGCCGCGATCGCGCAGGCGAAGCAGGCCGACGCGCAGGTCGCCAACCTCCAGGCCGTCATCGCGAAGAAGACGATTCGCGCGCCGTTCGCCGGCCGCGTCGGCATCCGCGAGGTCAACCTCGGCCAGTATCTCAATGCCGGCGCGCCGATAGTCTCCCTCCAGTCAGTCGACCCCGTCTACATCGACTTCTCGCTGCCGCAGCAGCACCTCTCGCGGATCACCGTGGGCATGGTCACGCGCGCCTCGAGCGATGCGTTTGCCGGCGCGGTCTTTGAGGGCAGCCTCTCGGCCATCAACACCGAGATCGACATCGCGACGCGCAATCTCCGCGTGCGCGCCACGTTCGCCAATGCCGACGGCCGCCTGCGCCCCGGCATGTTTGTGAACGTCACCCTCGTCGAATCCTCGACTGCGAGCGTGCTCACCATACCCGGCTCCGCAGTCCTCTACGCGCCGTATGGCGACTCCGTCTTCATCGTCGAGGAGCAGAAGGACGAGGCGACCGGCGCCACCGTGAAGCGGCTGCGCCAGGCTTTCGTGCGGCTCGGCGCCCCGCACGGCGACTTCGTAGCCGTCATCTCAGGCGCAAAGCTCGGCGAAGAGGTCGTGAGCACCGGCGTGTTCAAGCTGCGCAACAAGATGCCTGTCGAGGTCGACAACACACTCGCGCCAAAGCTCGAACTCGACCCGACCCCGGAGAACTCCTGAGCCGCCGCGGAGCGCAAGCGTCATGAAATCTTTCACCGACATCTTCGTCCGGCGGCCCGTCCTCGCGATCGTCGTCAACCTTGTCCTCATCATCGCGGGCCTCCAGGCGATCGGCTCGCTCAACGTCCGCCAATACCCGCGCAGCGACAACGCCGCCGTCACTGTCACCACGGCCTACGTCGGCGCCGGTGCCGAGCTCGTGCGCGGCTTCATCACGACACCGCTCGAGCGCGCGATCGCGTCGGCCGACGGCATCGACTACATGGAGTCGAGCAGTTCGCAGGGCGTATCCACGATCACCGCCCGCCTCAAGCTGAACTACGACCCCACCAAGGCGCTCTCCGAGATCGGCACCAAGGTGAATCAGGTCCGCGGCGACCTCCCCCCGGGCGCCGAAATCCCGGTCATCAACGTCGTGTCCGCCGACAGCCAGTTCGCGTCGGCCTACCTGAGCTTCAGCTCCGACGTGCTCGCGCAAAACGAGATCACCGACTACCTCGTGCGCATCGTCCAGCCGCGGCTCTCCGCCGTGCCCGGCGTGCAGCGAGCCGATATCCTCGGCGGTCGCACGTTCGCGATGCGCGTGTGGCTCAAGCCCGACCGCATGGCTTCGCTCAACATCAGCCCTGTGCAGGTGCGAAACGCGCTCGCGCAAAACAACTACCTCGCCGCCCTCGGGCGCACCAAGGGCGCCTACCTCCAGGTCAACCTCACTGCGAACACCGACCTCCGCTCCGTCGAGGAGTTCAAGCAGCTTGTCGTGCGCGAGCAGGATGGAGCCATCATCCGCCTCGAGGACATCGCCGACGTCGTGCTCGGCGCCGAGGATTACAACGTCGAGGTCCGCTACTCCGGCGAGACCGCCACGTTCATGGGCATCTTCGTGCTGCCCAACGCCAACGCGATCGACGTCATCAAAGTCATCCGAAAGGAGATGGTCAACATCACGGCCAGCCTGCCCACCGGCCTGAAGGGCGAGGTCTCCTACGACGCCACCCAATACATCAACAACGCCATCACCGAGGTCGTGAAGACGCTCTCGGAGACGCTGCTGATCGTCGTCATCATCATCTTCCTGTTCCTCGGCACGATCCGCTCGGTCATCGTGCCCGTCGTCGCGATCCCGCTCTCGCTGATAGGCGGCGTCTTCCTGATGCAGGTCTTCGGTTTCACGATCAACCTGCTCACGCTGCTCGCCATCGTGCTCTCGGTCGGAATCGTCGTCGACGACGCGATCGTCGTTGTCGAGAACGTCGAGCGCCACCTGCGCATGGGCAAGAAGCCGTTTGACGCCGCGATCGACGGGGCGCGCGAGCTGGTCGGCCCGATCATTGCGATGACGGTCACCCTCATCGCCGTTTACGCGCCGATCGGCCTGCAGAGCGGCCTCACGGGTTCGTTGTTCCGCGAGTTCGCGTTCACGCTCGCCGGTGCGGTCACGATCTCCGGTTTCGTCGCGCTCACGCTCTCGCCGATGATGTCGTCGAAGCTGCTCACCCACGAGGACGAGGCGCACTGGCTGCCGCAGCACATCAACGCCGGCTTCGAGTGGCTCAAGCGAACCTATGGCCGCGCGCTCGACGCGTCGCTCTCGGCGCGGCCCGCCGTCTACTTGATCTGGGCCGCGCTCTTCGCTCTCGTCGTCCCGATGTGGATGCTCTCACCCAAGGAGCTCGCTCCCATCGAGGACCAGGGCGTCATCTTCGGCATCGTCAACGCGCCCTCGAACTCGACGCTTGAGCAGACGAGCGTCTTCGCCGCCGCGGCCAACGAGGTCTTCATGGCCGTCCCCGAGACGGAGTTCACCTTCCAGATCACGTTCCCGACCGGCGGCTTCGGCGGCATGATTCTTTCGCCGTGGGAGGAGCGCAAGCGCACGGTCTTCGAGATCATGCCCGAGGTGCAGGCGGGCCTCGCGCGCGTGCCCGGCATCGAGATGTTCCCGATCACGCCTTCGGCGCTCCCCGGCGGCGGCAGCATGCCCATCGAGTTCATCATCTCGTCGACGGCCGACACGACCGAGATCCTGGAGTTTGCCAATCAGTTTCAGGCGGCGGCGATGCAGTCCGGCAAGTTCTACTTCACAACCATCGACGTGAAGGTCGACCAGCCTCAGTCCGAGATCGTCATCGACCGCGACAAGGTGGCCGCAATGGGCCTCAACCTCCAGCAGGTCGGCGCCGACGTGTCGTCCATGGTCGGCGGCAACTACGTCAACCGCTTCAACATCGCCGGTCGGAGCTACAAGGTCATCCCGCAGGTCGAGCGCATCGGGCGCCTCACCGCCGAGCAGCTCGAAGACCTGCACGTCACCGGTCCCAACGGCCAGCTCGTGCCGCTGGGCACCGTCGCCACGATCCGCAACACCACCGAGCCGCGCTCGCTCAACCGGTTCCAGCAGCTCAATGCCGTGCGGATAAGCGGCCAGTCCGCGCTCCCGCTCGACGAGGCGCTGCGCTTCTTCGAGGACGAGGCCGCGAAGATCCTGCCGAGCGGCTACGTCATCGACTATGCCGGCGAGTCGCGCCAGCTCCGCACCGAGGGCGGCAGCCAGTTCTTCACGACGATGGGTCTCGCGATCATCATGATTTTCCTGGTGCTTGCCGCGCAGTTCAACAGCTTCCGCGATCCGTTCATCATCCTGCTGGGCTCCGTGCCGCTCGCGCTTTTCGGATCGCTCATCTTCACTTTCCTCAGGTTCCCCGTCGAGGGCACGCCGCACTGGACTTCCGGCTTCACGACGACGCTGAACATCTACTCACAGATCGGCCTGGTCACGCTCATCGGCCTGATCGCCAAGAACGGCATCCTTATCGTCGAGTTCGCCAACCACCTCCAGATGCAGGGCATGGCCAAGCTCCAGGCCGTCCGCGAGGCCGCGCTCGTGCGCCTGCGCCCGGTGTTGATGACCTCGGCGGCCACGATTGCCGGCCACTTCCCGCTCACGCTCGTCACCGGCGCCGGCGCCGAGGCGAGGAATTCGATCGGCCTTGTGCTTGTGGGTGGCATCACCATCGGAACAGTGTTTACTCTGTTTTTCGTGCCGTCGCTTTACATGCTGATCGCCAGGCAACACGCCGCCGAACCTGCGTCGGACACAGTCACCGCGGCCGCACCCGAAGCTGCAAAAGCCTGAATACTTTCGCCATGAAAAGCCGTTTCCCGATCCTTCTCGCAATGGGCCTTGTCGCCGCAACTGCCGCGGCGCAGCGCACGCCACCCGCGCCTTCGGTGCCCGACACGCTCGACCTGCCGACTGCGGTCGCCTACGCCGTTGAGAATAATTTCTCGATCCGGCAGGCGCGCGAGCGGATCCGCGAGCAGGAGGGCCTCATCACCGAGGTCCGCGCCCTCGCGCTCCCATCGGCCACCGTCAACACCTCCTACAGCACATGGGACAAGGGACTGGTGGCTGATCGTGCGTTCTCGGGCGCGAGCACGCAGAACTGGAACATCTCGATCGACGTGCGCCAGACGCTCTATTCGGGCGGCGGAGTGCGCGCTGCGCTCGATTCGCAGTCATCGTTGCGCGAGGCCGTCCGCCGCGAACTCGAGGGCGTCGTAAACACCGCGATCCTCGAGGTGCGCACGCGTTTCTACGATGTTCTCCTCGCCCGCGAGCAGATCAAGGTGCAGGAGCAGAACATCACCCTCCTGCGCGAGCAGCTCCAGACCGCGAAGAACCGCTTCGAGGCCGGCGCCGTTTCAAACTTCGACGTCCTGCGCGCCGAGGTCGAGCTCGCCAACGCGCTGCCCGAGCTCATCCGCGCGCGAAACAGTTTCCGCACCGCGGTCGACGCGCTCCGGTTCTCGCTCGGCTACGTCAATCCCTCGCCCGGCACCATCGCAAAGGTGCCCGAGTTCATCGGCACGCTCGATTACACGCCCGTCGAATTCCAGCTCGACAGCACGCTCGAGACCGCGCGCGCAAACAGGCCCGAACTGCTCCGGCTCGCCGCCGTCATCGACGCGCAGGATGCCAACGTTCGATTCTCGAGGTCCGGTTACCTGCCCGACCTCGCGCTCGTCGGGGGCTACGGCCTGCGCAAGTCGAACTTCTCTGAGAGTTTTGCAGACTCCCTCGATGGCTGGACGATCGGCCTGCAGTCGAGCTGGGCCATCTTCGACGGCAAGCGCACCGCGGGCCAGGTCGCACAGGCACGATCGCAGCTCGCGCAGTCCGAGCTCCAGCTCGACGAGTTCGGTCTCGCCGTCGAGGTCGAGGTGCGCCGCGCGCTCTCCGCCTTCCAGGAGGCAGGCGAACTCGTCGATGCAGCCGAGAAGGTGGTCGAACAGGCGCACGAGGCGCTCCGCCTCGCGAACTCGCGCTACGGCGCCGGCACCGCCACGCAGCTCGATGTCCTCACGACGCAAGTCTCCCTCGTGCGCGCGCAGCTCAACAAGCTTCAGGCAGTCTACAACTACAACGTGTCTGTCGCGCGCGTCCGCCAGGCCGCGGGCATTCCCGACCCCCTCGTCCGCTTCGACCCGGCGTCGTGATGTCCCTTCTTGTAGCCCGCTGCGGAAGCAGCGGGACTCCGGGAGGCCACGCGCATTCGATTTAGCATCACGCTCTTGTCCGGCCGAAACGCTAGCGCGAATGCGGATGCGAGCGTTTCCGAATGTAGCCCGCTGCGTGAGCAGAGGGAGTTGTAGAGCCAGCGCTTGCGCCGCGCCGGTCGGTGTGCGGTCCTCTCCACGCCCCGCATCGACACCTTGCTCAAAACACGCCAAACCTCTTCGCCGTGCGCGCCTTCCTGATCGGGCTTCTCGTATTGTTCGTTGTCGGTGTCGCGGCCGTCTGGCTCGGCGGCGGCTGGCTGCTGGAGCGCACCACGCGTTCGCAGCTCCCGCGCATCGAGGGTTTCGCGTCGCGCGGGCGCATCTCGATCTCGGAAACAAAATTCGCCTCGGCAGCGCTCGTCGCATGGCCGCCCGGCGCCGAGTGGCGCGGGCTCAGCGCCTCGGCGCGGATCCTTGCATCGGGGAAACGACCCGCGCAGGTGCTTCCGGCGTCGGCCAAATCCGTGGCCGTATCCATCAGCTCGTGGTCACCGCTCACGGCCGACGTGAGGCTCGACGGACTCGAGCTCGGCGCCGGGCTCGACCCTGATCTTGCCGGCGAAGACCTGCCGTTCAACACGGTGGAGTCGGGTGTCGAAGTCGATCGCATCACCGACGGTTTCGCCGAGTTGCCCGGCATGCCCGTCGACACCGACCCGGTCGGCACCTTCGCCGAGCTCGCCGATTCGTTGCGCGAGCTTTTCACCGATGGCGCCACCGCGCGCAAGTTGCATCTCGGCGCGCGCGTCCACTTGCGCGTGCGCGGCATCGAGCTCTCCGGCCGGCTGGTCACCGAGCGGACGGCCGGCCGTTCCGTTCTGCGGCTCAACCGCGACGATGTCGATGCGATGGCCGCACGCTACGAGCGTCCGCTCACAGGAGCCGAGAAGAACGTGCTCGCCGAGTATCCGCTGCGCGCGGTCGCGCTGCTGCGAATCAAGGAATACGCGGAGCGGCTCTCCGCGGCGCTCGCGCGCAACGACCCCGCGGCCTACGGCGAGGATTTTTCGCGACACGTCATCTGGAGCTACTGGCTCGCGCATGTTTTCGGAGAGTCGTTCGCGGAGCGCGTCACCGACGCTCACGAGGATGGCCCGACCGGCAACACCGCCGCCGAGCAGGCGCAGGATTTCGCAAACAACGCCGTCGGCCGCCGCTACGCCATGACCGGCATGTCCGAGAGCCAGGTCCTCAAGACCCTCCGCACCGACCCCTCGATCGTCCGCACCGCCCGCTGACCCGCCCACCGTGCCTTTGTCACCTAACAGGTGACAAGTGCTCTGGCGGGTCTTGGGGATGGAACGGACTGCGAAACGGGAGTGTGTCACCCAATAGGTGACAAAAGCCGGCGGCCAAGATTGCTGGTGTGGCGGGGCGCGTCGAGGACTTCGAGCTAAGAACCGTATTGGAACGGATAGATTGCGCCGAGGCCGAGGATCTTCGTGAGCTCGTCGAGTGCGCGGCGGGATTCATCGAGGAGCGCCGGGTCGGCGAGATCCTCGGGCCGGAGTTCGTCGCGGTAGTGCGCGCTCACCCATTCGACGAGCCTCGCGTGCAGCGCGTCGTCGAAAAACACCCCCGGCGCGGCCGCCGCAATCTCGTCGTCGGTGAGCACGATCCGCTGGCGCAGGCACGCGGGCCCGCCGCCGTTGCGCATGCTCTGGCGCAGGTCGAACGTCAGCACGCGCGTGATCGGCGACGAGCGCCACTTCACAAGCGCATCCAGCCACGCAGCCACTGAGGGCGTGTGCAGACACTCGGTCGGTGCGACAAGCACGGTCGAGTCGTCGGGCAGCGACACAAGCTGGCTGTTGAACAGGTAAGAGCTGACCGCGTCCTCGAGGTTAACCGCCTCGGTCTGCACCTCGAGAGACTTGAGTTCGCGA
>Ga0209640_10005966_pt1 | contig 10657 bp, 10 predicted proteins | sample RifCSP10_1_FD_184018 | JGI IMG/M metagenome (GOLD analysis project Ga0209640, IMG submission 184018) | Soil microbial communities from Rifle, Colorado - Rifle CSP2_sed 10_1 (SPAdes) (version 2) | ecosystem: Environmental > Terrestrial > Deep subsurface > Rock core/Sediment | place: Rifle...
CGGAAATTGAACCCGGCGTTATTTCCAGCCTGAGTCAGCAGGGTCACGGCGGTCAGGACGCGGTGGGTCCGGCCGGACAGCAGCCGCAGCATGCGTTTGGCGTCTGCGGCGTCCTCGGGCTTCCCAAGAATCAGGCCGTCCACGACGACGACCGTATCGGCCGCCAGCACCGCCCGACCGGGCTTCTGCTCGGCGACCACACGTACCTTGTGACCCGCCAGGCGCCGAACGTGCCGCTCGGCGTCTTCACCGGGCGCGAGGCGCTCGTCGACGTGTGCCGGGCACATCTCGAAGGCGATTCCCGCCGCGGTGAGCAGTTCAGCCCGTCGAGGGGAACCCGAGGCCAGTACCAGCACGGCAGGCGGCAATCGACGCATTCTGTCACGGGAACCCGAAGCCCGACCCGAGCCCCGAAACCGGCCCTCTCGGGTCGTTTGGAGGGTCGTTTGGACTTGCGCGGCCGACTCATCCGCGATAGCGTCGCGGCATCATTCCTCCGATGGGTTCGCTGGCAGACCGACTTCTCGCCCGGCTGACGAACGCGCGCCGCGATGAGCTCACCGTCGCGCTGTTGATGTTCGCCTATTCGTTCCTGGCAATGACGTCGCACAACATCCTGACGCCGCTGACCGAAGGGATCTTCATCAATCGGTGGGGCGCCAACAGGATGCCGTGGGTGCAGCTCGCGGCCGGAATCCTCGTCGGCGTGATCATGCACCTGTACACCCACGCCAGCAGGTGGATACCGCGCCGGCGGATCATTCCCGTGACGCAGGCCGGCATCGTCGCGCTGCTGCTCGTCTTCTGGGCGCTGCTGCGTACCGAGACGGCCTGGGCCACGGTCGGCCTCTATTTCTTCGCTCTGATTCTCGGCGTGCTGTTGATCAGCCAGTTCTGGACGCTGGCCAACGACATCTACGACGCCCGTCAGGCCAAACGGCTGTTCGGATTCATCGGCGGAGGCGCCAGCCTCGGCGGCGCGCTCGGAGCCGTCATCACGACATCCCTGTTGTACGTCGTGGGCCGGTACAACTTGCTGCTCTTCAGTGCGGCGGCTCTCGCGGGCTGCATCGTCATCGTGGTCGCGATCCTCGGTCGTCATGGATCGAGCCCTGCGGCGGAGGGCGGCGCCGACGATCGCACGGTCAGTGGCGGCGAAGCGCTCCGGCTGCTTGCCAACTCGCGGCATCTGCGTGCGATCGCCCTCGTTACGGCCTTCGCTGCAGCAGGCGGCGCGCTCGTCAAGCAGCAATTGAGCATGGTTGCGGAAGCCAAGGGCGGCGATGCCGACGCCATCGTCTTCTTCCTGGCACAGGTCGACATCTACGTCTCCCTGGTCGGGTTCTTCGTCCAGGTGGCGTTGACCAGTCGGATTCACCGGTCATTGGGGCTGTCGTTTGCGCTGCTGCTCCTGCCGGTCGCGCTCGGATCGACGGCCACCGCGATCCTCGTGACCGGCGCTCTGTTGGCACCCGCCGTGGCCCGCGTGCTCGACAACACGCTGCGGTACACCGTTGACAGGACGACGCGAGAGGTGCTCTTCCTGCCGCTGCCGGCCGACGTGAAATACCGGGTCAAACCCTTCATCGACGTGACGACCGATCGACTCGCGAGGGCGGCGGCGGCACTGGTGATTCTGCCGCTGATCAGCCCGTGGGGGCTCGGGCTCGACTGGCGGCATCTGAGCTACGCGAGCCTCGTCGTGACGGCGCTCTGGATCGGCGCGGCGCTCGCGGCGTGGCGCGGCTACCTGCGCGAGTTCCGGGCGGGCCTCGGCGCGCGCCAGATTGCGCCAGCCGCCATGCGCACGGAGGTGGCGGACCCGGCCACGGTCGAGGCGCTCGTGGAGGAACTCGCGAACCCCGACGAGTCGGCCGTGCTCTATGCCATCGAGATGCTGGAGGCGCTCGACAAGCCTAACCTCGTCACGCCCCTGCTCCTTCAGCACGAGTCGCCCCGGGTCCGCGCACGCGCCCTCGGCGCGCTTGTGTCGTCACGGTCGCAGGCGGCGCGCTGGCTGGCCACCGTCGAGCGCATGGTCCAGGACGAGGATGCCAGCGTGCGCGCCGCTGCGCTGCGCGCGCTGGCCGAGGTCGCCCGTGAGGACGCCGCCGTGATTGCACGACGTCACCTCGCCGACCCCGAGCCCCGAGTCGTCGTCACGGCGGCGACCGTGCTGGCACACTCTAGCGACCCTTCCGATGTCGCCGCCGCCGAAGGAGCGCTGCTGCGCGTCATCCAGGACGGTCGCGACGTCGCGGCCGGCGGCCGGGCCGAGGCGGCGACGGCGCTCGCGCACATCGAGAACGCGCGGTTCCGCCCGCTCCTCGTTCCGCTCCTGTACGACCGTGAGGTGTCGGTCGTCCGCACCGCGATCCGAAGCGCGCAGGCCATGGGTGCCGCCGACGGCCTCTTCGTTCCCGCGCTCTTGTCCCTGCTCGGACACCGGGCGCTCAAGGCTCAGGCGCGCGAGACACTGGTGGGTTACGGCGAGGCCATCGTTCCCTTGCTCGCCCAGGTGCTCGGGGATCGGCGCGAGCAGATCTGGATCCGTCGTCACGTTCCAGCCACACTGGCCTCGCTTGGCGGCAGTCAGGCCATGAGCGCCCTGGTCGATTCGCTCGACGAATCCGATGGCTTCCTGCGCTACAAGGCCATTGCGGCGATCGAGAAGCTCCGGCGCGATCACCCTTCACTGGCCTGCCCTCGCCAGGTCCTCGAGTCAGGCGTGGTGCGCGAAACGTCCCGCTACTACAACGGCCTCACCCTGCAGCAGAACCTCCTCCGCGACACGCTCGATGGTCGTGAGTCGCTGCTGGCGCAGGCGCTCGCCGACAAGCTGCATCGCGCCGTCGACCGCATCTATCGTCTTCTCGGGCTGCTGTATCACGTCGACGACGTCGCGGCGGCGCGCTACACGATCGAGCAGGGTCAGTCGCGAAGACGGGCGGCGGCGGTCGAGTACCTCGACAACCTGCTCGGCGGCGTGGTGCGGCGGCGCGTGATGCCGATCCTCGACGACACACCCCTTGCAGAAAAGGTGCACCACGCCAACCTCGTGCTGAAGAGCCGGCCTCGAGACCTCGAAGACACGCTGGCTCAGCTCGTTCACGACGACGACGCCGTCATCGCCGCATCGGCGATCCATTTCGTCGGCCGGCGGGGCATCCGGTCACTCGCCGACGATCTCGAGTACGTGATCACCCGGCGATCCGATGACGCCCCAAGCGTTCTCGAGGCGGCGACGTGGGCCGTTGCACTCCACAGGAACGGCGCGCCGCACGACTCGCTCCCGGTCGTCGAGCTGGTGGATCGCATCCGGGTCACCCCGTTGTTCGCGTCGTTGTCGATCGACGAGCTGTTTCGCATCGCGGAAGGCGGGCAGGAGATCCGGCACCCGGCCGGGCACGACGTGTACCGGGCGGGTCAGGCCGCCGAAGACGTGTTCTTCCTCCTCGAGGGCACGCTGGAATCGATCGATGCCTCCGGGGCCACACGCATCGTGGGCGCGCCAGCCGTCGTCAACTTCGAGGACGTGCTGCAGGGAACGCCTTTCCGGAGCACCATCCGCGCCCTCGAGGACACGATCGGTTTCCGGGTTCCGTCGAGCGCGTTCCTCACGATGGTGTCGGACAACGTACTGATGGCGCAGAGCCTCTTCAGACTGCTGCTCGGCGGCCGTCCCGGCTCACCGGTCGGACTCTCGTCACCTCTGTCGACTGAATCGCGGGTCACGGCGGGCCTCATGAACGCTGCCAGGCTCTTCCGGCAAGACCCACTCCTTGCGCGTGCCACGGCGCCGCAGTTGCTGGCTCTCACGGCTGCCGCCACCGAGGTGCCTTTCATCGCGGGCGCCGTGTTGTTCGAGACCGATTCACCCCCGGCCATCTATCAGATCCTGCAAGGCGAGGTGCGGATTGAATCGGGTGATCGCGCTCCCATTCTGTTGCGGGCCGGAGTGACCTTCGGCGTGGCGCATACCCTGGCGGGCACGGCGACGGGTTGGCGCGCGTCGGCCGTCACCGATGGCAGAGCCCTCCGCCTCGATCGCGAACGGCTGTTCGATGTCATGGCCGAGCACGTGGACCTCATGCAAAGCGTGTTTGCGTCGGTCCTGGCCCTTCGGAACACCGAGGCCTCCCGTGGTCCGGCTCATCCCGAGCAGGCATCTTTCGCGTAGAATTCCGGTGTCCCATCGACGAAAGGAGCGCTAATGGACGTCGTCCGCCGCCCGGTGATCCTCGGCGTCTGCTTCGCCCTTGGCCTGGTCTTGGCAGCCGCAGGTGCTCCGCTGGCGGCCTCGATGGCCACCGGTCAGCAGGCCGCGACTCCGGCCCCGGTCTCCACACAGCTCTCCCCGGCCGAGATGGAGGTGTTCCTCCTGCAGGCTTCGATGTCCAGAATCCGCGATGCAGGTGCCGGGGTCACTGCGTCGCAACGGGCCACGCTGTCCGACGGCCGGCTGACCCACGACGCGCACATCCAGACGGTCGACATCGCGCGGCCGGTTTTCCAGGCCGGAGCCAAGACGGAGCTCAACTTCAAAGACACCTACCGCTACAACATCGCCGGCTACCGCCTCGCCCGGCTCGTCGGTCTCGAGACCGTTCCGATGTCGGTCGAGCGCAACGTCAACGGCAAAGCGGCGTCGGTGACCTGGTGGGTGGATGACGTCCTGATGGACGAGAAGGAGCGGATGAGGAAGAGCACCTCCGGTCCCAACCCCGGGCGGACGACCAGCCAGTTGCAGGTGATGCTCGTCTGGGACGAGCTCATCCAGAACAAGGACCGGAACCGGGGCAACATCGTCTGGACGAAAGACTGGACGATGTGGCTGATCGATCACACGCGCGCGTTTCGGTTGGGCAAAGACCTGATGAAGCCCGAGACGTTGACGCGCTGTGAGCGCGGGCTCTTCGAGCGCCTCAAAGCGCTCACCGACGAATCGATTGCGGAAGCCGTCGGACCCTCGCTGACGAAACTCGAACGCGAAGCGCTGCTCGAACGACGCGATCGCATCGTCACGATTCTCTCAGACCGGATCGCCAAGCTCGGCGAGGATGTCGTGTTGTTCACGCTGCGAGGTCCTGGTTGACCCCCATGGTGCCGGTTCGCGATGTCATGCCCGCCGCCGTGGCCGACCTCGTCCGCAGGGCGCCACTGTCACCGGAGAAAGTGGCCTTTGCGTGGCGAAGCGCGGTGGGCCCCGCTATCGATCGCGCGACCGTCATCGAGCTGCGCGACCGCGTGCTCCACGTCCGTGCCAGGGACGCCGCCTGGCAGCGCGAGGTCGAGCGCTCGGCGGCGCTCATCCGGTCCAGACTCGATACGCTGCTCGGCGAGCGGGTCGTGGGCTATATCGACGTGAGTCAGGCCTGAACGGGCTCGGGCACGAGCAGCCGCCCTCCTCAGCCGCGCAGAAGCGCGAGGGCCCGCATCAGTGACGGCAGCGACCAGACGAGCAACACCGCGGCCGCCGCCAGACCAGCCACGACCTGCACCAGCTCCATCAGATCGAGCGGCGCTGCGGCCTTCCGTTCCGCGTCCCAGCGCCGCAGCATCTGCGCCTTCAGCCACAGAACAGATACCCGATCATCAGGAACAGCGACGGAACGATGATGACCTGTGGACCCATGCACGACCTCCCGCGGCTTCCCGCGCCGCTGACGAACAGGGGGTTCTCAGGTGCTTAGGTGCTCGGGTGCTTGGGTGCTCGGGTGCTGGGGCTTGGGTTCTCGGGTGCTCGGGTTGGGAATAATCCTCCCCTCGAATCCGTCTTATTCACGTGGATGGCCGGGAGCACAGGAGTACAACGGTTGAGCCGCAGTTCTTCGAGCCGGGCACAGGGGGGCGGTCGGTGACCGAGTCGTCCGGGAATTCTCGTCAGGAGTGCCGGCCTGCGGAGACGGCAACGTTCGAGGAGCTGACGCTGCCTCACCTGAGTGCCGTGTACCGGCTCGCTGTACGGCTCGTCGGCGACGTCGCGGCGGCCGAGGACCTCACACAGGAGACGTACCTGAAGGCGATGCAGGCGTTCCCGGCACTTCGCGACCAGCGTCGCGTCCGGGCGTGGCTCTTTCAGATTCTCAGCCGGTTGGTCGTGGATCGGCATCGCAGCGGGGGCCGGGAAGTGCAGATCGACGAGTCGATCGATCTCGACCGGTTCTCTCTCTACGATCGCGTCGCCGAGGAAGATCCGTTCCCCTATTCCGAGAGCCTGCACGAGGACTTCCTCGATCGGTTCCACGACGAGGACATCCGTGGTGCGCTGCTGTCGATCCCGCAGGTGTATCGCGTGCCGCTCGTGCTCCTGTACACCGAGGAGCTGAGCTACCGCGAGCTCGCGGATCTACTGGGTTGTCCGGTCGGCACGGTGATGTCCCGCTTGCACCGTGGACGGAAGGCCGTCGAGCACGCGCTGTGGCAATGCGCGAAACGCCGGGGATGGGTCAAGGAGTGGACGCGATGACGCGTATGAGTTGCGAGGAGGCAGTCCGGCAGTTCTTCGCCTATCTTGACCGCGCCTTGTCTGGCGAACCGCTGGAGGCGCTCGAGGCGCACCTGCGGGACTGTCTCGATTGCTGCGACCGGCTGCAGTTCAACCGGCGGCTCGACGGCGTGCTCAAGGCGCGGCTGGCGGAAGGCGGCGTGCCGGATGGCGTCGAAGATCGCCTGCGGGAGCGCCTGGCGAAACTCGGGCTCGAAACGGCCGAATCGTAAGCGGCGCCGGATCGAGCTGCGGGCCGGAATGGACACACGGGCGCGAACAGGCGCCTAGGAGGTTTGGACCATGCCGTACTTCGGCGATCAGGAAGCGCGGTCCATCATCCGTGACACGTACTCGAGGGTGCGTTCGGACGGCACCGCGGTGGCGGAGGCCTTCTATGCGCACGACGAGCTGGCGGGCGTGCCGGCTGAGGCCGTGGCGATGGCGCTCGGCGTCGGTCACCCCGTGCGGCACGCCGCGCTCCGCACGGGCGAGTCGGTCCTGGATCTCGGCTGCGGGGCCGGGATCGACACGCTGCTCGCTGCGTCCGCAGTCGGCCCCTCCGGCCGTGTCGTCGGCCTCGACATGACACCTGAGATGGCCGCGCGCGCGCGTCGGAACGCCGAGACCGGCGGTTTCGACCACGTGGAGATTCGAGCGGGCCTGATCGAAGAGCTGCCGCTGCCAGACAGTTCGATGGACGTCGTGATCTCGAACGGCGTGCTGAATCTGTCCACGCGCACGAGCCGGGTGCTGGCGGAGACGATGCGCGTCCTCCGGCCGGGTGGTCGCGTGTCGATCACGGATCTCGTGCTGGCGGAGGCGCTGCCGGAGGACGTGCTCAAGAGTCCGGCCGCGCTCGCCGGTTGACTGGCGGGAACACTGGCGGAGCCAGTGCTGCTGAAGAAGTTCTTCAATGTCGGATTCGAGGCAATTGCCGTCGTCGAGCGTCGGTGGTTCGGGCTGGCGGATCTGGCGCGCTATCCGCTCTTCACGCCGGAGTTCCTGGAGTTCATGGGTAAGGTCATGCCGCCGCATCGGCACAACGAGCTGGTATCGTCCATCGCCGTCACGGCCCGCAAGCCGGTCGCGCGACGCTGAACCACGCTCACCGCAAGGAGGAAGATATGAGACCAGTCCTGTCCGTGGTGTGCCTGTTTGCCGTGCTGACGGCCTCAACGGCCGCCGCACAAGGGGCGCAGAAGCCGTCCCCTTCGCTCTACGACCGGCTCGGCGGCGCATACCCTCTCGCCGTCGTGGTCGACGCCTTCATCGAGCGGCTGCTCGTCAACAAGGCGATCAACGCCAACCCGGCGATCGAGAAGGCGCGTCAACAGGTGCCCAAGCAGGGGCTCAAGTTCCACCTCACGACGCTCGTGTGCGAGGCCACGGGCGGCCCCTGCCGCTATGTCGGTCGCTCGATGAAGGAGTCCCACAAGCACCTGGACATCTCTGAGGGACAGTGGCAGGCGATGGCGGCCGACTTCAAGGCGACGCTCGACGCCTTCAAGGTGCCTGCCCAGGAGCAGAAGGAGCTCTTCGCGATCGTCGAGAGCACGAAGGCAGACATCGTGGTCGCACGGTAATGATTCACAGGCGTACCGTGGCTCCGGAAGGCCGGAGCCACGACCTTGCGCAACTCTAAGAGGTCTCGGCCGAACGACCCGAACGACCCGAACGTTCCGAACGACTTAGAATCCCTCTATGCACCCCGTCATCGTCTCTGCCGCCCGCATCCCGACCGGCAAGTTCCTGGGAGCGCTCAAGGCCTTCACGGCTCCCCAGCTTGGCGCGATCGTGGTCCGGGAGGCGGTTCGCCGGGCGGGCATCGACCCCGCCGCCGTCGAGGAATGCCTCATGGGCAACGTCGTTTCCGCGGGTCTCGGCCAGGCGCCGGCACGGCAGGCCGCGCTCCGGGGCGGATTGTCGGACTCCGTGGCCGCTGTGACGATCAACAAGGTCTGCGGGTCCGGCCTCAAGGCGGTGATGCTCGCCGCTCAGGGGATCACGACCGGCGACATCGACATCGCGGTCGCGGGCGGAATGGAGTCGATGAGCAACTGCCCCTACCTGCTGGCCGGTGCGCGGGAAGGACTCCGTCTGGGACACGGCCAGGTGCTCGATTCGATGATCAACGACGGCTTGTGGTGCAGCTTCGAGCAGTACCACATGGGGAACGCCGGTGAGGTCGTGGCCGAGGAGTACGGCGTCGACCGGCGCGCACAGGACGAGTACGCGCTCGCCAGCCACCGGAAGGCCGCCGAGGCCACATCCGCTGGCCGCTTTCGGGCCGAGATCGTCCCCGTGACCATTCCCCAGAAGAAAGGCGATCCGGTGATCTTCGACCAGGACGAGTCGATTCGCTTCGACACCTCGCTGGAATCGCTGGCCGCTCTCCGGCCTGCGTTCAAGACGAACGGCACCGTGACGGCCGGCAACGCGCCCCCCGTGAACGACGGCGCAGCCGCGCTGGTGGTGATGTCCGATCGGCGCGCGAGCGAGCTCGGCATCACCCCGCTGGCGCGCATCGTCGGTCAGGCGGCGAGCGGACTGGCGCCGAAGCACGTGCTCATGACGCCGGTCGAAGCGATCCGGCGGCTGCTGACGAAGATCGGCTGGTCGCTCGCGGACGTCGACCTCTTCGAGATCAACGAGGCGTTCTCGGTGCAACTCGTCGCCGTCCTCGCCCAACTCGGCATCGACCCCGTGAAGGTGAACGTCAACGGCGGGGCCGTAGCGCTCGGTCACCCCATAGGCGCCAGCGGCGCGCGCATCCTCACGACCCTGCTCTATGCCCTCCAGCAGCGGCAGGCCCGACGCGGCATCGCGGCGCTGTGTCTGGGCGGTGGCAACGGCGTCGCGGTGGCGATCGAGCGGGGGTAGCGCAATTTCCATCTCGGCGGCTTTTCCGGCGCTGCAAAAGGGTCGAACTCCGGCGAGGGAGGCGAAAGTCTGTCTAGTCTGTAAGTTATTGATATCGTTACTCTGAAGCCTTATCAGCTTCACACATTTTCGCTTGACTTTCGCGTGGCACGCTCCTAGGATGGACCCCGGCCGTGACCTTCCCCGTCAGACCACCAAGCCACGCTAGAGGCACCCCCACCGCGTGGGGGGCCCCGGTAGACCAGACACGGCCAACGCCAAGGAGATCGCATGCAGCTCGAAGACGTGAAAGAACGCGCCAAAGCCATCGACATCGCCGTCGGACAGATTGAAAAGCAGTTCGGCAAGGGCTCGATCATGCGCCTCGGTCAACGCGACGCAATTGCCCCTGTCGAGGCCATCTCGACCGGCGCCATCAGCATCGACTACGCACTCGGCGTCGGCGGACTTCCCCGCGGCCGGGTGACGGAGATTTTCGGCCCCGAGTCGTCGGGCAAGACGACGCTGGCGCTGCAGGTCATCGCCGAGGCGCAGCGGACTGGAGGCATGGCGGCCTTCGTCGACGCCGAACACGCGCTCGACGCGCGGTACGCGCAGAAGCTCGGCGTCGACCTGGAGAACCTGCTGGTCTCGCAGCCGGACAACGGCGAGCAGGCGCTCGAGATCGTCGAGGTGCTCATCCGCTCGAACAGCGTCGACGTGGTCGTTGTCGACTCGGTGGCGGCGCTCGTGCCGAAGGCCGAGATCGAGGGCGAGATGGGCGAGGCGCAGATGGGCCTGCAGGCGCGCCTCATGTCCCAGGCCCTCCGCAAGCTCACGGGCGTCGTGTCGAAGTCGAAGACGACGCTCATCTTCATCAACCAGCTCCGCGAGAAGATCGGCGTCATGTTCGGCAACCCCGAAACGACCACGGGCGGGCGGGCGCTCAAGTTCTACGCGTCGGTCCGCATCGACATCCGGCGCATCGCCAGCATCAAGGACGGCGACCAGGTGATCGGCGGCCGCACGCGCGTGAAGGTCGTGAAGAACAAGGTCGCGCCTCCGTTCCGCGAGGCGGAGTTCGACATCATGTACGGCGAGGGCATCTCGCGTGAAGGCGATCTGATCGACCTGGCGGTCGACAAGCGCATCATCGACAAGAGCGGCGCCTGGTTCGCGTATGGCGGCGAGCGTCTGGGCCAGGGACGGGAGAACGCCAAGCAGTTCCTGAGGGAGAACCCGTCGGTCCGCCAGACGATCGAGGACCGGGTGCGCCGCGACCTGGGGATGATGCGCGAAGTGGAAGTC
>Ga0209640_10005967_pt1 | contig 10656 bp, 18 predicted proteins | sample RifCSP10_1_FD_184018 | JGI IMG/M metagenome (GOLD analysis project Ga0209640, IMG submission 184018) | Soil microbial communities from Rifle, Colorado - Rifle CSP2_sed 10_1 (SPAdes) (version 2) | ecosystem: Environmental > Terrestrial > Deep subsurface > Rock core/Sediment | place: Rifle...
CTAAACATATTAAAAATATGCCCAATGATTTACAGGCGAAGAGGGATTATATGAGGTTAAATAAACATGTCTTATAACAAATGGGATTTCGCTGTTCTATTGGTGGGTATTTTTTTAATCAGTTTAGTTGTGTTAAGTGAGCAACCACCGGAGATTAAACCGCCTATAAATTTATATTTAGATATGAAGATTGAAGGGAATACGACGGAGTTAGTACACAAGATTCGGGCGTTAAAAAGAACCGATATTGTTCGACTTTATGTATTTACGCCAGGTGGTCAAGCCTTAGAGGCGTTAGAGCTAATGCATGCGTTAGCAAGTACTCCAAGTAATATTACACTTGTGATTGATTCATTTGCAGCAAGTGCCGGTGGTATATTGTTATGCAGTTGGACACACAAGTTGGCATTACATGATGAGGCTGTTCTCGCCTTTCATACATTACAACAGTTAACACCCGCTGGACAGATACCGCTAAAGGCAGCAGACGTTGGTAAAACAGATATGTTTACCCAGCTTGTTTATTATATTATTAAAAATAAGATGGAACGCAATTGTCGTAAAGCGTTTACTGATCAAGAATGGGCTGATATGTGGGATAATGGGAAGGATATTGCGATGTCAGGAAAAACGTATAAACAGCGAATGGGGATTAAATAATGAAATTACGGTATTTATTAGTTTTATTAAGTTGTTGGGTTTCGTTAAGTTATGCGACCGTGAGTATCCATTTATATGGCTTTATGGATATGTCGAAAGCTACACGTGTAAGTAATCAATTAAAGACAACAGATAAACGTGTGATTTTCTATATTAATTCAATTGGTGGTGAAGTGATTGCTCAACGGCAGATTGAGCGTGCTATGCGAGCTTATCAAGCACGTGGCGGGCATATCACTGTTGTTGTTAAGTCTTTTGCAATATCAGCAGCTGCTTCGTTGACCTGTGTAGGAAACGCATTAAAGATGCAACCAAATAGTGTGCGTATGTTTCATACATTTGCCCTTTTTAAGGGTCGAAAATTAGTTAAAATCACAGTGTATAATCTTCATCGTTACCCGGATATGAAACGGGAATGGGTTCGATCTCACCAAGATTTAGTGAATTGTGGTTTATCATCAAGTATGATTTCTAAGATTGAACGGGGCGTGGATGTTTATATTCATGCTAATGGGAGGGTTCGTTATGTGTAAAGATAGTGATAAAATTGCTGAGATTTATGAACAGGTTAAGGTGATGCAGAGTACTCTCTTAAAACTTCGTGAAGATGTATTAGCTATTAAGCATCGTGGTGTTCGAACTGTGGATGTGGTTCGACCGATTGAATTATCCCAAGAGTCTACAAATAATTGGGAATGTATTTGACAAATTTTGTATCTATGTTACACTTATAGTGTAGATAAATAATGTAGGAGAGTCAGGTGAAAGTATTTAAAACAGCGGTTCTTTTAATAAGTGTGGTTCTGCTCTCAGGTTGTGAGGGCGGTCATGTTAATGTGAATCGATGTACAGTTGGCGTAACATATGTTACACCTTCCGGTAAGACCGAGTATATATCACACAATTATTATTATCAAACTGAACGATTAGCCGAAGGATCTGCGAAAACTAAGGTTAATGCGTTAGCACACCAAGGGTTATTAAAGTTGGCTAAGGGGAAAGGGGAGATAATTTATAGTGATGTTACTTACCATTGTGAGAATATTTTTTTAAGAGAGAAAGATAGTAAACATGTGCAGTATGAGAAATAGGAGAGAGTGTTATGAAACTTAAAGATTATGTAAGAAATGTAGAACGTATGGCAATTAGCCGTGCTCTTGAGACGAATCGTGGATTTGAAACTCGTGCAGCTAAGGAGTTAGGGATATCACGTGGTACATTACGTACACGTTGTAAGGAATTTGGTATTAGTGGTTGGAGTTATAAAAATAAATCTAAATAGTTCTTGACAATTGTACAACAATTAGCTATACTTATAATAGGAGAAGAAAAGGAAATATAAGAAATCAAGGAATTAGAAGCTAAGGATTGGGTATAGTAGGTGAGGTGCCCACTGAAGATGCTAAAGGATTAAAGATTGATAACGGTGATTATTTAGGTTTTATAGGAGTAAGTGTCATGAAAATAGTTAAGAACAATGATGATCTTCGTTTACTACGATTAGAACATACAAAATTAATCAAGAGACATGATCATCTACGCTCCATCTATTGTTTGATTCGAGTTGAGAATATGATATATAAGTTGAGGTTAAGAACATGATTAATAAAAACTTATTATTAAAACATTTAAGTATATTGTATGATAGTTATAAGAAGAATTACAGTATTGACAGATCATTAATACCAACACATACTGATGTATTTAGATATCGTGATGCAGCAGCACAGATTAAATTGTTAATGTTACAGATTCGTACAACATTACCTGATAATGATCCTGAGCCTAAGCGAGTTGATATAACTGTAGGTGCAGCCTAAGGAGGTTGTTATGCCACAATTAATAGTTATTATGATTATTGGTTATGTGTTAATGAGTTGGATTGGTTTAATTTAAAAGGTGATATATATGTTAGTTGAAGTAGGTTGTTTTGTAGTGGGTTGTGTTGTTGGACATTATTATGGTGCATCCATAATGGCCTATGTTAAGTCATTTAGTAAGAAGTCTGATAAGACACATAAGAAGGGGTAAGTCTATGAATTTATTAGATAAAGAGAGTAAACCATTAGGTTTATATAAACAGTCGGGTGTCACTGTTGGTGACAACTATGAGTCATTAATAACGTATTATCATACATTGTTTACGCCTGAGAAATACAGTATTAAACATGTTAATGGTGTGATTGAAGTAACTCGTAAGGCTTCGTCCGTCCCTAATAAAGCTTCCTCAGTCCTTAATAAAATCATACAAATTGATAAAACATTGGCTCTAGCTGACCAAGAAAGTGAAGAACAGAAGCCTAGTGATAAAATCCGTCTTGATTTTTCTGATGTAGATCCAGAATGGGTTAAAGCGTTTATTATCTGACACCTAATAAACAATGAGACATCCGGTATCAGTTGAGTTAGCTGCATCTGATTGGGCTATAATACTGATAGTGTTAGTTGTATTCGTTGTACTCTGGTTAGTAATAGAGACAATGGAGTCAGCACATGAGAGAGCTATACGTAAGAGTAGAAGACCTGGTGATTGGTAAGTGGTTGAGTTGACAGTAATTAAATTAACTAGAGGTGTGGGTTGAAGAAGAGTCGTCGTTATTTACATGGTAAATGTGAATACACACTTAAACACCCAAGGTGTTTGTGGTGTAATGATTATATGGTAAAGATATTCAAACCTGGTTATCCTGTGAGGTTTTTTTGGAGTTGCTATTGTTTCTTAGGTGATACCCCACCCTCCAATCGTTAGTGATAACTAATCTTGTACTATAATACCAATAAGATAATAGTAATAACTATCTAGTTGGTTAGAGTAGGCTGATAAGCCCGGTAATTGGTATTATCGGGTATATATAGACCCCCCAGGGGGACAAAAGAATTCTTTTTAGAAAAAAAATTTTCACAGGAGGTATCCCCTACCGAATTCAGAAATAGGGGATTGTCAGAAAACCACGCACGTTTAAACCCTAGAAGGGTTAAAATTAAAGTTATCCTAATGAAGGAATAGTCTAGTCGGAATAGACTATTGTTATTATTGTTAAACTACTGCTCGCCTCTATGACTTCGTCAGGCTCGCATATTAAGATTTGCTTATGTCACTATTTACCATGTTACGAAAACTATTAGAATTTATCTTTCCGATTTTAAAGAAGAAATCTCCACCTGTTATTTGGGAAACAAAGGAAGACGATTCTCGTGAATCGCCCCCTAGTTTACCACCTGTTACGTTATCTGGGTATGCTTTACCGACAGCTATTTTAACAGGTGTTAATCCAAGATTGCTTGTTATTGCTAAAGAAATTATTAATGAACTACGGAAAGAAGGTTATCAAGCAGTTATCCATAATGCGATGAGAACCCCAGAGCAGGCCGCTAAGAATGCTGCGGCAGGTGTTGGAATTAAAAATAGTAAACATATCACGGGTCAAGCCGTTGACATTATTGATAAACGATATGCTTGGAATGAGCAACATATTAACCATATTAAAGCCTTTCGAGCAAGTTATGGTTCATTGGCTAGCCAGTATCCAGAAATTATTTGGGGCGGAACTTGGACGAAAGGTAAGTATGGTGCTCTTGGTGATTGGGCACACATCGAATTAAAATAGTCCCGTTCGGGACAAATGTCATGTTTTTAGCAGTAAAAACTTAGAAAACATCCCGTACGGGATTGGAGATAAAATGTTAGGTTTAGAAACACTCATTGGCCCACTATTAGGTAAAATAGGTGGTGGGCTTATTGATAAAATCTTTCCAGATAAATCAGCAGCAGATGCTGCCAAACTGGAATTAGCTAAGTTGCAAGCAACGGGAGATTTAGCCCAAGTCCAAGCTGAACTACAAATGGCCGTAGAACAGATTAAAGTTAATGCTGTCGAAGCAGCTTCCAGCTCTTTCTATAAATCGGGCTGGAGGCCTGCTGTTGGCTGGGTTTGTGTTATTGGATTAGTCTATTCGGCCGTTGGGGCGAATTTTTTTAATATATTTCTACAATATATGGGTTTACCGGCTTTACCCCCCACAGATACTCAAACACTTTTAACTTTATTATTTGGTATGCTTGGGTTAGGGTATTACCGCACAAAAGAAAAATTGGCTAAATAGTTCTTGACATTTTAAAAATCTATGTGTATAATGACATATAGAGACTATGTGAAATTAACTTTCTCCCCTACGGGTTAGCTGATGGTTAGCCACTTCGAAGCGTAGGCATCAGGCATAGTCTCCCAGAATCTAAAATAAAAGCATAGTGGGAAATCCAACAAACCCACTGACTTAATGGCGAAACCCTTAACTAGTGGGTGCTTTTATTATTTGCTTTACAACTAGAACCTCTATTCAAAATCAACCCTCCTACCGAATATGTTCTAGTTCCTTATCAAGTTAACAGATGGAGCTGGTGCATCTGGGGTACGGCCTATCCGGATAGGTTAAAAAAAGTTCCAGCTAAAAATGTACCCACTTATTTCCCGACAGGAATACTGAGATATGACTCGGGCGGTCTCGATAGAGACAAACTCAGTATAATAAAATAATCGTCCAGCTTATTCCGCCATCGAGCGGTACGGTGTCACCTACCATCCCAGGTGGTATAAATTTGCTGGGATAAGTTGGGAGTGCTGAGGTTTAGAGGTTATACCACCTCAAACTATAGTGCACTTTAAAATGATAAAATATTAACTTCTAAACCGACAAAGTGGTGAGCGATGAGAGACGGCAGGCATCTCTCGGCCTTTCGCGGGTAGACTGTAGTGGACAGTGAGTAGTTATCTAAAGTGACCATATAGTTAATGAAATTGGTTCGATTCCAAATTCCCGCTCCAATGAAAAATAATAATGACAACTCTCGAAATTTTTATCTCCAGTTTTATTCCCATCATCTGTGGAATTTTCTATTTTGTTATGACTGATATATATAAACGCTTAGGTGATCAAGAATTACGGTTAAGAAATGCAATCACCGATAAAGATGTTCGAGCGATTATCGCTGATAAGATAGATCCCCTCAAAGAAGATATTCACGAAATTAAACAAAAATTAGATCGTTTAATTGAACTTAGAGAAAAAAAATAATGCCACATAAAAAATTACGTAAATCACCCAAACCAAAACCTGGTAAAAAGTGTTAATATGTCAGGACGTCCTTCTGAATATAACCCTACATACAGTGAGCGTTTTTTAGAATATGCTAAGCAAGGGCTTTCCATTATGGAAATAGCTGCTAAGTTAGAAAAATCGCGTGATACGATTTATCGTTGGGCTAAAGAAATACAAGAGTTTGGGGATGCTTTCCGAATGGGGAAAGAGTGGTCAGAAGCTAAGAACGCTGAAATGATTAAGCTTATGGCTCTAGGTGGTATACCAAAAGGAAATGTAGCCGCATATCAAATGTATATGCGAAATACTGCTGGATGGGACAAGTATGCAGATTCTAATGTGTCCCAAACAATAAATATCAATCAGATGAATGTACTTAACCAGAAAAGTACTAAAGAATTACTTGAATATATCTCAAATTCTGCTGAAGATTTGAAAGACGTCATTGACGTAACAGAGTTTAAATTATTAGAAAATGTCAATCGAGACGCTGAATAAATCAGAGCTTCTTAATGTAGCTAAGGCTCTAGAAGAACTTAAAGGACGTTATAAATATAATAAATTAGAATTTGCTTTTCCCGATACAGGAAAATACCGAAGAGAATTATATCCAAAGCACATAGCATTTATGAATGCTGGCAGTAAATATGCAGAACGGATGTTTTCCGCCGGTAATCAAACTGGGAAAACGAGCACTCTTTTAACTGAAGCTGTCTATCATTTAACGGGTAAATATCCAAATTGGTTTCAAGGGAAACGTTTTAGAAACCCAACTGTGGGAATTCTTGGTTGTAAATCGTGGAAAATGGTACGAAATGGCTTACAATCTAAATTACTTGGAACTGAAGAAGGAACTGGACTGATTCCTAAAGAATTAATCCTAGATAAGTATGCTGCATCTGGTACAGCAGGTGCTTATGAAATTATTACTGTTCGCCATGTGACAGGTGGTATTTCTAAATTAATGTTTAACACATATGATGCTGGAAAGGATGCTTGGGAATCGATGACCGTTGATTTTGTATTTTTAGATGAAGAGCCGCCCCTTAATATTTATACTGAGGCGGCGATGAGAACCCTAGCCACGAATGGAACAATTGCAATTGGGTTTACCCCTGATAGTGGATTAACTGCAACTGTATTACAATTCTTTAAGGATGGAGAGTTTACAAAAGGGGTCAAGGATAATAAGTATATTGCGATGGTCGGTTGGGGTGATGTACCCCATCTAACCGAAGAACGTAGAGCGGAATTACTAGAAACTATTCCAGAGTATTTAAGAGAAGCTAAAATTAATGGAATCCCATATTTAGGAACGGGTCGAATATTTCCATTTGATATACATCAATTTATTATTGAACCTATTGCTATTCCTTCCCATTGGCCTCGCTGGTATGGCTTAGATGTTGGGATTAAAAATACCGCCGCTGTTTGGATAGCTTATGATGAGAATTCCGAGACGTATTATGTCTATGATGAATATTACTCACATGATCAATTAGCCCCCCTCCATGCCTCAGCCATTAAAGCTAAAGGAAATTGGATAAATGGCGTGATTGATCCTTATTTAGGTGTAGCGCGAGGGAATGAGGGTAAACGCTATATTGATATTTATCAACATGAAGGATTGTTAGTTCATCTTGTTGAACGAAATTATATTGAATCCGGAATAGAAGCTATTAAAACTTTATTTATTAATCATAAAGTTAAAATCTTTAGAAATTGTGAAAAACTTGTTGGACAAATGAATATCTGGCACAGAAATGAAAAAGGTAAGATAGCTGACACCCCAGATGATTTAATTGATGCATTTAGATATGCAATTACTGATGGTCGTCCTTATGGTGTTTCCGAAGAAGATGAGATGAACTCTTATTTAGATAATTATAAACAAAATTATAATTCGTGTGCACGGGACTCGATCACGGGGTATTAATGGCACTTAAAATATTAAAATTTTTAGAAGATTCGGATATCTCTCACCATCTTAAAGAAGATGAATTAAAACAGATTGCTGAAGATTGTACGTTAGGATATGAAATTGATAAGCGAAGTCGTAGTGCTTGGGAGAGTAAAATGGAAGAAGCCCTCTTATTTGCTAAGCAAATATTAACACCTAAAAATTTCCCTTGGCCAGATGCTTCTAATGTTATTTTTCCGGTCATAACCGTTGCAGCAGTGACTTTTGCTTCACGAGTAGCAGTTGAAGTTATTCAAGATTCTCATATTGTTAAGATCGGTACCCACGGTAAAGACCCCGATGGGGCTAAAAAAGCCAAAGCAGATCGTGTTGTTGACCATATGTCATATCAACTCTTATGTCAATCCGATACATGGGAAGTTGATTTAGATCGCTTATTACATATTCTTCCTCTTGTCGGGGTATGTTATCGAAAAGTTTATTATGACCCAATTGAAGGATTACCTAAGAGTGATTTTTGTAATCCAAAAGACATCATTGTTAACCATAATGTCCCAAGTCTAAAAGATGCGGATCGAATTACCCATCGATTTTATGTTAATAAAAATTATGTAATTGAACGAATCCGAGCCGGACATTTTAATCAAGATTTTGATACAGATAAGTTATCACCTACGGCAGGTACTCCCGGTCGAATGATAACCGACCCAGATGATAGCTCAATGTATAGCTACTCATCAGAGAAAGATTCCGAAACCTATGAATTCTTAGAACAACATTGTTATTTAGATTTAGATGATGATGGTTATAAAGAACCTTATATTGTCATTCTCCACAAAGAAAGTGGGCAAATAGCTGGGATTTACCCACGTTATGATATCAATAGTATTGAAGTTAACGAAAAAGAACAAGTTGTACGGATAAAAGCTGACCAATATTTTGTTGATTTCCACTTCTTACCTTCGCCTGATGGAGGTTTTCATAGTTTAGGGTATGGGCATCTGCTTTATCCTTTAAATAAAGCAATAAATACACTTTTAAATCAATTAATCGACTCAGGTACCCTATCAAATAGTCAAAGCGGAGTAATAGGAAGACAATTAAAGATCAAAGGTGGGAATCTTAAGATGCAGATGGGGGAACTAGTCCCGGTTGATGCTGGAACTACTGGAAGAGTTGCTGATAATGTATTCTTATTTCCTTTTAAAGAACCATCTCCCGTATTATTTCAATTGCTTGGTTTATTAATTGAATCATGTAAAGAAATTGCATCCATTAATGATGTTTTAACTGGTCAGGCACAGCCTCAAAACAGCCCTGCGAGCACTGTATTCGAATTATCAAGTAATGGCTTAAAGACTTTCAGTAATATCTTTAAACGCGTTACACGCTCATTTAAGAAAGAATTTCAGTTACTTTACAACTTAAATGGAAAATATTTAGATCCTCAAGAATATATTGACTATCATGATGACCCGCAAGCGTCTGTAGAAGATTATCGTGATTATAAGATGGATATATCTCCAGTAGCTGATCCCAATATGTCAGCTGAATCACAAAGATTGGCTAATTCACAGGCAATTAGCTTATTAGCTCAAAATCCAGCTATTCTGCAAAGTTTAAATATTCAAGAATTAGTAAAAGAATTCTTTGAATCTTTGAGAATACCGCAAGAAAAGATTGAGAAGTTAACTACTCCTGTACAGCAAGGCCCATCACCTGAAATGATGAAGTTACAATTAGAACAACAAAAACTACAACAATCCGGTCAAGTTGATCAGTTGAAAGCACAAAATGATGCTAAACAAACTGAGATAGAACAACTTAAAGCATTCATTAAATCAAAAGAAGCTGAAGCTAAAGTTAAGAAAATGGAAGCTGATGCTTATAGTAAAATGGTTGATGCACAACAAAACAAGGAATTTAAGGATCGAGAATTAGATATCCAAGAACGTAGTTTAGATGTTCAAGAAAAGAAAATACATGCTGACTTACATAATACACGTATGAAAGCGAATACTGATGTACATAAAGAAAAGATTAAAGCTGAATCCAAACCAAAGAAAGTAAATGATTGATAAAAGTGATGTTCGTGAATGGGAAAGTAATCCAGTCACATTACATTTTAAAAAATTATTAGCAGAAGCATTAGAATTTAAAACCCAAGAACTAGCTCATGGGGTTTATTTAGATCAATCCCAAATCGCAGAAAAGTACAATTATGCAGTGGGATTTTTAGAAGGTTTAAGATTTGTCTTAAATGCAGAGTTAATACCAGAAGAGGAAAATAGAGATGAGACTGTTTGAGGTACCCCGAATTAAGGGTCACCGACTTTTAATTGAAATAGAAGAAATTAAAAATGCTTTAAAAACACAACGTATTGCAATTCCTGATGATATTCTAGAAAGAGAAAATAATCGTGGTAAACAAGGGTGTGAAGTGGGGAAAGTAGTGGAGATTGGCCCAGATGCTTTTGTTAGAAAAGGTGCATCGGAACCCTATTGCTTACCTGATGATCACATCTTATTTGTTCAATATGCCGGTCAAGCTTATACCCATCCTGAAACGAAGAAATTATATCGAATTATTAATGAAGAAGATGTATTAGCCGTAGTTGGCACAACCGAGAGAGAAATATGAGTGAAGAAAGTGTAGTCGAATCAGCTACAAATGTAGCCGAAAGTGCTTTTGGTGTTCAATCTGATGGGATTGAAACTGTTACTGAAACACCAAAATTAGACCCAATTGAAGAACATGCACGGGCGAAAGGTTGGAGACCTGAGTCAGAATTTAATGGAAATCCGGAAGATTTCGTATCGGCAAAGGAATATATGCGTGTTGGTGAGATGATTGACCGACAAAAGAATCTTGAAAGACAGCTGAAAGCTGTCGCTAAACAGAATCAAGATATGTATAAGAAATTTCAGGATGCTGAAATTCAAGGCTATCAGCGAGCTGTTGAAGAATTAAAGTTAAG
>Ga0209640_10005968_pt1 | contig 10656 bp, 10 predicted proteins | sample RifCSP10_1_FD_184018 | JGI IMG/M metagenome (GOLD analysis project Ga0209640, IMG submission 184018) | Soil microbial communities from Rifle, Colorado - Rifle CSP2_sed 10_1 (SPAdes) (version 2) | ecosystem: Environmental > Terrestrial > Deep subsurface > Rock core/Sediment | place: Rifle...
GGAACGAGCAAGTCAAGAGATCGTAGGGCAGGTCCGGCGCCGGCTGCAAGCCGGGCCACCCGCGGGGTTCAAAGGCCTCGGCGGCGGAAACCATCCAGCACCACATCGAGCGCCTTTGGGGGCAAGTCGAACGCCGCCAGGTCGCCGCGGCGCACGAGGGCTATTTCCTCGGCGTCCGACCCGGCTCGTGGTTCCCCTCCGAGGTGGTCGCAAAGGTAGTCCACGATCACGTAGTGGTAGTGCACCCGGCCGTCCCGACGCTCGATGCGGTCGAAGACCGTGAGCACCTCCCGGGGCGAGATCTCGAGCCCCGTTTCTTCACGCATTTCGCGGATGAGGGCCTCTTCCAGCGTCTCCCCGAGCTCCACGGTGCCCCCCGGCACGACCCAGCGCCCGCGCAGCGGTTCCTTTCCACGGCGGATGAGCACGACCCGCTCGTCGATGATCACCACCGCGCCGACGCCGACGGCGGGCTGGCGCGGGTCCGGGGCCAAGCGTCAGGAAGGGGCTTCGCCCGTGGCCACGGCGGAGGGCGGGTCGCCACGGCGGCGCAGCAACCCCGCCGCCTCCCCGATGGGTCCCGAGAGGGTGTAGATGCTGGCCGCGGCCAGGAGGGACACCTCCGGACGAACCGCGATCAGCAGGAAGAGGAGGGCGATGCCGAGCACGTTGACGTAGCTGCGCCGCTGGCGGAGGTCGAGGCCCTTGAAGGAACGATAACGGACGGTGCTCACCATGAGAAGCCCCAGAAGGCCGCTCACCGCCACCAGGGCCAGGGCGTGGGGCCGTTCGACCACGGGATCGGGCGCGAAGAAGGCCAGGGTGGCGACCTGCCCCGCCGCCGCCGGGATGGGCAGGCCGACGAAGTACCTCGTGTCGACGGCGTGACGCTGGACGTTGAACCGGGCGAGGCGCAGCGCCCCGCACACGACGAAGAAGAACGCGGCCAGCCAGCCGATGCGCGGCATGGGTGCGAAGGCCCACCGGAACGCCAGCAGGGCCGGAGCGACGCCGAAGGAGATCACGTCCGCCAGGCTGTCGAACTCGCCGCCGAACTCGCTCGAGGTACCGGTGAGGCGCGCGATGCGCCCATCGAGCATGTCCAGCACGATCGCGCCTCCGATGAGCGGGGCCGCCTCCGCGAACTGGCCGTCCAGGGTCTTGATGATGGCCCAGAAGCCCAGGAAGAGATTTCCGGTCGTGAACAGGCTGGGGAGGATGGCCGCGCCGTGGCGTAGGCGTCGAGGTCGAGCGTGACCTCCCTTCGGGAGGTTCAAGCCGGCCTCCAACCTCGGGCTTCCGGTCGTTGGGCCCGCGCGACCGTCCAAAAGACGAAGGGCCCTTGCGGGCCCTTCGCCGACGCCGTCCTGCGGGTGCGAAGAACCCCCGCCTGGCCGGGTCCCCGCCCCGTTTCGCTCCTCAGGTTTGGGCCGCCTCTCCTTGGAACTGGCGAGCCAGCGAGTACATCCGGTCCTTCACGCTGAGCTTCTTCTTCTTGAGGGTGCTCTCCTCCAGTTGCTCTTCGTCACTGAGCACGGCCTTCGCGCTGAGCACGCTCAGGCGGCTCTCGTATTGGTGATGCTCCTCGTTCAGACGGCGATACTCCTCGTTCTGCAAGAGGACACTCTCGGTCAGCGAACCCGCGGCATTGGACATCGGCACCTCCTCGCGGCTAGTGGATGGGCGCTCAGCACATGCCGGCTGCGATTAGGAACCTAGCACGCGGCCACCCGGATTTCAAGATTTCGCCGCGCGGACTCGATGAGCACGTCAGCTCAGGGCCCGAGCCAGCACCAGGGCGTCTTCCACGGGGTCTTTGTAGTAGCCCGGACGCCGGCCGTGCTCGTGAAAGCCGGCGGCTCGATAGAGGTGAATGGCCGGCTCGTTGCTCGGCCGGACCTCGAGGAATGCGGTCCCCGCCCCCTCCCGGCGCCCTCGCGAAAGCGCCAGGCGCAGGAGCCATCGGCCGAGTCCCTGGCGGCGCCAGCCGGGCGCCACCGCGAGACCCAACACCTCCATCTCGTCCGCGACGATGCGAAAGGCGCAATAGGCCACGATCCCTCGGCCAGGATCGGCGGCCGTGGCGAGCGCCCTCACGACCCACACCCGCGAAAGCTCGGACCGGATCTCGCGCTCGAAGGCGCCCCGGCTCCAGGCTCCCGCGCCCGTTCGCTCGAGATCGGCGAGGGCCCGACCATCCTCGAGGCTCGCCTCCTCTGCGAAGAGGCGTCTCAGGCCGAGGCCCTTCGGATGTCCGCGCCCCGCACGTAGAGCGGCCGCAGAGACTCCGGGCCTCCGCCCTGGCCCGCGTGGAGGCGGGGGGCGGCCCACTGCCCCAGGGTCGCCGCCAGGAAGGGCTCGAAACGAGGGAAGCACGCTCCCGGGACGCGGTCCTCGATGACCGCTCGATGCGAGAGCGCAGCATCGCCCACGAACGCGCAGCCAGGAGGAGCTTCGGCGAGGGCCTCGTTCAGCCGCCCGAGCCTCGGCGGCGCCCCGGCGCGGCCTCCCTCGGCTCCGAACATCGTCCAGTACACCTCGCCGCGAAAGGCATCCCGCAGCGCGAGAACGGGGAGGGCCTCTCCCCTGGCCGATGCCGCCAGAATGTCGAGCGCCGAGGCTCCGAGGCATGGGCGGCCCGTGGCGAGGCCGAGACCCTGGACCGTGCTGATGCCCACCCGCAGGCCGGTGAAGGATCCGGGCCCCACCGCCACCGCGAAACCCTCCACCTGGGCGGGCTCGAGATCGGCGGCCTTCAGCAGCAGCTCGATCGCGGGTACGAGGACCCGCGAATGGCGGTCGGGCGCGACCAGACGCACCTCTCCGAGGATCTCCGCATCGTTCACGAGGGCGACGCTTCCCGCTGCTGAGCTCGTATCGATCGCCAGGAGTCGCATGGCCCGAGCTTACCGCGTCCGTCCGGTCCTGTGCCGGAGAGCCGCTCGGGTTAGAATCCGGCTCCGCGATGCCCGCCGCCGCCGTGCCCCAGACCCCCGCCATGCAGCAGTACCAGCGAATGAAGGCGGAGCACCCCGACGCCCTCCTGTTCTTCCGGATGGGTGACTTCTACGAGCTCTTCTTCGAGGACGCGGTGGTGGCCGCCCAGGCGGTGGAGATAGCCCTCACCTCGCGCTCGAAAGACCGTGGCGGCGAGCCCATCCCGATGTGCGGGGTCCCGTATCACGCCGTCCAGGGATACGTGGCGCGGTTGGTGAAGCTGGGCTATCGGGTCGCCCTATGCGAACAGGTCGAGGACCCGCGCCTGGCCAAGGGGGTCGTGAAGCGCGAGGTCGTCCGCGTCATCACTCCCAGCACCCAGCTCGAGGCCGCGGCCCTGCCCGAGAGCGAGACGTCGTACGTGCTGGCGGTCGACGCCGGCGCTTCCGGGCTCGGCGCCGCTTGGCTGGACCCGACCACCGGCGCCTTCTTCGTCGGCCAGTGGGAGGGCCACGACCGTTGGGACCGCGTTCGAGACGAGATCGGGGCCACGCGCCCGCGGGAGATCCTCCTGGGCCGAGGCCAGGAACGCCCCCCCTGGTTCGACGACCCGGCCGCCCCCGAAGCGGCCATACCCCGGGCCGCCGGTGACGATCCGCCGGATGCCGCCTCCGCGCGCCGGGAGCTCGTCGTTCACTTCGGCGTCGTCACCCTGGAGGCGTTCGGCTGCGAGCACCTGCCCCGGGCCCAGTCCGCGGCCGCGTTCGCGCTCCGCTACGTCCGCGGCACCCAGAAGCGCGACCTCACCCACGTCACGAGCCTCACCACCCGCGGCACCTCGGACATCCTCGTGCTCGACGGCGTCACCCGCCGCAACCTCGAGCTCGTGGAGAACCTCCTCGACGGCACCCGGCGTGGCACGCTCCTGGAGGTGCTCGACCATTGCGCGACGCCGATGGGCACCCGGCTCCTGCGCGACTTCGTCCTGCGTCCCCTGGTCGAGGTGGAGCGCATCCAGGACCGCCTGGACGCGGTGGAGGAGCTCGCCTTTCGCACCGTCGACCGCGGCCGGCTCGTCCTTGCCCTCGGGCACGTCCAGGACCTCGACCGGCTGCTCGGACGCATCACTCTGGGCACCGCGGGGCCGCGCGACCTGATCGCGCTCTGCCGGTCGCTCCGCGCCCTGCCCGAGGCGCGCCAGGCGGTCGACGAGTGCGTCGCGCCCTTGACCCGCGGCCTCGCCAAGGAGGTCGACCCCCTTCCCGACCTCGCCGACGAGATCGCCCGGACCCTGGTCGACGATCCGCCTCCCTCGGCCCGGGAAGGAGGCCTCGTTCGCGACGGAGTCCACCCGGAGCTGGACGAGCTGCGCGAGGTCAGCCGGGGCGGCCGGTCCACGATCGCCGCCATCGAGGAGCGCGAGCGCGGCCGAACGGGGATCGCCTCGCTCAAGGTCCGCTTCAACCGGGTCTTCGGCTACTACATCGAGATCAGCAAATCCAACCTCGGGCTCGTTCCCCCGGATTACATCCGCAAGCAGACGATCGCGGGCGGCGAGCGGTTCGTCACCGCCGAGCTCAAGGAGTACGAAGACAAGGTCCTTCGGGCCGACGAACGCACCGCGGAGATCGAAGCCCGCATCTTCGAGGCCTTGCGGCAGCGAGCAGCCGGCGAGGCCCGACGGCTCCAGAGGACCTCGCAAGCGGCGGCGAGCATCGACGTTCTCGCATCCCTGGCGGAAGCGGCCACCCGCTTCAACTACGTCAAGCCCCGGGTCTCCGCCGCCGACACCCTCTCCTACGAAGAGGGGCGACACCCCATCATGGAGCGGCTCCTCTCCGAGCCGTTCGTGGCCAACGACCTCGGCCTCGGCGACGGGCGGCCCCGCCTCGTCATCCTCACCGGCCCCAACATGGGCGGCAAGTCGACCTTCCTGCGGCAGACGGCCCTCATCGCCCTGATGGCCCAGATGGGGAGCTTCGTGCCCGCCCGCGAAGCCAAGGTGGGGCTCGTCGACCGCATCTTCACCCGCGTGGGCGCGTCCGACCAGATCCTGCGCGGGCAGTCCACCTTCATGGTCGAGATGCAGGAGACCGCGCACATCCTGAGGCATGCGAGCGCCCGGAGCCTGGTGATCCTCGACGAGATCGGCCGCGGCACCGCCACCTTCGACGGCCTCTCCATCGCCTGGGCCGTGGCCGAGCACATCGCGCGAAGCCCGGCCGGTCCCAAGACCCTCTTCGCCACCCACTACCACGAGCTCACGGACCTGGCCGCCGACATCGAGGGCGTCGGCAACCTGCACGTGTCCGCCCGGGAGTGGCAGGACTCCGTCGTGTTCCTGCGCAAGATCGAGGCCGGCGGCTCCGATCGCTCCTTCGGGATCCAGGTGGCGCGACTCGCCGGCCTGCCCGCCGGGGTGGTGGCCCGAGCCCAGGAGATCCTGGCCAACCTCGAGCGGACCGAGTTCGATCGCGAGGGCCGCCCGCGTCTCGCGCATTCGGACGCCCCGCCCCCGGCCGGCCAGGGACGGCAGCTCGCGCTCTTCTCGGGGCGGGAGGACGCCGTCCTCGACGAGCTCCGCCGCGTGAACCCGGACGCGCTCAGTCCCCTCCAGGCCCTCGCGCTGCTCGCGGAGATCAAGCGCCGCCTGGGCTCGTGATCGCCCTCACTTGGCCCCCGCGGCCGTCGGTCTTACACTTCTGCACGTGCCCTTCCCACGATCCGACCTCCTCCAGGACCTCTTGAGCCTGCAGGAGCGCATGAACCGGCTGTTCGAGGCCAGCCTCGGGCCCGCCCGGATGGAAACCGCGGGCTTGCACGCGCCGACCTTCTCGCCCCCCGCGGACGTCTACGAGACCGCCGACCGCTTCGTGATCCAGATCGAGCTGCCGGGCGTGGACGAGGACGACGTCATGGTCCAGGTCGAGGCCGACCAGGTCACGGTGAGAGGCGAGCGACGCCTCAAGGCGGGCACCCGGCCGGAGTGCTTCCACCGGATGGAGCGCAGCTACGGCGCCTTCTCGCGGACGTTCCAGCTCACCGAGGAAGTGGACCCCGACGCGACCGCCGCCCGCTTCCGCGACGGGCTGCTCCAGCTGGAAGCGCCGAAGGTCAGACGGAGATAGGCGCTCCAGAGTCACGAGAGGCTATCGACGACTCCACGGGGAGTCGACACAACCGCGTTCCGGACTATTCATGAGGAGGACCAGGCCGGCCTCATGAATAGTCCGGGACATCAGTCGAAGGCCTTCTCGAAGTCGGGCTGGAGCACGATCTCCTTGCCCTCCACCCGGATGAGGGCGTGGCGCTCGAGATCCTTGAGCATGCGGGTCACGGTTTCCCGCGTGGTGCCGATCCGGTTTGCAATCTCCTGGTGAGTGGCGCGCCGAAAGGCGATGCGCCCGTCCTTGAGCCTCTTTCCCTCTTCCTTGGCCATGTCCAGCATCACCCGGGCCACCCGTCCGTAGACGTCGAGGAGGGCCAGGGTCGAGATCTGGTGATTCGCCTTCCTGAGCCGCGCGGTGAGGATGCGGATGAGGGCGCTCATGATCGCACGGTTGTCGGCGATCACGTTCTGGAAGTCGGTCCGGTGGAGCGACATGAGCTCGCTCTCCTCCACCGCGATGGCGGTGGCCGACCGCGGCTCGTTGTCGAGGAGCGCCATCTCCCCGAAGAAGTCGCCCGCGCCGAGGACGGAGAGGATGATCTCGCGCCCGTCGTCTCCGAGGATCGTGACCTTGATCCTCCCCTCCAGGATCATGAAGAAGAAGTCGCCTTCCTCGTTCTCGAAGAAGACCACCGTGTCCTTGGGGTATCGCCGCCGGGTCGCGACCCGCGCGAGGGTGGCGATATCGGGGTCGCTGAGCTCGGAAAAGATCGGGACGTTCCGAAGGAGATCCCGCTCGTCCATCAAAAAGGCCTCCGTGAGTGGAGGCATGGTAACAGCAATCCCGAGGACGCCCTAGCGTCCGGGGGTTCAGGGTGCCTCGGTGGCCCGGGCGAGGGCCTCCACCACGTCCAGCGCCTCTCGGCCCGTCACCACCCGGCCGGGCTCGAAGGCGCCTTCCGGGCTCAGCTCCATGAGGCCGGCGCCCACCACCCGCACCGCCGCCTCGTAGGCGAGGTTGGCGGGCGCCATGTCCACGGGGGCCGGTCCCGGGTTCCGGGGCGTCCCCACCAGGTCCAGCACCCGGGCGGCGGCCCGGGCCAGGTCCCCTCGGCGTACCGAGAGCCCGGATTGGAACGTGTGGTTCGGGAACAGATCCATCACATCCTGGGCCAGCAAGCGCGCGATGTGATTGCGCGCCCAGGAACCCGCGATGTCCACCGCCACCTTGGGCTCTCCCGGCGGGAGCCGGGCGAGGGCGCTGACGTTGATCGAGACGAGAGCGGCGAGCTCGGCCCGGGACACCCGGCCCGCGGCCGGAATCCGCCGGTACTCCTCGGGCAACTGGGAGAGGGTGAGGGCCTCGCGTACCTCCCGCGCGCGCATGCGCGCCTCGGGGTCCCGCGGGTCCTTGGCGAGGATCATCCGCAGAGTGTCGAGGGCCCGCGCGTACTCCCCGAGGCCGCTCAGCACCTCGGCCAGGCGGAGGCGCGTCTGGCGGTCTCCCACCGGGTCCGCGGTCAGAGCCTCCGCCGCGCCTTGCGGGTCGCCCTCCCCGAGCAGCAGGTCAGCGAGCGCCAGGCGGAGGCCCGCCACCTCGGGAGCGGCCTCGAGGGCCTGGCGGTAGGCCGCGATGGCGGCTCCGGGGTCGCCATCGTCCAGCGCCTTCCCCGCCTCCGCCACCCGCTTCTCCGTCAACCGCAGCTTGACCTCGGCCAACCGCCGGCGGGCCCGCCCGTCGTCGGGCGCGACCGCGCCGGCCCGGCGGTAGAGCTCGAGCGCCTTCTCGAGCTCGCCCCGTCGCACGGCCACCGCCGCGGACCCCATCAGGGCCGGCAGGTACTCCGGACGGCGCGCCAGCGCCGCCTCGAACGCATTCCCGGCCTCGGTCACCCGCCCCGCGCGCAAATGCGCGTAGGCCAGGCCCGTTTCGGCGGGCAGGAGCCCAGGCCGCCGAAGAAGGAGCTTGCGGAAGGCCTTTTCCGCCCCGCTCGGGTTGCCGGCGAGGATCTGGCGCCAGGCCCTCTCGACGCCTTGGGCTTCCGGCGGTCGAAGCTCGCCCGGGCGGCTGGTCGGGAAGAGGTAGTCTTCCCCCTCGGGGGGCCGGGACAGTGAAGGCCGTGCGCAGCCGGAGGTCACGAGCGCCGCCGCCAGGAGCGCGAACGCGGCCGTCCTCAAAGCAGCTGTTCCCGGTATCGCTCGAGGACCCGGACCGGCAGGTCTGCGGTCAGGCGCACCTCGTCCCCGTGGCGCTCGTGCGCCACCACCCGGCCGGCCGAATAGACCCCGCCGATCCCACGAGCATCCCCGGCGGCGAAGCGCAAGAGGACGCGCCGCGGAACGAGGTCGAGGTGCGACGCGACCTCGGCCGCGAGGTCGTCAAGCCCCTCGCCGGTGCGCGCCGAAACCAGGACGGCGCCGGGCCGGCTCGCGAGAAGGAGTCCCGCGCGCGCAGGGGGGGTCCGATCGACTTTGTTCAGGACCACGATCCGCGGCCGGGTGGAGGCGCCGATCTCGGAAAGGACCGCCTCCACGGCGGACTCCCTTTCTTCGAGGTCTTCGGCCGACGCGTCGACGACGTGCAGCAACAGGTCGGCCGCGGTCACCTCCTCGAGAGTCGCTCGGAAGGCGTCGACCAGCGAATGAGGGAGCTTCTGGATGAAGCCCACGGTATCCACCAGCAGCACCGAAGACGCCGGCCCCACCCGGGCGCGGCGCACCAGGGGGTCGAGGGTCATGAAGAGAAGGTCGGAGGCTGCGGCATCCGCGGTCCGGCTCATGGCCGAGAAGAGGGTGGACTTACCGGCATTCGTATAGCCCACGAGGGCCACCAGGGGGACGGCGACCCGGCTTCGGGCCTCACGCCGGACGCGCCTCTCGCGCCGCACCTTTTCGATCTCGCGCCGGATGGCCTGAATCCGCTGGCGGATGCGCCGCCGGTCCGTCTCGAGCTTCGTCTCTCCGGGTCCACGGGTCCCGATGCCGCCCCCGAGACGCGACAGCAGCACCCCGTGACCGGCGAGACGCGGCAGCATGTAGTCGAGCTGGGCCAGCTCCACCTGGAGCCGGCCCTCCCGGGTCCGCGCCCTCTTCGCGAAGATGTCGAGGATGAGCTGGGTGCGATCGAGGGTCTTACGACCGATCGCGCTCTCGAGGTTGCGCTGCTGGGCCGGGGACAGCTCCTCGTCGAAGACCACGAGGTTGACGTCCCGCTCCTCGGAAAGGCCGCGGATGTCCTCCACCTTCCCGCGCCCGACGAGGGTCGCGGGATCGGGCCGCTTGCGCTCCTGGATGACGCACCCGACCACCTCGGCCCCGGCGCTGCGCGTCAGGAGCTGCAGCTCGTCCACCGAGGCCTCGGTGGAAAGGCGCCCTTTCGGGCCTCGGGAGAGGCCGACGAGGAGCGCCCGTTCTTGTGGTTCGCTCACGCCGGAACGAGCCCCCGCGGGGGCTTCACACTCATCGTCGAGATTCTACCAAGTTCCAGGGTTACGGCTCCCGGATCAGGCGCTCACGCCGCGCCTCCCGGGCTGGTCTCGGCGGGAGCCCAGGACGTGTCGATCGCGTTCTTCTTGAACATGTTGAGAAGGCCTGGCTTGTCCAGGGCCCGAGCGTAGGCTTCCTGGGGATCCACCACCCGGCGCCGCACGAGGTCGGTGAACCCCTCGTTCATGAGGCACATCCCGTACTTCTTTCCGGTCTGCATGATCGAGGGGATCTGGAAGATCTTGGCTTCCCGGATGAGGTTCGACACCGAGGGCGTCGAGATCAGGATCTCGAAGACGGGGACACGCCCGCCGCCGATCTTCTTGCAGAGGGTCTGGCTCAGGACCCCCTTGAGGCTCTCCGCCAGCATGACGCGGATCTGTCCCTGCCGGTCGGCGGGGAACTGGTCGATGATGCGGTCGACCGTGGAGGGCGCCGACGAGGTGTGGAGGGTCCCGAACACGAGGTGCCCGGTCTCGGCGGTCTCGATCGCGATCGCCATCGTCTCCAGGTCTCGCATCTCCCCGACGAGGACGATGTCGGGGTCTTCGCGCAGGGCGGCCCGCAGCGCGTCCTTGAATGAGTCGGTGTGCTCCCCCACCTGCCTCTGGTTGATGAGGCACTTCTTGTTCTCGTGCACGAACTCTATCGGATCTTCGATGGTGACGATGTGGTCCGTTCGGTTCCGGTTGATGTAGTCGATCAGCGCACAAAGGGTCGTGGACTTGCCCGAGCCGGTCGGACCCGTCACCAGCACCAGGCCCTTCGGAAGGTGGCAGAGCTGGAGGATCTCCTTCGAGAGGCTCATCTCGTCCGCGGTCATGATCTTGCTCGGGATCGCGCGGAAGACGCCGCCCACGCCCTTTCGGTCGCGGAACAGGTTGCAGCGGAAGCGGGCAAGGCCCGGGACCTCGTAGGCGAAGTCGGTGTCGTTCCGGCGGGCGTACTCCTCCCGGTTCCGGGCCGGCGCGATCGGCAAGAGGATGCGCTCGGTGTCCGCGGGCGCCAGCACCGCCCGCCCGGGCAGCAGCTTGATCTCGCCGTCGTGACGGATCATCGGCGGCGAGCCCACCGACATGTGCAGGTCGGAGGCCTTCAGGTCGTACATGACGCCGAAGAGCTCC
>Ga0209640_10005974_pt1 | contig 10649 bp, 9 predicted proteins | sample RifCSP10_1_FD_184018 | JGI IMG/M metagenome (GOLD analysis project Ga0209640, IMG submission 184018) | Soil microbial communities from Rifle, Colorado - Rifle CSP2_sed 10_1 (SPAdes) (version 2) | ecosystem: Environmental > Terrestrial > Deep subsurface > Rock core/Sediment | place: Rifle...
CGTGTAGGCTTTGGTGGAGGCCACCCCGATTTCCGGGCCCGCATGCGTGTACAACACCCCATCGGACTCGCGCGCCAGCGATGAGCCGATCACGTTACAGATCGAAATGATCTTCGCTCCCTTGGCCTTGGCCTCACGCACCGCTGCCAACGTATCAGCCGTTTCACCCGATTGGCTGATCGCCAAAACAGCCGTCTGCTTGGTGATAATGGGATCGCGATAACGGAACTCGCTGGAAACATCAACGGAAACGCGAACGCCGGCTAACTTTTCTATAATATACTTGCCCACCAAGCCCGCGTGATACGCGGTGCCGCAGGCCACGATGAAAATATCCTTAACGCCTTTTAATTGTTTGTCCGAAAGGCTAATGCCCTCAAGCCGTACCGTATCGCGTTTAAGGCGCGTATCCAGCATCTGCGCCAACACATTAGGCTGTTCATGGATCTCTTTAAGCATAAAATGCGCAAAGCCGCTTTTAGCGACCGCATCAACACTGAAATAGACCGTATCCACTTTAGGTTTTACTTTCTTCCCGGAAAACGAATACACCTGAACGCCGCCGCGGGTCAGCTTCGCGATCTGGCCGTCTTTAAGATAAATGACTTTCCGGGTGTGTTCCAAAATGGCGGGAACATCGGAGGCGATAAAGTTTTCATTCTTGCCGAGCCCGACAATTAACGGTGAGCCGATGCGCGCGGCTACAAGCGTTTGCGGGTCATCGGCGGCGATGACGCCGATGGCGAAGGCACCGCGAAGCTTTTTAATGGATTTCGAAACGGCGGCAAGCAAATCGCCCTTGTAATTGGATTCGACCAAATGGGCGATCACCTCCGTGTCTGTTTCGGAAACAAATTTATAACCCCGCTTGATCAAATCGCGCTTAAGCTCTTCGTAATTTTCAATAATGCCGTTATGAACAAGAAGGATTTTGCTACGATGGCCCGAATGGGGATGAGCGTTGATTTTGTTGGGCGCGCCGTGGGTCGCCCAGCGGGTGTGGGAAATGCCGAGCGTCGTTTCAGGCAAAGGATGGGAATTGATCAGCTCCTGCAAATTGGCGATTTTGCCGGGCGTTTTTCTTATAACAAACCCATGGTTGGTTTGCGGCACAACGCCAACGCCCGCGGAATCATATCCACGGTATTCCAAGCGCCGCAAGCCGTCAATCAGAATCGGAACGGCCGGGCGCTTACCGATATATCCGATAATCCCACACATATTATTTGGATGCAGCTGCCGTTGATTTTACTTTGGCTTTGATCTTAACCGGTTTGATATTAATGTATGTGATGGATTTATTAAACCGACTTTTTTTACGGGTAAAATAAACTTCACCTTCGACGTTAGCCGTCAAATGATTTAACCCGATTACGTTAATGCCTGGCCGCCATTTGTGACCCTGGCGCGTGAGAATCGTGCCGGCTTTGACAACCTGGCCGCCGCTTACTTTAATGCCTCTGGTTTCCCGGTAAAATTTATGCGATATGCCACCTACGCGACCACCCATGATATTGCTCCCGTTCATTTTTATCATCCCGCCAAAGGCGGGATGAACGAGGCTCGCCCGCTCTTGGCGGGCGGCCTCTTTTCTTAAGTTAACCTAATTTCAACGTCCCACAAATATATAATGAATTGCCCCTTTTATCAAATGAAAAATTAAGGCCACGCTCCTTAAGAGAAACATGGCCTTTTTGGAAATATTAATACTTATATTACTTATTTCAAGAGTTTTTCTATCTCAGCCTTCCAGCTGGCGGCATCGCGGGAGTTGCTCACGCGGCCGTTGATATAAAACGACGGTGTTCCCCGCACTCCGACCTTACCGCCCAACTCCATGTCCGTATTAAGGATTTTTTCGTATTCAGCGTCTTTATTTTTATAATCTTCCAGATATTTCTTGACGTTCAGCCCAAGCTGTTTGGCGTAGGCTTCGAATTGCTGATCCGTCAGTTGCGTTTGATTACCTAAAATAAGCTCGGTCATTTCCCAGAATTTGCCTTGCTCGCCTGCGGCTAACGCTGCTTTGGCTGCCGGCTTTGCCTGCGGATGGAACGATAACGGAAAATGCTTCAAGAGATACTTAACTTTCCCGGGAAATGCTTTGGCCGCCTCCACCATCGGAGGGTGAAAACGCGCGCAAAAAGGACATTGATAATCGACGAATTCAACGATAGTGACCTTGCCGTCTTTAGCGCCTCCAACTACAGAATGGGCCACGGGAATCTCATGGACGGTCGTATCCGGCGGGGGCATTTGCTGCGGCGTGGGCTGCTGCTGAACCTGTTGAGGGCGCGGCTGAGATTCTAAACGGGCCAAGCGAGTTTCCAAATCACTGATTTTTGACGTGAGCTTATCGATTTCTGACTGCATCAAACCCCTGGCGCCCGCCATATCCTGGCTGCCCACTTTTGAATCAAGCCTCATCTGGGCTTGGAGCATCTGATTTTGCCTGCCTAAAACTTCTCTAAGAAGAGCGTCCTGCTTTTGGGCGGACACGACAAGAACGCCCAAAAAAACACCGAGCGCGATTACTAGCGCCAATTTAAACCCTTTGTTTTCCATCATAAACTCCTTTCTAAAGATAAAAAAATTATAAGTCCATAAAAAGGATACCATGATTTATAAAAATTTCAATCACTTCTTTTCTTGATTGAGTTTTTATTATAATGAGATTCCCCCGTAATGGGAAATAATATATTTAATATCGTTCCACCGGTCTTTACAGTTAAAAACAGCGATGATCAACGTGCTGTCTCCTTTTTGTGTCGTGCCGACAAAGCAGGGGCCGGCAGAGCGGGTATAGCCGGTCTTGCCATAAATATTTTTTTTCCAACCCTTAAACAAGATCTTATTATGGCTTCTAAGGGCGATCCGGCGGCCATGGCTGGATGTGATGGTCCTATTTTTAAGCTTGATCGCCTCGCGGAAAAATTCATGGCGCATGGCCTGACGGAAAATAAGGTACATGTCATAAGCGGTCGTGTATTGGGGGTCTTTCTTTTTTGTCGGCAAGCCGTGAGCGTTGGCGAAGCGGGTATGTTTGGCGCCGAGTTGCTTGGCGCGCTGGGTCATCATCTGGGCGAATTTCCAGTGCGTCCCGGCCACCGCCTCCGCCAACACAACGGCGGCGTCATTGGCAGAGCCGAGCAAGACCGCATAAAGCAGATCGCGCACCTTATACCGTTCGCCGGCCTTGACGTAAATCTTGCTCGGCTGCGGATACGTAGCATTCTGGCTGACCGTCACATATTCATCCAGCGAAAGATGTTCGAGCGCCAACAATGCCGTCATCACCTTAACGGTGCTCGCCGGAACGACGCGCTCATGCACACGCTTGCCGTAAAGGCGTTTGACTTTGGTCGCATCGGAAAAAATAACCGCCCGGCAGGAAACCGTATACGCAACAACAACTTGACTGGTAAAAAGGAAAAGAACGGCTAAAAAGGCTGTATAAAGCTTTCTCTTATTAAAAACGCGCATTCTCTATCGTTTCGCTTGTTTGGCGGCCTGATAAACGGATTTTAACGCCTGCGCGATACCCGGCGTTGGGAAAAAATAATGCCCGTCGGCTTTCTTGATGAGCCAGCCTTTATTCGTCTTTACGATCGCTGCCCAAAAATCCTGCGTCAGATGTTCCTCGGCGACCAGCACATGGACCAACGCCAGTTGTTTATCGGCATCGAATAGCAGCTCTTTGAAAACAACCGCTGCCTCCCCCTTATGGGCTTCCAAAACAAACTTTTTGGGATCAAAAGTATCAACTGTATACGTCTTCAAGGGAACATCCGCCTCCACCGGCACGTTAACGTGCTTTATTTTGGTCATCGCCAACTCAAAAAATGTTTCCTGGCCTTCGCCGCGCCATTTGCGTTCGAATTTTGTATTAAAGCCGGGGTTCGCCTGCTTGGCCTCAACCTTAAAGCCGCACCCTCTAGATTCTTCTTTGATCCATTCAAAATACGGAAAATAATCGGTGACGATAGAAAGCCGCGATTTATCTTTTAAACGGCTGTTGATAAGCCGCAGCGATTCCTTGGAAAAAAGCCGGTGCTTGATGTGTTTCTTCTTCGGCCACGGGCAAGGAAACAGGCAATACATTTCATCGATCGTTTCTTGCCCAAAAAGCCTTTTGAGGGCGGGCGTGGCATCAAGCCTTAAGATGCGAATATTGTTTTGGGTTTCGGCGCCTTCCCGCTGGATGCGTTTGAGCGTTTTGTAAATCCGCTCCCAATGAGTTTCGATGCCGATAAAATTTACGCCAGGCGCCTCAAGTGCTTTTTGCGTTAAGACTTCCCCCAGCCCGAACCCGATCTCAACGGTCAAAGGCGCTTTGCGGCCGAATACACCGGACCAATCGCATGGCCTTTTAAGATCATAATGAGCCACCAGCGGTTTCACAGAACAATCCATCGTCTTTAAATTAGTTTCGTTGGATGCGGTCCAAATCATCGAGCCCCTTGCCGACCAGGTGGCCACTTTCAAAGATCAATGGCGTTAACTCATCCTCCGATACCAAATCATCCGCCTTAGCCACGCCCGTATAATAATATGAAACCTTGTACCTCTTCCCCTCACTCACCAATTCCGCTTCACGATATGGTTGAGCGATCGTAATGGGCTTAAGCTGCTGCGGGCTGGCATCGTTAAGACGATAACCGATGACAAGCGTGGCGCCTAAAATCCCTTTCGCTTCCGATTCGCTCATGCCGATCTTGATTTTATGAAGCGGCGCTAAAGGCTGTGCCGACTGCTTCAAAGGCGTCGTCACGAAAGGTTGGTCCGCCATGGTGACGCAACCTATAAAAAAAATACAAAAAATTAATGAAAAACTTTGTTTCATCGCGCGTATCATAGAAATTTTTAATGATGTTACGGTGTATCTTAACGTAAAATAATCGCGGAAACAAGTTTTTCTAATTTTATATGTTATACTCTTTGCTATGATAAGAAGATTATTTTTATTATTGATACTTTTAACCCCTCTGGGCTGCAGCCTGGTCACAGACGGAGAAAATTACACTGACCTCTCGGGGCCGCGGTATTCTTCCGCAAGCGGACCCTCGCCAACTAGCCCTGCTCAAGACACGATCAAAGTCGTTTCCTACAACGTGAAATTTTCCAAAAAAACGGATCTGGCCGGTGAGCTCCTGAAAACCCATCAGGATTTGGCCGGTGCCGACATCATTTTCCTGCAGGAGATGGAGCCCCAAGACGTTGAGACAATCGCGAAGAAATTAAACTACAATTATGTGTATTACCCGGCTGTCCGGCATCCTCTCTACAACCAAGATTTTGGCAACGCCATCCTGACCAAATGGCCCATTATCCACGACAAAAAAGTCATTCTGCCGCATTTGGACCCTGACAAGCTGCAGCGCATTGCCGTCGGGGCGGTCATCAAAATCGGCGATAAATTTGTCATGGCCTACAGCCTTCATATGAGGATTTGGCTGCATCCGTTCCAGCGCAGAAATCAGATGGAACGGCTGTTACATTCCGTCCCGCCCATTGATTACTGCATTATTGCCGGCGATTTTAACACCTTCACCAAATTCAACCGCCAAATCATCGAAGAGGCCTTCCAGGAACACCGTTTTACGCTGGCCACCAAGGAAGTTGACTGGAGCTACAAGCACTGGTATCTCTTCAACAAAAAAAGCCTCATGGATTACATCTTTGTGAAGAATATGGATGTGCTTGGGTCGGGAAGTATCAAAAACCAGAAGGCGAGCGACCATTTGCCCGTTTGGGCGCAGGTCAAATTGAAGGGAATTTAATGGCCCCAGCGGGATTCGAACCCGCGTTTCTTGGTTGAGAACCAAGCGTCCTGGGCCAGGCTAGACGATGGGGCCAAAATATTTCTTTTATGTTGTAGTCCCTCGGTCGCTGAAGCTTCCCTCGGGATTGTTTTGCCTAAAATTTGCGTTCACTTACGTTCCGCAAATTTAAAGCAAAACTAACGATGGGGGCAATAATTTCTCTAATATTCGTTAACAGCTCAATGAACTTAGTGTATACTTTTTTTGATTACAATAAATCGTGGGTGTGTACTATATCATAAATCCGTAAATTTTGTATCAATTTTTACAACCACTCTTGTACATACGCTATTAAATTATCTGGAGGTCTCACGCCTTGGCCACACACATCGCAATAGGCTCAAGCCAAACCGTTGATACGCTCACCGCCACCAAAGAAGCGGCGCAGAAAATCAAATCCTCTCTTCAGTCAACGAAGCCCGATCTGGTGTTAATCTTCAGCACCATTCACCACGACCCTGATACCATCGCCCAGGCCATTGATAACCTCTTTCCCGGGTCAAAGGCGATCGGCTGCTCAAGCGCGGGCATCATCTTTTCGGAAAAAATCATGACCAACGGAATCGGCATTTTGGCCATCGCCTCGGATGAGATGAAATTCGGCATCGGCGCCGTTTCCGATATCACCCCCACCAACATCCGCATGGCCGGAAGCGATCTGGCCAAAAATATCGTCGCGGATTTCGGGCAACACGGCCGGCACGTCTGCCTTTTCTTTATCGACGGAGAAATTGCCGACAGCTCCCTTCTGTTAAAAGGCGTCCAGGAAGTGCTCGGCAACGTTTTTCCGCTGGTCGGGGCCGGCAGCTGCGATGATTTCCATTTCAAAAAAAATTTCCAGATCTTCGGTTCCCAAGCGCTGGAGATGTCCGCTTGCGGGCTGATCATGGGCGGGCAGATGAGTGTGGGAGTGAGCGGACGCCACGGCTGGCGGCCTTTGGGAAAACCCCGCGTCATCACCCAGGCCGAGGGCAACATCATCAAAACGATTGACGGGAAAAAGGCATCCCATCTGTATGAGGAATATTTCGATGAAGCGTATCAGGATTTACGCGCCACCCAACTGGGACAAATGTCCATCCTTTACCCTTTAGGAATATTTATCGAGGAAAGTAACCATTTCTTGCTGAGAAATGCTATTGACATTCTAGAGGATGGGAGTATTGTATGTCAGGGAGGGGTGCCGGACGGGTCGGAAGTTCACATCATGATCGGCAACAAGGACTCCTGCAAAGAGGCCGCCTCCGAAGCCGCCCAGGAAGCCCATAATAACCTTTTAGGGAAGAAAGCCAAGCTTGTGATCATCATCGAATCGATGTCCCGGCTAAAGCTCCTGGGCCGAGGCGCCATTCTTGAGATCGCCAAAATCAGAGAAATCTTCGGCCAAGACATCCCCGTATTCGGCATGTACGCCCACGGCGAGATCTGCCCTTTTGAATCGGTAGAACGCATCAAGAAACCTTATCTTCAAAACGAAAGCATGGTGGTGCTGGCGGTTAACTGATATGAGCATCTCCCTTATTTTCAATATCCTTGCCTTTATTGTCATCTGCGTATTGATCTTTATTATTTTATCAAAAAATTCTCGACTCAATCAAACCAGAGGCTCTCTTCTTAAACTCAAAAAATCCTTCAACGAACTCGATGAGCAAGCCAAACTGATCGTTAAAACGGATCTGGAGCTTAATAAGGCCCAGGAAGAATCCGACAAACGCTTGGGAGGCCTGGAGGCGCTTCATAAAACGTCCCGGCTTATCAGTACCACTCTCGATGAGAACGAAATCTTTCACCGCTTGAATGAATCGCTTCAGACAAATCTGGATTTCGATAAAATGCTGATCCTGTTTTACGATGAACGCAAACAGCTTAAGCCCAGGGTCAACGTCGGTTACGCCCCCGAAGGCATCGAATATATCCTCAACGGCCTCAAGAAAGATTCAAGCCTGCTGGAGGCCCTGACGCAAGGCCATATCTTCTCTTCCGTCGCCGCTGCCACGCAAAGAAAAAAAGCGATCCAAAATATTTTCGGCAGCGAACATTTTGTGCTTTCCCCGATCCTCACCCAAAACGGCCTTATCGGGATCGCTTTTGTCGGTAACCAATCGTCGGCGGCGGCCGTGACCGAAGGTGACGAAGAAATCCTCTCCATTTTAGCCAACCAGATCGGGCAGTCGTTGGAAAACGCCCGTTTATTCGAACAGGTTTATCGCTCCAGCCGGGCGCTGGAATCCAAAGTGCAGGACCGCACCAAACAGCTGGAAGACGCCCTGGCAGAGGTAAAAAAAATAAGCAAAACAAAGTCCGATTTTATCTCCGCCGTTTCCCATGAGCTGCGAACGCCCTTGACTTCGATCAAAGGGTATGCCGCCATTTTGATAACCGGCAAGCTCGGTGAGATCCCGGAAAAGGTCAAAGAACGGCTGGAGAAAATCAACCTCCACTCGGATAACCTCGTCAATCTTATCAATGAACTACTGGACATCTCCCGCATCGAATCGGGGCGCGTGGAGATGAAAATGACCGAGCACGACTTGCGCCAAACGGCTGAAAACGTGCATGATCTACTAACGCCGCAGATGAAAAACAAAAACATCAATTGGGAATTAAACGTGGATAAAAACGTTCCCAACATGATTTATGATTCGAGCCAGGTAGAACGCATTTTCATCAACCTTGTGGGCAACGCCGTCAAGTTTACGCCAGAAAACGGGACAATCTCGGTTAAAGCGACATGGGATAAAGAAAAAGACCTTGTGGAAATCGGCGTTTCCGATACCGGCATCGGCATCCCCGAAGATGATCTGGGAAAACTTTTTAGTGAATTTTTCCGCGTTGATAATAAAATAAACCAGAACGTCAAGGGGACCGGCTTGGGGTTGGCCCTGGCGAAAAAAATCGTTGAGGCCCATCACGGGGAAATCTGGGTAACAAGCACGGTCAACCAGGGAACGACGTTCCATTTTACGCTTCCGGTCAAACCTAAAAAAGCGGAAGCCCCTGCGGCTCAGCCGGCCCAGCCATCTAAAAACAAATAAATATTAAAATGCCTACTTCGAGAAAAGAAAAAATTGTTACGGTCGACGACGACCCGGACATCCTGGATGTCCTGGACCTGACGTTGTCCGAGAATTATGAGGTCTTTCAGGCGAGAAACGGCGAAGAAGGCTTAAAGCTCGTCCAGCAAAAACTGCCGGATCTTATCCTTTGCGATTACATGATGCCGGTCATGAACGGCCGCGAATTTTGCAGGCTTTTGAAGAAAGACATCCTCCTTTCCCACATCCCCGTCATCATGCTGACCGGAAAAGGCGAGGTCAAAGACAGGATCGACGGCATTGAAGCCGGCGTCGATGATTACATGGTCAAGCCCTTCGCGCCGGATGAGCTTCTGGCGCGCATCAAAATGATCCTGCGGCGCACCAGCCGCAGCCTGGATGCAAGCCCCCTGACGCATCTTCCAGGCAACACCTCCATCATGGAAGAGATGAGCCATCAGATCGAATCGGGCAAGCCTTTCGCCGTCGGCTACGCGGATATCGACAAATTCAAGGCCTACAACGATAAGTATGGATTTGAAAAAGGCGATGAGGTCATTAAAGAATTGGCCCGTATCCTCATCAAGAACGTCCGCAATATCGGCGGGCAAGACGCTTTTATCGGCCATATCGGCGGCGATGATTATGTGTTCATTACTGAAGATGCCGTTATGGACAATGTCTGCAAAGCCGTAATTAAGGATTTTGATAAAAAGGTGCCGTCGTTTTATTCCAAAGAAGACCTCGAACGGGGCTATATCGTGGCCAAAGACCGCCAGGGCCAAACGCAAAAATTCGGCTTATTGTCCGTATCCATCGGGGTCGTCAGTAATACCGCCCAAAAGATCACCCATGTGGCCCAGATTTCCGAGATCGGGGCCGAGCTCAAGCGCTTTGCCAAGACCCAGGATAAAAGCAACTTTGTCCGGGATAAACGGGGCCCGGTATCGTCTTAAAGCCCCCTTTTAGCTGCCCCGGTCCTTCGACAAGTACAGGTTGACTTTTCCATATATATATTAAATACTTTATATAAGCATTGGGTTGTCCATTGATACATATTGACAAGTTGTCTTCAAAGGTAAACTATCTGAAAGGATAGGGCCTCTGCTACGCTCAAAAATTTTCATGTTTGAGCTTCGCAGAGTCCTGCGAAGCCAAAGGCGAAAGCGCTTTGGCGAAGCAGGAACAAAGCTATAGGGTCCTCGATCGCTATTGACGGTCAGGATAGCCAGTTGCAGACATCGAGAATCTCCTAAACCTATTCTTTCAAAAGAATAGGTTTTTTTATTTGATAAATACCCCAAAAAATCAGGTATCTTCTTGACTTTACTATAGGATAGATAGATACTAAGTTTAATAAAAATATTTTATCTGCGAGGTATAAAAAATGAAGAAAGTATTCTTTCTTACCATCTTTATTGTAAACCTCTCCTTGATCGCCCATGCCGAAACGCTTTCATTATCCACCTATTACCCCGCTCCTTTCGGTGTGTATAACCAGCTCCGCCTTGTCCCCACAGCGTCAGTTCCTACTTGCGTTTCCGGCGCCTCCGGCAATACAGGACTTTTATGGATCAATAACAGCAATCAATTAATGATGTGCACCGCCGCAGGCGTCGTCAGCCCTGTTTATGATTTATGGTCCTATACCGTTGGCGGCCCCGGCTACGTCCATTTGTCGACAGCAACCAATAACGTCGGCATCGGGACGACGACAGCAAATAGTAAATTGCATATTCATAATGCTGCGGCGACGAGTGGGGGAACTGTGCGCTCCACGAATAGTGGCACA